>ERZ1066127.1252-NODE-1252-length-10030-cov-9.973835_pt1 | contig 10030 bp, 12 predicted proteins | sample MGYA00382774_ERZ1066127 | MGnify/ENA primary metagenome ERZ1066127 (study PRJEB33369, sample SAMEA5778357) | biofilm metagenome | biome: Industrial cooling water; feature: Water cooling tower basin; material: Biofilm | place: United Arab Emirates | collected... | reverse complement strand
CGGATTCGAACCGCTGTAGGAGCTTTTGCAGAGCTCTGCCTAGCCACTCGGCCACGGAACCATTTCTATTTTCCTTCACCGCCACTCAGCCTCCGCTAATGCTTCGGCCGGGCTGCGTTCAGCCCACAAAACTACTCGATTATTCGCCAACAAAGAAAAAAGGTGGCTGAAATTCAGCCACCTTTCCATCTATCGTTCTAACCGATGTTACTCCGGTTTGGCTTCGCCCGAAGCAGCCTGTTTGCTGGCGCTCATCTTTTCCTTCAGGGCGCTCAACGCTTCCAGATCGCCCAAGGTCGACTTTTCCGACTCCTGGTTAATCTTGTCGATCGTCTTGCCCTTCGGAGCGGCAGCCTTTTTCTTCGGTTGCTGCGCTGCGGGTTTCTCCTCCTCCGTACTCCAGGTAGCCTTATGGCTCAGCAGAATTCTGCGGTCATCTTTCGAAAACTCGAGTACTTTGAAATCCAGGCTCTCCCCTACTTCGGCCTTGCCATTGTCAGCCTTCGCCAGGTTTTTAACCGAGCAGAATCCTTCAATGCCATACGGCAATTCGAGGCTGGCGCCTTTATCGTTCTTGCTGATGACGGTACACTTGTGAACCGATCCCACCGTAAAGATGGTCTCGAATGTATCCCACGGGTTTTCCTCCAGGTGCTTGTGGCTGAGCGCCAGTCTGCGGTTGGCCGCATCCAACTCCAGTACCACCACTTCGAGTTTCTCTCCCACCTTCGTGAATTCAGAAGGATGCTTCACTTTGCGTGTCCAGCTCAGGTCGGATACGTGCACGAGGCCATCGATACCTTCTTCCAACTCAATGAACAATCCAAAGTTGGTGAGGTTACGCACCACACCGGTATGGCGTGTTCCCACAGCATACTTGGTCAGTACTTCCTGGCGTGTCCACGGGTCTTCGGTGAGTTGCTTCAGACCCAGTGACATCTTACGCTCGTCACGGTCGATGGTCAACACTACCGCCTCGCGCTCGTCACCTACCTTGATGAAATCCTGAGGATTCCGCAAGTGCTGGCTCCAGCTCATTTCAGATACGTGAATCAAGCCTTCCACACCCGGCATGATCTCCAGGAATGCCCCATAATCGGCTACGTTCACCACGCGGCCTTTCACTTTCGAGCCCACGGTGATCTCTGCCGCCAACGAATCCCACGGGTGAGGCGTGAGTTGCTTCATGCCCAGCGAGATGCGCTTTTTATCTTCATCAAAATCCAACACCACAACTTTCACCGTCTGGTCAAGTTTCAGCAACTCTTCCGGATGGTTAATGCGGCCCCACGAAATATCCGTAATGTGCAACAGACCGTCTACGCCACCCAGGTCGATGAACACACCAAAGTTGGTCATGTTCTTGATCACACCTTCCAGCACCTGACCTTTTTCCAGGTTGGTGAGGATAGCGGCCTTCTGCTGCTCGATATCTTTTTCAATGAGCACTTTGTGCGATACCACTACGTTGTCATTGGTGTAGTTGATCTTCACCACTTTCACCTCGATCGACTTATTCACGTAGATATCGAAATCGCGAATCGGCTTCACATCAATTTGTGAACCAGGCAAGAAAGCTTCGATGCCGTACACATCGACAATCAAACCGCCTTTGGTTCTGCGCTTCACAAAGCCTTCAATCACGGTATCTTTATCAAGGGCTTCCTGCACATACTGCCAGCCTTTCACCAGCTTCGCTTTCCTGCGGCTCAGGATCAGCTGGCCCATCGGGTTTTCACGCTCTTCGATAAAGAGATCAACTTCGTCACCGATCTTGAGATCGGGCAGATCTTTAAATTCGGCCAGTGGCACGAGGCCGTCTGACTTGAATCCGATGTTCAGAATTACATCGCGGTCGTTGATGCCGACCACGAGGCCTTTCACCACTTCCCCTTCATTAACGGAGGTTGCTCCTCCGCTGTACAATTTCTCCAGCGAATCGCGGTCGTTTTTGGAATACCCCTCGCCAAATCCCTTGCGGTCGAAGGCATCCCAGTCAAAATTCTCGAGCGACACGCTGCTGGCCGTGGCGGCCTTGCGGGCGGTTACATCGCGAATAACGCGGCTTATGCCTTCTTCTTCTTCTGCCTTGCGGGCAGCTTTAAACTCGGCCAATTCATCTTTTTCGTCTACTTCACCCACCGCTTTGGTGGGTTTGCCGGTAGCTTTCGGAGCTTTAGGTTCGGCCCCTTTGGTAACTTTTGCCATAAAATAAAAAAACGCCCTTCGGTACATGGCGCCACCGGGCTTGTGGCGACCACTTTTTGGTTTTACATCACCCCTGGCAACCGCCAGAAGGCCGCTCACCCTGAGCGGGCGGCAAAGGTAGGAAAATTATGGCAACGGCAAGCCTAAATCCGCTTATTGCTGCAGCCCGTCCACTTTGAGGGTGCCCATGGCGTATTCCAGCAGTATTTTCTGGAAAAGGAGCCGGTATTCGGCCTGGGCGCGGTCCGTCTGGGCCTGCACCATCGCCCGGTTGGCCTGGGCAAAATCCACAAAATTGGTTACTCCCAGGTTGTACCGCTCGCTCTCGAATTGAAACGCCACTTCGGCCGCCTCGGCCTGGGTCTGGCTCACGGTGTACGAGCGTTTGGCCAGGTCGAAATTGCGGGACGTGCGCAAAACATCAGCCTTCAACGTGACCTCTACATTTCGGGTATTGATCCGTGCATTTTCGTACGCCACTTTGTTTTGAACCAGGCGCGTGCGCGACTGCAGGCCGTTGAGGATTGGGATACTCAGGTTCAGCCCGTACGTCTTGTACCGGTTGTCGCTGCCAAACTGATCTTCAAACGGTCGATTGAGGCTGGGGTTCTGCGCCAGCACCGAGTCCGGTACATCGCGGATAAAGTTGTAGGCGGATCCATAGTCAAAAAAAGCGCTGAGTGTGGGCGTGAGGCTGCCTCGTGTAGCCGCCACGCTAAATCGTGCAGCCGTCTCATTGCGTTCGGCCCGAATGTAGTCGCCCCGATTTTCCTTGGCCGTGTTGTACATTTCGTCCAGCGTGATGGCATGGCCCGTAATGAGCCCAATGTCCCAGTTGGGCTTCACCACCTGGTATTCCTCGAACGGATCAATGAGGAGCGTTTGCGTCAATATGGCCTTGTCGTTGTTCAGGGTTGTTTCAGCCTGCAGCATACGCAGTTCGGCTCCCTTGGCTAAACTCAGTTGATTGTATTCGTCAACCGGAGACCGCGCCCCGAGCGCTACCTGCTCCTTCACCTGGTTATACTGCGCATTTTGTGATTCATAGTTTTCTCTCGCAATCTTCAGTAACTCCTCATCCAGCAAAACCTGCAGATATTGGATTGAGACGGTATTGATAATGTCCTCTTGTGTACGCTTCACATTGTAGCTCTGCGCTTCCAGCAGATTATTGTTCTGCTTCAACGTGTTTAATTGATTAAATCCATTGAACAGCGTGAGATTGGCGCTGATGTTTCCCCGAACGGCATCGCGAACGCCATTTACAACCCGCCCTTGCTGCTGGTCGAAGGAGTTACCATTGAATTGCTGCGCAAAGAGGTTGGCACTGATGGAAGGCGCCATGGACGCAATGGCGGCCGATTTCTGTATCTGATTTATTTCCAGCTGATTGCGCTGCTGGTTCAACGTTACGCTGTTGCGCAGCGCAATATTCACAGCCTCTTGAAAGGTGAGTTCTTTGGGCAAGGGTTCTTGTGCCCGCAGGACGAGCACGGGAATGAATAATGCAATCAGAGCTACCAGATTTCTCATGTCTTTTATTGATTAACCTCATCGGATTGTACCGCACCATCCACTACGCGAACAATGCGTTTGCCGCGCCTCGCGTTCTCTTCACTATGCGTCACCTGAATGATGGTAATACCTTCTTCGTTGAGCTTTTGAAAAATGTCCATGATTTGTTTCCCTTGATCGGAATGTAGATTCCCGGTGGGTTCATCTGCGAGCAGGAGTTTCGGCTGACCTACAATGGCGCGTGCAATGCCCACCAGTTGCTGCTGGCCTCCGCTGAGTTGCTCCGGAAAAAGATCCTTCTTGGCTACCATGTTGAAGCGGTCCAGCATTTCGGCCACCATGCTCTTGCGTTGCGATCCATTCACCCCTTTGTACAACAGGGGCGTCTCGATATTTTCATACACCGTGAGTTCATCAATGAGGTGATAGGCCTGGAAGATGAAGCCGATGTAATTCTTATGCATATCACTCTTCTGCTTCTCGCGCATTTTGTGCACGGGCTCATCAAAGAAGTAATACTCCCCGGCCGAGGGTTCATCCAGCATGCCGATGATGTTCATCAGTGTGGATTTGCCCGCTCCGCTGGGGCCCATCAGCGTCACAAACTCCCCCTGCTGCACCTCCAGGTCAATACCTTTTAGAATGAAAGTGCGTTGAAAGCGGGAGTCAATGTACTTGTCGATGTCTTTTAGCTTGATCATGGTTCAGTGGGTGGGTTAGCCAACAATGGTGCCAAGGCCGATATACAGGTGATTAGACGGGAATTTCCGCCATTGGTTGCATTTTCATCGTCCGAATTTAGCAATGGGTGTCCGGAAACGGGCGTACCTAGAACGCCACCGGGTGCACAATCACATCCACCCTGCGGTTCATCACGCGGCCCTGCCAGTTGTCGTTGGCATAAACCGGGTTTTCCAAACCCCAGTCTTTGATGTGAATCAAACGCTCAGGAATATCTTTATCCACCAACAGTTGAAACACGGCTTCACTGCGCATACGCGACAACCACTGGTTGTACCGCTTTCCGCCAATGGGGTCAGTGTGACTGATTAACTGGATCTCGTACTTCTCCAGCAGGTTGGGGATGGAATCCAGCCAATCGGAAAGTTCTTTGACCTGGAATTCGTCAATGAAGTAACTGCCCCCATCGAAGTAAATGCTTTTGCGCAGTTGCTCCGGTTGGGCTACCGCATGGTTCACCACCAATACGAACAGGATTAGGCAGCGCGTCATTCAAATTTAGTTTAGTACTCCGGGTGTTTGGGCTTATTCTGTAACGCCTGTTCAATTACTTCCATCACTTCCGGTGTTAATCGCTTCACTACGTCCAAAGCCTGAAAATTTTCTTTTAACTGGGCCGCCTTGGATGCCCCGAGGATCACCGTGCTGACATGAGGATTCTTCAGGCACCACGCAATGGCCAGCACGGGCATGGAGATACCCAGATCATTTGCCACGTTTTTGATTTTCCGGGCGCGCTGCAAATTGCTCTCGGCCAACGCGGCATCTTTTAGCCAGTCCATACCGGTAATGCTGAGCCGCGTGTCGTCCACAAAACCCTGGTTGTACTTTCCGGTAAGCACTCCACTGGCCAATGGAGACCAGATGGTAGTACCGAGTCCAACCGTCTTGTAAATCTGCGCATATTCAACCTCCACTTTGGCGCGTTCGAGCATGTTGTACTGGGGTTGTTCGGTAACCGGCCCGATGAGATGATGCTGCCGCGCCACCAGATGGGCTTCCATAATCTCCTGCGCACTCCACTCGCTGGTGCCCCAGTACAGAATTTTTCCCTGCTGAATGAGGTTGTGCATCGTCCATACCGTTTCTTCGATGGGCACCGCCTTATCCGGCCGGTGACAGAAATAAAGATCCAGATAACTGACTTGCAGGCGCTGCAGGGCTTGCTCGCACGCCTCCACCACATGCTTGCGGTGCAGGCCGCGCTGCGTGGGCCGTGCATCCTTGCCCAGGTAACCGAAGAATACTTTCGAGGAAACAATGTAGCTGTCGCGATCCCAGCCCTTCTTTTTCAAGATCTCGCCCATGACCGTCTCTGACCGGCCGCGCGCATAAATTTCTGCGTTATCAAAAAAGTTAACGCCATGGTCGTAAGCCATACTCATCAGTTCATCCGCCACGCGGTTGTCAATTTGCTTACCAAAGGTGAGCCACGAGCCAAGGGACAGCGCGCTGATGGGCAAGCCCGATTTTCCTAAGTTCCGGTATTCCATGTTCAAGTTTGAAAAAATGAAAATTAACGATTTTGAGTTTACTTTGTGCCGATACACTATTATGAAAATTGCAAAACCCGCCTTTTTGTTCCTTGCTATTCTCCTTTCCGCGTGCAGCGACAATATTATCTACTACGGCCGCACCTATTCCCCTACCGAGAAGGTTGACATATTCTTCCGCGAAGGCGATGTATCCGAGCCCAACGAAGTGATGGGCAAGGCCACTTTTGAGGTATCCGCAAAAAAGAGTTCGGATAAAGTGCAGGCACGTTTAATGAAACAGGCCCAGTCTAAAGGGGCGGATGCGCTTGTGTTTGATGACATCGCCCTGACAACCACGGGAACAGCCACGGGCGGAGCAGCAGCCGGAACGGGCGGCAAGCGCGGGTTCTTAGGCATCTTCGGGAGCAAAACGAAATATGAGCGCGGTCAGCAGATTAAGGCCACCTTGCTGAAGTACAAGAAGAATATTTGATCGATCAGCAAACGCTACTTATAGCGTTCGGCCACGTCTTTCGGAATGACGCATCCCTCCTTTTGCCGCGTGTCGGCCAGGTGAAAAATTTTCCAATCGCCTTGCGCATTGCGGACGAGATGGAACGCATCAACCCCGCAGTGGCTAAACTGACGGCCCAGGTAAAACGCGTACTTGGCCCACACCTGCGCAAAGTCACCATCCACGCGCACCTCCACATCCCAAATCGGCTCATTAAATGGCTGAGGATGGGGTGAGCCCACCGCCTTCAAAAAATCCTGAATAGACGATTCGTAGCGGATCATCGGCTTACCATCCATACCCTTGAGAATGGTAGCCAACGACACCTGCTGTGTAAAAACGCTGCGCACCATCGCGCTGTCGCCTGCCGCCATGCCGGCAAACAACTGATCAATCGGTATCCGCACGCGGGCTTCCTCTTGCGCCCAAAGGCGTGACTCCGGAAGCGTCAACAACAGCAGTAACGCGTAAAGTCGAATCATAATCGAAAGGAACGAAAAAGATCAATTCGAATCGAATGTTCTATTTTAGAGGTTTGAAAGGGTGATATGAGACGTATTCTGGTGATCAGTCTGTGGTGGGCGTTTTCTTTTGCTCAGGCTCAACAACCGGTGGTTGATAGCCTGACGCGCGTGCTGGAGGCAAGCGAGGGAGAACAAAAGGTGAAAGTCTTGAACGAGCTGTTTCGCGCGACCCAAAGCCAGGATCCGGTCACTGCTATTGGCTACGCCCGGCAGGCCGCCAACCTGGCCCGCGGGGTGAACGACACAAAAGGATTGGCGGCCGCGTACAATAACCTCGGTGTGGCCTACCGCACCCAAGGTGCTTTGGACAAAGCGTTGGAGTATTACCTGCAAGCGCTGGACGGATATCGGCAGATTGAAAACCCGGAAGGAATAGCGGCCACCCAAAACAACATTGGCACCATCTATTCGCTGAAGAAAGATTTTTCAAAGGCGGTCGAATACTTTGAGCAGTCCTATGAAATCTTCAAAACCGCCAACGACACGGCCCGCATGGTGGGTGCTCTCAACAACCTGGGCAACCTCCACAACGACCTGCGCCTGTATGATCAGGCGGAGAAATACTACGATGAGTCCTTTGCCCTGTCGGTGCAGCACGGCAAGCCCCTGGCCGATGCGGTGAATAACATGGGCAACCTTTACTTTCGGCAAGAGAAATACCAGCGGGCAGCCGAGTTCTACAAAAAAGCGCTGGAGCTTGCCCGCCAGGACAACAACCGCCTGCTGGCCCTGAGCAGCCTCGCCAGCCTGGGCGAAGTTTTCACCAAGGCGCGCCAATCGCGGCCTGCGCAATTGTACCTCGACTCGGCCCTGACGCTGTGCCACGAACTGCAGGCATTGATGATGGAGCCGGCCATTCTGCGAAGCATGGCCACCAACTATGCCAATCAAAATAAAATGGCGGAGGCCTATGCGACCATGCAGCAATATGATGCCTCGCGCGAAAAAGTATTTGGCGAAGAAAGCACTGCACGCATCGCCCAGATGGAAATGGCTTTAAGCATTCGCGACCGGGAAGAAGCCTTTGAAGCGCTGCAGAAAGATGACCAGATCAAGACGTTGCAATTACGAAATACCCGGTTAGGCATTGTGGTGGGTGTGCTGCTCGTACTCAGTGCTGCAGCCGGAATTAATTTATTCTTATCCAAGCGAAAGACGGCTAACCTATGACACGAACGGAAGCGCGCACCTTGCTGGAATCCATGACCCAAAGCGCAAGCCTTCTGCGCCACATGCGCACGGTGGAACTGGTGATGGAGGCTTATGCTGAAAAACTCGGTTACGATAAGGAACAATGGGCGATAGCCGGGCTGTTGCATGATGCTGACTACGAAGCCCACCCCGACCGTCACCCCAACGTGATCGTAGAGCACTTGCTCGAAACCGGAAACGTGGAAATCGCCAATGCCGTGTCGGCACACTACACCAAGTGGAATAAGCCTTACAATACCGTACTGGACAAAGCGCTGTTAGCTTGCGATGAACTTACCGGGTTTATTGTGGCCTGCGCCCAGGTGCGCCCCGAGGGCATTGCCACGCTGGAGCCCAAATCGGTGGTCAAAAAACTAAAGGACAAAGGGTTCGCCGCCAAAGTGGAGCGGGATGAAGTGTATAAAGGCGCAGAATTGTTCGGGGTTGACCTGAACGACCACATTGCCTTTATCATTGACGTACTCAAAAAGAACCGCGAAGAACTGGGGATCTGAGAGTTGCATAAGTTCCGCAAAAAAATCTACCTTTGATCCGCTTTAAACCCAACACGTATGTTTGAACAAGTTGTTGCTAACGGTGCCAATTGGTTTGTGATTATTGTAGCTGTGGTGATAGGATTTGCCTCAGCCATGGGCTACGTGGATTACCTGCGTACCAACAAGAAAGAAGAAGATTCCAAGCATTGATCTACCTATAACCTAAAAGCAAAAAGCCATCGAAAAATCGATGGCTTTTTCATTTTATGACTGTCTGGCTTAACGGCCCTGGCCCGGATTGGCAGGGGGCTGGCCATACGGTGAGCGGTAGGTCTTCTGATAGTCGTTGATGTTGACTTTTTTATAGCCCTCTTCGCTCACGAAGCTGAGAAAAATGTGGAACTCTTCGGGTTTCTTGTAGCCGGGTACAGAGGTCATCCCCGAGTAAATCGGCACAATGTGAAATTCTTCGTCCAGGAACACGAAGTTGGGATAACTGAGTTGATTGTTGAGCAGGGCAGCCGCCAATTGATGGACACCCTTACTGCCGTAGGGCACGAACTTGAATGTGGTACCATTGAACACAACATCGGCCGTTTGTTCCGCGTCAAACTTGACGGCATAGAACTTTTCATTCAGTAATTTGGCGATGGTGGCCTCCGAGAAGGTGTTCTTATCCATCACCTTGCACCACCCGCACCAGTCGGTGTACACGTCAATGAAAATCTTCCGTTTCTCGGTCTTCATTTTCTCGACCGCCTCCTCAAAGGTCATCCAGTTTACGGCCTCCGAAGCCTCCTGGGCCCCGGCCGAAAGGGATATGGCGGTAGCCAAAACCAAAAAAATCGCGCGCATGGTGTAATTTCTTAACATCCTGTGAAACAAATGTAGCAAGTTTTGAAGTTCCCCGGCAGTGTATGAAGTAACCAGGGGTTCTGGTAACCCGGTGTTCAAAAAGCAGGCCAGGGATGTTCAAAACCGAACAATTCAACGCCAGCAAAACAAAAATCTGGCGCAAATTGCAACCTTTTGGGTGTGGCACTCATCTTGTAACTGGAAAAGCGATGAAAAACCCTTACCGCAATATCTTAATCATACTGGGCATTCTGGTGGCCATTGCGGTAGCGCTTACCCTAACGGCCGGGGGGCAGCCGACACGCGAGGGTGCTGACATGCGCAAGCCCAAAATACAGTGGCCTTCGCCTGCCAAGGCCACGATGAAAGTCATTCAGGCGCTTCGGTACGCAAAATAGTGCAGCACCTGTTCGATGGCCTTGCGAATAGCCAGGTTAATGGGATAAAACTCTTGCCCTAAATCCGGGTCGACACTTCGAAGCTGCATATAGAACTCGTTCATCACCGGTA
>ERZ1066127.1248-NODE-1248-length-10062-cov-8.961827_pt1 | contig 10062 bp, 7 predicted proteins | sample MGYA00382774_ERZ1066127 | MGnify/ENA primary metagenome ERZ1066127 (study PRJEB33369, sample SAMEA5778357) | biofilm metagenome | biome: Industrial cooling water; feature: Water cooling tower basin; material: Biofilm | place: United Arab Emirates | collected... | reverse complement strand
GGACTATATTGTACCGTTCACGAAAGCTAAGATCAAAAGAGATTTGTTGATCTAGTAAAGGATGTCCTACAAAGGTGGTGGCCAATCCGTGGACCGTAAAATAGGGGGGTTCAAAAGGGAATAAAACCACCAAATGATCAACCCACTGCGCCAGTTTTTTGGCTCTGCTTGGTCGCCAAGCCCAAACCGAAGGGGCCACGTAATGAACAATTTTAAGATGAGGCAACTTTTTTTTAGCTGCTTTTGCAACTCGATGGCAAAAGCCAGGGGAATCAATAGTAACTAACACATCCGGTCGTTGGCAGATAATATCGCTAACGGTTTGATGAAAGCGATGATATAAACGTGGTAGATGGGGCAAAATTTCCGTAATCCCCATTAAGGATAATTCTTGCATAGGAAATAGGCTGGTTAACCCTTGTTGAATCATAGCATCCCCACCAATGCCTTTCATCACAAGGTTGGGGCATTGTTGGCGTAAAGCCCTGATGAGTTGCCCGCCTAAAAAATCCCCTGATGCTTCACCAGCAATAAAGTAGAGAGACCGCTGTGTCATAAAATTCAATGAATCCCTATTATAAATAAACCTAAATCATTGGCCTTGTTAATCACAGCGGGCTTATCCAAAATTTGGGTAGTGCCTGCCTCGATCGCGACACCCACCAAGCCAGCAACTTTAAGTTGGTCGATGGTTTGTGGGCCTATGGTGGGCAAATCAATCCGATGATCCTGATCAGACTTCGCCATTTTCACCAAAACGCCTCCTACACCTGCTCGCTTTAATAGGCCACAGCGTTCAATAAGCCTAGCTGTACCTTCAATAGCCTCAATCCCTAAAACAAGACCTTGTTGGATAATAATTGCCTGCCCTACATCATAAGGGGCAAGCGCTTCTAAAATTACCTTGCCTCGTTGAATATCGGCAAGGTCTTCTGCAGTTGGCTGAGCAGTTGTTAGACACCCTGCCGGCGCCAATAGGGTATTTAGAAAATCGCTGGGTTTTAAAATCTCAAACCCCTCTTGTTCTAAAAGTGTCAAAATCCCTGCTAAAAGATCATTGTCGCCTTTTAAGGCACGCCAACCCAACTTTGTTAGCCATTGAATGCCGGTCTTATCAAGCTGTAATGTTGACAAACTAGGGCGTTCTAAGGCTCCTGCAAAAATAATTTGTTTAATATGGTGGTGATGTAGATAAGCCAGAATTTTACCAATGTTGCCTAAGGGGAATAAGGTGATGTGGTCATACAAATCCACCGGGGTTTGTCCCTCGAAACCAATAATATGAAGGGGAGGGGAAGGACAAGCTTGAACGATCTGGCGGGGTAGAGTCCCCTTACCGGCAATAAGGGCAATTGTCATAACAGTAAACAACAGGTTTATAAGGTGAACTTACTATAGTGAGTTTTTAACCAAATCTATACTGAAATATGGTAAGGTCTTACTATAAAGGGTGATGCTGCGGGGTTGGTTATGAAAAAGTATCCCTTGGCTCAAGTTATCTTCTCGGGGACTGTCCCTGTCAAAGTCGAGGCTTTGTTATTACGGTACCCACCTGGTTTATTAGCCACGAGAGGATCAAAATCAGACCGCTCAGGCGGCATCACTGAATAAAACAGGTGTTAATCGGCTTTTACGTAGTCGTTCACTTGCTGATTTTAACTGACCACACGCCGCTAAAATGTCTTGGCCTCGTGGCGTGCGAACAGGTGAGGCGTAGCCGGCGCGTTGGATAAGAGCAGCAAATTCTTGGATGCTTTGGCTGGTTGAACACTCAAAAGAGGAGCCTGGCCACGGATTAAAGGGGATAAGGTTAATTTTTGCTGGGATATCTTTAATCAGCCTTATTAATTCTTTAGCATCTGCTTTGGTATCATTGATGCCTTTTAACATTACATATTCGAAAGTAATACGCCGGGCATTACTGATGCCCGGATAACGGCGGCAAGCTTCTAACAGCAGTTCTAAAGGGTATTTTTTATTTAAAGGAACTAAAATATCACGAATATCGTTTCGTACAGCGTGCAGAGAAACAGCCAAATTAACCCCTAATTCTGTGCCACATTGCTGCATCATTGGCACCACCCCTGAGGTGGATAAAGTAATTCTTCGCCGCGACAGAGAAATACCTTGGGGATCCATAATGATTAACAACGCCTTTTTTACATTGTCATAGTTATATAAAGGCTCACCCATTCCCATCATAACAATATTAGATACGTGCCGATTGCCCACAGGAGAAGGCCATTCACCAAATACATCACGGGCAACCATCATTTGGCCTACAATTTCCGCGCTGGTTAAATTTCGCACCAAAGTTTGTGTCCCAGTGTGGCAAAATTTGCAGGTTAAAGTACAGCCTATTTGGGACGACACACACAGCGTTCCGCGGTCTGTCTCGGGAATATGAACAGTTTCAGCTTCTTGGCCATCTTTAAAACGTAACAACCATTTCTGTGTGCCATCTTGTGAAGTTTGGGCGGTGGCTATGTCAGGGCGTTGTATAACGAAATTTTCTTGCAAATGTTGGCGTACCGCAGCCGGTACGTTGACCATCTGTTCAAAGCTACGCACGCCATGATGGTATAACCAATTCCATAATTGTTGGACACGAAATTTGGGAATATTGTGGGTTTCTAAATGGTTTTGTAACTCTTCACGGCTAAGACCTATAATATTTTGCAACTTATGATCCTTCCTGTGTAAAAGTTCTTAAACGTTAGATAGGGTAGCTACTCGCCAATTTCAAGGTAAATCACTTTTTGTCATTCTGTGACAAAGAATGACAACCTAAAGTATTGGTTATTCATCTCCTTTAGTTTCGTGGTCCAGTACATCAGGGATATCATCTAAATCTTCCCCCAGTTCTGAGGTGTCTTCAATCAAATCGCTTTCATCATCGGCTATTGCTGTCTCAATATCCTCGACTAAATCGATGTCGCCCACTAAAATCGCCTCTTCCAGGCCTATATCTTTGGTTGGGTCAGAGGTTAATCGGCTACGTCGTCCACGGCCGGTAACTTGCAATTCAAAGGTTGTACCGCATTTTGGACACACAATAGGGGTACGCATCAAATCGTAAAAACGTGCGCTACACCCTTGACAGGTTCTTTTGGTTCCCCATTCTAACTTAACCACGTTTGCTACCTTTCCTTGGTCATACTGGTAAGACTACGAATTATAGATGTTACTATCTAACGTATCTACCACGAATTAACAATATTTTACTTTAGACTTTTTAAAATTATAAAGCAGAGGCTAAAGCAATTTGAATTTGGCGAACAGTTTGTTCAGAAACCATGGTTTCTAGGTGCTGAAGTTGTTGATGAACTTGCGGATCAACGCATTCAGGGTGTTGTTGGCAGTAAAGGACAGCGGTTATGATTCTGCCTTCCTTACTGGGATTTTGTAACCATTCACTCATATGAAAGAAATTGAATAACCCTGTCTGCGCGACCTGTTTCACATTAAGTTTTATATCTTGTAATAGCGAATTTAATTCGTCTGTTGGGTTAGAATTCAATAACTGTTCATAAAGATGGGCATTTAACAGCATGGTATAAATCGTGCCTTTGCGTACGAACTCTCCAGCTGCATTTATGATACCTTCTTCGTTATCTTTTAACACTTGTTCTACACGCATAAGCTTATCTCCTAAGACACAAAACCACGCCCCTTTATAACGTAATTTTTCTTTGTTGGCTATTTTAAAGCGTTTTTTAGGCACGGAAAAACATAAAAGTAAAGGGTCGTTTTTCGGTAAAAAGTATGATATTTCTTAGTTACTAACAATATTCCCTATTCAATCAAAGGAACAATACAGCCATGAAGCTGTCATTAGAGAAGAGTTTGTTTTTAAAAGCCCTGTCCCATGGACAAAGCGTTGTGGAGAGAAAAACAACTATCCCTGTCCTAAGTCATATTTTATTAAGCGCTTCTAATCATGGGTTAGCCATTACGTCTACTGATATGGATATGGCCTTGATTGAAACGATTCCTGCGCACATTATCACAACCGGGGCTACTTGCGTGTCTGCCCACTTAACATATGAGATTGTCAAAAAATTAAAAGATCAGACACTGATTGACTTAGAATTGAATATGGAAAAGGGCCAGCTAATTATTACATCCGGTCGTTCGCGCTTTGAATTACCCTGTTTGCCAGAAGGGGATTTCCCCCAATTAACCCATGGTGAATTATCCCATCGTTTCAGTCTACCAGCGCCTGTATTAAAGCACCTTATTGAGACGACGCGGTTTGCGATGTCAACAGAAGAAACACGTTATCACTTAAATGGAATTTACTTTCACACCTTAGAAAAAGAGGGGATAAAAGTATTACGTACGGCAGCTACGGACATGCATCGATTAGCTTGCGCAGAAGCTGCATGCCCAGAAGGGGCGTTTGGTATGCCGGAGATTATTGTCAGCCGTAAAACCATTCAGGAAATCATCAAGCTGTTGGATGAGGCTGATCAACCGGTGCACTTAGGGATATCCCCTAATAGGATTGAATTTTCTATTGATGGCAGTAAAATGCAGGCCGTCCTAAGTGCACGTCTTATTGAAGGGGGGTTTCCTGATTACATGCCAGCCTTGGTGATTAATCATGAAAAGACCCTTATCGTACCTTCTGAATCTTTTGCCGACGCTGTAGATCGCGTAGGTACAGTCGTTAATGATAAAGTGCGGGCAATAAAGGTGCGATTGTTGGAAAATATTGCCTCTCTGTTTGCCGTTAGTAATGACTTTGGCAGTGCCAAGGAAGAATTGGATGTAGATTATCCTTACCCTGAGCCTTTAGAAATATGCTTCAATGTACGTTATTTGATGGATATTGCCCAACAGATTCATACCGAAGAAATGGAAGTTTTGTTGGTTAATGAAGAATCATCCGTCTTAATACGACCTTTAGGGGACCCCCACGTTACCTTTATTTTAATGCCTATGCGAGTCTAGCAAGTTTGTATGCAGCAGGGCATTTGTCACCTCTCTTTATATCAGTTTCGCAATTACCAAGCTTTGAATTTGGAGGTCAGCCCCGGGCCTGTAGTATTGGCAGGACCTAATGGAGCAGGGAAGACGAATATTTTAGAGGCTATCTCTTTATTCGCGCCGGGTCGCGGTTTAAGAGGCGACAAACTGTCTGAAATCACGTGTCATTCTCATGCTGATCAACTTGGTATTCTGTGGGCAGCTAGTTTACGGTTGGATGATGAAACACAATTATCCACAGGCCTGGAAAAAACCGCCCAAGGAACGGAAAAGCGCGTTTACAAAATACATGGTGAGTCTGTAAAAGGTCAGGGTTACCTGGCCGAATGGCTTAATATCCTATGGCTAACCCCCGCGGTGGACCGACTATTTTTAGAGGCCCCGACGATGCGTCGAAAGTTCGTTGACCGTCTGATTTATGCTCAAGACCCTCTCCATGCAGAACGCCTTCATCGCTATGAACAGGTACTGCGGGAGCGCTTGTTTGTTCTAAAAAATCAAAAGGACCCAAGGTGGTTATCTGGCTTGGAGGAACAATTAGCCAGCCTAGGAGTGGCCATTGCAATTGCCCGTCATCAGCTGATGCAAAAACTAACCCAAGGACAACAGTATCTTCATCCTTTATTCCCCAGATTCTACACTACTATGGCAGGGGAAGTAGATGAATGGATTAAAAATTACTCTGCTACAGAAATGGAAAGTAAGCTTGCAGAGGCCTTTCACCAGCATCGTCATGCAGATCAGGAAAGCGGTACAACAAAATATGGCCCCCACCGTAGTGATTGGCAAGTTATTCATCAGTTAAAAAATATATCTGCTGATCAAGCTTCGACAGGGGAACAGAAAATCTTATTAGCGGCCGTTATTCTTTCTTTTATTCATGCTAAAACCCGTCAGGATCCGCGCTTGACAATTCTTTTATTGGATGACGTGATTGCCCATTTAGATTTTCATCATCGTGTGGTACTGTTTGAACAAATCTGTGCCCTACAGACCCAGCAAGATAGATGTAGTCATGTACAAACGTGGTTAACAGGGACAGATGCTTTATTATTTGAAACATTAATTGGTCAGGCGCAATTTTTTATGATTGACCAGGCAACAATAACACCAGGTTGAAATTTATGAACCGTTCTCCTTCACAAAATTATAATGCAGACTCTATCAAGGTTTTAAAGGGATTGGATGCTGTTCGCAAGCGTCCGGGGATGTATATTGGGGATACCGATGACGGTACGGGTCTGCATCATTTGGTGTACGAAGTGGTCGATAATGCCATTGATGAGGCCTTAGCAGGTCATTGTGATAAGATTATGGTGGTTATAGAAGCCGATGGCTATGTTTCGATTACAGATAATGGCCGGGGTATCCCCACCGACGTTCACAGTGAAATGGGTGTATCTGCTGCTGAGGTGATTATGACCCAACTTCATGCAGGTGGTAAGTTTGACCAAAATTCCTATAAGGTGTCTGGCGGGTTGCATGGCGTGGGTGTATCCGTTGTGAATGCTTTGTCAGAAGTGTTGGAACTTGATATTTGGCGCGAAGATAAGCATTACCATATGCGTTTCCAACACGGTGTGCCCCAAGCCCCTTTGGCGATGATGGGTCCGGCTGGCAATAAAAAAGGCACACGCGTGCGTTTTCTACCTTCCTCTGAAACATTTAAGACAATTACTTTTGATCGGGCAACCATTGAGCACCGGCTGCGGGAATTAGCCTTTTTAAACTCTGGGGTCCATATTGTTTTACAGGATGAAAGGCCCGAATCCTTATATGAAATATCCTTGCACTATGAGGGTGGTTTAACAGAATTTGTGAAATACTTAAACCGCGGGAAGACGGTTTTACATACGCCTACTATCACCCTTAAAACCACAGTTGACGATATCGTCGTTGAAACAGCATTAGAATGGACAAATAGTTATCACGAAACAATGCTATGTTTTACAAACAACATCCCTCAACGTGATGGAGGAACCCATTTAGCTGGGTTCCGTGGAGCTTTAACACGTACTGTTGGGGCTTATGTTGCTGAATCTCCGCAAGGAAAGAAAGATGCTAAATTAGGTTTAACGGGCGAAGATGCCCGTGAAGGGTTAACGTGCGTATTATCGGTAAAAGTTCCTGATCCTAAATTTTCTTCTCAAACCAAAGATAAACTTGTTTCTTCTGAAGTCCGCCCAGCGGTTGAATCGGCAGTTAGCCAAGCTCTGCAAAGCTGGTTTGAGGAAAATCCCGCCCAGGCTAAAATTATCGTAAGCAAAGTATTAGAAGCTGCTGCTGCACGAGACGCTGCACGGCGCGCGCGTGAATTAACCCGTCGCAAAGGTGCTTTGGATTTGGCCTCTTTGCCTGGGAAGTTGGCAGATTGCCAAGAACGCGATCCCACTTTAAGTGAAATTTTTATTGTGGAAGGGGACTCAGCAGGGGGGTCAGCTAAGCAAGCGCGCGATCGTAAATTTCAAGCCATTCTCCCTATTAAAGGTAAAATTTTAAATGTAGAACGCGCACGCTTTGATAAGATGTTGGCTTCTGCCGAAATTGGCACTTTAATTACAGCTCTTGGTACCGGAATAGGCCCCGAAGAATTTTCAATTGATAAAATTCGTTATCATAAGGTTATTATTATGACCGACGCGGATGTCGATGGTAGCCACATTCGTACCTTGTTACTAACCTTGTTTTATCGTCAAATGCGCCCTTTAATTGAAAAAGGTTATTTATATATTGCGCAACCACCCTTATACCGTTTAAAGCGTGGACAATCAGAAGTTTATCTAAAAGATGACAAGGCTTTAGAAAGTTATTTATTGGATACGGCTTGCGCAGAAAGTCATTTAAAATTAGGCAATGGTACCGTCATAGCAGGACAAGATTTGCGCCAATTGGCAGATATCTTGATACGGGCACACCATGCTTTGGCGGCGATGAAACGGCGGTTTTCTAATGTCCACGTTTTGGAACAATTATTCCTTTTTGGGTATTTTGAGACCTTAGAACAAGATCGCAGAGAGGATAAGTATTTGCAGGCTTTGCAAACACATTTACAGAAAGTTGAACCCACTAATGCTAAATGGGCACTTAAACACAAAGATCAAGGATTACTGGTAGAAAGGGTCATTTCCTCTGTAAAAGAAACATGGTTGTTAGATGCAACTTTAGAACAAATGCCAGAGGTTAAAAATTTATTGGCTTTAAAGCCTCAATTACAAGAAATCTTTGAAACCCCCTGTCAATTTGAAACGAAAGCAAAAGACAACCAGACCGGCTTCATGATTTTGGGTCCTACGCACTTGGGTGATCTATTGCTTGAATATGGACGTAAGGGAATGACCATTAATCGTTATAAAGGTTTGGGTGAAATGAATCCTGAACAGTTATGGGAAACCACGTTAGATCCTCAGGTTCGTACCTTGTTGCAAGTGAAATTAAGCCATCTTGAAGAAGCAGAAGAAATCTTTTCAACTTTAATGGGTGATGTGGTTGAACCTAGACGGGATTTTATCCAAACCAATGCCTTAAAGGTTGTGAATCTGGACGTTTAGAATTTAATGGCTCCCTATTCGAAAAAAAGTAAACGGCGGGTTCCTTTTTCTTATTTTTTTAAACATAAGAAAAAAACGACTTCCTCATTTGGCATGGCAGTCCTTAAAGCAGCTATTATGTTAGCGATCTGGGGGATAATTGCCATAGGATTGTTGGTCTTGTGGTTCAGCCATGATTTACCTGATTTAAAAAATATTCAAATTAATAGCCGCAACCCTAGCGTCACGGTTCAATCTTTCGATGGGGTTATTCTGGGGACGTATGGCGATTTATATGAAGACATGGTGAAAGTCCAAGATCTTCCCCCGTACGTACCCCAGGCCTTATTAGCGGTAGAGGACCGGCGTTTCTACAGTCATTTTGGTGTGGATATTATTGGGTTGGCGCGTGCCTTTTATGCTAACTATCGTGCTCAGCGGGTTGTGCAGGGGGGGTCTACTTTAACCCAACAGTTAGCCAAAAATATCCTCTTTACCCAAGGAACGTTTAACATTACGGATCGTTCCTATAAACGAAAAATCCAAGAAGTTTTACTCGCTATTTGGTTAGAATGGAAATTCACCAAGGATCAGATTCTTACGCTTTATTTAAACCGGGTTTATTTCGGGTCAGGTACCTATGGTATAGATGCTGCGGCGCGGCGTTACTTTGATAAATCGGCCCGTAATTTAACAGTATTTGAATCTGCCGTTATTGCTGGGTTATTAAAAGCCCCTTCTAAATATTCGCCTGCACAACATCCCAAAAGGGCCAAGGCTCGGGCTAAAATAGTGTTAGAACTGATGGTAGAGGCTGGGTTTTTAAGAGATTACCAAAGTTATATAGACCAAGGCGAGAAAGAATTAGCCGACAATACGCGTGAACGTGACCAAGGGATGCGTTATTTTGCAGATTGGATTTATGAAAGCTTACCTCAAATCATAGGGCAAATTGACAAAGATTTGATTGTCATTACCACCTTAGATGTCTCTATGCAACGTCATGCGGAAGAAGTTTGCCTGCATCACTTGCAAACAATGGGTAAAGATTTAAAAGTTTCAGAGGCTGCTTTAGTTGCCATGACCCCTGAAGGAGGCATTAAAGCTATGGTAGGGGGCAGAAACTATGGGGTTAGCCAATTTAACCGTGTGACTCAATCTTTACGGCAACCAGGATCAGCCTTTAAAACATTTATTTACTTGGCTGCTCTTGAACATGGTTTAACGCCTGATAGTCTTATGGATGATACACCTATCGTGATAGGAAAATGGAGTCCCAGCAACTATAAATGGCAATCCCGGGGAATGGTTACGCTGCGCGAAGGTTTGGCCCATTCAGTGAACAGTGTTTCTATTCGCCTAACACAACAAGTAACACCACAAAAGGTAGCTGAGGTTGCAAAACGTTTAGGCATAACAAGCCGCTTGAACCCTGATCTTAGTATTTCTTTAGGCACCGGTGAAGCAACTTTATTAGAATTAACCACGGCTTATGCGACTTTTGCTAATCAAGGACGTGCTGTTTGGCCCTATGGTATTTGGG
>ERZ1066127.1247-NODE-1247-length-10071-cov-10.743710_pt1 | contig 10071 bp, 8 predicted proteins | sample MGYA00382774_ERZ1066127 | MGnify/ENA primary metagenome ERZ1066127 (study PRJEB33369, sample SAMEA5778357) | biofilm metagenome | biome: Industrial cooling water; feature: Water cooling tower basin; material: Biofilm | place: United Arab Emirates | collected... | reverse complement strand
ATGCCGCAGCCAAAAACGCCTATTTGGCTGCCGAAAACTTAAAAATCAAGCTGCCGTTGATCAACAAAGGCATGCTGGGTAATTATTACCAGCATTGTATAAAAACCATGTTACCAGAAGCCTTTGTAAAAGAAATGGACAGCTTACAAAGCGCCAGGTGGCAGTTGCTCGACCATTGGCAAACGAGGTTAAAGCCCACCGATTACCATGTTTTCAAGGAGCAAATCCGTTTTGAAACGGCTTTTCAGAAGGCCATGTATTTTCCTTTGAGGCATTTCATCGCGCAGCAAAATCCACAAGTCAGCCCATTGGAACCAATCGTTGGCTTTGAAGATTTTTTATTCGATTTAAGCTGGAACGACCCGGGCATGCATGGCTTTCTCTTTTATGCCGAAAGCAACAGACTGGCCATGATGTGCCAACTCGAAAAGGATCCTGCCTACCTCAAGGCACCGAAATCATGGCGGAGACTACTTGAATGCCGAACCATCGACAGTTTGAGTGGCGAACAAAGCAGCGATTTTTTAATGACCAATTTTCTAACTGATCACATCAAAGCGAGCAGCAGCAGTGAGCTCACCGATGCTTTGCACTATTTCATGGAAAACAGCACCAACGAAGCATACAAGGACAAAGTGCAAGCACTTTACGATGCTTACAGCCAACTCAAACCAGGTGTAGCAGCTCCGGCCTTCCGTTTAACTGATACCAAGGGAAAAACGGTCCAACTGAGCGATTTCAAAGGCAAGGTGGTGTACATCGACTTTTGGGCCAGCTGGTGCACGCCTTGTTTGGCCGAATTCAAGCATTTGCCTGCACTGAAAAGCATGCTTCCTACCGACTCGGTAGTGCTGCTCTACATCAATGTAGACGACGACAAAAACCGTTGGTTAGCAGCATCAGCCAAACATTTATCAACTGAAACGGACCTTTGGGCCGGCAATTTATTCACCAGTGAAGTAGCCCAAGCGTATCAGGTGCATGGCGTACCTAAATACGTGCTCATAGATAAAGAAGGTCGCATTTTCAACATGCAAGCCCCTCGTCCTTCTTCGCCTGATAGCGTTTTGGAGCAGGTTCGTGAAGCATACCAGGCGCCCTAACCGCAGCTTGTACCAAGTTGTGCAAAACTCCCCAAACCACAGCGCGCTGGTCAACTCAAGCCGATTGCCTATCTTAGCTGCCCAAACCGCAAGGCATGATTTTCTTAGACTTCGAAAAACCCATTCAGGAGCTGTACGAAGAGCTCGGTAAACTGAAAGAAATACAGGAAAAAGGCAAAGCCGACGTAACCAAGTCGATTGCCGAACTCGAAGAACGCATCGAAAACGAACGTAAAAACTTGTACGCCAACCTCACTGGCTGGCAAAAAGTACAGGTGTCGCGCCACATGGAGCGGCCATACACACTGTTTTACGTGCAAAATATGTGTACCGATTGGACCGAAATGCATGGCGACCGGGCTTTTGGCGACGACAAAGCCATTGTAGGTGGCTTTGCAAGCTTAGAAGGCCGTACCGTGATGTTCATTGGTCACCAAAAAGGCATCAACACCAAAATGCGTCAATACCGCAATTTCGGCATGGCCAATCCCGAAGGTTACCGCAAAGCCTTGCGCTTGATGAAAACAGCCGAAAAACTGGGCAAACCCATTGTCACTTTCATCGATACGCCGGGTGCCTTTCCGGGCATTGAAGCCGAAGAACGCGGTCAGGCCGAGGCCATTGCCCGCAACATCCGCGAGATGTTCATGCTCAAAGTGCCCGTTATTTGTGTGATTGTTGGTGAAGGTGCCTCGGGTGGTGCCATTGGCATTGGCGTGGGCGACCGGGTATTCATGCTCGAAAACACCTGGTATTCGGTGATTTCGCCCGAAAGCTGCTCGTCCATTTTGTGGCGCAGTTGGGATTACAAAGAAATTGCTGCCGATGCCCTCAAGCTCACGCCCGATGAAATGCTCAAAAACAAACTCATCGATGGCATTATTCCCGAACCCGTAGGTGGCGCACACAACCATCCCGAAGCCATGGCCGCCACGCTCAAGCAGCACTTGATTGCCACCCTCAACGAACTCGACCAATTAACTCCCGAGCAGCGCATCGAACAACGCATCGAAAAGTTCTGCAGCATGGGTGTGGTGAATGAGTGATTGAGGGCAGGACAGACGACGGACGACAGATAACGGATAACGGAAGACGGTGGACAGGTATTGGACCTCAGCGATCTGATACTGCCCCTTTTACCAATCGCCTGTAACCCGTAAGCTGTCACCAGTTTACAGCAAGCAGTAGCCCGCTACCGGTAACATGTCACCCGTAACCTGTTACCAGTTACCCGTCACCCGTCCGCCTTTTCGCGTATTTTTACAACATGACCTTAAGCACCGAGAACATCCTGCTCATCGGATCTTTGTTGTTGTTTTTTAGCGTTTTAGCTGGTAAAACATCTTACAAATTTGGCGTTCCTACCCTCCTGCTCTTCCTCAGCGTGGGCATGTTGGCAGGCTCGGAAGGCATAGGCGGCATCCATTTCGATGACCCCAAAACCGCCCAATTCATAGGTGTGGTGGCCTTAAATTTCATTTTGTTTGCTGGGGGGCTCGACACCGATTTCAAAACCATCAAGCCCGTTTTGCGGCAAGGGGCAGTATTATCAACCTTGGGCGTGCTTCTTACAGCCACAAGTGTAGGCCTTTTTGTGCATTGGGTAACACCTTTTAGTTTGTATGAAGGCCTGCTCTTGGGGGCCATTGTGTCATCAACCGATGCCGCCGCGGTTTTCAGCATCCTCCGATCCAAGAATTTGGCGCTCAAACACCATTTGCGACCTACCCTCGAGTTAGAATCGGGCAGTAACGACCCCATGGCCTATTTTCTCACCATTGCCTTCACCGGTTTGGTGCAACGTCCCAACGATTCGTTGTGGTCGCTCTTACCTTTTTTCGCCCAGCAAATCAGTTTGGGCGCGGCCCTGGGCTTGGGATTTGGTTGGCTAAACACCCGTCTCATCAACCGCTTGCGTCCCGATTTCGAAGGCCTTTATCCTGTTTTGGTCATATCGCTCATGTTTTTCACCTTTACAGCCACTGAAACGGTTGGTGGAAACGGATTTTTAGCCATTTACCTCAGCGCTGTTTACCTGGGTAACCAAGACATCCTGCACAAACGCACCATCCTACAAGCCTTTGATGGTTATGCCTGGCTGATGCAAATTGTGCTCTTCCTTACTTTGGGTTTGTTGGTGTATCCTTCCGAACTCATGCCTATGTTGGGCATTGGCCTCATCGTATCGTTTTTCCTCATGGTGGTTGCCCGGCCTTTGAGTGTATTCATCAGCCTCGCCCCTTTCAAGATGAAAAATCGGGCACGCTGGTTTGTGAGCTGGGTGGGATTGCGTGGCGCCGTACCCATCGTGTTTGCCACTTACCCGCTTTTGGCCGGGATTGAAAAAGCCAATGCCATTTTCGGGATTGTTTTTGTGATATCGGTAAGTTCGGTGCTTTTGCAAGGAACCACACTTTCTACCGTTGCCCGTTGGCTACACGTGGCCTTGCCCGAACGTGTGAAAAAGCGCAACAACATTGATATGCTTTTGCAAGAAGGCTTCAAATCGGTCCTTCGCGAAGTAGTGCTTGGCCCCCACAGTCCGGCCAACGGCAAAGCCATTCTCGACCTGCATTTTCCGCGCAATACACTCATTGCCATGATTGAACGTAACGGTCGGTTTTTAACACCCGGTGGAAGTACCGTGCTTGAACATGGAGATAAGTTATTGCTTGTAGCCGACAACCACGCAGGAATGAAACAGGCCCACCAAATCATGGGAATGCCATTTACTGAAGAGGCCGAAGATGTGGAGAGCGAGTGATTTCAACGTAGGCTGAATTGCACTGGCAGGTGGTAGACGACTGCCACTGGCCGGCCATTTTGATAACCAGGTTGCCAACGCGGCATACCTTGCACTACGCGAATGGCTTCCTGGTCAAGGCCAAAGCCCAAACCATGCAAAACAGTCACATTCGAAATGCTGCCATCAATACCAACCACAAAACTGAGATAAACGCGGCCTTGAATGCGGTGTTCAATAGCCGCCGAGGTATAGCGTAATTTGCTGCTCAAATACCGCAATAAAGCAGCATCACCCCCCGGAAAAGTGGGGAAAACTTCCTTGACAGGCACAAAAAAATCGGCCGTATCGATGGTTTCATCGGGCAAGCCAGGTAAGTCAGGCTGAGGTAGGGTTTCTGCAGCTGGCCATTCATCCTTGCTGATGTCGTTGCTGGTGGTTTCAATATTTTGGCTTGGCGACTTCGATGTTGTGGCTTCAGTGCGGCTTTTAGGCAAGCTGGTAAGCTTGTATTCAAAATCAATAACGCGTAATTCATCGACTGGCAAATCGGGGTGCGGATGAACAGTTTGTGCTTGTTGCCAACCAAAAGCCAGCATCACAAAAGAAAGCGAACAGATAGTTCCGATTAGAAGTACCAAACCACGATCGTAGCGGCGGTAAAGCTGAATGAAGTTCATGACAGGAGGATTTTTCAACAAAACGAAAGCTCGTTTGGCTGCATTGTCCACCACGCGCTAAATGACAATTGCCTGACTCAAAGCAAGATGTTCAGCAAGACAAAAAATCCCAATTGGAACAACCAATAGCGCATCAAAACCACGTTGCGGGCTTGGAAACCAACCCCTTCAAAGCCCCAAAGAACGGCAAATGAAAACAGCCACCAGGCCAAGTAATTTTGCCAAGGAGCCACAAACAGGGCATCAAATGGCGGTTGCACCCAGGTCCAAAATTCAAAATAAACGGCTACGGGCTCAATGAATATGTCGGTAAAGGTGACCATGGTGGCACCCACAAAAGGCCGTAACCAAGATGAAACTCCCAATTGGTGACCTAAATGAGCAGCTGCATAAATGAGAACTGTCCAATTGATGCCAATCACCAAGGGTACGCCCATCAGCTTCCAGCCCAATACACTGCCGTAACTATAAGCACCAAAGATGCTGCCCGTTGCAACTCCTGCCCATTCTACCAAAAAACCTGCAAACCACACAGCTGCCAAAGTCGACCAGAATTTCATGCCCCGGTTTTCTTCAAACCACAACAAGTGCAAGGCTCCAAACAAAAGCGTAAAAGGCGTAAAAACCAGAAAAAACGACCGGGTAGCCGGCCAAGCTAAACCCAATGCGCCAAAGCCATATACCATGGCCCACCAAATGGTGAAATTTTTTATCTCACGGGGCGATCTTTCCAACGAATGCGACGGGTTAAATGAGCATAAATTCCAAAACACCACAAAAATTGCCAGGCCACTTGTTGCAACGGCCACAAAAGCAGCTGAACGCGCCAATTTTCGCGACTGACAAACAACACAAATATACGGCTGAGAAACAGCAATAAGAATAAAAATGGCAGTTGTTGGGGCCACGCTACAGCCAGCCAAAGCCAGGCTCCGGCTTGGAGCATCCAGGCCAATAAAGCGATTTGCCAGCTGCCCATTGCAGGCACCACATTGCGAATAAGGCCTGAAAAAGCGGCTTTACCATCAAGGTACATGCGGCAATAGAGTCCACTTTGGGCTTGCACCACTTCGAATGGCCCACCACTGCGCCCAACAGCCCTGGCAATAGCAAGGTCTTCGGCAATGTGCGCCTTGCACAGGTGGTGCCAGGTATTTTTTTGGTATGTGGCCCCATCAAAGAGCATGAATTGTCCGTTTGCAGTAGCAGTTAAAGGATGTTGCCACAGGTTTCGGCCCTTCAGCCACAACCAACTCAACAACAGTTGGGGCATCATGGCAACCCAGAGGGCTTCGCCCAAGCTACCGTAGCGCTGTACAGGAAAGGCGCTCAATAAATGAAGTCGGCGACTTTGCAAGCGGCCCAAGCTGCGTTTGATGAATGCGGCCTCTACACGTACATCGGCATCCACAAACAGCAAATAGCGCCCGCTGGCAGCCAATGCCAATTGGTGACAAGCATGCTGTTTTCCCTGCCAACCAGCCGGCAATGCCGTGCCTTTGATCACACGCAATTTGGGGAATTGAGAGGCCTTTGCTTCGAGCCACGACCAAGTAGCATCGCTCGATTGGTCATCGTATATGACCAAGTCATTCAGCTCGTTGTACAGCGGCAGCAGGCTTTGCCATAGTTCATCGAGTTGCCAATGCTCGTTGCGCACCGGAACCAACAAACTCAGTTCGCTGAGCTCCCTTTCCGCATGCTGCTGCAACTCGTCCGGAAAAATGGCATTGAGCATGGCTACCAGCAAGCGGTATAAAACCAATAAAAGCAGCCCAGCGTACCATACAACATCCATCTCAAAGCGCCTCCATCTGTTGCTCCATGTCTGCTGCAAGCCGCTGAAGGCAGGCGGACACGAATTGGCTGTATGCTTCTTCAATGGCCACTGGCTGGCTTTGTTCGCCACAGGGCTGCAAAAAATGATGAACCACCGGACGCGGGTTGTTGCCAAACTCCACCGTTTGATACAAAAAAACCAACTGCACGCCATTGGCCATCAATTTGCCGATTAATCCCAGCTTGAAACGAAATGGCTTGGTGTGCAACGAAGCAATTTTACCCTGCGGAAAAAGCAAAAGTACCTGGTTCGACCGGGAGCAAGCAGCCTGGCATGCAGCCACTTGTTGGGGCAAAGCTCGACCTGCCTGTAAGGGCAATGCCCCCCACCAGCGTAAAAAAGGCCTTTTATTCAACTGACTGGCCAACATGGGTACGGCCAAATGCCAGCGGGTTGGGTGAAAATGCAACATGACCCATAAGCCATCCCACCAGCTGAAATGGTTGGCTACCAACAACACAGGTCCCGTAAAATCATCGATTTGGCCATGCCAACGATGTGCACGAAAAAACAGGCGGTCGAAAAATAAAACAGACCATCGCATCAAAGGCTCAAACAGGATCTTCGCCAGAGCCATCGCAAACTTATTTTTTGAGCATCAACTCAGTAGTGATTTTTGCCGACAACAAACATAAGGGGATTCCCCCACCTGGGTGCACACTGCCTCCCACAAAATACAATCCTTTGAGCTGGCTGTGGCGGTTGGCCTGCCGCAAAAAGGCCGCCCATTTGTTGTTAGAGGCAGGACCGTAAATCGAGCCACCAACTGAACCGGTATTTCGTTCCAAGTCGAGCGGACTGGTAACATGTTCGTGCAGCAGCAGACTCCGGGTATCGCAATGCAGGGCCTTCGACAAAGTTTCATGTGCGTATTGCCGCACCTGGTCGACCATGCGCCCCCAGTCTTGTTGTGTATGCGGTGGGGTATTCACCATCACAAACCAATTTTCGTGGCCTTCAGGCGCGTCGGTGGACTGTGATTTTTTGCTCACATACACATAAATGGTGGGGTCGTTCGTTATTTTACCTTGCTTCAGCTGCTCAAACTCTTGGCGGTAGTGCGAGCTAAAAAAGATGTTGTGTAAATCAAGCGGCGCATGTTGGCCTTTCATGGCCCAATGAAAGATGATAGCCGAAGTACTCAACTCGGTTTTTAGTCGCTGCTTATTTTGATAAGCCAATGGCATCAATTGTTTTTCTACCTGCATGATGTCGATGGCACTCACTACCTCATTGAACAAGAGATGTTCATTGTCAGCAACAATTCCTGTAACTTTTGTGTAATGCGCTAAGATGCGGTTCACCTTGGTGTTCAGCCTCACCTCTACCCCCATTTCTGCAAGTAATTGCGCCATGGCATTGCGGATGGCTATCATACCACCACGCGGGTAAAACGCACCTTTGTTGAGTTCGATGTGTGCAATTAAATTGAGGGTGGCCGGTGCCCTGTAAGGATCGGAGCCGTTGTAGGTGGCAAAGCGGTTGAACAGTTGGATGGTACGTTCGTTTTTGAACCAGCCTTTGTTGAAACGGTGCATGGTGGTGGTGACCCCCAGCCATGGGATGCGCAACACCTTGAGAAAAGTAGAAAAACGTAGTAAGTTTTGCCAATCGTGCAGCGAACGGTGCAAGAATACAGGTGCTGTGGTTTCGTACATCAATTTAGCCCGATTGAGGTAGCGTAACACGCTCGACTTACTTTCGCCCACTTGCTGCTCCAATTCGGCTGCAAATCGCTCCGGTTCCGACCAGGCGTCTACCCGGGTGCCATCGGGATAAAAATAGCGGGTAACCAATTCGAGCCGGTCGTACTGCAAATAATCGTCGAGCCGCTTGCCACAAACTGCAAAAAGGTCGTTCAACTCCTCTGGCATGGTAAACAAAGAAGGGCCTTTGTCGAAACGGAAATCTTGCCAGCGATAATCGGTGAGTTTGCCACCCAGCTCGCCAGCCCCTTCAAACAGGGTCACCTGGTAACCGGCAGCTGCCAATCGGGCGGCGGCAGCCATGCCCGAAATGCCTCCACCAATGACGGCAACAGTCTTTTTGGGGTGTTGAGCAGATGAAATTACAGCGGTTGGGCGCTGGTCTTCGCTCCTGCGCTCGTTAGCATGCACCATGAAATACAAATGGAGGCCTTTTTGTTCGGTAAAAAACAGCTGGCCATTGGGCTGATTTTACAACAAATTGAGTTTGTTCGACATCACCGAACCCAACAACAGCATGGCCTTTTCAGCATTCGATACGCGAACGCGGGTTTCGAGGATTTCTTTTGGTTTTACGCGGCGTATTTTGTTGAACAAATTGCGGTAAAAACGGTAGGCGGTCAAAACGCCAATGCGCGAACCTTTGGGCAATTGGATGATGCCTTTGTACGCCAAATCAAAATCCAACTCAATGTCTTTTTCAATTTCCGCCTTGGCATGCTCGTCTAATGCCAAACCCAAATTCACATTGGGAAAATAGGTGCGGCCACGGGTAAGGTAATCGTCTTTGATGTCGCGCAAAAAATTCACCTTTTGGAATGCCGCACCCAAATGGCGGGCAGGTTGCTTCAAGCGTTGGTACATCTCATCGTCGCCATTGCAGAATACACGCAGACACATCAAACCTACCACTTCGGCCGAACCGTAAATGTATTCGTTGTAGCTGTCTTGGGCATATTCAATGTCTTGCAAATCCATCTCCATGCTCTTCAAAAAAGCATCGATAAGTTCGGTTTCTATGTTAAAAGCTTTTACCGTGTCTTGGAAAGCATCTAAAACAGGGTTGAGGCTGATGCCGCGCTCCATGGCCAAATAAGTATCGCGCTTGAATTCATCGAGCAAGGTACGCTTGTCGAAATCGTGGAAGGTATCCACAATTTCATCGGCATAACGTACAAAGCCGTAAATGGCGTAAATAGGGTCGCGGTATTCCTTGTCGAATGCCAAGATGCCCATGCTGAAAGAAGTGCTGTAATTGCGGGTAATGAGCCGACTGCAGGCCACATTGGTTTTGCGGTATAACGATAACATCGACAAGGATTTAGGTATGGAACAAACGACTATGTTAATTGTTTGGGAACTCTTTGAAAATCTCACCGGCAATTACTTGACCGGAAATGATTGTGGGAGGCACACCGGGACCTGGAACTGTCAATTGTCCTGTAAAGTACAAATTATCTAGCTTCTTATTTTTTAATCCTGGCTTGAGGATGGCGGTTTGTAACAAAGTATTCGCCAAACCGTAGGCGTTTCCTCGGAAGGCGTGGTAGTCGGTTTTGAAGTCATTGTGCGCATACGAGCGCTTGTACACCACTGCATCGCGAATCGACTGGCCTATGAGGCGCTCGAAACGGTCCATGATCAAGTGGTAATATTTTTCACGTATTGCTTCCGAATCTTCCAAATCAGGAGCGAGAGGCACCAAAATCACCAGGTTATCGGTTCCTTCGGGCGCTACCGACGGATCGGTTTTAGAGCTGAGCGAGGTATAAAACAAGGGCTTGGTTGGCCACTTCGGATCGGTATAGATTTCGTGGGCGTGCTGATCGAACTCTTCGTCGAAAAACAAGGTGTGGTGCGTAAGTCCTTCGAGCTGCTTGTTCAAACCGAGGTAAAACAGCAAGCTCGACGGCGCCATGGTGCGCTTCTTCCAGTAGTCGGCCGAATAATTGCGGTGTTCGGGCTTCAGCACTTTTTGGTCGATGTGGTGGTAATCGGC
>ERZ1066127.1246-NODE-1246-length-10072-cov-7.581511_pt1 | contig 10072 bp, 8 predicted proteins | sample MGYA00382774_ERZ1066127 | MGnify/ENA primary metagenome ERZ1066127 (study PRJEB33369, sample SAMEA5778357) | biofilm metagenome | biome: Industrial cooling water; feature: Water cooling tower basin; material: Biofilm | place: United Arab Emirates | collected... | reverse complement strand
CTGTGGTAGAACGTCTTGCCGCCCTTTTCCAGCCAGGTAGCGCACTCAAGCATCTTACCTGCTGCATTGGGCTTCTGTCCGAAACCCAAAAATATTCCCCGGCAGGATTCACCTTCATCCTCGAATCGCTTGTAGTCCATCTTCACCGACATCATGGGGGCCAGATCATCGAGTGTCTGCGAAGCTTTGGAAGCCAGGTCGATTACCGCGGGGCTGACCAGTGAGGTGAGCGTTTCCTCGGTGCTTTGTTCAACGCCTTGTGGTTGGTCCTCTTTGCTGACCACCGGTACTTGTGCTTGTGTTGTCATTTTGAAAATGTTTTTTCAAACACCTAGCTCAAAATGCAACCGTTATCCGCCCTTACTGACCCAACCGCAATCCCCGCGCGGGAGCGCGCAAAGAAGGCGGGTTATTGAACGCGAACGCGGATCGTGTAGTCAGTTAGAAGGGATTGTCATCTGCACCAGGGGGTGGTGGCCCTTGGCTTTGATCTTCTGTTGGCCAGCTGGGATGGCGTTCCCCGGCATCAAAACGGGATTCCATATCGGCAAACTTGGTGAACTTTCCGATAAATCGTAGGTAGGCCGTGTCGAGTCTACCATTCCTGTTTTTGGCCAGAATAGCTTCGGCCACACCTTGTGAGGGGGTTCCGTCTTCCAGGTTATGGATTTTGTAGTACTCAGGACGGTAGAGAAAACAGACCACATCAGCATCTTGTTCAATTGCTCCTGATTCGCGTAGGTCTGAAAGCATCGGGCGCTTATCACCTCCCCTTGTTTCCACTCCTCGGGATAACTGGGAAAGTGCGATGACCGGAACTTTAAGTTCCTTGGCCAGCGCTTTTAGGCTTCGGGAAATTCCGGCAATTTCTTGCTCCCGGTTTCCGGTGTGGCCGGTAATTTTTAGCAGTTGCAGGTAGTCCAGCAGGATGATCCTCACACCGTGGCGCTCAACCATCCTGCGCGCCTTGGTGCGTAGTTGGTTAATATCCAGGGAGGGCGTGTCATCAACGAACAGGTTCTTTTTGCTCGACACTTTGGAGTTCATCAGCAATTTAAGTTCGATGTTGCTGATGGATCCTTTCTTAATGCGTTCGGAGTCAATTTCGGTATTGATCGAAAACAACCGCGTGGTCAGTTCCAGGGATGTCATTTCCAGGGAAAAGATGCCCACGGGTATTTCAAACATGGTGACCAGCATTTCCACCATGCTTAGGATAAACGAAGTTTTGCCCATACCGGGTCGGGCCGCAATGACAATCATCTCTCCGGGTTGCCAGCCGTGGGTGATGCGGTCAAGTGTGGAAAATCCGCTGGGTACGCCGGAGAGTCCATCTTTGCGGGTCATTCGCTCCTGGATGGTTTGAATGGCTTCCAGTCCGAGGGTTAGGCCATCTTTGTATTCAATCCGCATGCCCATATCCCCATGCAGATTATACAGGGTGGTCTCAGCCCAATCCATCAACTCAAAAGTATCGGTGGTATCTTCATACCCTCGCTGGGCAATTTCGCTTCCCAGGTTAATGAGAAATCGCTTGATGGCCAGTTCAGTGATAATACGGGCATGGTATTCAACGTTGGCCGATGAAGCCACCTTACTGGTAAGTTCCGCGATGTAGTAGGCGCCCCCGGCCATTTCAAGTTTACCTTGCTGCTTGAGTTTGCTTACAACGGTGCGCATATCCACCGGTTCGCTCTTGATCATCAACTCCCGGATGGCCTGGAAAATCACTTTGTGACTTTCGTGGTAGAAGTGATCGGGTTTTAGAAAGTCTACCTGGGCAAGAGCCGGTTTTTCGAGCATACAAGCTCCCAGCACGGCCTCCTCCAGGTCGATCGCCTGCGGGGGAAGTTTACCCAGTTCCAGGGTTGTGTTACGTGGCGGTCCGCTGGTTCGCCGGATAGCCAAGGTTGTTTTGGGGCCGCTCATAGGTTTTGAATAATGGAAGCGACTTGTTCTTTGAATTGAACGGCCAGCGTGCTCTTCATCGATGCCGGCACGCGTATTTGCTCCTGTGCCTGGTCAAAATAACCGAACAGCATCCCCAGGGTATCTTCGTCCAGGTAAGAGTGTAGAAGATTGGCGTGTTTGCGTTGGATAAATAGTTGCTTGGTGAGGAATTCAAGGATCACTTCAATGAAGTTACCTTTAAAATGATTCATCACCATCCCCCGAACAAAAGCACTTACGGTGATCGACTTGGGCTTTGTTGCCAAGGCTTGTGATATTTTTTCTGAGGGTATGTTTTTCGTGCAGTAGGAGATGATGGCCTCTTCTAGGTCTGCTTGCTGGCGCAGGTAATCCCAGACACTAGCTCCGGCCCGGTTGGAAGCGTTAGTCTGCATGGAGAGATTGAGTTGAACAGGTTGGGTTTTTTCGCGGTATTCGCGGATGGAAAGGCCAACTTCCGGTGAGAGTTCACAATCCTGCTCCATTGGTCGGTAGATATCCAGGAAACGTAATTCTTTGACGTAGCTCCACACCAGCGGACCGATGTTCTCAAATGCCTTGGAGCTTCTCCGGTTTGCTTCGTAAGCCTCGTTCACACAATAGTTTACCCAGGCCTCATCAATAACCTTGTCGGCCACGCGGGCAATGATTTGAAGAAGAATTGATTCGTTGAGTCCCTTCTTAATATGGGCGATAAATCCATATTCCTTACTGAGAAGTGCCGCTTTGTTTTCCTCATTTGAATTAAAGTCAAGGCGGATCTCGACAATGCCGCTTTTGTCGCGCTTATGGACGGAAAAATAATTGAAGTCCTTTTTGCCACGGCCTGTTACGCCCTTCAGGGCACACGTTGATTTGAGCAGTACAGGATCGGAAGTAGCGGCTTTGATCGAACGGTATTGGTGTTTACGTTGCTTGGCCTTGATACCGAGTTCCTTGCACAGGTTATCAACAGAAATGATCAGGTAGTTGGTAATGGGTTGGTGTTTGGCGATCAGGTAGTACAGGTGTAATACCGCTGAGCTGCGGAATTGAAGCAGATCTTTATAGTTGGCGATTATGACAAAGTCAGTAGAATCAGTATTACTTTCCTTGAGCAGCCTGTTGCGGTGTTCTCGGGCGTCTCTGAGGAATGAGGAAACTTTCACGTTCAGGCACCCATTCGAGATATTGACCTCCTCCAAAAGGACAGTCGTTTTATAACCTTTCCAGCGGTCCTCCGGATTGACCTGTGGACGGCCAAGAATCTTGAATTCCTGTTCGGGGGTGATGTGTATGATGTTGCTTTGGTTGGCCAGGATGCTGGCCTGCAGATCCTTTTCCGTTTCAATCACTTTACCGCTTTTGCGGGCTACCTTGACACTTTGGTTAACCTCATTGAGTAGATGAGCAAACGATTCTCTGACGCGGCCATCGCCCCGGTGGCTGGAAGAGTCTTTGTGTTGGAAACGCTCACTTAGTAGCTCCACCGGGATTTCCATATAAGCACCTTTGACGGTGTATTTCGCATCGATCAGGGATTTGGAAAACCCTTTAGCGGACACGGGGAGATCTTTAGCGAAATACAGTGCTATAACCTTCTTTACGATAAGACTCGAATGGGTTAGTTGGTTGTCCAGCACGGCCGGCATGAGCAGGCGGTATTCCTCGGGGGTGTATTGGTTGGGGACAAGGTTCTTCTTCATTCGTGTGGGCTTTCATGTAAAAAAAGGCCTAAAAAACACATTTGTCAACCGATGGGCGAAATGTCCAAAGCTGGGGTCAAACACCCAGCTAAGGGGTCAAACACCCAACCAGCGGGATAAATGGATATACACCAAAAAGGATAACTCACTGGTTTACAAAACGAAGAGTCATTTTTTTGTTGAACCTGGTTCATTAAATAAAATGGGGCAAACATCCATCGAAGGGGTCAAACACCCACTGAAGGGGTCAAACACCCAACCCGAGGGCCAAATGAGAATGTCGTTGATCTTGCTAAATGCCTGTTTTTCAGCATGAAGATTCTATTTGATGTTTCATACAGTTCAATTTTAAAGAATGGGTCAAACGTCCAGACGTGGGGACAATCGCGGCATGTGAAAAAAAGTGAAAAAAAATTCAGTGCATGCTTTATTTAGCCAAGGCCGGAGTGTTTCTCAACCAAGGCCAGGGCTGAATTCATCCAACCCTGGGGCACAACAAAGCGCTAAAAGTGGCAAACCGTTCAACGAACGCAATTTTGCGGATTTCTAAGGACTTAAGAGTAAAATTTTAACTGGTGATTTTTTTTTTTAGATTTGACTGTCCAATTAACACGAAACACATGCAACAAAATTCACCAAGGGAATGGAGCCATTATGATATTGAGCTCTATTCGCAGATCGTTTTCATGGAGTCCATGAAAGCCATTACAACACAGTTTCAAAAGCTTGCGGGGGCTTCGATGCCAAAGTCAGAGGTTGCCCTGTATCAGTATCAGCAGGCAGTACCAAGTATCATCAAGCAACTGGCGACCCGTAAACTCGGGGTAGTTGTGCAGGTGACTAAGGATGGTAAGCAGGAGATTATGCTGTCGAGTGTTGGTGAGATCGAACGGCTTAAAAACGACTTGGCCCTGGTGGGAAAGTCGGTGAGCTGGTATCCGGTTAACTACCGGTCCTACGCAGAATTTCAGGCTGATTTAGCCAAGCGCATCGAAATTAAGCGTGCCCTTGCCCCGCAAATGGCTGCCGCCTGATGCGTAGTTTATTATTCAACCATAAAAACACGAACGAAAAATGAATATAACTCCCAATACAGTTGCTGCCTTTGTTGACGCAGACCACGTTTTGACGGCCGAGCGCGCTATTGAAAACACCACCTATGGTAAAGAGTTGAAAAGCACAATATCTGATTTGTACCACCTGAAGGCGATCAAGTACATGCTCGAAAACCCGGGCGTTTCGGTGGATAAGGCAGTGGAACACTCCTTCTCAGCCGGTATGACTGAGGTAACCGGTATTCACTTGGCAGCCATTAAGGATGCTGGTCGCCAGATCCGCGAGTCTCACGAGACCTATAATAAGTTTCGTCCAGCTGAAATCGATCAAAAGCTCTATGACAATGCAGCGAGGTTTGACGCTAAGGTTGGCGGTTTTATGGAATCTACGGCCCAGGAAATCAAGCGAGCCCTTGGCATGAAGGAAGGAATGATTAAACTGGAGCGTGAGACGGCTCTGGCCCAGACTCAGCCCGGCACATCCTTGACCGATCTAACTCCCAACATTAAACGCGATCAGGAAATCACCCGCTGAGAAGCATCCAGCGAGAATAAAAAAACCCGGCCAAAGACCGGGTTTTTTTGTGCCTAAAAGGAATCGTTAAGCGGCCCGTGGGCCCTGTCCTTGTTGTTGATCATTTCCCGGCTCGTAACCAAATATCCGCTCATCGAATACAGGCGTTCCGGTAACCACTTTTGTTTCCGGATCCACCTTGATTCCGGAAACTCCCGGCATGATATCACCCAGCGTTGAGACGATTCTGCGTACCTCCCCTGTTTGCGGCATCCGGTAGAAGTGACGGGGGAACACCTTCTCCTCCACAGCAAGGCCTTTCAGGCACGCGGTCCGGGCACCGAGGTCAACAATTTTAAAAGCCTCCCTTTTTATCTCCTGGTGGTTTTTAAGAATAAGTTCTCGCATCTGCTGTTCGGTCATTTCTGATCCGTCCGGCAGGAGCAATAAGTGAGGGAAGTCATGCTCAATGAAACAGTTTTCTATATCTGCTCTGAAGTTGAAAAATGATGAATATTTTGGTGTCCGGTTTTGGTCTTTATTACGGCTTACATCAGCCAGCGTGCCCACAAAGCGCCCCTGTTCGAGTGTACCGACCTCGTGGGGTGCGATCAGTGGTTTTTCCTGAATGCTGAAGTTTTCAGTGCGGTTTTCTTTTGCGCCACCCTGCTTACTGATTGAATGGCCAATGGCTTCTTTTTCGCGCGTACCGATCATCTTACTGACCATCTCTTGGGTTGTGAGTTCGTTAATTTTACCAAAGAAGTTGTTACCCAATACACCGAACAAGGAGTTCGCGCCATTCTCACCCAGAATATTCTTGTATTGCGCGCGGTCCTGGCCGGATACCACGATGGACATATTGACTGAGCGGCATGTTGCGGCCAGGTCGGCAAGCTTAGGTAGTTTGAGTTGTGGACCCTCATCATAAATGTGCATGGACTTGATCATGTTGGGTGTGTTCATGACTTTTCCGCATACGGTAGCGATCAGCGCCCCCACAGGTGAATAGGTTTCTTGTAGTTCCGGATCACTGCCCAGGCACAGAATAGCCGGATGCTCAGGGTTATTCAGGTGTAAGGAGAAATCATTGCCCGAAAGAATCCAGCTGATGGTGTAGGTGTTGAGTTTATCGAGCGGGGTTTTCAGTGAAGCATCCACCCCGGCGAGCTGACCCTCCGCATTTTTTTCATCTGCAACCGCCAAAGCCCCCATCATCTCGCGGCACTCCACGTTCAAGTTAAGCATCGCGAGCACTTTATTGTAGGGCATCAGGGATACGGCAATAGCATGCGGCAGGGTGCAACTTTCCGGGTGTTCTTTGGCCAGGTACCAAATGATGGATTTGAAGTAGGCTATAGCCGATTCCGCGAAGAAGTCACGGTCGGTTAACCATTTAGGTTGTAAGTTGGTCAGCAGTGTAACTGCGTACTCATTTGCGTACCCGGCGTCAATGAGGTATCGGGGATCGATGGGGTTAACACGATGAGAGAATCGGGGGTCTACAAAATTAACCACATAAAATCCGCGCCTGTCATTGATGCAAGAATGTTCTCCAACCCACTTACCGTTGATATCCCTTTTTGCCGGCGTGCTGTACTTGAGCATCATCATGTAGGCGTAGCGCGTTAACGCCCAGTCTTTAGGATTCGGCTGAAAATTTTGCTTCATCTTGTAGTCAAAAATCAGCATCGCCCAACCCTTGGCAATTGCTTGCCGGATTATCTCGTTAATTATGGAAAACGTTTTGCCAGCGCCCGGGCCTCCGAGCAGAAGCCAATGCTGAAAAGGCTTTTCCACATTCAAAACACCGTCATGCTTACTATACCAATGGAATGAATCAGGATTCTCAAACTTGTCGAAAGTTTTCTCGAATCCGAACTCAACTTTTTTTCTGGCACTGGAGGGTTTCAAAAATGACCACACAATAAAGGAGCTGAGCAGGTATCCCCCCGCTCCGAGCGGGTAGGCGAACGTGTAAAGCAGTACAGGAAAGTTGTCTATGTAGTAAACCAGGAAGCCACAAAAAAGGAACACCAGCACCATAAGCACTTTGGTCTTGGGCTGTTCACCGATTTTGGCTCCCAGGTGACTTTCTTCCCCGGCCATTGTCGCGGCGACGACCGAGACAATTAAAAATGCCATTCGGATGTGCCGCCCGTCTTCAAAGGCGATAGGCACCAATGCGTCCAGAAGGAAATTAGGAACCAATGCCTGCGGAGCGGCTACCCCCAGGTATTCAATAAGCATAATTAAAAGGAGCAGGGCTAGAATCATGTAGCCAAAACCCTGAAGGCCATTACCATCTTGCATACTCGTTTCGTGTTAATTGGACAACCAAAAGTAGCGAAAAAAGTAGCATAGCGTAACCGACCTTCTACCCCGTACCAGGGAGCAGAGCCTGGCTCTTGGAGCGACTCATTTGCAGGCGCAGGCGCTCGGAGAGTTCCTGTTGCTCCACACTTTCCAGTATGCGCATGGGGACCAGCTTCAGATCCGGTTTCCCGGAAAGCAGTCTGTCGGCTTGCCGGTAGTCGCGCTCCCCGATGGCCTTCATTAGTTCACGGGCCTCCCGCTGCTGTCTTTTCCTTTCCTCGTACTCGGAGTCCACGTAGTCATTCATAATTGGCTCCATGCGGCAGCGGAAGTCGAAACAGGTCAAATGAAGGTCGATGGGAATACCCGACAGGCGCGTGACTTCGGGGTCAAGGGCGTCTTTTCGGCTCTCTCCTGCTGTACCAGCCCGCTCCAGGGTGAGTTTGACTTGCGGGAAATTGCCAGCCTGAAGTAATTCAAGGAACTGCCGCGTCTGCTCGTTGGGTTTGCGGCCGGTCAGGTGCGCATACTCTTCGAACGTATTGCGTTGCTCAACGGTGCGTGAAGGGGTGGCAGACTTGAAAAGCCCGGGTTGCCCCGTAAGCTGGATTTTGCTTTTAACCTCCCGAATGAAAGTTAAATCCTCTGGCATGAAAGCCTGAGCTTTGCGTTGAACGGATTCCAGTACACCAGGGGTGGCCAGACACTCCTTTACGCGCGAGGAGCTGCGCGTTTCGGCTGCCAGGAGCAGCGAACTTTCCAGCGCGGATTCATTGGCAGTAAAGGGGGTTCGCTCGTACGTCTGCAGTTTTGAGCGTGAGCGCTCCACGGTAATAGCTTTGAAGGTTGACTTACTGGTCAGGGAGAGGCCCTTGATTACCGAGTCGTGCATGAGTAGCGGCCCCAGGTTGCTGGCCCTGAAACTCATCGGCTGTAACTGCTCCACCGGCTTGGTATCATACAGGCATAGTTCAGGTTTGCCGGTAGCACCGATCTGCACGGATCCGGGGATGTGGCCGTAAAACGGGTGTTTGATTTCCTCACCTGGCCGGTAGGTATTTTGCATGGGCATTCCCGCTACGATCCCATCGAGCTGTGTTGACATGAAGGCCGAGCGAATTAGCTCGGGCTTGATCTTGTAGGTTAGCCCGTAACTGGGCTTGCCGTTCTTGCTGAATTCATGGCGCCACACTTCGATCCCCCTGCGCTCCATGCGTTTCAGGTAGACGATTTCGGTCGGTCGGTCGTGAATCGATTCCAGGTGGGCTTGAATGACGTACCGGCGGTGGGTGCTTTGGGCGCGGTCCAGATTTTTTAACCGCTCCTCGATTTGCTTATCATCGTATCCTTTGCGTTGCAGGTCCTTGGTCATAGCCTGTTTTTCCCGCATCTGGTAGCGCTCCGAGTGCCCGGGCATACGGATACCTTTGCCGGAAATCAGCCTGTTGCTCCGCTCGGTAAGCTCGAACTCCCGCTCCAATTCCCGCTCGATCTTGCGGCACTTAAGCCCATCGAAGCTATCGCTGGTTAGTTTGCCATCAAAGCCAACGCGTGACAGGATGATGTGAATATGCGGATGGGCCGTGTCGTTATGCCGGTAGATGACGAATGGGACATTCTCATAGCCCAGGCGCTCTAGTACCTTCTCCCCGATTTTGCGGAATGTGCGGTTGGACAGGTTGGCATCCTGGGGGGATACGGACACCTTCAGGTGAGCAAACGGGCTCTTGATCTGAGACGCCCTTTCGGCTCCCTGGGCGACCATGAGCATCTGCCGGTTTAATTCATGTCGGTCCCCGGTAATATTACCGCCAATATTTTGAGCACTACCTTCAGCAAGCTTACCCTCGTTGTAGGCGGTCATAAAGTTGGCCCGGGCTGATTTGGTAATGGCAATTTTCATACCTGCTCTCCCCTCACCAGCTTTTTAAGATCATTCAAATCATTGGTAATGTTCCGCCCGGCCCGGTAGTCATCGGCAATGCTATCCACCAGGTGGATCATCCGGTTTTGCTCCAGGCGCAACGGGTCGTAGCTAACGGATGCCACCCTGCGTCCTTGCAGCACCCTGCGCTTCATAAAGCCAGAAGCACCGTAAACTCCGACCCCCTCCTGCTGAAGTAATTCAACAAGTTTTTTATGCTCCTCATCACTCCAACGGATTGTTGTTTTCTTCATAAAATTGACGGCATACTCCACTCCTAGAGCGGTAAATATAATTGCAAGGTTAACAATAACAAAAACAGACCCTACTTTTCCACCTATGGCAGTGGTTTGTAGAGCCTGCTTTTGAACGTTTAACCAGGATACCTTAACGCATGGCTACCCTTCCGGAGAAGGAATCGATCATGACCTTGTGATTAGCAAACCGGTCCCAGATAGCCCCGGAGAATACCTCATCGGAGAATTGGACAAATGACTTGCTTTGACGCAGGATCGACTTTTTCTTAAGGTTGACTTTCTTGGTTGCCATAACGTGAATTGGTTATAGACAAGTCATGGCAATACAGGGCAGGTGGGATTATAAGCTGTCTCTTATACACATCTGACGC
>ERZ1066127.1245-NODE-1245-length-10073-cov-12.900679_pt1 | contig 10073 bp, 10 predicted proteins | sample MGYA00382774_ERZ1066127 | MGnify/ENA primary metagenome ERZ1066127 (study PRJEB33369, sample SAMEA5778357) | biofilm metagenome | biome: Industrial cooling water; feature: Water cooling tower basin; material: Biofilm | place: United Arab Emirates | collected... | reverse complement strand
CCATCCTGCAAAGCGTGAGCTACCAAGTGGGCCGCACAGGTGCCATTACGCCGGTGGCCAACCTCCAACCCGTGCAGCTGGCCGGAACGGTGGTGAAACGTGCCTCTTTGTACAACGAAGCCGAAATTGAGCGACTCGATTTGCATGTGGGCGATGAAGTGTATGTGGAGAAGGGCGGCGAAATCATCCCCAAAGTTACCGGGGTGAATGTGGCGAAAAGGTCTCCCGGATTGGGGCCAGTGCGCTTTGTCAGCCATTGTCCCGACTGCCATACCCCGCTCCAAAAAATAGAAGCCATCCACTACTGCCCCAACGAAAGCGGTTGTCCGCCCCAGCAGCTCGGTCGGCTCGAGCACTTTGTGGCCCGCAAGGCCATCGACCTCAACAGCATGGGCAAAGAAACCATTGAGCAGCTGTTTAATGCCGGCTTACTGCGCCGCATCAGTGATTTTTACAGCCTGCAATACGAGCAGCTCATTGGCATGGAGCGCATGGGCGACAAAACCGTTCGCAATTTGTTATCTGGATTGGAAGCCACCAAGGCCGTACCCTACGAGCGCGTGCTTTTTGCCTTGGGCATCAGGCATGTGGGCGAAACCGTGGCCCGCACCTTGGCCAAAACCTTTCCTACTATCGACGCCTTGGCCGCCGCGACGGTGGACGAATTGGTACAGATCAATGAAATAGGCGAAAAAATTGCCCAAAGTGTGGTGAATTGGTTTGCCGATGCCCAAAACCAAGAAATGCTGGCCGCTTTGAAACAGGCGGGCTTGCAGTTCGAACGGCAGGGCAACGAGCCTGAGGCTTTGTCGGACCGCCTGGCCGGACTCACCTTTGTGATTTCGGGCGTATTTGTCCGCCACGAGCGCGACGAATTGAAGCAACTCATTGAGCAGCACGGCGGCAAAGTGGCCTCGGGCGTAAGCGGTAAAACCAATTATTTGCTCGCCGGCGATGGCATGGGTCCTAGCAAGCTGCAAAAAGCCACCGATTTGGGGGTAAAAATCATCAGCGAAGACGAGTTCGAACAAATGATCGCATGAAGCAGCCCCTCTTTTTACGCCGGTGGCGCTGGCAGCAAGCCTTCAAGCAAGCCTTGAAAAAGCCTGGACAATGTGCACCCGGAAGCGGCAAATGGTTGGTGTTGCTCGATGCGCGCGACCCCTGGCAACAGGCTGTGGCCGAATTGCTGCTCAAAAAACGCCCCCAAGGAAGTCTTTGGGTAGTAGCCTACGAAGGCAAATTGGAGCACCCCCAGCAAGTAAATCTGGGGTACTTAGACTTAAGTCCCGATTTACAAGCACCCATGGCGGTACGCGACCACATATTGCAGCATGCCTACGATTTTGTGCTGCAGTTGGCCCCCTTGCCCGAGCCTCCTTTGGCCTTGTTGGCGGTAGAAGCACACTGCTTTCAGCGCATTGCCATAAATCCCGCAAAAAGTAGCGAACTTTATCGCTTAGAATTTCAATGGACCGGCCTCAGTTCAGAAGAAGCCGTGCCCGAATTGTTTAACCAACTCAAAGCGCTGTTTAGCCATGTCGTTTCAGCTTAGCGGAACCGGGGTCGCCGTAGTTACCCCCTTCACTTCATCGGGAGCCATCGATCACGCTGCCCTGCACCGGGTGGTGAATTTCATCGTCGAAGGGGGTGTAGAATACGTGGTTGCCTTGGGCACCACCGGTGAAACCCCTGCCTTGAGCAAAGCCGACCGCATGGAAGTGCTTGCCTCGGTGCGCGAAGCCGTGGCCGGCCGGGTACCCCTGGTGCTGGGCATGGGCGGCAACGATACGCGTGAATTGCTGGAGCACATGCACAGTTTCGACATGAGCGGGGTGCATGCCTTGCTGTCGGTAACGCCTTATTACAACAAACCCAGTCAGGCCGGCCTTTACTCCCACTACAAAGCCGTGGCCGAAAACACCGATTTGCCGGTGATTTTGTACAACGTACCGCCGCGGACCGGCTGTAACCTCACCGCCGAAACCACGCTGCGTTTGGCCCACGATTTTAAAAACATTGTGGCCACCAAAGAAGCTTCGGGCGATTTCAGCCAGATTTCGGAAGTGCTGCGTTTGCGCCCTGCCGGCTTCAAAGTTTACTCGGGAGACGATGTGATTACCCTGCCCCTCCTCGGCTTGGGGGTAGACGGGGTCATTTCGGTGATTGCCAATGGTTGTCCCCGCCAGTTCAGCGAGCTCACCCGTGCCGGCTTGGCTGGCGATTTTGCCACCGCCCGCCGCTTGCACCACCAGCTCATGCCCCTCATGCAGCTGATATTCGCCGAGGGCAATCCCACCGGCATCAAAGCCCTGCTTCACGCCCGTGGCTTGCTCGAAAACGAATTGCGTTTGCCGCTGGTGGCTTCATCAGCCGCTTTGTTGGCGAAGATTAGGGAGGCGTTGAGGGAGTTAGAGGGTTGATTTTTCAGTTGGTTAGTGTTGCTAACCAACTGCCGTTCCATCAACTGGTTAGTGGCACTAACCAGTTGAATTTCCTAGGCATGATGGGCAAAACAGCAAAGCTACTTTCATTGCGAGGCACTATATGCTATTGGAAAATGTCTTTACCAGATATTCACCTTCACCATCTATTTTGGATCACACATGGCACCCCTTACTGGCAATGTCATTAATTAAAGCCTTCAGCAGCCATATTTTACCTTCACTACCAGCATCTCGGAGTGCGACCCCTTCAGGGTCGATTTGATCTCGGTAAATCGTCATACTATACACATGGCACCCCCTCGGGGTGCTCTGTTATTCATCAAACCATAAAATCAATCACAAAACATGCATAATCGCTGTATAATGACGGTTCAAAATGACCCCGAGGGGGTCAAATGTGTATAGTTATTCGACATACAAAAGATTTCCGACCCCGAGGGGGTCGCACCAGACGAATCATTGATTTGACCGTCATTTTGGTTTAAACACCCTTAACTTAATGACATTGCCCATCGGGGCGCTTAATTTGTGGGATTTTTTAATAGCTACCCAGATTAGGTCCCTATACAACTATTTTTTCGCTCGTCGTTAAAACTGCTGCATCAACATGGCATTACAAATAGCAAAAGGCCCCCAATCGGAGGCCTTTTTTGCTGTGGGAGAAGGAGTCGAACCTTCACGGAGCAGTTAGGGTACCTGGCGGACCTTTTTCCCGGGCTCTCCACCCCCGCGACAGGAGGGCATGTCTGCCTGTTTCACCACCCCACAAGGAATGTTTGTTGATTCAAAACTATCAAAAGCATTAAAACTAACAAACATTCGAAACTATTTTTTAAAAACTTTCGTGTGTTCGAAATTTTAGAACTACTTTTGTACATATCATTCAAAAATAAATATCCCAATGAAAGTAGATTACGAACTTGACCGCACCGATCGGATGATCCTCAACAGCCTGATGGAGGACGCCAAGACCACTTATACCCGCATTGCTCAAATGATTCCCGTTTCCGACGGCACCGTGCACGTTCGCATGAAAAAAATGGAACAGGCTGGCATTGTGCAAGGCTCGCGATTGTTGGTCGATTACAATGCCCTGGGGTACGACCTCACGGCCTACATTGGCATTTACCTCGAAAAAGGCTCGGTGTACAAAGACGTAATCAAGCAGCTCGAAGCCGTGCCCGAAATTGTAGAAGCCCACTACATCACCGGTGCCTACAGCATTTTTTGCAAACTCATTTGCATGAATACCAACCACCTGCGCAGCATCTTGAACGACCAGGTGCAGGCCATTGGCGGCATTCAGCGCACCGAGACCTTTATCAGCTTAGAAAATTCGATACAAAGGGCGTTGAAATTACCCGTTTGAAACACGGAGGTCACAGAGGGCACGGATGGTTAATAGGCTCTGGCGCTGTTAGGGAAATTGCACACCATGAAACAATTAACGTTCTCCAATTTTACTCTCTAAGGGTCTATACTCTGCAAACTTCTCTCCGTGTCCTCCGTGCGCTCGGTGTTTTAAAACCAAAACCTCACCACCCCACCCGCCAACTCCATGAGCCAGGCCAGGCCAATGTGCACCAACACACCACCCCAAATACTGCGGCTGTAGTAGGCGAAAATGCCCAACAGATAGCCGCCAAAAAAGCTGCTGAGGGTTTCACCCAAAGGCTTGCCAAAGTGAATGGACACGTAAAACACCGCCATGGGCAAAATGGCGGCCGGACCAAGCCAACGCACAAAGGCCAACACCAAAAAGCCGCGGAAAAACATTTCGGTGGAGAAAAAATCGAGACCGTAGAAAAGCTCAAAAATGGCAACCCGCCCAATGTCATTCCCATCTTGAAAGGCCACATAGTCGGGAGGAAAAATACGGGCAAACAAGGGGTAATAATTCGCAAACGACGGCTGTGAAGCAGCAAAAGCCACCAAAGGCAACGCTCCGAGCAGGAGCCACAAATAACCACCAACCGGGGTCGACTTCAAGCCAGCGAAACCCGCTTCACCCTTGCTTTTGAGCCACCAATGTAACAGCAAAAGCGGTGGAACCACCAAAGCCATTTGAACCACTTGTCCAATGGTGTACCAAGCAGCATAAAAATCAGGTCGCGACCAAGCTGTACCATTTGCTTGCAACCAATCAAAATGTCCTTGAAAAACCGATCGAAAAGCGAAAATACCGGCGCCTATCAAAAACAATAGCCAATCGCGACGGCTGGGCTTGCTGGTAAAACTACGCCTCACCAACAACAAACTACCTCCCCATACTACCAAAACGTAAAGCCAGTCGACCAACCAACGCAGCCAAAGCGGTGATTTAGCCGATGGGAAAAAGCGCTCATATCCCCAGCCATATTCGGCCACTACCAGGAATACACAAAACAGTACCGGCTGCCATAGCAAAGTTCGATGGTGCACAAAATAATCACGGTAATAGGTTTGTAGGTAGGTTTTGAGGGTTTTCAAAGGGAAAGCCTTTCGCGTTTACGGGCCGAAAGCTAGGGTGTTTTTTTATCTCTCGCAAACCTAGATGAGCAAACGTTCAGCAGTTGGCCCAGCTTGTAGCTTTGGTTTTTTCGCGGATTTTCGCCGACCACATGCTGCGCCATTCTGTAAAATCTGCGTGAAAACCAAGCACCAGCGGTGCGTTTCAGAAAGCTATCTTACAAGCAGCAGCCTGCAGACCGCCGAACGCACCGTCGCCCATCTTCCGTTTTCCCATCACCCGTCGTCAGTATTTCCGTCGTCTGTCTAGTCTGCATCCGCCACCAACACCGTACCATCCGCATCAATTTCCAACAAACGCACGCGGTGCAGCTCGTTGGTGAGCAAGGGATCGTACTTGGCTTTTACCTTGATGTAGTTGTCGGTAAAGCCATACATAAAGGCGTCGTGCTGCTCGTGCTCAAACAAAACGGTGCGCACTTCGCCCAAATGCTTTTCGTAAAAGGCGCGGCGCTTCTTTTCGCTCAAGATGGTGAGCATGCGGTTGCGTTCCGAGCGTTTGCCGTTGGGCACCCTCCCATCCATGCGCACGGCCTTGGTATTGTCGCGCTCCGAATAGGTAAAAACGTGCAGGTAACTGATGTCGAGCTCGTTCAAAAAGGCGTAGGTATCGTTGAGATCTTCGTCGTTTTCGCCCGGAAACCCCACAATCACATCTACCCCTATGCAGCAATGCGGCATGCGGCTTTTGATTTCGGCCACGCGCTCGGCATACAATTCGCGCAAATAGCGGCGTTGCATTTTTTTGAGGATGCGGTTAGAACCCGACTGCAACGGAATATGGAAATGCGGTACAAAACGCTGCGAATTTGCGACAAAACCAATGATGTCGTTGCTCAACAAATTGGGCTCGATGCTCGAGATGCGAAAACGTTCGATGTCGGCCACGGTATCGAGCTCGCTGATGAGTTCGAGAAAAGTACCAAACGGACGGCTTCTTTTATCGTCGCTTTGGCCATCGTAGCCAAAATCACCGATGTTCACGCCGGTTAGCACAATCTCTTTCACCCCTTTGGCGGCAATTTCGCGGGCGTTGGCCACAATGTCGGCCACAGGTGTTGAGCGACTGTGCCCGCGGGCCAGCGGAATGGTGCAAAAGGTGCACGCATAATTGCAGCCATCTTGCACCTTGAGGAACGAGCGGGTGCGGTCGCCTACCGAATAGCTCGACACAAAACGGTTCACCTCTTCGATGTCGCCAGCCAGCACTTTGGGCGTGTCGGCTTTTTTGAAATCGCCCAGGTGTTCAATGAGGTTGAACTTCTCGGCAGCGCCTAAAACGGCATCCACGCCCGGAATGGTGGCAATTTCTTGTGGCTTCAGCTGGGCATAGCAGCCAATGATGGCCACATAGGCGTTGGGCGAATGTTTGAGGGCCTGTTGCACCACCTTGCGACATTTGCGGTCGGCATGGTCGGTTACCGAGCAGGTATTGATCACATACACATCGGCCCCTTCGTTAAACTCCACTTTGCGAAAGCCGTTGTTGGTAAAAATGCGGCCAATGGCCGAGGTTTCGCTGAAATTGAGTTTGCAACCCAGGGTGTAAAAGGCCACGGTGCGTTGGTCGGCAGCAGCTTGCTCCAAAACCGATACTTCGGCCACTTCTGCCTCCTGCTGCAAAGCAAAATCTTCCTGAAAAGTACCCATCTTACTTTTTGTTGAACGACCGCAGGCGAATGGCGGTGATGACTTTTTTGGTGTAGTTGGGGAAATCGCCGTCCATCATCCATTGGTAATAGCCGGGTTCGCGCGCAAAAACCTCCTCCACGGGCAGGCCTTTGTGCTTGCCAAAGTTGAAGACTTCCTGGTTTTTGTCGTTGTACACAATGCGCCCCGCCAAATCAACCGATTTGTTGTTGCGGGCGGTGTAGCGGTGCAGAAAATCCACATCGTTTTTTACTTCGGGGTAGCGCTCCAGCTGGCTGAGCAGGATTTCGTAGGTAGCGGTGATGTCGGCCTCGGCGCTGTGGGCGTTTTCGAGGTCTTTGCCGCAGTAAAAACGGTAGGCCGCCTTCAAATCGCGGGGTTCGTTTTTGTGGAAGATGGTTTGTACGTCTACAAACTTGCGGTGCATGATGTCAAAATCAACTTCCACCCGCAAAAACTCTTCTACCAGCATGGGAAGGTCGAAATAATTCGAGTTGTAACCCGCAAAATCACAATCGCGCATGAATTCGTTCACTTTGGGTGCAAACTCGCGAAAAGTGGGCATGTCTTTCACGTCGGCATCGTAAATGCCGTGGATCTTGCTGGTTTCGGCCGGAATGGGCATTTCGGGATTGATACGCTGGTGCAGCATTTGGCTGGTGCCATCGGGCATCACCTTGAGCACCGCGATCTCCACAATGCGGTCGGTGGCCTGGTTGAGGCCGGTGGTTTCGAGGTCGAAAAAAGCAAGGGGACGTTTGAGCGAGAGCATCTAGTTAGGAATAAGCTGCAAAGATACAAAAGCCCGAGGGGGTAAAAAACCGCTTCTTTCAAGCGCATTCATCGGGCGTTCGTCGATAGGCTTCTGCTTTTCATCGAAACTTCTGCCTCCCCAACTTTTATGTCGGTTAATTCGAAGTAGAAATCTACCCCATGAAAAAGGTCGTGCTCCTAGATGATGAACGCATCAGCCACCTCATTCTCAATCGGCTGAGTAACGACAGCCAATTAGATTGGCAAATTAGAGATGTGTATTTTTGGGATGAAGCATCGCGTTTGTTGCAAAATCAAGCCTTCGATTTGGTATTGGCCGATGTGCATTTGCAGAATCACCAGCAGGTGTGGACCCTGCTCGAAGGCATGGAAAGCCGCAAACAAAATGTTCCGGTGGTCATCATTACTGCGCAAGCCGACGAAGCTACTTTGCGTGAATCACGCCGCTATTCGATGGTGAGGGCAGTCATCGAAAAACCAGTACCATTGTCGTTGTTACCACAAATCAACTAATGGCTCGCTTGATATGGCAAGACATCGTATTTTAGTGGTAGACGATGATGCCTTGACCGGATTGATCATTTCAAAAATGGCAACGGTCTTGCATTTATCGTGGGACGTAAAATCCTGTTCACATCCCGCCCAAGTCTTCACCTTGTTTTCGGAAAGTGGTTGGCGGCCCGACTTGGCACTTATCGACCATTTTATGCCCGATTTAGAAGGACCAGCTCTGGTGGATTTGCTCATGCAGCACGGTGAGCCTCTGGCTTGGGTTGGCATCAGCTCGAGCGTAGCACACGACCTTTGGCAAGGGCCGCATCCAGCCGAGGCTTATTTCACCAAACCCATTACGTCAGATATGCTTCACATCTGTGACACACTGGCACAATTGGCAAAGGTGAAGTCTACTCACTCACTACTTAAAGCAGCGATTTAAAATCAAAACCATCGAAGGTGCCGCTGCTCATGAGCAGCCAAACGCCCTCACGCGACTGCTTGTCCAAGTAGGCATGTAGCTTTTTGGCCTCATCGAATACATGCAATCCTTCTTTGGCAAATCCAGCCACTACTTCCTCTTTGCTAAAAGCCTCCAATTTTTTACTGGCCACTACTTCGGGACTGTAGTACACAGCCGCTTCATCGGCACCGGCCATGCTGCCTTCGTAATGCGACAAAAATTCGCGCTTCAAGCTCGAAAAAGTGTGCAATTCGAGCAAGGCGAACAGCTTTTTATCAGGGAACATTTCCCGAACCGCGGCCACCGTGGCTTTTACCTTGCTGGGGGCATGAGCAAAATCGCGAAAAACTACCCAGTCTTTGCTGCGGTGGATACACTCCAAACGCCGCGCAGTACCGGGAAAAGAGGCTATGGCTTGGTAAAATTCTTCCTTGCTAATCCCTGCTTCTGCCGTTAGCAAACGTGCTGCAGCCACATTTTCGATGTTATGCTGCCCAAAAACTTGCATGGGAATCTTGCCCAGTGATGTTTTGAGAAATATATAGCCGTCTTCCAACACATAATCGGCCGCATGGTAAGGCTTCAACTGGAGTTTTTCGGTATAAGGCTGAACCAGGTTCACCAAATCGGCATCTCCATCGTAATAACCCAAAATGGCGCCTGGCAGCATGCTTTCGGCCAAGAGGCGGAACTGCTGCAAATAGCTGTCGTAGGTTGGAAAAACATTGATGTGGTCCCAAGCCACCCCCGAAATCACCGCTGCATGTGGCTGGTAGTGTAAAAATTTAGGGCGTGGGTCGAGGGGTGAAGTGAGGTATTCGTCGCCTTCGATGACCATGACAGGTGCCGATTCGCTCAGGCGCACCATGCGTTCAAAACCGGCCAATTGACTGCCCACCAAATAATCGAAATCGCGTTTGTGGAAGCGCAGTACGTGCATCACCATGGCCGTGATGGTGGTTTTGCCGTGTGAACCGGCCACTACCAGGCGCTTTTTATGGCTGGCGTACTGGTAAACGTATTCGGGGAAAGAATACATCTGCAATCCCATTTCCTTGGCTTTCAACAATTCGGGATTATCGGCCCGGGCGTGCATGCCCAAAATCACTGCATCGAGGCCCGCATGGATTTTTTCGGGGAACCAGCCGGTGGTTGCTGGCAGTAATCCGGCCGCTTCCAATCGCGAGCGTGAAGGTTCTTGCAAAATATCGTCGGAACCGGTGACTGTATGTCCGATGGCCTGCAGTTCGAGGGCCAGGTTGTGCATCACGGCGCCGCCTATGGCTATGAGGTGGATGTTCATGTTTTCAGCGTTTGGAGTATGGTCCTTTTTGCGGGCTGCAATTTGGCGATTGCGATTGAAACTTTATCCACGATTTTCAGTAAGTGGACTGCATCCGGTGGGTACCGCAGGCGGGGCCGTGGTTGTCCCTCGGTCTGTGGTCAGCCTGCGGCTTGTGGTTGCCTGCTTTGGCAGGCTGTAAGCCTTCTTTGAGTGAACGAAGTGAGCCTTCTCTCAGTGAGCGCAGCAAGCGGTCTAAAAAGCGAACGAAGTGAGCGCTCTATCAGCGAGCGTAGCGAGCGGTCTATCAGCGAGCATAGCGAGCGGTCTATCAGCGAGCGTAGCGAGCGGTCTATCAGCAAGCGTAGCGAGCGGTCTATCAGCGAGCGTAGCGAGCGGTCTATCAGCGAGCGTAGCGAGCGGTCTATCAGCGAGCATAGCGAGCGGTCTATCA
>ERZ1066127.1235-NODE-1235-length-10149-cov-13.858827_pt1 | contig 10149 bp, 8 predicted proteins | sample MGYA00382774_ERZ1066127 | MGnify/ENA primary metagenome ERZ1066127 (study PRJEB33369, sample SAMEA5778357) | biofilm metagenome | biome: Industrial cooling water; feature: Water cooling tower basin; material: Biofilm | place: United Arab Emirates | collected... | reverse complement strand
TCGGGGTTAAAGCAAGAGCATCAGGAACATGCGATTACTATTTAGCCAAAGGCAAAGGAATTGTTGCCGTTAGAGAATATAAAACCAACAGACTATGGGTGTTGCAATGAGGCCGATCAGCTAAAAAGCCTGTCCACTGCCAAACAGCCATGCCCAAACGCAAAAAAAAGCCGCAACCTTTCAATTGCGGCTTTTTTGTGCTTGCGCGGCTCCTTACAAGTGAATCACCTCGCCATAGGCTGCGGCAGCGGCTTCCATCACTGCTTCGCTCATGGTGGGGTGCGGGTGCACGGCCTTGATCATTTCGTGGCCGGTGGTTTCGAGCTTGCGGGCAACCACAACCTCAGCAATCATTTCGGTTACGTTGGCGCCAATCATGTGGGCACCTAAGAACTCACCGTATTTGGCATCGAAAATCACTTTTACAAAACCGTCTTTGTGTCCGGCTGCGCTGGCCTTGCCCGAAGCCGAGAAGGGGAATTTGCCCACTTTCACTTCATAGCCGGCTTCTTTGGCGGCCTTTTCGGTCATGCCCACCGATGCAATTTCGGGCGAGCAGTACGTACAGCCAGGAATGTTGCCATAATCCAAAGGCTCGGGGTGGTGTCCGGCAATCTTTTCCACGCAAATGATGCCCTCGGCCGAAGCCACGTGCGCCAAAGCTGGACCTTTTACCACATCGCCAATGGCGTAATAACCCGGCATATTGGTTTGGTAGTAGTCGTTCACCAGGATTTTACCCTTGTCGGTGGCAATGCCTACCTCTTCTAACCCAATGTTTTCGATGTTGGCCACCACACCGGCTGCCGACAATACCACTTCGGCTTCGAGGGTAATTTCACCTGTTGGGGTTTTCACCTTGGCCTTGCAAAGCGCACCGCTGGTATCAACACTTTCTACGCTTGAGCTGGTATAAATGTCGATGCCTTCTTTTTTGTAAATTTTTTCGAGTGCCTTTGATACGTCTTCGTCTTCCACCGGCACAATGTTCGGCATGAATTCCACGATGGTTACCTTGGTACCCATGGCGTTGTACACATAGGCAAACTCCACCCCAATGGCACCCGAACCAATGATGAGCATGCTTTTGGGCTGCTTTTCGAGGCTCATGGCCTTGCGGTACTCGATGATTTTTTCACCATCGATTTTGATGTTGGGCAGTTCGCGGGCGCGACCACCGGTAGCAATGATGATGTGCTGTGCGCTGTACTCGGTCTTTTTGCCGTCGGTACCCGTTACCTGCACCTTTTTACCAGCCAATACCTTGCCCCAGCCCATGAGTACGTCGACCTTGTTTTTCTTCATGAGGAAGCCCACGCCTTTGCTCATGCCATCGGCCACGCCGCGGCTGCGCTTGATTACCGCACCAAAGTCGTGCTCGGCACCGCTTACGTTGATGCCGTAATCGGAAGCATGCTTGATATATTCAAATACCTGTGCGCTTTTGAGCAGGGCTTTGGTTGGAATACAACCCCAGTTCAGGCAAATACCGCCCATGGCTTCACGTTCAACCACGGCCGTTTTGAGTCCCAACTGCGAGGCCCTGATGGCAGCTACATAACCGCCGGGACCACCGCCCACTACAATCACATCGTAATTCATAACTCGATTTTTTAAAACGGCTGCAAGATACGGCATAAGGGCGAAAAATATTTCTTGATGTGGGGCAAAAGATGGGGACAGCGGTCGGCGTTCAGCGCTCGGCCAAACGCCCTCAACAGAGCAGTCCGATAGAGCTAAAAGTTAAAATGTAAAAGTGAATGGGCGCTAACCTGAAAAACAAGCCCTGCACCGCGCACCTTGCTCCCTGCCAGCCGCCGTCAGCGGTCAGCCAAACGCCAAACGCCACAAAATATTTCTGCGGGCATGCAACCTCCTCCCGCCCCAGTGCGTCTGCCTTTTGGCACGTTGTTTGTCAACCCCCGCAGAAAAAACCCGCTATGAAAAAATACCTACTCTTTTTGCTGTTCGTCGCCTTGAACCTGGCTGCCTTGGGCAGCAAAGCCGATCACGGACAACCCCAGCCCGAAAAGGCGAAAATCCAATTCAAAGCTTTCCCCAATCCCACCGCCGGTGCCCTTACCATCGAGTACCAGGCTGTGCGTGCTGGTACCATGCAGTTGGTGCTGCTCGATGTGATTGGCCGCGAGGTAGAACGCCAGGAAAGCCAAATACAAGCCGGAAAGCACGTGTGGGAATTTGATCTCACCGGTCGCACACCCGGTTTGTACTTCATTCAATTGGACCATGCCGATGGCCGCGCCAGCAAGCGAGTAGTGCTAAAATAAGGCTGACGCTCTTTTCCCAACCAACCCAACCCTGCAACAAAAAAAGCCGCTTCCTACGAAGTGGCTTTTTTTATGTCCTGTTTTTTGAACAAACCCCGCCGGTGCCAAGGTTTGGGTTGCTTTTCAAATACAACATCCATCCAGGCAGTGCCGAGCATGGCAACCGTAACCCCTACCAACGAGCCGGCCAACACATCGCCCATAAAATGCTGCGATAGATAAATGCGGGTGTAAGAAATCACCACAGCAGCAAGCAGCAAAAGCCAGCCCATGTGCTTCTTTGGCCAGTGCAGTGCTAAAAAGGTGAAAAGCACAAAAGCCGATGCCGAATGACCCGAAGGAAAGCTGTTGTGTGCATGTACTTTCACGCCATCTACCAACCTGATTTCTTGGCCCATTGCCGCAAAATAGGCCGCAGGCCGCAGCGCATCGTCAAAAAGGAGTTGTTTGCCCGCTTGTATCAGTACCAATACAGTGGCAAAACAAACCAAGGCAGTGAGGGCTTGTCGGTAATTGATGGTCAATAGCACCACAAAAATGGCGAATGCAAACAAGCCATCGCCCAGGTGTGTGAGCGTGGGGGCAATGGCATCGGCCAGGGGATGGTGCCATGCATTTTGCGAAAGAAAAAGACCTTCTTTGCCATAGCGGATGAGCAGTAGCGCCCCAAATCCTAAAAACAGCGCATAACCGCTAAAAAAAGGGGTGTTGGCTTTTACCAAAGCCCAAATGCGCTGCCACATGCCTATTGGTCTTTGGCTGCTTTCGATTTGCTGCTCGACTTACTTTTGGCCTTAGGCGCTGGCTTGGGTTTTTCGGGCTTCACCACCGGGCGCTTGAATTCAAAGCCCTTGCTTTCTTTGGCTGGTCCCCACACAATTTCATTGTCGAAACCAATGCCGCGGTCGGCACGAACCAATTTGGCTTCGTACACATCTATTTGTGAAAGCACGTATTTGGCTTGTGCGCCTTTATTGTGCTTGCACTCGTTACCAATGGTGGAACCGCTGTATTTGTTGTCGCCTTTCTTTTTAAAGTAGATGGTGCATTCGGCTAGTCCCGTCAAATCCGATTCAGGATCCAGATCTTCAAAAGGTCGGGCTTGTTTGTATTCTCCGGCGTAGCGGTCGATGTCTTTGAGCTCGTAAATGATGGCCTCATAAACGCCTTTTGGACCATCGCTAAAGCGGTAAATGCGTTGGCTGATGGGTTTGCCTGTGCGGTCGTTGATTTCTTCGTACAACCAAATGGCCTCGGTGTATAAGTTTTCCCAAATACGTACTACGTGGGCTTCGGCATAGGTAGCCGTGGTATCGCGGCGTACTTGTGAGCTGTTGTCGTAATCACCTTGCATCCAAGTGGTCAGGGTGCGTAAGTCCTTGCTAAATCGCGGGGGTAGCGCAAACAGCAAAGTGCTGAGCGAAACGAACAGTAGCAGGAGGCTGATTTTGCGAATGGCCATGGTGTGTAAGATTAAATCATGTACACTGTCCACCAAAATGAACAGTAGTTTTGGCGAAAAATAGCTGTTTTTGCAGAGACATCCAAAACACCTGAATCAGAAAAGCGCGTTTAGAGGTTGTGGAGGCCGATTTTAAATTAACTACCTCATTATCAAACACCTACAAAGGTGTGTAAAACTCTCCAAACCTTGTGGACAACCACGACACTTAGTTTGCAAACTTTGTGAAGTTGCTAATCGCCACTACTGCCGACCAAAGTGTTGTTGAAGTCATTGGGTTCATATCGTTGAAGCTCAGACCTTACCACCGGCAGATTGGGTGATTGGCCACCGGCCTCGCCCAAAATATTTAAAATTTAAGATAGATGACTGAGCACATTCTCCAGGAGAATAAGGACCGTTTTGTCCTTTTTCCAATCAAGTACCACGACGTATGGGATTACTACAAGAAGTCGGAGGCCAGCTTTTGGACGGCCGAAGAAATCGACTTGTCGGCCGACCTGGTAGATTGGGAAAGCAAACTGAACGCCGATGAAAAACATTTTATTAAGCACGTATTGGCCTTTTTTGCAGCCAGCGACGGCATTGTGAACGAAAACCTCGCCATTCACTTCCTCAACGAAGTGCAGTACCCCGAGGCGCGTTGTTTTTACGGCTTCCAGATCATGATGGAGAATATTCACTCAGAAACCTATTCGCTGCTTATTGACACCTACATCAAAGACCCCATTGAAAAAGACCACCTATTGCACGCCATCGAAACCGTTCCTTGTGTGCAGAAAAAGGCCGAATGGGCTTTGCGTTGGATCGACAATGGCAACTTCCTCGAGCGTCTTATTGCGTTTGCAGCAGTAGAAGGCATTTTCTTCAGCGGTAGTTTCTGCAGCATCTTCTGGTTGAAGAAGCGTGGCTTGATGCCTGGCCTTACTTTCTCGAACGAGCTGATCAGCCGCGACGAAGGGCTGCACCGCGACTTCGCTTGTTTGTTGTACACCAAATACATCCAAAACAAGCTCGACCCGCAGGTGATTTACGACATCATCCGCGATGCCGTAGAGATTGAGAAAGAATTTGTAACCGATGCTTTGCCCGTGCGATTGATTGGCATGAACGCCGATTTGATGTGTCAGTACATCGAGTATGTGGCCGACCACCTTTTGCAGACCCTCAACCTCAACAAGATTTACAATGTGACCAATCCGTTCGACTTCATGGAATTGATTTCGATGGAAGGCAAGACCAATTTCTTCGAAAAGCGTGTGGCCGAATACAAAAAGGCTGGCGTAGGTTCGGTGCGCGAGAAGCAAACCTTTAGCACCGACGAAGATTTTTAAGCGAACACCCCCTGTCAAGACAATAAAAAATACTGCCTATGTACGTCATCAAAAGAGACGGCCGGAGAGAGCCGGTCAAATTCGATAAAATCACCTCGCGCATCGAAAAGTTGTGCTACGGTTTGAACCCCGATTATGTAGAGCCCATTGAGGTGGCCAAGAAGGTCATCAGTGGCTTGTACGACGGGGTGACCACCACCAAGCTCGACGATTTGGCTGCCGAAACTGCCGCCTCGATGACGGCCATGCACCCCGATTACGCCATCTTGGCCGCACGCATTGCCATTTCGAACCTGCACAAAGAAACCAAAAAGTCGTTCAGCGAAACCATCCGCGATTTGTACGAGTACGTTGATCCCGCATCGGGCCACAACGCCTCGTTGATTGCCGACGATGTGATGGAAATCATCGAGAAGAATGCTGAGGAGCTCGATTCGGCCATCATTTACAGCCGCGATTACGAGTACGATTATTTTGGCTTCAAAACCTTGGAGCGTTCGTACCTTTTGAAAATCAACGGCAAGGTGGTGGAGCGTCCGCAGCACATGATTATGCGTGTGGCGGTGGGCATTCACAAAGACGACATTGCTTCGGCCATTCAGACCTACGAGCTGATGAGCGAGCGTTGGTTTACCCATGCTACCCCTACCCTGTTCAATGCCGGTACACCCAAGCCGCAACTCTCGAGCTGCTTTTTGCTGAGCATGCAGGACGATAGCATCGATGGCATTTACAACACCCTCAAGCAAACCGCGAAAATTTCGCAGAGTGCTGGCGGTATTGGCTTGAGCATCCACAACGTGCGTGCAACTGGTTCGTACATCAAAGGCACCAACGGTACCAGCAACGGCATTGTGCCCATGCTGCGCGTGTTCAACGACACCGCCCGTTACGTTGACCAAGGCGGTGGCAAGCGCAAAGGTTCGTTCGCCATTTACCTCGAGCCTTGGCATGCCGATGTGTTCGATTTCCTCGACCTCAAGAAAAACCACGGCAAGGAAGAAATGCGCGCCCGCGACCTCTTCTACGCCATGTGGATTCCCGATTTGTTCATGAAGCGCGTAGAAGCCAATGGCGACTGGAGCTTGTTTTGTCCGAACGAAGCCCCTGGCCTGTACGACTGTTGGGGCGATGAGTTTGAGCAACTCTACACCCGCTACGAGCAGGAAGACCGTGCCCGCAAGACCATCAAAGCGCAAGATTTGTGGTTCGCCATTCTTGAGTCGCAGATTGAAACCGGCACACCTTACATTTTGTACAAGGACGCTGCCAACCGCAAGAGCAACCAGCAGAACCTGGGTACCATCCGCTCGAGCAACCTCTGCACCGAGATCATGGAGTACACCAGCAAAGACGAAGTAGCGGTTTGTAACCTCGCTTCGATTGCTTTGCCCCGCTTTGTGACTGCCGACAAGACTTTTGACCACCAGCGTTTGTACGACATCACCTACATCGTTACCAAAAACCTGAACAAGGTCATCGACATCAACTATTACCCAGTGCCCGAGGCCCGCAATTCGAACATGCGTCACCGCCCCATTGGTATTGGCGTACAAGGACTGGCCGATGCCTTCATCATGTTGCGCATGGCCTTTGACTCGGACGAAGCGCGTCAGCTGAACAAAGACATCTTCGAAACCATCTACTTTGCGGCCATGACTGCCTCGAAGGATTTGGCGAAGGAGCACGGTGCTTACGAAAGCTACAAAGGCTCACCCGTATCGAAGGGTATTTTCCAGTACGATATGTGGAATGTAACGCCTACCAACCGTTGGGACTGGAATGCCCTCAAAGCCGAGGTGAAGAAGCATGGCATCCGCAACAGCTTGTTGCTGGCGCCCATGCCAACGGCCTCTACCAGTCAGATTTTGGGCAATAACGAGTGTTTTGAGCCATACACCAGCAACATCTACAGCCGCCGCGTATTGAGTGGTGAGTTTGTGGTGGTGAACAAGCACCTCCTCCGCGATTTGGTTGATGCCGGCATGTGGAGCCTCGAGCTCAAGAACAAGATTGTGGCTGCCAACGGATCGGTGCAAGACATCCCTGAGATTCCCGCTGATTTGAAGGAAATCTACAAAACCGCCTGGGAAATCAAGCAGAAGACCATCATCGACATGGCTGCCGACCGCGGTGCCTACATTTGTCAGAGCCAGAGCATGAACATCTTCATGAGCGATGTGAATTTTGCCAAGCTCACTTCGATGCACTTCTACGCCTGGAAAGCCGGTTTGAAAACGGGCATGTACTACCTCCGCACCAAGGCTGCTGCCAATGCGGTGAAGTTCACCATCGAAAAGCAAGCCGATGTGGCCCTCGAGCCCAAGGTAGCTGCCGAAGCGGTAGCGGTACAGGAAATCAGCAAAGACGAAGCGCTTTCGCAAATGGCCTGCTCGCTCGACAATCCGGATGCCTGCGAGGCCTGCGGCAGCTAAGCCATTACCTACACACCAAGCATGTAAAACCCCGGCCAAATTGGTCGGGGTTTTTTGTTGTGATAAAGCTTATTTTGACGTTAATAAAACGAGTAAAAAAGACAGCCACTTATCTTTTCTCAGGCATGCTTTTCATTGATGTATTTTCTATAAATGGCGCGCTCATCCCAATCTTCTGGGAACGATGCTATTCCTCCAATGCACCTAACAAAGGGGCTTATCGTGCATTCTTTTTGATCGGGCGTTTTCAGCAACAGGTTCAGGTATTGCTCTACCAAAAAAGACAGACTAACGCCTTGTTGTTGAGCGTATTTCTCGGCTTTGGCCAAGATTTCCGTGTCGATTTGCAAGCAAGAACGATCTTTCACAGCTCCTAAAAAATTATGGCACTAAGAGATGGTAAAGCGGATTCGCTTTCCTAAACCAATCTCAAAAATCCTAAACAGTGTAGACAATTGAATGTCGGCATTTCCATTTTCCAGCCTAGAGATGTAGCTCTTTTTTGTCCCAACCCTTTCTGCAAGCTGTTCCTGAGTGATTTTGGCTTCCTTTCGCGCCTCTTTGAGCATTTCCGAAATCACAAAATAGTTTGCTTTGATTTCATGAGCTTCACGTTCGGGCGTCCCTAATTTTCCATACTTTAAGTCCAACAGCTCATCAAATGACTTAGCGTTTTTGATTTCTTCGTTTTTCATGTAATTGCCTTTCTTTCATTTCAAAATACTCTTGCTTTAATCTGGTTGCTTTTTCAAGCATTATTTGTGGTGTTTTCTGTGTCTTTTTTTGAAATCCATTGAACAAAATCACCAAAAATCCTTCATCGAAACAGCAGAAGATTCGATAAATATTAGATTCGAATTCTACTCTGATTTCATAGAGGCCTTCAGAACCTTGAATGTGGTCTAAAAATTTCTTTGGCACCCGCTCTACGAGTCGCACAATTCTGAGGACATATTCAATCTTTTCTTGAACACTAGGCTGTTGCTCCGAATAGAACTTAGCAAAATGCTCTCCATGGAAAACAATTTTTCGCTCTATGAACTTCATGCTATAAAGTTAACTATAAAGTTAACTTTTTCAAAAATAACGAAGGCATTTCCATAAATTCAACGGAACCAATTACGATTGATACTGAGTGCATAACCTCAGAATTAAAGCACAAACAATAGTATTTGTATTTCAGTTATCAAATTCAGCCCTTCGGCCCCTGCTGCCTGGGTCGGTTATGGCCGCCGCCCTTGCCGCCTTTGCGGAAATTGCGGCGTTTGCCACCTCCTCCACCGCCACTGCTCGATTTGAAGACCGGCTGCTCACCCATGCCTTCGGGCAGGGTTTTGCGGGGGATTTCGCGTTCGATCAAGCGTTCGATGAAGCCCAAACGGCGCATGTCTTTTTCGTTGATGAAGGTAATGGCGGTACCCGTGCGTTCGGCCCGGGCGGTGCGACCAATGCGGTGCACATAATCTTCGGCATCGGGTGGTGCGTCGTAGTTGATCACCAGGTCGATGCCGTCTACGTCGATGCCCCGAGAGAGCACATCGGTACCCACGAGGATGCGGAGTTTTTTGGCTTTGAAGTCGCGCATGATGTCTTCGCGTTCGGCTTGCTCTAAATCGGAATGGAAGGCTTTGGCCGGAATGTGCAGCTTGCGCAGGGTGTGGTTGAGTTCCTTCACCTTGTCTTTGGTAGAGCAGAAGATGAGGATGGCTTGGAACTGCTCATCGGCCAAGATGTGGCGTAAGAGCGGCTCCTTCTGTTGGTCGTACACCAAATACACCTGCTGGTCGATTTTTTCGGCCGGTTTGCTGATGCTGAGGGTAACTTCTTCGGGATTTTTGAGGATGGTGCTTGCCAGCTGCCTGATTTTGGGTGGCATGGTGGCCGAAAACAACAGGGTTTGGCGCTCTTTGGGCAACATCGATACAATGCGCATGATGTCGTCGAAAAAGCCCATGTCGAGCATGCGGTCGGCTTCGTCGAGTACCAAGTGCTGCAGGCTGTCGAGTTTAAAATTACCCGAACTCAAAAAGCTGATGAGCCGGCCGGGGGTAGCGATGATGATATCGGCCCCTTGGCGCAGGGCTTTGTGCTGCTGCTCCCACAAATGGCCGTCGCCCCCGCCGTAAATGGCAATGGAGTTTACCGAAGTGTAGTAGCTGAGGCCTTCCACTTGCTGGTCGATTTGCTGTGCCAGTTCGCGGGTGGGGGTGAGGATAAGCGTATTGAGGTGCCGGTGTTCGGCGTTCAAAATGCGGTCGATGATGGGCAGCACAAAAGCTGCCGTTTTGCCAGTGCCGGTTTGGGCGCAGGCCACCAGGTCTTTGCCATCGAGGATGATGGGAATGGCCTTTTCTTGGATGGGGGTGGGATGTCGGAAGCCCATCACGTCGAGACCGTCGAGCAGGTCGTAATCGAGACCGAGGTCGTCGAAGGTGATTTTCTCTTGGGGTTCGGGGGTTGGTTCCGTGGGAATATGGTTACTCATTGTTGGTTGCAAGATACGAAAAAGCGCAGCACGGGCGTGCTTTGCTGGAAACGACCTTAGTTGCTGTTGAGGCGCTACGGGCTGTTAACGCACTTTGTGCTGTGGATGCCCTAGCGGGCTGTTAACGCACTTTGTGCTGTGGGCC
>ERZ1066127.1234-NODE-1234-length-10150-cov-13.038534_pt1 | contig 10150 bp, 8 predicted proteins | sample MGYA00382774_ERZ1066127 | MGnify/ENA primary metagenome ERZ1066127 (study PRJEB33369, sample SAMEA5778357) | biofilm metagenome | biome: Industrial cooling water; feature: Water cooling tower basin; material: Biofilm | place: United Arab Emirates | collected... | reverse complement strand
GTCCAGGTGACCTACAACGGCAGCAGCAGCGCCCCGGTCAACGCCGGCTCCTACGAAGTGGAAGCCGTGATCACGGACAACAATTACCAGGGCAGCGCCCAAGGCACCCTCGTCATCACCCCCGCCTCCGCCAGCATCAGCTTCGGCGCGCTGACAACCACCTTCAACGGCGCGCCGCAGCCTGTCACCGCCACTACCAGCCCCGAGGGCTTGCCCGTGCAAATTCTCTACAATGGCTCCCCCACCGTGCCGACCAATGCCGGGACCTACGTCTTGCAGGCTACCATCACCGACAGCAACTACCAAGGCAGCACCCAAGGCAACTGGGTGATCCAAGCCGCCCCTGCCTCCATCACCTTCGGTCCACTGGAAACCACCTTCAACGGCTCCCCGCAGCCTCTCAGCGTCACCACCAATCCGGAGGGACTGCCCGTGGAAATCCGCTACAACGGCTCTCTCACCGCTCCCACCTTTCCCGGCAGCTATCCTGTCTCCGCGATCATCACCGATGAAAATTATGCCGCAGAGGCCGAGGCCACCTATCTCATCCGCGATCCCTACCAAGTCTGGGCGGAAAACAATTTCACCGCCACCCAGTTGAACGAAGGCATCTCCGATCCCACCGCCGACCCCGATGGCGACGGCATGAACAACTGGGTGGAACATCATCTCGGCCTGGAACCGCAAAACCCGGACTCGAGATTGAAAAATCAGATCACGCGGGAAAACGGAGTGGTCAAACTCAGCATCAACCGCGTCGTGACAGAGGGAACTTTCACCGTGCAGGTCAGCGATACCCTCGAAGGCGAGTGGGTCGATTGGGCCACACTGCTCATCGAAGAAAACGCCCAGGACCACCTTGTCGATCTCCCCATCGACCGCCCCCGCCGCTTCTATCGCGTCCTCTACCAAGCCCCACCTCTGCCGTAATGGTGGTCTGCCATTCGCACGCAGGCCATCACTCCGTCGCCAACCCCAGCACATCGCGGAGATCGTTTTCCATGCTTTTGACGAACTGGGCTTCGTTGGCGGTCACCGGGAGGGTGTGATCGATGGCGAGAAGTTTGTCGCGTTGCACCCAATGGCTTTCCAGCTTGGGCAACAGCAGGGCGGAGACCGCGAGCGCCATGAGTGAACACGCGGTGCAGACGCCGATGATGCGGCGACGCAGGCCGGACAGGGCTTGTTCGAAGAAATCACGACCGCGCATTCCACGGTATCCGCCTACCACCATCCACGCGATGGCAGGCAGCCAACCGATGCCGAGCAGGGAAAGGATCCATGCTTTTTGCCCATCCGCCGCCAGCCAGGTCATGCCCAGCATAGGAACCAACAGCAAGGCGCAGGCCATCCATCCCAGGCGCTGAAACAAGCCGCGCGTGGGGCGGCGCAATGCCAGCCACGGCTTGATGATCAGGCCCACACACAGTCGCGGCAAGAGCAAGATCAACAGAAACACGGTGACGGCGGGCACTGCGGGAAATACGAATCCGCGGGCGATGTTCCACTCTTTTCCTGTCAGGGGAGTGAACCAGAGGAGACCTGCATACACTAGCATGGGCAACAGGACAGTGCCCAGTGTCAGCGCGATCAAATGACGGCAGGGAACGGTTTGCCACATTTCATGGGAGACCCGGTGCATGAATGCTTTGCGCTTCACCAACAGATGATAAGGAATCAAGCACAGCAGGATCAGAGCAAGCCATGACGCCATCATCCTGCCGACGAAACAGTGATCCGCGTAGCGCAGCGGAGCCAGATCAGTCATGAACACGACGGGGGGCCGACGCGTTTTGCTGTTGGCGGAAATCAGAATCAAAGCAGACATGATCGACCCGTGATCCATTGTAAGATCTTCTTCCACGGTGCCCTTGGACTCCTTGGCTAGCAACTCCAAACGAAAATCCATCAGGGCCTGGTGACGTTCTTTCCACCGCGCCACAAGAGCGGGATCGAGCGCATCCGTTTCGATGACCGTGATCTGCTGATAGATGGACCACACGATGGCCAACTTCACCAGAGCATCCACCAAGCAGGGGGATTTCCTGCGAGCAATCCTCTCGGCGTATGTGCTCGCATCGCGAAAGAGCTGCTGGCCCTCGGGCGTGGAGAAATCCGCTGCCTGCAAGCTGGCCACCAGCAAATCGCTCAGGTAGCGCTCCCGCACGACTGTCGTATTTCTGCCGGTGACATAAACCAGTGGCGGAAATTGATCGAGCCAGGTGGTTCTACGGTTCAGGATCTCGGCACGCAGTTGGTGGATGGCGATTTCATGACTTTCGTAAATCGGTTTTTCCAACGAGATCCGCCAGGAGTCCAGCACCTGCTTGGCTTGAGCCGGGTCTTTGAGGGTGAATTGGTTGACCTTTTGCATTTCGAGACGTTTTTTCTCATCAGCCCGAGCTTTCATGACCTGGCTCCGGGTTACCGGACTGCGGGGGTGCTCGGTTTTTGTCTTGGTGACAAGAGGCTCCGCCCGAACTGCGGCATCCAGCATGTGGTAGTAGCCGTTGGTGGGATCGATGTCTGCGGCCTGTTTCAGGCAATCGGCAGGCAAGGCACGATTCTCCACCGCGAAATGGCGCACGAATTCGGCAAAATACACGGGATTGCCGGGCTCACTCTCCCACAGCGCGCGGCGTTGTTCCGCCTCCGTGGCGCGTTGCGGATCGCCATACAGTAGCAAGGTTTCCGCCGGGGTGCGGGTGTTGACACTTATTTGAGCTGAGGATAAGAGCCCCGAAAAACTGCGAGAACTGAGGAATTTTTTCTGTATGGAATAACCTTGGTACCACTGCACCAGATACAACGCAATCGCTGCCAGCACGAGCAGCAGATAGGCCCAGTGGCGACGTTTCCGGGTGGAGTGGGTCACTCGTTGCAGCATGGTCAGGACCTGGGGAATGGATGCCGCATGGTCCTCCACAGCTTCTTCCAACAATGCCTGGGCGTGAAGTTGCTGCTCGGCATTGTCATCGATGGCTGAGGTCCACTGCCGGATCAATGCCTGCTTGTCGTCCATGCCGCGACTCTATCGGTACGGTGGGTGGGAGTAAAGACAACTGTCGCGCACGGCGAAGGTGAATTTCTTTGCCTGTCGCCGCATGATTTTGTTGGACTTTATCGCGCATCTGCTAGGCTGTGGTCGTATGCAAATGACCCCCGATCGTATGACAACCCGTTTTCTCGGCTGGATGACAGTCACGGCACTGAGCACCGCAGCTATGCTTCATGCGCAGCCAAAACCGGCCGAATTCGGCCCGCTGCTGCTGGATGAGAATATCTGGAAAACCACCATGGAGCAGGTGGAAAAGACTTTTGTGATCCAGCGCACTCCCGAGCAGATCACGCGCATGGAATTGCAGCGCGAGCTGATGAAAAAGCACGGCTTTGATCCGGGTGAAGTGCGCGACAGGGCATTTGTGTGGCTGTCCGCCCAGCACGATGGCCTGCGCGCGGATGCAGGCACGCTGACCCTGTGGGGAGAAAAAATCGGCGAAGTGGTGATCCGTGGGGCGGAAGGCAATGTGGCGGGCGTGAACATCTCCCTCTTCAATCGTGGCGATGACGGCAGCATTTCCCCCAAGGAGCTGCAAAACCGCTGGGAGCAATGGCGGGTGCGCCTCGAGGAGAAGCTGGGCGTGCGCGGAGAAGTGCGCAAGGCCAACACCGCCGTGCAGGTGACGGCCTATCAGTGGCGCAAGGGTGACACTGCGGTCTTGCTCGAAGGCAGCGTCAACACGGCGGAGGAAACGCCGCGGGCGGAATTTTTGCGCATCCGGGTGGCCTCCGTCTCCGGCGCGGATACCAAGATCGCCGGGCGCTCGACTCTCAAGACCAACGTCGAGCGCAAGGACAACGGCGACGTGTTCATCAAGAACATGCCGATGGTGGACCAAGGGCAAAAAGGCTACTGCGCGGTGGCATCCATCGCCCGTGTGACCGCCTACTACGGGCTGGATGTCGATCAGCATGAAATCGCGCAGTTGGCGAACACTTCCCGCGCCGGCACCAGTCCGGAGGAGTTGGAATTGGCCTTCAAGTCGATCATCACCAAACTGCACATCCGCACCACCAAGCACTATGAATTTTCCCAGCGTCAGTTCGAGGCGGATGTGCGCGCCTACAATCAACTGGCGAAAAAAGAGGACAAGGAGCAATTCAAGGCCCCCAAAGGCTACGAACTGATCCCCGAGGGCGTGTGGATGCGGATGGACCCGGTCATTTTCGCTCAAGTGAAAAGCGAGCAGTCCGGTTGCAAACGTTACATGACCAAGGTGGCGGAATACATCGATCAGGGCATCCCGCTCAGTTGGTGCTTGCGCCTGGGCATGTTCAAGGAAAAAGACATCCCGCAGGCAGGCGGTGGGCACATGCGTTTGATCATCGGCTACAATGCCAAGACCGAGGAGATCATTTACACGGATTCCTGGGGCAAGGGGCACGAGTTCAAGAAAATGCCGCTGGCCAATGCCTATGCGTGCAGCATGTCGGTTTACACCATGTCGCCCACGCGCTGATTCATGCGAGACCCCGTGAGATGAACTTGTTCGGAATCGGCATCGATGTGGTGGAAGTGGGGCGCATCGCCTCATCGCTGGAGGAGTTTGGCGAGAAATTCGCGACGAGGATTTTCACCGCGGGCGAACGCGAGTATTGCTTGTCCAAGGCGAAACCTGAGCTGCACTTTGCCGCCCGTTTTGCTGTGAAGGAAGCCGCTTCCAAGGCTCTGGGAACCGGCATCGGCAAAGAAGTGGGCTGGCTGGATCTGGAGGTGACACGCGGGGAAAATGGCGAGCCACTGCTCCTCATCAGCGGCAGAGCCAAGGAGTTTTGCGATGCTCACGGCATCAGCGAAATCAAAATCAGTCTCACGCATGCGCGCGACTACGCGGCGGCGAATGCCATCGCGCTACGCGGGGCGTAAGGTATCCAGATACGCGTGGGCGGAGCGCAGGAAGCCGGCCAAGATTCCCGGACCCTGCGTTTTCACCAACAACTCCAGCCCCATCGCCAAACTGAGAATCAACTGAGCCTCCTCCCCTGCGGCAATGGCGGGATGTACCAGTCGATCGCGTTGGCCGCGCCGCAAGGCCTCGCTCACCGCACGGTGCCAGGACTGCTGGATCTCCGCCATGACCTGGTGTAGGGCGGCATCCGTGCGCAGGACCGACGCGGCCAAAGTGGCCAACGGATTGCCACAGCGCTGCTGTGCGTGGGCGGTCTCGATGCGCGCCGCCTCGTGCCGCAAGAGCTCCTTCAGCGTGAGAATGGGGTCCTCCGCGCTTTCCAGAGGCTGAATCCACCACTCATCCAGCAGTGGCGGCAGTGTCTGTGTCACCCATTGGCAGGCCAGATCATCTTTACCGGAGAAATGATGGAACAAGGAGCCTTTGGTGATGCCGGAATGTTCCACGATGGCATTCAAACGCGCCGCCTGAAAACCGTAGCGGCAGTATTCCTCGCCCGCGGCATCGAAAATGCGGGCACGTGTAGCCTGGGGATTTTTGGTGCGTGTTGCCATGCCAAGTCATTAGCATACCAACCGGTCGGAGTCAACAGGCAAATGCCAGAAATTTCTCTCATTTCCGCTTTGAAAAAACATCTGCGATGGGAGTAGTGGAGGGGACAGGGCGATCAAGCTAGGGAGATGGATTCGCCTAACGATTTCGACACCTCAAAGTTAAGGGCACTCACTCGTTATATCAGCCCAATCGAACAGAATTTCAGAATTTTTCAGAATTTACAGAACTGAAACATTGGGGGGATCGGTGATTGTCTGCTTTCTGAAATAAAAAATCAGTGATTTCAGTGGATCTCAGTGGATCTCAGTGGATCAGTGGTAAAAAAGCGAGGATCACTCTTGTTGATCGACTCCCTGGCTTGATCGCCGTGGTGGAGGGGAATTGCGTTTGTTCAGAATTGAATCGTGACAAGATGCTTCATTTGCCTTAAGTATGCCTTGCCGAACTGCCCTCTGCCCCTATGAAATCATCCGTGTTGCTCTCGATTTTCGCCATCGCCTCGCTCTCCATGGGGAGCTGTTCTCCGGAAAAGTCACCACCGCAGCCCCAGTCGGCGGTGAAAACCACGGCGAATCCGGCCTACCGCACTCCCCTGCCCCAAGGCCCGGTGCCTCGCAATCCTGACATGGCGATGTCCGGTGATTTCAGCAAATCATCCGGTGTCACGTTCAGCCGCGTCTCCGTGGCAGGCCCCTACGTCGCATTGACCTTCGACGATGGCCCTCACGCCACACACACCCCGCGTTTGCTGGATATTTTGCGCGCACGCAACGTCAAGGCAACTTTCTATGTGATCGGCAAGAACGTCGATCTCTACCCCGGCATCGTGCGCCGCACGGTGGCGGAAGGCCATGAAATCGGCAACCATACCTACACACATCCGAAACTTTCGAGCCTCAGCAACGACCGCGTGATCAGTGAAATTCGCAAGACGGACGAGGCCATCGTGCGCGCCTGTGGTGTGCGGCCCAAGACCTTGCGCCCACCCTACGGTGCCCTGCTGCAATCGCAGCGCCAGATGGTGCATTCCACCTTCGGATATCCCACCATCATGTGGTCGGTGGATCCGCTGGATTGGAGAAAACCAGGCGTAGGGGTGGTGACCTCGCGCATCGTCAGCGGCACCAACAACGGTGCCATCATCCTGGTGCATGACTTGCATGGTTCTTCCGTGGATGCCATGCCCGCCACCATCGACAGTCTGCTGCGCAAGGGCTATCGCTTTGTCACAGTGTCACAACTATTGGCCATGGGTAGCTCCGGACAGGCGGCTGTCACGCCGGCCCCATCCGCCCTGGCCGAGCGTTAATCTTGGCTGGCCACAGCCGCTGGATGCGTATGCTAGGGAAACATTTTGTCGCCACCCGCCAACGATTGTTTGACTCCTATGCCGATGTCAGGCTGCTGGCTCAACAGGCCCAGGTGGCACCGGATCATCAAACGCAGGCGGATGACACCCTGGAAACCCTCAAACGTCCGTTTTTGATCACGGTATGCGGTGAGATCAATGCCGGCAAATCATCGTTGATCAATGCTCTGCAGGGTCGCTACCTCTGCCGTGTCAATGACTTGCCGGAAACCGATGTGCCGACCTTACACAGCTACGGCGAAGCGCGGCGGGAAGTGATGCATGGCGGGAAATGGCGCGAGTGCCAATGGCCGGATGAGTCGCTGAAGCATGTGCACTGGCTGGATTTACCGGGCATCGATGCGGTAGGCAAAACGGCATACGCACAATGGCAGCCGTGGTTGCAGGCCAGTGAGGTGGTGATGGTGGTATTTTCCCATCGCAATCCGTGGGGAGCGGTGACCTGGGATTTTCTCGCCAAGTGGCCGGAGGAAATGCGTGACTCACTGGTCTTCGTGGTGCAGGCCTGCGATGAAGCCGTGGCGGCGGATTTACCGGTATTGTCCGAGCACCTGCGCGACTTGTCGCAAAAGCGCCTCGGCCGCGTGCCTCCGGTGTTTCTGGTGTCCGCTCGCGATGGCCTGCAAGTGACCAAGCGCTCTGTTTTCGCCAGCAACCCCGTTCCCACCGGCTTGGCGCAGTTGCACCAGTGGCTGGATGCGCGTGTCAATGGCTGTGAGGAACGCCAACGCGCGATGGAATCCTTGCGCCGCGCCGCATTGGCATTGCTTTACAAGACCGATGAGATCCTCGATGGCATGAGCCGCAGTGTGCTGCGCGATGTCAGATTCCTGGAGGATCTGGAGCGCGAAATCGAACAACTGTTTCAGCACACGGTGCGGCAACAAGTGCAAAGCTTGGGGGCGATCGGCGAGGAATACTTTCAGCAATCGCAAAGCATGGCGCGCTTGCTGCGGAAACGTCTGGGCCTGTTGCGCAGCATCGCGCGGCTGATGTTGGGGGAAAATACGGCCCTGCAGCTGGAAGTTCTGTTGCAAGAGCGCTTGACCGAGGCGGTCAAGGCGGCAGCGGACCGCGATGCCGGTGCGCTGGTGGATGACTGTGCCGCGCACTGGCGCACGGTGCAGGAACGCATGGGTGATTTGGATGGCGCGCCCTCGGCACCATGGTCGGCCATCGAACCGCGCTTGCAAGAGGCACGGCGCCAACTGGTGGAACGCATGGGACTGGCAGCCGGTAGCAGCGTCGGTCAGCTGCGGGTGCGCGGGATCCTCAGCAGCGCGCTGCGGCAGAGAAACACAGGACTTTCGATGTGGCTGAGTTGCAGTTTGGTGATGCTGTTGGCAGCAGGCCTGACCGGTGGTTTTTTCATCCCCTGGGCACCGTCGATCTTTTGTGGTCTGGCCGGTTTTTTCGGCATCTGTCTGGCACTGTTTGGCATGCGCACGGCGCGCGATATGGTGGAGGATTACCGCGAACGATTGCTGCGCAGCGGTGAGTCGTTTTTCTCCGCCCTGCGCGGTGATTATGAGGAAGGCTTGCGATTGTTTTTCCGTGAATACGCGCAGGGCCTGCAAGGGATCCGGGAATCGCTCTCGCGCCGTGAAAACTCGCTTCAGCCCTACACACAGCGGTGGAACGAGCTGTTTCTTAAAATCAAGGCCATCGAGCAGGAGATGGGGTTTTGACCGAATTCCCGCTTGACTCAGTAGTGGCGCTTGGATCAGTGTTCACGCGCAACGATGAATCCTGAACGAAAAATTGGTATGCGAGGAGGTTCGCGGTTTGATGCGGGCCAGAGGCACTATCATCGCCCAGGCAAGCAGGAAAAAGAAGCCTGGGACGAGTGGACGGGTGACAAAGTGCGTGGCCCTTGGCAGAACTTGATCGGAAATTTCCTGCAATTCATCGGCACCATCATCGTCGCCTGCGCGGGGCTGGTGGCGATCTTCTACGCTTTCTCTTTCCTCTGGAAAATGGTGTTTCCCATGATCAGCAAATGAGGGAAGCGTCGTGTAGTAAATAGGTTTACTGCCGCGTGTCCGTCACTTGTAAGCTTTACCGGCAAAAGAACCGACACTAGCCAACGATCATGCAGAAATCTACCTTCAAAGGCTGTTACGTTCTTATATCCCGCATGCTCCACAGCACACCTTTCGCCTCGCGCGCCGTGCCTTTCATCGCCCGTGCCCCATCTTTGCGCGTATCGGAGAATCGTTCTCGCGCGCTGGCGAAGGCTTCATTCACAAACGCCTTGCTGCCAACCACGGCCCCCGCCGTGAAATACCTCACGCGATAGCACAGTATCGCCGCCATGTTGAGCTCTTGATAGACCGTGTCGTTATCAGCATGCTTCACGGCGTTTGGATCAGGTTTTTCCCCTGGTTTCAAAGATTTCTGCGTCACCGCTTGCAGGCGTTTCGTTTTCGCTGCGGTCACTTCCTCGCTCGCACTACCACTCTTGCGCTCAATCGCCAGACCTAGCAACTTCCGATACATCTTCGCCACTTCCTTCCACTTTTCCGCCTCAAACCCCACGCCCTTGTGGCCCAGGCACGCCCGCACCAGACCCTCACGAGCTTTTTTCCCATTGCCTTTCGCCCCGCCCCCGATCGCCTCACCATAACTGCTCCAAAGGTATTCCGCCGGGTCCTTCACCATACCCGCCCGCACTGGATTCAGATCAATATAAGCCGCCATCATCCGCGATGCGGTGCCATCTTCCACGATCACGCTCTTGTAGCGTTCTTCCCACAAAGTTCCTTTGCGCTGATGGCAGAGGTTATACCAGCGCGTCATGCGTTGCAGCACGGTCTTCATGAACTGGCTCAAATCATGCATGCGGTAGGTGTAGCGAGCATGAATTTGCTCCGCATAAGCCGTCAGACTTTTCTCCCGCGCCTCGCGCAGTTCCTTTTCCACCAAGCCGACCACCGCGTCACTGTAAATCGCCCGCAAACGCGTGAGCAACTCCTCATCCGTCAACCCACCCTGCGGCATAGGCGGCACTTCCAGCAGTATGTGAAAATGGTTCGACATGATACAGTAGGACAAAATCCGGCAACCGCTGAAATTCTCATACATCCGCAGATAAATGCGAAACTGCTCCCGCTCCGCATCCCCAAACACAAACCGCCGATCCACCACACGAGAAACGCAGTGGTAAATCGCCGGTTTCACCAACGAATCCTTCCAAGGAGCCAGCCATCGAGAACGTCTCATGCCCCCACCCCTGTCTCTTATACACATCTGACGC
>ERZ1066127.1231-NODE-1231-length-10163-cov-8.653146_pt1 | contig 10163 bp, 8 predicted proteins | sample MGYA00382774_ERZ1066127 | MGnify/ENA primary metagenome ERZ1066127 (study PRJEB33369, sample SAMEA5778357) | biofilm metagenome | biome: Industrial cooling water; feature: Water cooling tower basin; material: Biofilm | place: United Arab Emirates | collected... | reverse complement strand
TTCATCCCATCACAATCCTACCCCTTCAGCAGGGGGGGTTGCTATTATCATAGCTTTAAGTGTGGGGGTAATAGCCCAAATGGTAAGTTTCCCTTGGCTTTTAAGGCATTTCCCTTTCTATTGGGTGGGATATAGTGTTGCTGTTCTTCTGGTTGGCTTGGTTAGCTTTTGGGATGACTGCCACCCCCTGTCTTATCGTTTGCGTTTATTGATGCATATTTTGGGGTCTATTTTCTTGGTATTAAGTGGTCTTGTGATTCAATTTCCTGCTGTTGACTCTTTAAATCAGCCATGGTTAGCCCAGCTTTTAACGATTTTTTGTCTTGTATCCCTTATTAATGGTGCTAATTTTCTAGATGGTTTGAATGGTTTATTAGCTGGTTCAGTTTTAATAAACTTAGTTGTGATTTTATTCATGACGCCCCTTATATCTACGAAGGGAATTTTTGTAGGGTTGTTAATTGCCTCTATTTTAGGTTTTTTTGTTTTTAATTTCCCTAATGCTAAGATTTTTATGGGTGATGTTGGTAGCACGTTTTTGGGTTTGACACTCGGATTCTTAGCCTTACTGTCTCAAGACAATTCTTTGTCAGCCAGTGAAACAGCTTGGGTTCATAAAAGTTTTGTTCTTACCCTCATGCCGATGGCTTTTCTATGGTTTGATGTGGGGTTTACCTTGCTTCGTCGTTCCCTTTTGGCACGCCGTCTAACCGAAGCCCATCGTGATCATCTTTTTCATGTTTTACATGATGCTGGTTACTCACATGCTTTTGTCAGTAGTACCTATTTCTTCAGTGTTATAGTGATGGGCATCTTGTCCTTAGGATGTTATTATAGCTATATTAGTTTTATGCATTTAATGATTTTGTATACCGTACTACAAATAGCTTTCTGTAGATGGGTATTTAAGCAATCCCATGCAATGGCAAGATAAAGGAATCATTCTAAGCCAACGCCCCTATAAGGAAAGCTATAGTCTTGTCAGTGTTTTTACCTATCATCAGGGACGCTATTCAGGCATTATCCGCCTTGGCCGTCAACCCTCCATGCGGGCACAATTACAGCCCGGAAATTTTGTACAGGCCCAGTGGCAAGCCCGTTTATCAGAGCATCTAGGTTCTTGGAAATTTGAAAGTGAACAAATGCCATGGACTCACTTACTAAGCTCACCCCATCGTTTAGCGGCCCTCAGCTCAGCCTGCACTCTGCTGGATAAGGCTTTGCCAGAACGTCACCCTTATTCTGACTTATATGATAATTTTGTGGAATTATTATCAATTCTCTTGTCTGACCAAGATTGGCAACGTGCTTATTTAAGATTCGAATTAAATTTATTATCATGCCTTGGCTTTGGCTTGACGCTAGAGTTTTGTGCCGTCACGCGCTCGTCTAAGAATTTAAGCCATGTTTCCCCTAAAACAGGCCATGCGGTCTGCGAAGCAGCAGCAAAACCCTATGCCGATCGTCTGCTAAAATTACCTGCCTTTTTGCTAGATGAAAAGGCCCCCTATACCAAGGTCGATCTGCAGGCAGCCTATCACCTAACAGGGTATTTCTTGCGTCGTTATATTTTTGAAAATAAAGAGTTGCCCCCCTTGCGGCAAAAACTAGCAGCTTAGTATTTTTAATCGATTATCTTGATCTTAATATTTTAAACGTAAACTTCCCTCAGAAGAATTTATTTTTAAAGTATTAAACATGACATCAAAGTATAAAAAAGGTAAATACTTACAGGTCTTAGGTTTAACATTCTGCTTTTTAATGATGTTGCTTAGTAAAACGGGTGCGAGCACTGAGCTGGATTTTCTGTCAAAAAATGTGGAAAATTGCCCTGTTCGTATTTTATCCATTGATGGCGGTGGGGTAAGGGGGATTATTCCTTTGACCTTTTTAAGTTGGTTAGAAACAGAAACCCAGAAAAGAAGTTATGAAATGTTTAGTATAGTGGGTGGAACATCGGCGGGGTCTATGATTGCTGCGGCTATAACTCAACCCGCTAATCCCGACGAGGATTTTCACAATTGGTATCCTAAGTATAAAGCTGACGATCTTATTAATCTTTTTTTAAATGAGAAATGTAATATTTTTCGTAAAAATGAATCTTACTTGTCTGGCATTTTAAAGCCTTTGTATGATTCTTCTTCCTTAGATCAAGTGATGGACCGCTACTATGGTAAGACCACTTTTGACAAGTCTTTAATACCTACGGCAACTGTTTCCTTTGACGTGTGGGCTAGAAAACTTAAAATTTTCAAAAGTTGGGATAAAAAGGAAATCTATTTTACTAAGGATGTTGTTCGGTCCTCAGCTGCTGCGCCTATCTTGTTTTCTGCGCATTCGGTAGCCCCCTTAAAGGGTCCAAGCACGCTCTATAGTACCTATATCGATGGGGCGATCCTGGCGACCAATCCTACAGCCCATTTATTAGCCGAAGCTAAAGCCTTGTATCCAAAGTCTAAAACTTTTGAGGTGGTATCCCTAGGGACAGGGTTAAATGAGGACTCTATCTCCTCTAGAGTTTATAAAGTTATGAGGTCACCTTATAAATTACGAGATCATGTCCTAGAAGCTTGTCTTATTAGAGGTCAGTCAGCCCCCGTTGAAGCTTCTATGGAAAAAGACCCCGATATAAACTTTAATTTGCGTTTCAACCCTGTCCTGGATAGTGACTATTTAGCTTTGGATGACATCCGCGAAGACACTTTTACTCACTTACGGAATCTTACCACACGTTATATTCATGAAAATGCAGATCAGTTTAAAACTTTAGTAAAACGGTTAAAGGAAACACAGCCTGCTTCGCCACCTTTGCATGGATCGATTTAAAGTTGAAAGATGGTAGACTAATTTTTAGAAAAAGACTGATGAAACATCCCCCTTACCCGTCAAGGGTAAGGGGGATGGAATACGTTAAAAATCAAGTATTCTTTTACGTTTAGATATCGTTATACGTACTGGGTACCCTAGTTTTTTTATAAGATCGGCTGCCGCATTCAAATCTATGTTGCGTTTTGCCATCTCACGACCAAGATGGCGAAGTTGACCATCCGGCCGTCCATCGTTACCGCTTGTATCGAACATAGAAAGTTGTGCAGCAATATTAAAGCATACGTCATCCAAGATTGCATGACTGGGGGTAGCAGCTGACCTTCCCTCTGCGCACCTTTGAATTAAGTTGTACCAATCTGGCGGGGTCTCTATACAATCGAGCGGGAAATTAGCGCCATTTAAGGGAATCCGATACCCGTCTGCTAAATGACGTTGGGTGTGCTCAAAATATAAATCATTAAGTACTGGGGCAGTCATTTCATGCCAAGGTTTCTTTGCCTTGGGTTGACTGGAAGGGAGAGGAGATTCAAGGGGAGGGTGAATACTATAAGAGGGTGCGCCCTTACTTTCTTCTTCAACCAAACTGGTGGGAACTTCTCCTCCGCCACCAAGAACAGTAAAGGAATATAAACAAGAGGCTAAAGCGAATAAAGTTCTAAATTTCATACTAAAATCCTAAATTCAAATAATTGCATGGTAGCAATATAAAACAGGAAGTAGGAAAAAATAGCCAGGTAAAATAAAAAGTAAATATAACTTTTATGCTCAAAATTTTTTAAAGAACCTGTAAGGTAATTTAAATATCAACATCTTTTAAAAATTGGGCATTTTCTTGGATAAAACGAAATCGCGACTCCGCGTTTTTTCCCATTAGACGGTTCACAAATTCTGCAGGATCACTAGCAGCCTCAGCTAGTTTTAAACTAACTTGCAGAAGGGTACGTTTTTTGGGATCCATCGTTGTATTACGCAGTTGTTCAACGGGCATTTCTCCTAAGCCCTTAAAACGGCTGATATCGACTTTGGTAAAGCGGCTAAAGGTAGTTTTTAAGAGATGCTCTTTTTCAGCTTCGTCGCGCGCATACACGACTTGGTTTCCATGATTAAGACGATAAAGAGGGGGTTGAGCCAAGTAAAGGTGTCCCTGTTCAATTAACGGGCGCATTTCTTGGAAAAACAGCGTTAATAACAAAGAGGCAATATGTGCCCCATCCACGTCCGCATCAGTCATAATGATAACGCGGTTATATCTTAAAGTCTGTGTGTTACAGTCTTTTCCACTACCGCACCCTAAAGCTAGAATCAAATCGGCTACTTCTTGATTGTTTTTCATCTTATCAAAGGAGGCTGTCGCCACATTCAATATTTTTCCTTTTAGGGGAAGGACAGCCTGGGTTGCTCGGTTGCGGGCCTGTTTGGCTGAACCCCCTGCTGAATCCCCTTCGACCAGAAAAATCTCACTTTCGCTGGAGTTTGTTTGGGTACAGTCGGTTAATTTTCCAGGTAAACGTAATTTACGGGTAGCGGTTTGGCGTGTCACTTCCTTGGCTTGTTTTTTACGAAGGCGTTCATCTGCCTTATTTAAAACAAACTCTAATACCTGATCAGATAATTGGGGATGGTCAGCTAGCCAATGATCAAAATAATCTTTAATGGCGTTTTCTACTAATCTTGTAGCTTGGGCAGAAACAAGCTTTTCTTTCGTTTGTCCTTGGAATTGGGGTTGTTGTATGAAGCATGATAGTACAGCCAATGCTGACCCGTTAATATCTTCTGCTGTTAAATTGGTTATCCGCTTATTGTTGGTTCTTTCGCCATAATCGCGTAAAGATCGGGTTAAAGCTTGACGAAACCCTGATTCATGGGTTCCTCCTTGTGGGGTGGGGATAGTATTACAAAACGATGTAAGGTGTCCGGCATTCTCCGTTGTATCTTCTTGGTAAATCGGCCATGTTACAACCCATTCAACACGTCCTTGTTGATGAGGAAAGGTCGTTTCCCCTTTGAAAAAGTCACAGAAATGATGTATGTCATCACCTATAACATCTTGTAAATAATCCTGTAAGCCATGGGGGTAATGTAAGGATGCTTGGGCAGGCGTACGTTGGTCTTTAATCAAACTGGCATCGCAAGACCATTCAATTCTTGCCCCTTTAAAAAGATAGGCTTTAGCCCGCGCCATTTGAAATAAAAGGGCAGGGCGAAAGGTTAAATCTTGGAAAATTTTTGGATCAGGATGAAAGCGGATCGTTGTGCCTTGCTGGCGGTTGCTAACCTCCTCACTGGTAAGTGCAGTTTGGCTGTGCCCCCGGCTGTATAGTTGTCTCCATCGTTGTTTTTGGCGGCAAATTTCAACCTCTAAACGGTCTGATAAAGCATTGACTACGGAAATGCCCACCCCATGCAGTCCACCCGAGGTGTCATAAACCTTGTTATCAAACTTCCCCCCCGAATGAAGGGTGGTTAAGATAACCTCTAAGGCAGAAAGATGCGGGAACTTGGGGTGGGGGTCTATGGGTATCCCCCTGCCATTATCACTGATGTGAAGGGTGTTATCCTGGGCTAGGTGAATGGTAATTTTATTGGCAAAACCTGCGACCACTTCATCCATAGCGTTATCCAGGACTTCAGCGGCCAGATGATGCATGGCTTTTTCATCTGTACCGCCAATATACATACCAGGTCGTTTACGAACAGGTTCTAGGCCTTCCAGAACTTCAATGTCTTTGGCAGTATAGTCACTTTTTAAGGAATTTTGGCGGGAGAATAAATTGCTCATAGAGTGTCTATAAATCTTGCCCTAAAGTTGTCATCAATTCGCGCCATTCGCGGGGACTCATCCCGCTGTTTGATTGGTCAACAGCTTGTCCTTTTAATAACCTTTTCACGATATTCAACCCTTTGGCTGACAAGGTGGTGCTGCCCATGCGGTAATCCAAGAATGCCTCATAAGTAAAAGGGACCCATCGTTTTAAAATTTCTATCATGACATCTGCATAAGCGCGAATTTCATACTGGGCATGGGGGTCTGCCCGCAAACTTAGGAAATGCATAAAATTATGTAAATCAATTTTCCAATACCATTGGGTATAAAAATTAACGGGTAAATTGATACGGGCTAATTCACGGGCAAGGCCGGGACGGGTAGGATCTTTTTCATCTTCATTCAATAAGTATTCATAATGTTCATAAGTTTGCTCAGCATCTTGGCGTAAAAGATTCCGCACGTGCTCAGCATAGTCGCCTTGTAAGGCTTGGCCGCGGCCTTGACGATTGTTAGTTGACTGAGTGGCCAGATGTTCAGGGGCAGGGATGTAAAATTCTTTATCTAGAATTGAATAACGGGCGGAATATTCGTTGATATTCGCTGTGCGATGACGGACCCATTGGCGTGCTACAAAGACTGGTAATTTAACATGGAATTTGATTTCACACATTTCAAAAGGGGTGGAATGGCGATGGCGAATAAGATAATTAATAAGGCCTTTATCTTCGCTAATTTTTTTAGTTCCTTTACCATAAGACACCCTTGCCGCCTGAACGACAGCGGCGTCATCGCCCATATAATCAACAACACGTACAAAACCATGATCCAGCACGGGAAAAGCATGGTATAAAATTTCCTCTAAGGCGGGAACGGTTGAACGTCGGGTGGCGGATGTTGTGGTTTGTAACTGTGCTATTTCATGAATTTGTTCTTGAGAAAGAGACATTCTTAATCCTTCTTAATATCAATATAATGCAATAAAGCCGCCAAAACTTCTTGAACTCCATGCTTGGCCACTGCCGATAGGGCAAAGACATCTTTTTTACTGACTTGCTTTAAAGCGATCAGCTTTTCTTGGATGCTTTCTGCTGATAAGGTGTCACATTTATTCAAGGCTATCACTTCTGGTTTTTGGGGTAAATCGGGATGATATAATTTTAATTCTTGGCGAATGGTTTGATAAGATTTTACAACGTCCTCTTGCGAGCCATCAATAAGATGAAGTAAGACATTGCAGCGTTCAATATGGCCTAAGAAACGATGACCTAAACCGGTTCCTTGATGGGCATTTTCAATTAAACCGGGCAGGTCCGCTAAAACAAATTCACGGTCGTAACAATAAACGACCCCTAACTGGGGATTTAAGGTTGTAAAGGGATAGTCGGCAATTTTTGGTTTGGCCCGTGTTACCGTCGCTAAAAACGTTGATTTACCGGCATTGGGTAAGCCAATTAAACCAGCATCCGCGATGAGTTTTAATCGTAACCAAATCCAGCGCTCTTCGCCTGGCCAACCGGGAGTAGCACGTCTAGGTGTCTGGTTAGTAGAAGTCTTATAATGACTGTTACCAAATCCACCATCCCCCCCTTTAGCTAATAAGACTTTTTGGCCAGGTTCAATTAAGTCTGCAACTAAGGTCTCTTTATCTTCCTCAAAAATTTGGGTACCTACAGGAACTTTTAAAATGATATCTTCGCTGTTGGCCCCTTGGCGATTACTTCCCTTGCCGTGGTGTCCTTTGGCGGCTCGGAAATGTTGTTGGTAACGGTAATCAATTAAAGTGTTCAAATTATCAACAGCTAAGGCATAGACGCTTCCACCTTGACCCCCATCTCCTCCATCAGGGCCACCAAATTCAATAAATTTTTCCCGGCGAAAACTAACACAACCTGCCCCTCCGTCACCGGATTGGATAAAAATTTTCGCTTCATCAAGAAATTTCATAGGAGTTTAACAGGGTTAGATGGTCGTAATTTTATTCGCTTACCCTACCATAGACTCTTCTGTAGCTTAAATAGAATTCTTAGCCAGAGGGGCGAATGTTCACCATTTCTAAGGTATAGACAAATACTATTAACCTTGAATTAACCTTAGTATGCTAAGCTTAGTTTTAACTTTTATTATACTACATAGGATTTTGACTATGGCTCAAACGATGGTAAGAAAGAAAATAACTTTAGGCTTAATGGCCCTTGGTTTTTTAACTTTCTTGTCGGCTGGTGTTTATGCAACCGATGCTGAGGTAGAAAATGATTTTTCTTTAAGCCAACAAGAAACGATGGACAGTAACCAGGAAGTGTTTAACCAAGCCCCCCTAAGTGAATTAGAACAAGACAGCCCAGGTCTTACCCAAGAAGACACAGACCCTGAACAAGATACAACTGAACAGCAAAATCAAGATGAGCTTATGGAAGCAGATTTACAAACTGTCAATCCTGACCAAGGTCCTTTAGAAGAACTTAGTGAAGCCAATCCTAACGAAGACGAAAATCAAATTGATTCTGATCTTAACCAAGATGAAATGACAGAAGATACAAATTATTAAATTTAAAAGGGGAAAAGGTATGATGACCTTCTTCCCCTTAGGCGTTCAAAGGGAATGAATAAAATTATAGAATTTTATTCATAATTTCGTTGTAACCATTCATTTAACAAACGTACGCCAAAGGCGGTAGCACCTTTTCTGCTTAAAGGCTGATCTTTGTTTTTCCAAGCGACGCTGGCAATATCTAAATGCGCCCATGGTACATTATTAACGAACCTTTGTAAAAATTGGGCGGCAGTGATGCTGCCAGCCCCTCGGCCTGAGCCGGTATTTTTCATATCAGCAATGTCAGAATCGATGTCACGATCATAGGGTTCGCCCAACGGTAAACGCCATAAAGGTTCATGGACGGCTTGACCAGCATCCGTCAGCTTTTCAGCCAAAAGATCATTATTGGAAAACAACCCCGCAAACTCTTCGCCCAAGGCCACCCGAATAGCCCCTGTTAAAGTTGCTAAATCAACCATCGCTTGGGGCTTAAAGCGATCTTGGGTGTACCATAAGGCATCGGCTAACACCAGCCGCCCTTCTGCATCCGTATTAATGATTTCAATGGTTTGCCCTGACATAGATTTAACCACATCGGCAGGGCGTTGAGCAGAGCCGGAGGGCATATTCTCGACCATCCCCATGACACCTACCACATTGACTTTGGCCTGGCGTAGGGCTAAAGCTTTGATCAGCCCTAAAACCACCCCAGAACCCGCCATGTCATATTTCATATCCTCCATCCCATTGGCAGGCTTAAGGGATATGCCGCCCGTGTCAAAAGTAACGCCCTTGCCAACAATGGCGATTGGCGCTTGGTCCTTAGGCCCATTCATCCATTGTAAAACAATTAACTTGGATTCCCGCATACTTCCCTGACCAACCCCAAGTAATGCATTCATCCCTAGCGTCTTCATGTCTGCTTCGCCTAGAACTTCAACCTGTACATTTAAATTTTTTAAGTCTAAAGCTAGTTGGGCCATGCTTTCTGGGTACAGAACATTGGGGGGTTCTGAAACAACATGGCGGGTTAGAAACACCCCCTCTGTGATCGCTTTTAAGGGTTCGAAATAAGCTACCGCAGCTTTGCTGTCAGGGGCGGAAATCGTAAGCTCTTCTAATCCTTGGTAATCTTTTTTTTGGGTTTTGTATTGATTAAATTGCCATTGCCGTAAGGTTGCTCCGGCGGCAAGAAGGGCAGGTGTCTTTTCAGGGTTTCCTAAACGGCGATCCCTTATATCGATAATACCCTTGGTGATCTGGCTTTGGTTTAAGGTTGCAACGATCTTGCCGCCCATTTCTTGGATAGTTTGTTCGGAAAAATTGTCATCAAGCTTTCCTAGTCCTATCAATAACAATTGGCCTTCTTGAAGACTAGGGGGGGTGGCTATGAGCAAGGTTTCACCTTTTTTACCCTGAAAGGTACCCCCGTCTAACACCCGCTTTATCATTTCCTCGCCAAGGGGGTATTTTGTTTCAGCTAGGGTGCCCCCTTCCCACATGCCAACAACCAAACACCTATCAGCTGATAAGGTGTAATCAGATGAAAAGTAAATTTCCATACACAACCCGTTTTCTAGAATGATTTTTGCGGCATTATAGAATTATAAGGGGAAGGTGTCTATGCTTGGCGTACCAGAAAATTGGTAAGGCTTCTTAGCGGCTGACAAGAATTTTAATTTCATGGAGTTGTTTTTTTACGTCAGCTAGCTCTGTCTCAAGGACTATTAGGGGGTCAGCCTCTTCCGCGGTTTTATTTTCTGATTCTGCTGCACTTTGCATTGAATTCACGATCAAACCGAAAAATAAGTTTAAGACCGTAAAAGTCATTAAAATCATAAAAGGAATAAAAAATAAGAAACCATAAGGATGATGTTCAAGCAGGGGGTGGACAGTTGCCCCCCAATCATCCCCTAACATCAATTGAAAAAGCGTAAACATAGTTTTTCTCAAGCTGCCAAAATGCTCAGCACTATCGTAGCTGAATAAATTAAAAGCAATAATAGAAGCCTGTCTCTTATACACATCTGACGC
>ERZ1066127.1229-NODE-1229-length-10177-cov-8.480834_pt1 | contig 10177 bp, 9 predicted proteins | sample MGYA00382774_ERZ1066127 | MGnify/ENA primary metagenome ERZ1066127 (study PRJEB33369, sample SAMEA5778357) | biofilm metagenome | biome: Industrial cooling water; feature: Water cooling tower basin; material: Biofilm | place: United Arab Emirates | collected... | reverse complement strand
TTACAGTCCCATCCTAAGCCGATGGATTTAACCATGTCATTTTTTTATCATTATGGTTTGGGCGGTGTAAGTCCTTCTTTAGATCATGAAATTTATTATCTTAAACAAGCCGCCCAAGACCCTAATTCTGTTGCCTCTAAAATAACTAAAGTCCGTTATCCCTTGCTTATGCCCTTAACTGAGGATGAGGAAAAAAAACTTTACCAACATCGCACGCACACCCAAGGCTTACCTAACATAACCATTATAGGCGGCGGGATATCAGGAACCTTAACAGCGCTTCTACTAGCTCAGGCTGCTCAAAAAGGTAAGCTATCTCTTGGTAGGATTTATCTTTTAGAGAAAGATAAACACCTGTTGAATGGGGCTAGTAAATGCTCTGCGCGCTTGCATGTAGGGGGAGAATACCCCAAAGATTTAAAGACGGCCTCTGAATGCTTGGTGGGTGCTGTTCTTTTTAAACAAATGCTTCAAACGAAACGCGTTTTAACATCCAGACACTATAATAATTTTTTATTAGCAAGAAGGAGTGCTGGTGACTCTCAACAGGAAGATTGTATTACAGAACAAGACATGTTGGCCCATGTTGAGTGTTTAAATAAAAAATATAAAGGGTACTTAGAACAGCTCCAAAAAGAAGGTGATTATGATCAACAAAAGGCAGGGGAGATATTGTTTGGGTGTGAACCCCTTTCCCACCTCCTGGAGGGAACAGCGTGGGACAAACTAGGCTTACAGGACCATTTTATCAGGGGTATCCAAGTAAAGGAACGCGGCTTAAACCCGTCAGGACTAGGAGTGTTATTAGAATATTTACTAAAGCAGCATCCTAATATCCAAGTTATATGTGACTGTCCTGTTAGTCAAATTACCCCTTTACAAGATGGTGGTTTTTTAATTCAATCCGCGCCACAACAAGAAATTTATACGCGTTATTTAATAAATGCGGCGTGGGACCGTAATATGCATCTTGAATCTCTTATAACAAAGGATGCCACACAAATAGCAAACCATACTGTTTCTCTAAGAAGTTTATTACTTGTAGATATTAAAGACTGCTTTGCTAAAACAACAGAAGAAGGGAAGCAGACTCCCTCTCTGCCTTGCGATTCCAGTTTGTTTGGTTTGTTGGGACAAAATGGGGGAATGGTTTCTTGTTTCAACAATAGCCTAGCAGCTGTTTTTATTCCTAAAGATGGCTTGTCTTATCAAGGTAGCTATGTTTTATCTTCTAGGTCCGATTTTCCTAATCAGTTGCCTGCAGAGTGTATAGACAAGCATCAAGATTTAGAAAAAGAACCACAAGAAGTAAGCAACCAAATCCTTAAGGATGCTCAAAATAAGTATCCTCAGCTTCAACAGGCAAAACCTGTAGGGCTTATTACGCGTACCATTTTGTCCCAGAATAGTGATGCGTATAAACGCTTCCACATTAACGCGTCTTGGATAGGAAAAAATAAAGATTGTTTACAAATCTGTGCCACCAAACTTACCTTCGCTCCTTTTGTTGCTTTGCAAGCAGTTGCTAGCTTGGCCTTTGAATCTAAAAATTGTATTAACCATAATTTTAATAACCAGGAAGAACAGTTTTTACGTCAATTCACTCCCTCCCGTTTATTTCAGGATGAGGATACAACATTAGAGCATGTCTACTTACCTGAGATATTCCAGTTAGCTCAGGATGATTCTTTCCTGACAGAAGAGGGTTTTTTAGCTCACCAATATCATTATGCCTTTCAAAGACAGCTTCCCTTTACTTTATTTGACGAGAATAAAGAGGCACAAGCAGCAGGGATAAATCCTGTGAAACAAGTTGAATTATTACTTCAGCATAATAAGTTGCTTACCGAAATAAATTTAGAATCTACTGTGTTAGATTTAGAGATGATTGCCCTTTTGAAAGGTTTTTTACAGAAAAAATCGCATAACCTTTACGTAGTTAGATTAGGTCCTCTTCATGAAGACTTTAACGATGATGAGAATGATCAACAGGCGGGGCAAATTTTAGATCATTTAAGCAAGTCTCCCTCGTTAGGAGAATTAACCATAAGGGGATGGAATTTAACTTTTTCTTCTCGGTATACATACCTTGGGGGGTTATCGTCTAAACTAAAGAAGCTTAATTTTAAGGGAGATACCACCCTAACATCAGCAGGGATTGGTAAGATGTTAGATAAAAACCTTTCGCTTAGTGTAACGCATTTTAGTTTTATCCAAGGCAACTTAGACAAGGTGGCTTCAGCAAAGCTTTTAAAATCTTTACCTTATCTCCTCCAGTTAGAACAGCTAAATTTAAGCTCTAATAATATGGGATTAAAGTTAAGCAATGCCCCCGCAATATTGGGAGAAATGATCTTAAGAACTTTATCTCTTAAAAACCTGAATATAAGCGGAAATAACCTGTTCGTTCCTGAAAACCAGGTGGAGGATCAAGCAATTAATCAAGCCGTTAGCAATCCTTTATTCTTGGCAATTATAAAGCATTCTAACCTGCGTCAGGTAGATCTTTCCCATAATAGCCCTGTAGCAACGGAGATGCAAAAACGCCTTGAATGGTATTTTCTATTGAAAACGTAAGGTAAAACCCCAAAAAGTTTCACCCTTATAAGGTGTCAGGCCATGTTTAAAATGTTTGGGAATCATAACCACATCCCCTTCTTTTAAAACAGTTTCTAGATCACCCGTAAGTTGACACTGACCTTTGCAAGCAATCATCAAAGTATCCACAGCGTGCTCATGAATTTCAATGTCGGTGGTGGTTAAATTAAACCACTGAATAGAGAGGCCTTTTAAATTCTGTGTTAAAAAAGTTTTTAATAAATCATAAGAAGGTGACCCCTGGATTAACTCATTGACAAGCATGGTTTTATCCTGGCCAGTTTCTTCCCCCACTGTTAAAAGTTCCCTAGAGACGATAAAGGCTTCTCTGTTTATTTTTTGCTGGCAATCAACCATGGGATTTTCCTTGCTGTGTAAAAAGATTTACGTCTTTTATGCATAACAGACTGATCAGGCTAATAACAGCACCTATCATTAAATAGTAATTGGCAACAGGTTGGTCAGGAAACACAGTCATTAAATAAGTTATGACCATAGGTGCAGTCCCCCCAAAGATACCCATACTAAGGTTATTACTTAAAGCCACACTGGTATAGCGGGTATTCACAGGAAAGCTTTTAGCAAGAAAGGCCGGAATAGGCCCTAAAAAGATCCCGGTAGCTATTGACATTAAAAGATGGGCGCCTAAGAAAGTGTTTAACGTCCCTGTGTTCACCAAGGGAATGGTAAAATAATTAACAGCTATCGCGATTAAAGAAGCAAAAAGCAGTGTTTTCTTTGGCCCATACACATCAGAAAGCCTGCCTGAAAGCAAAGCTGAAAGACCGATAAAAATTACGCCGGGCGTGTTGATTAAAAATTGAGAAAGCGTATTTAAATTCTTAAAGGTATTTAAAGCGTAATTGGCATAGAAAACCGTCATAGTATACATACCAACCGCAAGGAAGTATTGACTGAATACCGTTAGGGCTAATTGCTCCCTAAAATTTAGGAATAAATCCTTTAAAGGAAATTTTGATACCGCCTTATCTTCTTGCAACGAATTAAAAAAGATAGTCTCATCAAGGGTAGTGCGTAAGTAAAATCCCCATAGCAAGCCCATAAAACTTAGGAAAAAAGGTATTCTCCATCCCCAGCTATAGATTTGATCTTGGGTTAAAAGGGCTTGTAAAAGGCCTGACACAAATGCCCCTAAAGCCATACCTGTTACCAGACTTAAGGCAGCAATGCTTCCATACCATCCTCGCTTTGAAGGTTGGCTTTTCTCTACCAGATAAACCATGGCCCCGGCATATTCTCCTCCCATCGCAAGACCCTGTAAAATACGAACTAAAAAGAGCGCAATAGAAGCAAAGATACCTATGGACTGATAAGTAGGTAAACACCCAATTAAAAAGGTTGGCACGGACATTAAAAGCAAAGAAACAACTAAAGCATTCTTTCTGCCAAACTTATCGCCAATATGGCCTAGGAAAAGTCCCCCCAAAGGCCTTACAAAAACTCCAAGTGCAAAGATCCCAAACACTTTAAACATAGACATAAGGGGAGAAGATGGTTCAAAAAATACCTGTCCTAAGATAGAGGCGAAATAGCCGAAAACAATAAATTCATACCATTCTATAATGTTGCCTATAATACAAGCTAATAAAGGTTTCTTGGACATTGTCTGTGTTACTATCATTTTACTTTCCTCTACTTATAAAGGGGATTGAATCAGTTGTAAAAGTTTAGATTTGCTATGGCAGCCAGTTTTCCTTTTAACTTGGTTGATGTGAAATTCTACCGTCCTGGGGGAAAGGCCCAGGATATGGGCTATTTCTTTTAAGCTCTTTCCTAAACTTAGCAGCTTTGTACAGTCACTTTCACGGGCGGTTAAAGCAACAATACCTTGGGATCCCTCTACCAAAACTTTGGGGATTTTAATTTGGCTTATAATGTCAGATAAGTTAGAAGCGCCAGACAAAGGAACAGAAGAAGGCTCTTTTATGAATTCAATTTTGGCAAGCCGACAAGGATCATGTGTGTCAATGATTTCACGGGCTTTTAAGGTAAAGTGTCTTATAAATTCTTCAAAATAGGGCAAAGTGTTAAGGTAAAGAGACGAGATATTCCCATTTTCTTGTGAAGTTGAAAAAGTCCATAATTCTAAATAATTTGCCTGCTTTTTATAAAAGTTAATCCCATGCCACATCCCAAAATGGTTTAAAGATTGCAGGAAATGATCCTGGGAAGCAGGGGGCCACAATGTCTTATGCGATTGATTAATATGGGCTGCTTTCATAGCTTGTTCAAAAAAAGTCCCATGATTATGGATATGCTGATAATGATACTGAGACCATCGTAAATTCGTAGAAATAAATAAATATTCCCCCGTATCATAGACACGTTTATACCCAAACGTCGTAAGCCCCAAGGGTTCAATGAAAAATTTACATAACCCTAAAATATGGGGGGTTACTTGCTGACTGTAAAGGAAAGCATCGTAATTTTTCTTGTCGTAGCTAAACACAATAGTCGTTACTTTCACTAAAACTATCGTACTCTAGCTTGAAAGGTTCCACAAATCAGGTAGAAAAAGCAACAAAATTTCAATTAGAGGAAACTAATTTATCAAATTACCTAGGATTCCCTTACTGGTTAGCTTGCAATCTGCTAAATCAAATTCAAAGATTTTTAAAAATTAAGTAAAAAGTACGGATAGTCTAATTTTTTCTAAGGCGTATAGTTAGGGCAAATGGAAGAGATAAGGAGGCCTTACATAATGAGTATTCTTAAAAATCTTAAAAGTGAACATGAAGCTTTAAAGAACCTTCTAGCTAATTTTGATTCAGTGTTGGAGGATTATAACCAGAGAAGAGACTACTTAAAAACTTTATCCCGCCTATTCGTAGCGTACAGTTATGCTAAAGAAAAAAACTTTTATAGGCCCTTACGTAAAAAAAAAGAAGCCCGTTTAAGGATTTTGCAATCTATGGAAGTGCATATTTTAGTTGACCAATTAATTTGGCAACTAGAGGAAGAAGACCTAGTAGAGGAGGAATGGTATGTCAAGTTCAAAACCATGGTTATGCTTGTTTTTAACATTATCAATCACGATGAAAATGATGCGTTTACCTTAGCCAGCCAGTTATTAAAAACAGATACTTTGAATCACCTTGGCTATACTTTTCAAGAAGATAAAGCCAGACTTCAAAGAGTGGAACACCGTTGTTAATTGATGATAGGAGAAGTAATAATATGCTGCCTTAACCCCTGCTTAACGTGAAATACGACGTATAAATCTCTAACAAACAGAGATGATAGATGACTTCGTGCAGAGAGAAATGGTTTTGTTCTCTTAATTCGTAGGGGATATCATCTGTTTGATTGTAAGAATATTTAAATCGCTGAGTAACGGCATAGGAGCGGGCGGCAATTTCTTGGCGAAGAATATCTGGGTTTTTGGTAGGTACCCCTCTAAAGCTAGCTAGGCTAAAACAAAGGCTGCTTAAAAATTGAAAAAGTAGAAATTTACGCATTCCATCCTTCCTGTTATTTTTGATTGTCAGGCGTGCAAATTACGCGGCTTTTTCGATATTTGCGGTAAAATTCATTTCAGGGGAATAAGAAAAATTTTATACTTTTCCCCTGAAAAAAAGATGACCCCCATGCATAAAAAGCATCGATGGCTGACTATTTGCCAATGATGCGAAAAAGAAATGTCTGCCTAACGATAAGCGCACGCTTGTTTAGAACCTGCGTGCCTTGCATGACAAAGTGTTGATTGACACGTTAAAATGAATCATGAAAGCAACAGAAAAAACTTTATGATCTAGAAAAAAGAAAAAGAGAAATTATTCTTATTTTTAGAGAAAAACAGGAAGGTTTTTAGGAGAATTTAGCACACAGTTTTTAAATATTGATTTTTAATAAAGCATGCCCTTGCTGACGCAACCATTGACGGGCACTTAGATAACCAGGATCAATTGTGGCGACGGTTTGCCAAAAAGCGCGACTATGATTCATATGAATTAAATGCGCTACTTCATGGGCGGCTAAATAAACCACCACGGGATAAGGAGCAAAGATTAACCGCCAAGAAAAAGACAAATTCCCCCGGCTGGAACAGCTTCCCCAGCGACTGCGGGTATCACGAATACTAATTTTATTAACTTTAACCCCTAATTGCTGGGCATAAACTAAACACAAAGTTTCAAAAATTTTACGGATATGGTGTTTTAACCCTTCTTCTAACGCCTTAGAAAAATTTTGACGCGGATCCGTTACAATAATCTGTTTGTCAGTTATTGTGATACCTTTCTTTATATCATTCTGTATCACTACTTGCCGTTCAACACCCAAAATGGGCAGGATTCTACCCGAAAGGACCTGGGCAGAGGGGGAATCTTTAGACTTTAAAGGCTTAAACAACCCAAATAGCATCAGCACAAGCCGTTTGAGTAATCTGTTGTAAATCGTTTAGGGACAAAACCAAGCACCCTGCCGTAGGTTGATAATGCCCCTGGCTATCTAAGCGGGCGACATGAATAAAGATGGCGCTGCCTGCCCCTGGCAGGGTGGGATTTTGATTGTAATCTGTGGTAATCATAAGATCGTAGAGGTGATCTTCCCGCCACAACTGTTCACAACGCGCGGGATAGGGAAGCTTAACAGGTTGATTGTATAAAGGATCGGTGGGGTCATCGCACCATCCATCATCGGCTTGCAGGCTTATAAGGGGCAGGGCAGTTAGAGGCTTTTCAAGGCGGTCAGGGCGATAATAAAGGGTTTTAAAACGAAAAGTTCCGCGCGGGGTAGCGCCATCCCCTTCCTGCTTGTTATCTGTAAAACCTGTTCGTCCCACCGCACACCGATAAATTTTCCCATCCCATTCAACGTGGCTATCATCCAGGGTTTTAAGAATCATTCAATTTTTCCTGAATCAGTTGGCGGATATTATGAATCCCATACAAAGCGATAAATGATCCCATACGCGGACCTTCTTTTTGTCCCAATAAAACTTCATACAAAGTACCAAACCATGCCCTTAAATCAGAAAAATTGTGGCGTTTACCCACCTCAAACACTAATGTTTGCAAAGTATCAGCGCTAGGGTCTGTTACGCTCAGTAATGCACCGTCAAGGTCACGTAGGGCGGCTGCCTCTGTCTGTGTGGGTGAACGGTAAGATTTATAGGGTTTAATGAAATCCTGATAATATCGTACAGCATAGTCAATCAGTCGGGCAAGGACAGGCATCGATTCGGGCGTCGCGTCCGTCACATAACGCTGCACAAATCCCCACAAAACTTGACTAGATTCAGCATTACATACCGATGCCAAATTTAATAAAATGCTAAAACTTAGGCTGGTTTCACAAGGCGGAACCTGCCCTTGGTGGACATGGTAAACTGCGTTGTCAACTTGTTCGTCAGCCGTTTGGGTAGGATATTTTGCAACCATTCCTAAATAATCGTCCACGGCCCGCGGTATTACATCAAAATAAAGACGTTTTGCTTTACGGGGTGATTGATACATATAATAGGCTAAGCTTTCAGCCGGTGCATAGGTCAGCCACTCATCAATAGTTAAACCATTCCCCTTGGATTTCGAAATTTTTTGGCCGTTTTGATCTAAAAATAATTCATAGGTCAAATTCTCAGGGGGATGCCCCCCCAGAATACGGCAAATTTGGCTGGACAATTTAACCGAATCAATTAAGTCCTTACCAGACATTTCATAATCAACGTCAAAGGCGCGCCAACGCATGCCCCAATCAACTTTCCATTGTAGTTTACAATGTCCGCCTGTCACGGGGATTTCCACCAGTTTCTGATTCGCAGGATCACGATAAATCACCGTATCAGAATGGGCGCGAACTTCTACCATGGGGACTTGCAAAACTTGCCCTGTTGTCGGACACACTGGCAAAAATGGGCTGTAGGTGGCTTGGCGTTCACTTCGTAACGTTGGCAGCATAGCCGCCATAATAGCTTGATAATGCTGTAAAACCATCCGTAGCGTGGGGTCAAAACGGCCACTTTTATACCAGTCACTAGAGCTTTGAAATTCGTATTCAAAACCAAAAGAATCTAAAAAACGACACAACATAGCATTATTATGATCGCCAAAACTTGGATATTGCTCGTAGGGGTCAGGCACTTGGGTTAAAGGCTTACCCAAATGCTGGTGCAACATTTTTTGATTGGGTACATTTTCTGGAACTTTACGTAAACCATCCATATCATCGGAAAACGTAAACAAACGGGTAGGAATATCTGAAAGCTGCTGAAAAGCATGGCGGACCATCGTGGTGCGGGCTACTTCGCCAAAGGTCCCAATATGCGGTAAACCAGAAGGGCCATAACCAGTTTCAAATAATACATATCCTTTAACAGGTTTTTGACCACGCACCCTAGCAAGGATGCGTTTCGCCTCCTCAAAAGGCCAGGATTTAGCGTTTTGATAGGTATCAGGATTGAAAGCAGGGATAGAAACAGGATGCATAAAAGTTATATCGTATGTGTGCAGTTTAGCTTATCTTATCTTTCGTATTACTAGGCGAATAGGTTCGCTAAGTCAATTCTTCACTAAACTTTCCCTACATTTTCTAAGAGGAAAACGCAGAATTTACCTATGAAATTCTAAAAGGTCAAACCTAAGGCCCATACCCTGGCTTTAAGAAGAGGGAGGCTGCTGTATAATTTGGACATTCCAAGAAAGGGGAGGGTTAGCTGGACTAAAATGGTAGATAGCACAATTTTTAACCTCCCAAGATGGTTGACCAATGGCTTGCAATATCGCCATGATAACGCCCCCATGGGCTACAAATAATAGAGGACTATCAGAACTTTCCAAATGGCGGTTCACAGCACTTAATATTCTTTGTGTATAGGTTGCAAAGCTTTCAGCCCCCTCTGGCACTATTCCTTCTTGCCACCATTGTTCTGGATCAAAAGCCAGGCCGTTGTAGGAAGTATTCCCCTTCACTTGGCCTTCCATTCTACCCCAACAGCATTCTTTAAGATTATCTTCCACCATAAGCGGTTTTTTAATTTCATTTGCTAGGATAGTTGCGGTTTCTTGTGCCCTTCGCAGTGAGGAGGCGACGATACGCTCAATAGGTAAAGAGTGGATTATTTTAGTTAAAGAGCGGGCTTGCTCTCTCCCCTTGTCATTTAAGGGTATATCGGCCTGACCCATAACTTTTTTGTCCTTATTCCAGTCTGTTTCGCCATGACGTACTACATAGAAAGCTTTTAAACGTAAGGGTGACACTGGATTTTCTTCCTTGTTTTGCGAAAGTTCGTGGGGGTGGGTCTGCAAGTTGCTTTCTGTTGCCCTGCTAGGCGATATTGCAAAAAAGCTGAACAGCACGGTAAAAATGAGGATTTTTCTATTCATTTCTTATTTTTTGTTTATCGCCTTAACTATAGCCATGACAATAAATAAAAAAAGACAGGGAGGATAAGTTAAAATTAAGAGAAATTGCACTTAGGGTACTTTTAAGTGTATGAATAGACATTCCTGCAGCATTTAATTAACTACTTTTATGGCTCCCCCTCTTCTTTTTCTGCGTCAAGCAGCTTTGTCGTTCGGCGGTCGTCCTTTATTTCAAGACGTTTCAGCCTATGTAGGGC
>ERZ1066127.1228-NODE-1228-length-10181-cov-23.277207_pt1 | contig 10181 bp, 4 predicted proteins | sample MGYA00382774_ERZ1066127 | MGnify/ENA primary metagenome ERZ1066127 (study PRJEB33369, sample SAMEA5778357) | biofilm metagenome | biome: Industrial cooling water; feature: Water cooling tower basin; material: Biofilm | place: United Arab Emirates | collected... | reverse complement strand
GACATTCTTTCACATAATCACGACAACAACATTTGGAGAAATCTATGATTATAGCAGTAATGAATAATAAAGGTGGGGTGGGAAAAACCACGACAACAGTTCATGTTGGATATGCCTTAGCGCAACAAGGGAAGCGGGTATTATGCGTGGATATGGATGCACAAGCAAATTTAGTGATGCACCTCTTTAATCTCAATATTCTCCACAATCTTGAGGCAGTAGCAGAAATGCAACCAGAGATTTTACTCCATGAGACTTCAGGTATGGGAATTTTGCCACTGTCATTTTGGAGTGTATCAGCAGAACATTACAGTAGTTTTATTCAAAAAGTAGCAGAGAATTATGATACTGTCTTGATAGATTGCCCTCCATCACTAGATGTGCGCTCACTTGCTGCCCTAGATGCTTGCGATGGTGTCATCATTCCTACCGAGCCGGAAGATTTGTCCGTCAATGGGCTACATCGTTTATTGCGTGTGTGTGATGAGCGTAATAAACCGATTCTTGCTGTTATTGTTACTAAACTTGACCGTAAAAAAGCGGCACACAATATATATTTACCTTTTGTTGCCTCGTCATTTCCACGATATTACATTGATGCTCCCGTTCCAAATAGTGCTGTTTTTCCGGCAGCATCGGCAATGCGCAAAACAGGATATGAGTGGAATGGAAAAAAAGCAAATGCAGCGCTTACCGCATACTCAGAGATAGCGAGTTTTATCGCAAAAACAATATCAACACAGACAACATCAGCAAAAACAAAAACTACTACCAAAAAGAAATAATTATTGAGTTGAGGAAATATTATGGCAAAACTCAAACCAAATCTTGCAGAAATCAATGAATTTGCGCCTGCAAAAATGCTCCAAAACTATGTTACACCCGATGTAAAAACCGTAGAGATTTCTACTCTTATACCGCACCCTCATAACAAGAAATATTTTCGCGCCGAATCAGCAGACTATTTTGAGCGTTTGCGTGAAGATATAGTAAAACGGGGAATCGTTGTCCCTCTCATTGCAAAAAAAGACGGTATGCTTTTGGCAGGGCATAATCGCTTAGAAGTAGCAAGACAACTAGGATTAAAATATGTTCCCGTTCAATATGTGCATCGAGATTTATCTCAGGAGCAAGAGCAGGAATTTCTTATCAAGGACAATTTATTACGTCGTCAGTTTAGCAGTAGCGAATGGATAGATATTTATCGCAAGTTGTATCCAAATTTTGAGGAGACAGTTATTCACGAGCGGCTCAAAGGTCGTGCAAAAGAAGGGAAGCAAACTCTCACGGCAAAAACTATTGCTAATGATACAGGGCAAAAAATAAGTGCAGTACAAAAACAATTACAGAAATTCCGTAATTCTCAGGCAGCAAAAGATGGTAATAATGATGCGAATAAAGCAGGTTCTGGGGCTGCAATAAAAAAAGGTGGAACGATTCCACCTTTTACAAATGCTACTGCACAATCAAGTAAAAAAGCACATTCTACAATCGTATCTCTCAAAACATCACGTAAACAATGTGTTACTCTTTTGAAAGATTGTGTGAAGAAAATTGAAGAAATTAACGATGTAGAGCAAATAGTACAAATACAAAAAAAGATTGTCGCACTGATGAAATTGCTTGAATAGAACTACAAACACATTGTAGTCGCTGTGTCGCTATCAGCGTAAAAATATTATCTATAATTCATCATTTTGCTGTCCAAAAAGAGGGAGCAGCTCACAGATACACGTACCCAAGCGGCTTTGTCATCGCAGTTTTAGTTATATGGTAGTGATGAGTATTCATCTGTACCATATAGATAAACTACCTCGTACTCGTACTAGGTACTGTCGGCGGTACGTCCGTCAGAACAATACCTTTACTTGGATTATACCGCACGACAGCAAAATAGTTTGGCGGCAAAGGCTCAAGTGCATATTGCTCTTGGCTGTCTATTCTCAATAAACCAAAATTAAACTTATACCCGCCTGGAACAGTTGTATCTCTTTCTGTACTAAGAATAATCCAGTTGTAATCGCGCCTACTTGTTACCACACCTGTTCCAGTGAGTTTGCCTTCCCAAACCAAATCACCACTCTCTAATCGAAGATCAGTAACTTCGGCGATAAATACCCTCGTCGGCGACATATTGCAACGAATTTTGTTCCAAACAAAAAATGAATCTGCACGCGGGAAAGGATTATTGATAACAAAAAAATGTTCCACAGCTCGATTGTGAACATAGCGTAATTCCAGCGCTAATCTATCTTCCGCCGACAAAGAAGCAATGGGAATGCTGTCGCCCGGAATGAGGTTCCGTAGCGTTTCGGTGGGAATGGTTCGTGTAGTGTCCTGTCCGCCGTTTCCGGTGGCGACAGGCTGGCTTTTGCAGCTACACGCATTGATGCTCAGTGCCAATAGCACCAGCAGTAAAGAGAAGATTCTCCCTATATTCATAGCTAAAGTCCTCTCACCGTGTACTCGTACCAGGTACTGTCGGCGGTACGTCCGTCAGAACAATACCTTTACTTGGATTATACCGCACGACAACATGATAATTTGGCGGCAAAGGCTCCAGAGTATATTGTTCTTGTCTATCTACAAATAATACTGCACGTCTAAACTGATATCCTCCGGGAGAATTACTGTCCCTTGTTGAAAGGAATTTTATTTGATTAAAATCGGGTCTTGTACTGACTACTCCTGTTCCAGTGAGTTTACCTTCCCATATTAAGTCATTACTTTGTAAGTAAAGGTCGGTAATTTCTGCGATAAATACTCTTGTCGGCGACATATTGCAACGAATTTTGTTCCAAACAAAAAATGAATCTGCACGCGGGAAAGGATTATTGATAACAAAAAAATGTTCCACAGCTCGATTGTGAACATAGCGTAATTCCAGCGCTAATCTATCTTCCGCCGACAAAGAAGCAATGGGAATGCTGTCGCCCGGAATGAGGTTCCGTAGCGTTTCGGTGGGAATGGTTCGTGTAGTGTCCTGTCCGCCGTTTCCGGTGGCGACAGGCTGGCTTTTGCAGCTACACGCATTGATGCTCAGTGCCAATAGCACCAGCAAGAGAGATTTCATATTCGATGTACACATAATGCAGTCTTTCAAAAATATTGGAAAATTGTTATGAGATGAGATTCTAATGTGTTTTTAGAGATTAAAGCCCCTCACCTCTATCCTCTCCCGGAGGGAGAGGAAGGGAGATAAACAACGCCACTTTGCAGAACCCTCGCCCTTTGGGAGAGGGTCACTCGAAAGAGCGGGGTGAGGGAAAAAATAAAGTTTTCAAACAGCCTCTTAGCGGGTGAGTATCATCGAACGCACCGCGATATTGTTTCCTGCCTGCAAGCGACAGCTATACACACCGGAAGGAAGATTGGGCATAGCAACGCTGAAGGTGTGCCTTCCTGCTTTGAGACGCTCGTTACAAACAAACACTTGCTCTCTGCCCAAGGCATCATAAATAATAAGGCGAACATGGTCGGCTTTGGGCAGGGTAAACGAAATATACGTTTCTTTTGCGAATGGATTAGGATAATTTTGTTCTAAACCAAAGTGATACGCGGATTCCTGCTCTTCCCTCAGCACTTCAGGGCTGCTGGCGGCTTGGAAATTGGCAGTGGATTTTGCCTCTGCCAAAAGTAATCTTGTCGCAAGGCGTACCGGCTGTTCAAAAATATGCTCTAAACCATTAGCCTCGCGCATAATCAGGCGAACAACCACCGGAGCATTCGGCATGGTAAAGGTAAACTCCGGCTCACCAATCAACGAGAGAAGAAGTTCATTCGTCATTGCATTTCGAGCAGTCCATTGGTAGATACTGAAAGGCAATGTACCGTCACAAATCACCGCTTCAAAGCGTACCGGTTGCCCCGCCGTTGCTTGTTGCGGTCCACTCACTGACGGATTCAGCGAAGAAGTACGTAAATTCGCCAAACGCTGACCGTTGATGCGCATAACACGGCTCATATTCTGCTCTGTATTGCCTATGCGTACCAGCGCGGGAACAGTAGTCAGAACACCACCAATACGCTCTTGATTCCGAACTTCAACCTGAATATCAGGATTCGACCAATACGGAATACGCTCTCCCAAACCCCGAAATGTTCCGGCACCACTAAACATCATCGTTCCGGTAACAAATTCTCTCGGCTCTTCTCCGGCAAAGATAACCCGCTTACCGCTATACTCAAACCCGATTCCTCCGTCAATTGCCGGAGAGATTGGGTTCGTATTAGTAGCAGGTGCTGAGTGAACACCCCCGCAAAGATGTCCTATTTCGTGAAGAATAAGATACGGCAGTGCTTCGGGAAGATTACCGTGTGCATTCGGGTTTCCGTCCTGAGCGTCCGTTGGTACTCGTACCCCCACTGCCAATACCGGATTAAAAACTGGTATTGATATAAGATCTTCATCAGGTATGAAATTATCAACGACCTCGCCTCCAAATTCTATTCCTTGATTATGGTTAAAAATACAGATGACATCTGCCTGCCATTGTTGCCGAAGCTGATAAATCCTTGAGCCGGGCTTGAGCAATTGATATTTTATTTTTCTTGCAATTGAACCGCCCTCACCGTTCAATTCCGAATCCGAAACGTATTCACCCTCAGGATTGACAAATTTTACGAATAGGTTGTTTATACCGCTATTCCTAAACACATTAGGCATATACAAGTGAGAATCTTCAATTATATCTTTAATAGTTTTTTTCCTTCTCGCCAATTGATTTCTGGCATTGTCGGTATAAAGCGCAAGAACGGTGATAGTATCCACGCGGTTGGGGCAAGGTGTAAAACTCACATCAATCTGAACATTCACGGTATGCAAGAGAGAATTATCGGGTCCGAAGACTCTATGACGAATTATTCCTTTTGCTGGAGATTGTAGATCTTGTGCATAGACGTGGATAGGAATGGTAACGTTGGAATTATATTCTGCGAAAGGAAAATTGACAAATCTCCTTTTTACACCGCCGTCTGTTTGCCTGTAAAATGGTATAACCCAATTTGGAAAAGAGAGGTCTATTCTAAACGAAATACCTGCACTAAGGAGCTGATTATCCCCTGGGTTGTCTATAACATCAATTTCTAAAGTATGGTTCGTTGAAAGGATAACATTCGCCAAATTCAGGTTATAGGAAAAAATACCCAATTGAGACGTGGTTGAAGTAATAACCCGCCCTTCAATTTTAGGCGGAGAAGCCACAAAAATTGGAGACGCAGTTGAGCGCCCGTCAATAGCGATGACTATTGGGCTGGTATTTGGGCTGGTAATTCTGATAGAACCACTGAGATTTTCAACTATCGTTGGGGCATATCGAAACTCAAGGCTGAGAATGTCTGAGGTTTTGGTTGGCGTAAAAGAAAACGTACCGGAAACAAAACTGCCAACAGAAAGCAACCGAGCGCTTATGCCAGCCGGAAGGCTAACGGTAATCGGGGCAGTAATAGACTGATACACGAGCGAAACGTTTTGTGTCGAAGAGTTATTGACAACAACAATTCCAAACGATAATTGATTTGTCGGAACGGTCATCGTCGGCTGAGGCGTGAAGGCTCTTCCGGCAACAGCGACCAGCGTAGCACCCGTACCAAAGGCTGTACAGGAAATGTTTGCATTCAGTGTTGCATTTGCCGTTGTGCTGTACTGCACTTCAATTGCTGACGACCCGGAAAATGCCGGAGGCGTAAAGGCAAATGATCGTGCGGTGAAGGCTGCATTACTGCCTACCAACCGTGCGCTGATGCCAAGCGGTAAGGTCAAAACAATCGGCGAACCGATATTGGTATAATTCAGCGAGAAGGTCTGTGTCGAAGCGCTGTTCGCGGTGATAACCCCAAAGTGTACACCACTGACCGAAGCAGACAAAAGAACGGAAGGTTTTTGAGCGGTGAGTGTCAGATTATCACTCTCAACTGTTTGTGCTGTTCCTCCGTTAGCACTATGCCGCAAGGTAATTGTTGTTGATTGTGCTATCGTTGGACGGTACCGAATCCAAAGTTGTAGGGTTGTCGTAGCGCTCGTGGGTGGTTGTACCGTCGTCAAAGGTAATTGTTGCCCAGCCGTTGTCCACGTACCACTTGAAGATTCCGATACGGCAAAATCGCTCCCCGTAGGAACATCAACCAAAATGGTGCTGCTTGTAATACCACTGTACGAAAGAGTGTAAGAACCAAAGCGTGTTGTTCCTAAATCAGTTTGAGGAAACGGCAGCACTTTAGAGCCAGTCGTGGTGGTGGCAAGAATATTTGGTGCAATTCCCCTTCCACTGAACGTTGCCCGTATTGAGGCTACTGTTGTAAGACCATCCTCTAGGGTACTTGTATGCAGTACAGCCACACTCTGCAGTCCGTGTTTTGTAGGAACAAATCGTACCCAAATAGTTGCCATTCCATCCACAGGCTGTGAAGGAGTACCACCAACCATCAGAGTAATACTTTGGTTGGTCGTAAAAATACCATTTTGTCTGTCAGAGAGCAAAAATGCAGGGTGATTCGTGGCAGCAATTACCAAGGTTTGTGTTGTAATTTGCTGGTAGCGCAATGTATATGACCGAGTAAGCGGAGCTAGCATAAATTGCGAGCCGAAATCCAATGTTGCGGCGGTAAGACTTGGCAGTGTGAGACGTGCCGGAGGCATTTGAACGGTAAAAGTTCGGTTGCCACTATAGGTCGCAACACTTGTCCCGCTAGTTGTATTCAGGCTTAATTGATACGTACCGAGTGTGGAAAGTTCCATTGGTTGAAGATATAACTTTCCGTAGTCTGCCAGTTGTTCGGCAAGGTTTGCTGAGGTTGTTATCGTAAAGACCGAATTACTGGTAACATTCACCATACCACCCAAGGCAGAATTCAAATGAAATTGTACTGTTCCTGCCCAAAGATGGGTACGCACATTGCGTACATCACGCAAAGTAATAACAGATTGATTCGTTGGTGGAGAAAACTCATCACCAATAGAGAACCGTGAAGGAACATTCGTAAAATCAGCCTTTACTGCAACACCGGGACTTAAACTGACCTCATGGTTTCCAATCAAATACTCGTCTATCAGTCTCATAATCGCTTGGAGAATACCCTCGCTCGTCAGAACGGCATCTCCTTTTTTCCACCCGCCTAAACTTGATGAATATGGACCGGGGATAAGAATAGGAACAACGGCTTGGTACACACCAAACTGTTGTCTTTTGAGGGTTACTGTTCCGGTAGAAGTTGGAAATTCTTGATTATTGACAACAACAGCGAGAGAATCATAGTTTCCTAAATCATCGGTCAAATTACCAAATCGGTCATACGTCCGCGCTACAACAGTAATAGAGCCGCCGCGTAAGGTCATAGCACTCGTTGAAACGGTAAAATCAACGGTTAAAAAAGGAGCAGGTTTGACGTAAAATGTCCTGTTACCCGTGATATTTGTCACTGGTATTCCCTGTACATTTACGTTATACAGCCCTGCCAGCGTCGCCTGTGTTGCGCTGAGGGCATACACACCTTCATTGGTGCGCATCATACTGATTGTGGCAGTAGAACTACCACCCGCACGGCTGTACGTCACGCGCCCAACGGTGTTATCCGTCGGATTCCCGCTTGCATCGAAGTAGCGCACGGTGAAAGCGGGCAGGGTCTCACCTGCGGTGATAGTGTCCCGTAGCCCTTCTATGGTAATGCGGGTATCCACATTCGGGATGACCTCAAAGGCAGTTGTTCCGGTGGTAACACTGATACCCGCCACCGCAAGGCTATACTTCGCTGCTGCCGTAAAGACCACATTCTGCGAAGCGCGGTAAAGACCACGAAGCGGCTGTCCAAGCGTTGCGGGCTGTGTACTGAGGCGCTGCGTGAGCGTTTCGGCGGCGGTCATGGCTTCGGGCAGCGTAATGGTCGCATCGGTGGAGTTAGAGTACCACAGCGCGAACTGCTCCGGCGTGAGAACATCGGTACGATTGCCATAGCGGTCGCGGAACTCGACATCGACGGCGGACTGCTTGGTGCCAGCCGAAACAATTTCCTTCACGGAGGTAAAGGCGGTCTGCCACGCGGCGGCAGGGAGGACATCCACCGTGCGCTGCCCTTGGACGGTCGGAATGCCGGCAAGAGAATAGGTATAGGTTCCGGCAAGGGTCGCTACCGTCGAAGCAATGTGGTAGGTACCCGTAGAAAGGCGTGTGGCACTGACCGTCGCGGTGGAGGAGCCGCCCGCACGGGCATAGGTAAAGCGTGCGGAAGTATTATCGGTCAGATTACCGAGTTTGTCCACAACGGTCGCAATAAACGACGGCAGCGTATCACCAGCCGTGATGGTTGGGCGTTGTTCGATACCAACGAAGCTCACGATACTATCCGCCAGAGGCTGCACACGGAAGCGGTTTGCCCCGATAACCCGCAGCGCTCCGTATTGGGCGGTATCAACCCATATCTGGAAGACTCCGCTTTGGTTGAAACGGGTGGCTTGGGTGCGGTAGGTGCCAAGCGAGGAGCGGGTGAGCGGGAATGCTCCGCTTTGTGTCCCCGAAGAATCACGATACGAGACGACCGCACCGTCGTTATCCACGAGATTCTGCACACGGTCGCGGAAACGCACGGTAAACGCGGGCAGATTCGCTCCGGCATCAATCAGCGTGTCGAGCGAGGCATATTCTACACTAAAGAGTACATCGGGATTCACCGTCAGTGTTTGCACAGCCGACAGTCCACCCCCCAGAGCAAGGGTATCCGGCGGAACCATCGTGGGTGCTAACGCAGGATTCGAGACGCGGAGCGAGTAGCTGCCGCGGGCAGGGATAAGGGATGAGGGCAAAGGGACGGTCAAACGAATCACCGAATCTCTTCGGCTCGGCGTAAGCACCGTCGAAGTTGTCCCGAAGGTAAGCCGCACGGTCGCATCCGGCGCAAAACGGTCTCCCGAAAGCACAATCACGGTATCACGCCCTGCGGTAATACTTTGGGGTTCGATTGCACTGAGAACAGGCGCGGGATTCTGCACGGTGTGGGTGAGGATATTGGAAGCGAGGAGCGGCGTATTACGCACCTGAACGCTACGGCGAGCCTGCCGAGCCTGCATGGAATCCGGCAGAACCGCGCGAAGGCGTGTGGAAGAAACGAACTCTGTGAAGACTGGTTGCCCATTGATGAGGACCTTGGCTTGGTCATCAAAGAGTGTCCCGTTCACGGTCAGTGTCCACTGCCGATTCACATCGCCGAGCGTGGCGGTCGTTGTTGCCGGAGAAAGCGAAGTAATGGTCGGTGCAGGCAAGCCAATTGCCAGACGCAGCGTATCGGATGCGCCGCCGCCAACACCGCCCGTCGGCGGATTCACGACCACGACCGGGAAGGTGGTATCGCCCACAGGAACAGCCGGAAGTCGTACTAAGAGGGTATCTTGGGTTGAAGGCGTAAGGCTGTTGGGGATATATTGGGTATTAGCGAGGCTCTGCAACACCCGATTATAGCTGACTTGAGAAGTCGCGGTAAAGAAATTCCCAACCACGCGGAGCGTCCACGCTCTGCCCGAAGCAGTGGTAGAATTGGGCAGAAGTGCGGTCAATACGGGTAGTGGATTGGTGACGGTAAAACGCCGCGCAACGCTTACGCCACCACGCGGTGTGGGATTGAGAACCGTGATATTGTAGGCTCCGGCTCTCCAATCAGCAGCAAGAATACGGACGGTCAGTGTATTGGTTGCCACAAAAGTTGTGGGCAAATCCGTCGTGGGCGCGCCTGCTACGGTTGTAGCAATACGAGCCACAGAATTACGGACAAAGTTCGTTCCAACGAGTGTGAGCGTTACAGAATCTGCCGGAGCGCGACCACCGATAGGCGCAAAGACAGGGCTGATGCTGGTGAGCGCCGGAACGGGATTAAAGATTTCGAGTTGTAGCGTGTTCGAGGAATCACCGGAAGCCGCACCGCTCGCTGATGGAGCAGGGTTCACAACCTGTACGCGGACAAAACCGGAAAGGGTGAAGAGTTCAGCCGGAAGCGAGGTCGTGATTTGTGAAGCGCTCAGGACCGTGCGTGGCGCGCGCGAGCCGTTCACGAAGAGTTGTGTTTCGCGGGTGAAGTTTGTGCCATTGACGGTCAGCACCGTTATTGGTGAAGCCGCTGCCAAGGAAGCGGGGTTCAGGCTTGCAAGTGCGGGTGTCGGATTCTGCACGGTGAGGCTGAGTGCAGAAGACGTACCGCCG
>ERZ1066127.1223-NODE-1223-length-10221-cov-9.277100_pt1 | contig 10221 bp, 10 predicted proteins | sample MGYA00382774_ERZ1066127 | MGnify/ENA primary metagenome ERZ1066127 (study PRJEB33369, sample SAMEA5778357) | biofilm metagenome | biome: Industrial cooling water; feature: Water cooling tower basin; material: Biofilm | place: United Arab Emirates | collected... | reverse complement strand
GGGTATAGCCCCCCCCGCCAAAAGTAGCATCGACATATACTCCCCCATTCTTTGGCGATAAAGCTTGCATCATTTCATGAAGCAAAACAGGCTTGTGGGTGGGTGTCACAGTAATTTTTTAAGGTGTTAAAGTTGGAAAACAGAACCGTTAGTTTACTAACATGCTGCCAGTATTCTGTCAACAATTTGCATTAAAACTTGCTTTATTTTGGTAAAAAACAAAGTAAAAGATAAGTTTTTTACTTAAGGAAGGCTGAGATAAGTATTTAGTTCAGGTTTACAGTTAGAATATCAACTGCTTTATCAGGTCCTCCAGCTGTTATAAGTTGGCGAAAGATATCCTCCATTTTTTGACTAAGTTTCTCTGGCTTAAGGTTTTTAATTTTTTCAGGAGCTAAAATACTTTTCAAGAAGTTTTTGAAAATCATATCCAGGGCTTCGTCCTGATAGAACACCAAAATTGGTTTAAAATAGGTACTGATTGTCTCAGCCCACTTTTCTGTATCAGACTCCAATTGGATGAAAACAGGCATAGGTTTTTTTGAGAGCTTGTAGTCAGCTATCAGGTCTTGATAAAGATTAACGTAAATAGACAGAGGATCGCTTAAAATACTTGGTTCATCTTCATAGGTGCGTGAAAGGTAATAACGTTCCTCAAAACTGCTGGGTTGCTTTTTAGGTTTGGGGACAAATTTTCTTAATTCTAGGATCTTGGGTGGTAAGTGTGCTTGCAAGAAAGCTTCTGTATCTTCGTCAAGGCTGGCAGGATAGATAGTTAGCGAGGAAGAGTCACTATTAGAAAAATTATCTTCCTTATCAAATTCAAATATTTCACAACCGAAAATAAAAGAAGTTAAACAGACAAAAACAAAACTAAGGTTCCAAGCTGACATCATCACACGGGAAAATATTATTAAAATTGATTTAGTCCTTGGTTTTATACAAAGAACTTGAATTTTACAACTTTAATTGTAATGTTTCTTCGGTTTGTCTAGGGTCCCTTGTCCTGCCATTTTTGGATGTCGATTCTGCGTTAAAAGCAGGGCTAAGGTTAAAATTTTTTTTAGCTTGCTTGTTGTTAGTTCTGGATTGGTAGGTAAAGAGTAAATCTTAGAAGCATTTTCTGATTTGGGATATCTAGCCTGTAGTGTGGTGCAGGTCAAACTGATACTTAAGCAAAAAAGCACAAATGCTTTTCTCATCAGAATAAACCTCTAAGCAACCACATATATAATATTTTACTAAAAATATATGTTTTTGCAAGGTTGTTTGTGGTATTACGATTTAGAACGTGGATGGGCAGCTTGGTAAACCCGCATCAGATGCTTGTTGTCAACATCTGTATAAATTTGCGTCGTTGACAAAGAAGCATGCCCCAATAGTTCTTGAATACCCCGCAAGTCACCCGATGCCCGCATTAAATGGGTGGCACAGCTATGCCGTAGAGCATGGGGAGTAGCCCAGTCAGGCAAACCCGCTAACTCTCTGTAACGTTGCATTTGTCGGTCTGCTACGGATAAAGAAAGACGCTGGCCTTTGATGCCTAAAAAAAGAGGTGTATGGGCCTGAAAGGGGAAAGGACACAGTTGACAGTACTGTTGTAATTCTGCCTGGACCATAGGTAAAAAAGGGACTTGGCGGCATTTATCGCCCTTACCTTGAATGGTCAAATACTGACGTGCTTTTAAGACGTCATAGTTAAGGCTTAAAGCTTCACCTAGGCGCAGGCCTGTACTGTAAATAAGGATAAATAAAGCCCGATCACGTTGACCTACCCATTTTTGCTGGGAAATCTGGGGAATATCCTTTAATAGAGTGAGCGTTTGTTCTGTCGATAAAGGACGTGGCAAAGTGCGTTTTAAGCGGGGAGGGCGTACCATAAAGATTGGGTGGCAGTCTAACAAGCCTTGTTGTTGTAAAAAACGAAAAAAATTTTTAACACCGGATAGGCTACGTGCAGTAGAACGGGTATTAAAATCTTGCTGGTAGCGATCTGCTAACCAGGATCTTAAATCTGTTATTTTTATTTTTTTTAAGCTTGGCAAGTCGATCGGATGTCCACAATAAGTTTGAAAAAAAGCGATAAATTGTTGCCAATCATGGTGATAGGCCGCAACCGTATGTTTAGAGACTGATCTTCCTGAGCGTAAGTAAATCAGCCATTCTTGAGAAAGTAATGTTAAGTCCATTTCCTAAATGTCTCTTTGCTAGCCCTACAAATCATGCTAAATCCTAACTTATAATACTACAGAAAATATAAAAACATAGTTCGATGGGAAATATTTATAAATTTTTTAGTAAAATAATATGTTACGTTTTGTTTGTACTTATTGTACTAGGAGGCAGTCTATTTATTAAAAACAAATTCTATAATCAATCGGAACAGCCTGCTGTTAATCTGCTATTTGAGGATAATCAAGCTACTGATACGTTAGTACGCTTGCTAGGGTTAACAGGCATCCGTATCCAGCACGACCGACTTTCCTCTGAACCGGATTGGCCAGAGGCTAAACTTACCCTTAAGTCGCGTCACCTCAATGAAATTACCCGTGGTGTTCAAGGAAAGATTGAAGCTGATATTTCATGGTTGATTCCTAGTAACCAAGAACGATGGCAGTCTAAAGGATTAAAGTATCTTCAATTTTCCAAGACGCAAGCAAACACAATCCTAAATCTAGTCTTTAACGATTTAAAACTAGGACATAAAATAATGCCTTTGCAAACCCACTACACGGGTATTCTATTCTTGGGCAGTACTTTACAAAATGTTCGTGAACGTCTTAAGTTTTTAAACAAATGTGTGGAAAAGAAAATGTTTTCTTTTGAGAAAGTTTGGATATTAACAGGGGAACGTGCTTTAGATCCTGCCATAGGGGAGACCCCGGAAAATTTATTAGATCCTAAAGGTGCTATTGCGTTAAGGGCAGATTGGAAAAAACTACCGAATGCTCATTTCCCCAGAGATGAAGGCCACATGATAGAATGGGTTTTTCAACAATCTTGTTCGGAGCACATTCCCTTAAGCCAAGTAGAAACTATCTATGCAGAAAAAGAAACAGGCCGGGTACGGGCGACCACCAAGACGACTGTTGAAACCTGGCTAAAACATAATCCAAGAGGGGGCACTTACTTAGCTGTATCCAGTCAGCCTTTTAGCCTTTATCAATTGTTGGTTCTTAGACATCATGTGCTAGCAAATGGGCGGCCTGATATCCAAATTGAAGTTATAGGGGCAAAATTTCCTGCGCATCTTTATACGAATCAAAGTGAGGAAAAATTGCAGCAAACTGTAGGCATAGCCTTAGATAATATTGCTAAAATTTGTTATGAATTAACCGAAGTAGAGAAATTAAAGGTTGCTGGAACTTAACAGTAACGTTCCCAATCAACCCCAAAGCTTTGTAAAATGTCTTGTATATGGACAGGCGGGGGGGCCGTAAAAATCATGCCGCGCCCACTATGGATATCTGGAATCCTAATATGCCGGGCATGCAGACATAACTCATCTTTTGTTTTCCTGGCGCCATACTTAAAATCACCTATAATGGGATGACCTATATAACTGCAATGGGCACGCAGTTGGTGAGTACGTCCTGTTTTGGGGGATAATTCTATCCATGCTGCTTGCTGGCGTAACGATTTAATAAGGCGATAGTCTGTAAGGGCACTTTTCCCTGTTTTGGTGTCAACGATTACTTTTTCGTAAGACCCTTGCAAATCTTTACTAAGGGGGGCTTTGATGGTGCCATAAGCGGGACTAGGCAGACCTTCCACTAAGGCCCAATATATTTTTTCCACACGGCCTTCTTGAAAGGCTTGGGCTAACTGAATAGATTTTTCCAACGTTTTGGCCACAACAATAACCCCACTGGTATCTTTATCCAACCGATGAACAAGACGAAAAGGTTTCCCTTGGCCATACGCTTGCAATAACCCATCTAAATGGCGTCGTGTTCCAGTACCCCCTTGTACAGCAAGGCCCGTTGGTTTGTTCAAAACACATATTTCTTCATCTTCCCAAATAATTAAAGATATTAAAAAATCTATATCTTTTTGAGTATACGCGGCAGCAGAAAAAGAAGGTACTTGCCGCTCAGCAATCTTAAGAGATGATAAGGATATGTCTTTGCTTAGACTGACTTGGTCTATGTCAGTAATGCGAGTGTTAGCAGAAGCTTTTTGTCCATTAACTAAGATTTTCTTTTGCCGCAAAAGTTTTTCAATATGGGCTTGAGTTAGATTTAAACTTTTATACGGCTCTGTTCGGCGTAGCCAGCGGTCAAGGCGATGTGACAGCATGCTGATAGGTGCCTTCGGGTCTTTATTATCCACGATGTAAAGGATGGGTAAGACGTTCAATTTCTTTGGCAATCATAACTTCAACCAAGCGGGATAAATTTTGATCTATCCATTGTTTGATTAAAGGACGGGCTAAATCAGTGATTAACTGGTCTAAAGTAGGGCTAGCCGAAGGCGCAAGGGAAGCTGTTTGATGGCGACTTTGGCTAGCTACTTCTGCTAAGCGTGAGAAAGCTTGAAAGGCCGCTGTTTGATTTTGTTGGGATAATAAACCTTCTTGTGCAGCTAAGGCATTAGGGGAGCCTTGTAAGTCAGGGCGAACAGCATGCGCTTCTGTCAAACGAATAACATTTTCAGGCGGCATACTGGGTAAAACAGAGGCTACAGGAGGCACAGAAGAGGCAGGTGACGTTTCTACGGTCGTTGAATCAGGCTTTCCGGTTGATAAGCTGGCAGCCAGAACTTCAGCAGCCCTGTCAGCCTCGGCCTTGGTGGTAGGGAAAGTTTTTTCAGGAACAGGTGATGGCTCATCACCTACATATCGCCGAATGGAAGCTAAAATTTCTTCGATTGACATTTCGCCTTCTTCTTCACGCTTAGGATTGGTCATCATACCCTCATCAACACTTAGAAATTGCCTCTTATGTTTTGATAATGGGTTTGGGGGTCAAAATAATCAACCTCTAATTTCAAAGTTTTTGCATTTAGACGCCCAATAATCGCTAGTAAACGATAACTTTCATAGAAGTAAGTTTTTTCAGCTTCTACGAGGGCCAGTTGTGCTTGCAGCAAATCCCGTTGGGCATTTAACACATCTAAGAGGACTTTTGACCCTACGTTCATTTCTTGTGTTGTTCCCTCAAGGCTGATTTGCGCAGCCTCTACCTGTTTTTGATAGTTTTGAATATTATTTTTGGCCGCTAAATAGTTTTGCCAGATTTGAATGGCTTGTTCCATAGTTTGGCGCCGTACGGTTTCAATAGCCATCCGTTTTTGGCTGGCAGTTTCGAGGGCTTGTCTTCTTTGCGAACGGATACTCCCTGCTTCATACAGGGGAACTTTAGCTTGGATAGCAATCTGGTGATTCGTTACGTAATCATTGCTGCTTTGATTCGTAATGCCTGTATAGGATAGGTTAGTCCGGCTTTCTTGCCTGCTAGCGCTGCCAACCAAGTCAATGGTGGGCAACAAGCCACTGGTGATACGATCAGCCTCTGCTTGGGCTGTTAAATGATCAAATTGGGAAGCGATAACGCTGGGATTCTCTTCGCTGGCTGTTCTTAAAACTTCCTCTAGGGTTTGCCAGGAATGTTGAAAGGCCACGGGTTTTTCCATCTTTGTCGGTGCTTTTAAGCCCGTAATCCTTTCAAAGGTAGCTTTGGCACCTTCTAATTGGGCTTCATTGTTCTGTAATTGGGCATCGGCATCGGCAAAGCGGGCTTGGGCATTGGCTAATTGGGTGATCGTCTCTTCGCCAACGCGTTTTTTCTCCTGGGCATCTTCTAAATTTTTAAGAAGGGCTGCTTTGTTAGCCTTATACAATTCTACCTGTTTATACTTAGACAAAAGCTCTAAATAAGACTGAATAGCACTGAGCAAAACTGTTTGTTCGGTTGCTTGTAAATTAGCCCATCCAGCGCGAATGCTATTTTCAGCCAAACTTGTTTGTGCCAAAGTGCCCCCGCCTGTATACAAATTTTGTCGGATGTTAATACTGCCCTCGTGGGTATTATTTTTCTTACCCGATGGTGTATTCAGATTAGGCTGATCTTTACTGTTTCCAGAATTAATTTGCTTACCTAAGGTCATGTTTGCTGACATGTCAACAGTGGGACGCCATCCAGCTAAAGCTTGCACGATTTTCTCATGCTCAGCCTTTATGGCCTCTTGCTTATCTTTAAATTCGGGATTGGTATTATAGGTATTGGTTAAAGCCTGGTTTAAAGTCGCTGACCAACACTTAACAGGGGCCATCATAACGAAGAAAGAAAGAATAAAATACAGCATAATTGTTCCTTAAAAATTTTTTTCCATTCTAGTAGACTGCCATGGTGGGATCAATACGTTGTGCCCAAGCATTGATTCCTCCCTCTAGGCTTGCGACATTGTTAAAGCCTGATTTTAATAACAAAGCTGCCGCTTGTTGGCTGCGTATGCCATGGTGGCAAATCATCACGATTGCTTTTGTGCGTGGAAGTTCACTTAAGCGATCTGCCAATTCGTTTAAGGGGATATGAATACTGTTCGCAAGATGGCATATATCATATTCCCACTTTTGACGGACATCTACTAAGTATAAAGGTTGTTGATTTGTTAGCTGGTTGCTAAGGCTTTCAACACTGAGTGTGGCGATTTTTATCATGGTATTACAAATCAAAAGTAACAGGTTTATTAAAATCTTGATTCATAGGGGCAAAACCATCAAACAAAATTTCTTTTGTACCATTAGCCCATAATTTAACCCCCCAACACAAGGCTATTTTTTCGGCTTCCACTAAAGAACGTTTTAAAAGGGCTAAGATAAAGCCATTCTCTTTTAGCTGCTTTATCAATTCAGGGGGTATTTCGCTAACAGCCCCCCCATCAATGAAGATGATATCAAAAGGGCTGTGTTCAGGTAACCCTGCTGTTAAATCAGTTCGTTGATAAACTTGGGCATTGGGATAAGCCTTTAGATTTTGGCTGGCTTCTTGACTTAAATCGCTTTGATTTTCAACAAGGTAACTGATCAGGCCCATTTCACTTGTCAGGGCTGTACTGTATCCTTTGCCGCCGGCAAGAATTAAAATTTTACTTTCTTGTTGTTGATCTGTCTTTAAAGCAACACGCTGCAATAAACGACCTAAAGTTAAGGGAGCCAACAAAAAACGAGGTGTGCCGGGATTATGAAGGGGAATGTTAGCATCGCCATGACAATGGTTACGATAAAGGGCAGGGACAAAAGGTTGACGGCGTACAGTTCCTAACGCTTTGGTAAGGATAGGGGGCATCATAATATGCGGTTGCAGCTGTCTTGCAATCATGTTGTCCAGCGCATGATCAGGTAACCCTACAGGGACCGATTTTTCATAATCAAAATGAAAAGACACATTTAACCTTCATAATTTGATAACAGGGCTTGACCGCAAGCGTCTATATCTTTATATCCTGAAAGTAAGAAAGCAGAAAGTTAAAATTTTCTGAAAAATCTCTGGCCGGGTGGCAGAGTGGTTATGCAGAGGACTGCAAATCCTTGTACGTCGGTTCGATTCCGGTCCCGGCCTCCATTTCCCTATCATTTTAAGTACCTGTTATTTTGCCTAGGTTACACAACTTAGGCGTCTTTGCGTCCTAAAGATCCCTGCCTGGGGGGCGTTTACCCTATAAAATAATTTTTAAAAAATAAAAACTTTATTTTACTAAAATTTGCTATAAAATGATCTTATTGTTGTTATTTTAAAGTTTAACATAAGGAGTCATCAGAGTGAATTTTAAGAATAAATTAAAGACAGGCCTTTTGGCAGTGTCCCTGGTTTGTGGGGTCAGTGCCAATGTTAGTGCCACTAGTGGTGGTAATCAATTTAATTGGGACGACTTTAGTAAGATGTTTGGTAAAATGACAGGATTTCAAAACCCAAACCAGCAAAATATGATGCCAGGGTTTCAAATGCCAAACTTTGACCAGCAGCCCCCTTTGCAGCAGTCACAAAACCCAAAGCCGCAGTTTGGAGGCCTAAATTTTCAAAATCCAACCGGTTTTCAAATGCCTGAGCAGTGGCTTGGTTCAGGTCAACCCTCACAGTTTGGTGGCCAAGGTTTCCCCAGCCTAGGTGGCTTTCAAAACGCAGGCGGCTTTCAAAACCTTGGAGCTTTTCAAATGCCTGCGACCTGGTTCACCCCTGAGCAACAGCAAACTGGCGGCTTACCAACTCAGGGTGAGCGCGTACAAAATGTGCAATCGAGCAACAGCGGTATTCCCTATGTAGGTGATCTAGACGAACCCACTTTATTATCTACCAGTCAGTCTGACAAAGGTGCTTCTAACCTTTCTTCTAACAAACCGCCCATTTTCCTGAATGAAGAGAAACCACAACCCTTATCCCAACCGCAACAATCGCAATCTCAAGCTCAGTCTCAAGCCCAAGAGGGAGAAAAGAAATGCGAGTGTAAAAAACCAAGCTGTGAACCCTGTTGTATAGACAGCGTTGAGAATGCTAAGTTGTTGGAAAACTTAATTAGATACACTAAATTTGATAAAGCTGCCGAGATATTTGCCTTGCAGGCATTAAAAACTAGCGCTATGTCAGGAAAGCCCCTGGATACAGATGGCCAAGCTGAAGCGTGGGCATCTTTATGGCAAGCAGAATTACTATCAAATCAAGATTATCTAAATGGGAAAGTCAATATAGCTCAGTACATAGCCTGTCTCATTGCGCCAAAGCCTGCTTGTGATGATTTCTGTGCCCGCATTCGTGCAGCACAGCGGTTTGTAACAATGTTTCAAGAGGTTAACCGGATAAATAGTGAAGTTGGTTTGCCTGACAATGAGACAGTTCAAAACGTGATCAATACGATGCTACAAGCTGCCCTAACAGACAAACAGTGTAAGCCCGACCGTCTAAACTGTTGGTTGCCCCTTTTGGGTGATGTCTTACCTTACGCCAGTAAGAATGTTCCCCAAGGATTCGGGGGTCAAAGTGGAGGATTTGCTCCTCAGTCACTTCGTGATAGGTTAACTTGGCTGATTGTTTCTCATTTCCCTCAGTTACCCGCTATCCAGTTCTGGTTGGATAAGCAAAATTGCCATTCTAGCAGTACGGATTTCTCTACTACAGAAATAACCTTTTTTGATCCTACTCCTCCTTACTAGGTATTGGCGGGACGACTGCCTAACCCTTCTAAAAACCCCAGAGATTATCTGGGGTTTTTTTATAGGTTTTTGCATTATTAGCAAAAAGCGTTTTTTTATTTCTGCCTTTAAGTCTTCCTTAATTTTTTTTTTCTATCTTAGGAACTGCAACTTATAAATTTTAAGGAGTTAACGATGATTTTTAAAAGTAACTATTTTAAATCAGCGGTTTTTGCGCTGATGGTGTGTTTAGGGTGTGCCAGTCAGTCCAATGCCAACCCAGGGGTAGGTTGTAACCCAGGTTGTGAGGATGTTTTCTTTGTACCTGGCATGGGTGGCTTTCCAGGTATGGGTGGTTTTCCAGGGATAGGCTGCTATCCATGGCCACAACCTTCTTGCCAACATAATGGCTGTGGCGATGCTTGCAAGGAAAAACAACCTTGTCACAGCACTCCCACCCCGTGTGCAACTTACGAGACCATTTGTTTCGATGGCTGTGCGAATAAAAAACCCGGATGTTTTGGATGCGATACCAGTTGCGCCAAGCCCAGCTGTATTAAAAAATCTGCCAGTGGTCGTGATATTTATATTGCCGGCTTAGAGGCCATGCTGGCAAGTGGCGATGCTCCCTGTGGCACTGGTAAATTGTTAAATCAAATTGCTTTTTCTATCCCATCACCCGTTGAGGCTGCTGAATTGCTGTCTTATTCAGCTCTTTATGGTGAGGAATGTGAAGCACAACAGGCCTTAAAAACCCTAGGATTCTTGATGAGTGGCGGGAACTATGGTTTCTTGATGGCTGGTCAGCAAAATTCAAACCATGGTGTTTGCTTTAACACTTTCCCCTCTTTTGGTTGTGAACGTATTCCTTTAGAAACCCGTTTGGCTGTTGCCCAGAAATTGGTATGTACGATGATTCAAGGATTTGAAAACTATAAAAACAGACTTTCTTCACCTAATCGATACCAGCAAGAACTTGATCCTTTCACCGTTTTGGTTGGATCTTTCTATGGTAATTGTGACCCACGCGTTTTGCAGTTCTTTAGCTGTACTCTTTCTAACTTGAACTTTGGTGGTTTTGGACAAGGTGGTGG
>ERZ1066127.1221-NODE-1221-length-10244-cov-11.819806_pt1 | contig 10244 bp, 7 predicted proteins | sample MGYA00382774_ERZ1066127 | MGnify/ENA primary metagenome ERZ1066127 (study PRJEB33369, sample SAMEA5778357) | biofilm metagenome | biome: Industrial cooling water; feature: Water cooling tower basin; material: Biofilm | place: United Arab Emirates | collected... | reverse complement strand
CGCCTACCACTTCATCGTGCAGGATGTTGGGGTATTTGCCATGCAACTCCCAAGCCTGGAAAAAGGGCGTCCAGTCGATGTAATTGACGAGTGTTTCAAGCGGATAATTTCGAAATTCGTGGATGCCTGGCTGGGCAGGAACCGTCAGTTCTTCTGCTTTCCAATCGATGGGGAAGCGGTTGGCGCGGGCTTGGTCAATGGTGAGCATTGCCTTTTCGCGGCCCCGACTCAAATAACCCTCGCGCAGTTTGTCGTATTCTAATTTGGTATTGGCCGCAAAAGCATCGCGCTGCTCGTGGCTGAGCAGTGAGCTAACTACAGGTACCGATCGACTGGCATCGAGCACGTGTACTACCGTTCCGCTGAATGCCGGAGCGATTTTCACCGCCGTATGCGCGCGGGAAGTGGTTGCGCCTCCAATCAACAAAGGCTTTTTGATGCCCAAACGCTCCATTTCGGAAGCAACGAATACCATTTCGTCGAGTGAAGGAGTGATTAAGCCCGAGAGACCGATAACGTCTACTTCGTGCTCGATGGCGGCTTGCAAGATCTTTTCGCAACTCACCATCACGCCCAGGTCGATCACTTCGTAGTTGTTGCATTGCAATACCACGCCTACTATGTTTTTACCGATGTCGTGCACATCGCCTTTAACGGTAGCCATCAGGATTTTGCCCTTGGCCTGCTGGTTTTCACTTGGATTGGCCAGTTTTTCAGCTTCGAGGTAAGGCATCAAATAGGCCACCGCCTTTTTCATCACCCGGGCACTTTTCACTACCTGGGGCAAAAACATCTTGCCTGCCCCAAATAAGTCGCCCACCACGTTCATGCCGGCCATCAATGGCCCTTCGATCACCTGCAAAGGCTTGTCGAACTGGTGGCGGGCCTCCTCCACATCTACATCAATGTATTCGTCGATGCCCTTCACCAAAGCATGGGTAAGGCGGGCTTGCACAGGTTCGAGGCGCCAACTTTCGTCCTTGGCAGCGGCTTCCTTGCCCTTGCCACCTTTGTATTGTTCAGCAAGTTGAATGAGGCGCTCGGTGGCATCGCTCCGACGGTTCAACAACACATCTTCAACATGCTCGAGTAGCTCTTTGTCAATTTCTTCGTACACCTCAATTTGACCGGCGTTCACAATGCCCATGTCCATGCCAGCCTGGATGGCGTGGTACAAAAAGGCTGCATGCATGGCCTCGCGTACTTTGTCGTTGCCGCGGAAACTGAAGCTGATGTTGCTCACCCCGCCACTCACCTTGGCACCGGGCAGGTTTTGTTTGATCCAGCGGGTAGCGTTGATGAAATCGACCGCGTAATTGTTGTGCTCCTCAATGCCCGTGGCCACGGTGAGGATGTTGGGGTCGAAAATGATGTCTTCGGCGGGGAAGCCAATTTCGTTTACCAAGATGTTGTAAGCACGCTGACAAATTTCGATGCGACGCTCGTAACTGTCGGCCTGGCCCTGCTCGTCGAAGGCCATCACAATCACGGCGGCACCATAGGCGCGCACCTGCTGGGCGTAGTAACGGAAGCGCTCCTCTCCTTCTTTGAGCGAGATGGAGTTAACGATGGCCTTGCCCTGTACGCACTTTAATCCGGCTTCGATTACGCTCCACTTCGACGAGTCGATCATCACCGGCACCCGGGCAATGTCAGGCTCCGCGGCAATGAGGTTGAGGAAGCGGGTCATGGCAGCCTCCGAATCGAGCATGCCTTCGTCGAAGTTCACATCAATGACCTGTGCACCGTTTTCTACCTGCTGCCGGGCCACTTCCACGGCTTCGTCGAACTTGTCTTCTTTGATGAGGCGGGCAAACATGCGCGAACCGGTTACGTTGGTGCGCTCGCCCACGTTCACAAAATTGGTTTGTTTGGTGATGCTCACAGGTTCCAAGCCGCTGAGGTGCATCACGGGTTCGAGCTGCGGCGTAGGTCTGGGCTGATGCAGCGCTGCCTCTGCGGCAATTTCGCGGATGTGGTCGGGCGAAGTACCGCAGCAGCCGCCGATGATGTTCACAAAATTGTTGTCGAGGAAGTCTTTGATGTGGGCACGCATCATGGCCGGACTTTCATCGTACTCGCCAAAGGCATTGGGCAAACCCGCGTTGGGGTGGGCCGAAATGCGGAATTTGGCCGCTTTCGACAAGGCCTGCAAGTGCGGACGCATCTGCGCAGCTCCCAAAGCGCAGTTCAAACCGATACTCAACAAGGGCAAATGCGACATCGAATAAAGGAATGCCTCCACGGTTTGTCCGCTTAACGTACGGCCGCTGTTGTCGGTAATGGTACCACTTACCATGATGGGCAGCGGCGAACGCTGGTGGTCGCGGAAGTATTGGTCGATGGCATAAAGCGCCGCTTTGGCGTTGAGCGTATCGAAAATGGTTTCTACCAAGAGGGCATCTACCCCACCATCAACCAGTCCGCGAATTTGTTCGTAGTAAGCGGCTACCAAATCGTCGAATACGATGGCGCGGAAGCCGGGGTTGTTCACATCGGGACTGATGCTTGCCGTGCGGTTGGTAGGCCCCATCGCCCCTGCCACAAAGCGGGGTTTGGCTGGATTAGCGGCCGTGAACTCATCGGCTACCTTGCGGGCGAGTTGCGCCGAAACTAGGTTGAGTTCGTAGCTCAGCTCCTCCATGCCATAATCGGCCATCGAAATGCGCTGGGCGTTGAAGGTATTGGTTTCGGCAATGTCGGCACCTGCTTCAAAATAAGCGCGGTGAATATTTTCGATGATGTGTGGCTGGGTGAGCGACAACAATTCGTTGTTGCCCTTGAGGTCCGATGGCCAATTGGCAAAACGGCTGCCGCGGTAATCGGCTTCCGTGAGTTTATAGTTCTGAATTTGCGTACCCATGGCGCCGTCGAGCACCAGGATGCGCTTTTTTACCTCTTCTTGAATATCGTACTGCATAAAAAAAGCCAAACGTTTCGTTTAGCTCATCCCCGAAGGATTCGGGTACCGACTTGCAAGTAGCACACAGCCCTTTTCAGCTGATTACTGCCTGCTCATCTCCTGCCTCAAGTATTTGTTAGTGGCAGCGGAATTGGCACCAGGCCAAACCAAGGCATTGTCTTAGTTTGCGGTTGCCAGGACTTCGTAGGGCCGTTCCCTCCGTCCTTCTGGATAAGCTGATGCAAAAGTACGTCAGAAGTTTCAAAATGCCAAACAATGGCTTGGCAGGATCAAGCAAAAAAAACGTTACAACAACATCTTTTTTGTACCTTGTATTTGCAAACTACTTATCACATGACCCAACTGCCGCTTTTTTCCTTACTCATCGGCATCCTTGGCATTCACTGGGTAAATCAACGCTTTGTAGCCAAACCACTGCTTGAATTGGGCGCTGCTGTGATGTACCTGCTCACCATCGTCATGCTCCTTTTGATGGGAGCGTTGCAATATGAAGGCATGGGCGTTAGGCTGGTGCTGGTAGTCAGTGCAGTTGCGGCCTGCCGGCATGGTTGGCGCTACTGCAAGGCAAAAATGAACGCTGCCTCCTGAGCTCATATCGGCACATAATCCTAGCATTTTTCGAAGTACACTTTTTAATTGGCTGGGATAATTTGAGGCAAGGGTCATCAAGCCTAGCATTTCTTCAATCATCTCAAAGCTCATTATGCTATGATTGAGCAAATTTGAACAGGCTGTTTTGGTGATAGAACCAAAGGATTTCACCCAACATTTCGGCAGTTCGTATTTTTTATTTACTTTTTGCTCTTAAACCTGTTACACCTCCATGCACCGCGATATTACTGGCTGGTTTAGTCCGGCCCTCAGCAAAGACATGCCCATTGCCAGCTATGGGCATTACGGTCCGGCTTTGTTGCTCATTCCCACTGCCGCCGCCGACTTCCTCGAATACGAACGTTTTCAGTTGCTCGATCAAATCAAAAGTTCCATCGAAGGCGGCAAAGTAAAGGTGTTCAGCGTCGACAGCATCAACAACGAAAGCTGGCTCAACAAAAACATGCATCCCGAACACAGGGCGTTGCGCCATGAGCAGTGGAACCAATACATCTTCAACGAAGTCATTCCATTCATTCGCAGCAATACCTCCGAAGACACCCCCATCATCACTTGCGGTGCATCTTTTGGTGCACTCCATAGCATGAACCTCTTTTTAAAACGGCCCGATTTGATCCGTGGCGTCGTGGCCATGAGCGGGGTGTACAACCTCATGGAGTACACCGACGGTTTTTACAACGATACGGTTTACTTCAATTCACCCTCGCATTACATTCCGAACATGACCGATCATGGTACCTTAGAAGCCATTCGGTCGGGTAAAATATTGATTGCCACAGGCAGTGGTGCTTATGAGGACCCACATGCCTCACGCGATTTCAGCACCCTGCTCCACAACAAAGCCATACCGCACCACCTGAGTATTTGGGGTCAAGAATGGACGCACGACTGGCCTACCTGGCGCGCCATGTTGCCCTGGGTAATGAACGAGTTCTAACAAAAAATCCCCTGCCGTTTCAGCAGGGGATTTTGTTTAGATAGAGAAGGCTGAATCAACCTACCAAATCGAGTAGTGATTCCAAGATGCGCAATCCATCGGTATTGCCGAGGACCGAATCAGCAGCACGTTCAGGGTGGGGCATCATGCCAAATACATTCCTGCCTGCATTGGTAACCCCGGCAATGTTGTCAAGTGCACCATTGGGATTGCTTTCACGTGTGATGTTCCCATCTACATCGCAATAGCGGAACAGCACTTGGTCGTTGTCGTTCAATGCCTTGAGGCCATCGGCATCGATGTAATAGTTGCCTTCGCCATGGGCAATCGGAATTTGTAAGACCTCGTTAGCAGACAAGTTGCGTGTGATCAATGAATTTGTGGATTGTGGCTTCAAATGCACATTTCTGCAGATGAATTTACGGCTTTCGTTGTGCAACAATGCTCCAGGAACCAGTTTGGCTTCGGTTAATATTTGAAAACCGTTGCAGATTCCCAATACATAACCTCCCCGATTGGCATGCGCAATGACGCGATCCATGATAGGTGAAAAACGGGCAATAGCGCCAGAGCGCAAATAATCGCCATAAGAAAAACCACCCGGCAATACCACCATGTCAACGCCTTGTAAATCGGTATCCTTGTGCCAAAGGGGAACAACCGGCTGGCCCAAAACTTCACCTAAGACATACAGGGTATCGCGGTCGCAATTAGAACCAGGGAAAATGACAACGCCAAATTTCATCGCATGAATTTAAAAGCCAAAGTTCGTAAAAAGCTACGAGCTTCAAGAATCCGAAGGCTCAATTGGATAAAAAAGGCAATGCTAACAAGGCCAACCATACCAAAACGAGCAGATTAAAAAGTCCCGAATTTGGTATTGATTCTAAAAACCTTCCCATGTAGAAGGATGATACAGGGACAAACAAGGCAGCCATCATCCAACCATCTGCAGGCAAAAACCACAATGCGGGTACCACGCAAAGCAAGAAAATGAAAAACAAACGCTGAGCGTTCCGCAAAGCATTTGTCTTTAGGTTCACACCTGTAAAGCTCAAGAGCACGCCAATTAACCACACTGCCATTGAAAATGCCAACAGCGATTTTTCTGGCCAATCCAAATGCATCGCATACCAAATTTGGCGGTTAAATTGAGGCGTCAAATCAAGTAACCACGCCTGCTGTCCACTTAAATAGGCCACCGAGGCAAACAAATACAAAGGGGTTACATAGCCAAAAAGCCAAATCATTAGGGCTTTGAACCTGAAAAACCCGCCTAACACAATGCCTAATAGACTCATGGGCAATATCACCCAAGCAGGTTCATATAGCAAATAAGCTAAACCACCTAAAAAGCCTGCATCAAAAACCAGACTCAACTGACGTTTAGAGTTTCCTGCAATCATCAGGTTGCGAATGACCACTAGCAATAAAAAACCCGACAATGCGGCACCTGACAAATATCTCCAACCAGAAAAACTCGTTGATGCCATAATATAGCCCAGCAAAAAAAGGCTGTTGTAATCTCGGCTGATCTTTTCGTTAATCAGCAGCTGATTGAACAAAATAGCACCACCCGCTATCAGCAATGCATGTAGAATCAGCAACAAAGGCTGAGGTAAATCGCGAATGGCTTGCATAACCAAGTGCTCTCCTTCAGCCAAGGCCACAGGAACGTTTCCATGTATTGCCTGCAAAAGCACAATTGCTAGTGCAAGCACAACAGAAATGCCATAGGCAAATAGTAACTGATTAGATCTGAATACTCCCGCAATCATGCGCCATCAAAGGTAAGACGAAAAATCCCTTTCTTTTTTCGTCTACTGGCAGGAATTAGCAAGGTAGTTGGACTTACCACACGTCCATCGGCAGGTACAATAACTGCATCATTGATATCGGCAGTAAGTACATTTCGAGGAAAGACCTGTCCATTATTGCTTACACTGTACAGCATCACAGCAGAGCGCGAACGCGATTCTTCATTAAAAAGCACGTGTACATACTTCCCAGCGGGAAATGCAACGTAGCTAAAGTACGGACTAGGCGTCACACTGATTTGAGCCTTGGGGATAATTTGCCTCCAGTCAATCGTCCCATTTTGGTTAATGGAGACTAACACCACTTCATCGTAATGATAATACACAACCTCCCTGTAAATAGGGAAGCCTTGGCTGTATTGTACAAAAGTTTGGTTGGTTTGGTAGTTCGACTCGGCTATCAAAACCACACCACCATCGCTCCGCATGATCAAGTCGCCAAGGAAATAATCGGTTAGCTCTTTTTCTTTTTTATTTGACTTATAGCTCTGCAATTTAGTGGCAAACTCGGGATCAAAACGGTTGAAACCAATCGTATCAAATCGCATGCTGTCGGGCTGAACCTGCGCCAAAACGACACCTTGCAGTGGTCCTCGATCACGCTCAGCATAAAAACCTGCTAACCGAATGCGGTGATTTGAACGATCGTAGCCCATTTGTAGCGCATTCAAGTGAAATACACTCGAACCTAACAACAATTCATCAGCCTGATTGGTGATGCGATCGATTTTGATGATTTGGTATGAAAGTTTTTCGGCATCTGAGCCTTTTCGCTCCTTGCTTAGTTGCTGCGTAAGCAGATATAAATGATGGTTTTTATCATGTACCACACCCTTGAGTTCATAGCGAAAGTTGGTCTGCGGCAATAAAAGTCGGGTGCTGCTCACAAGTTGGATTTTATCATCGTAAAATGCCATTTCAAGTCGCGCTTCGTCGGGGCGGGGTTGATGTTGATGAACTGCACTAAAACCACTCAAATCTTCATTCGGTGTAATGTAAAAGAATGACCTCGCGCGGTTGGTTACGTTTTCCATATCAAGTAAAATCGCCGGTCTCTCTGCTTCTCCTTGATGTGGAATACGCATGTAAAACAAGCCGTGTTTGCCGAGATTACTGTTGAAAATACTAAAGAAAACCAGTACGTCATTCCGCCTAACAAGCAATTCTTCCATTTCAATGCTCCGGTCATCGAGAGGTATCTTGTGAGAATACACCAAACTGCCGTTGAATGTAAATTTATCTATGCTGCGCTCGCGACCCGAAGACTGATAAACATAATAACCATTTAGGTCGGCAGCCAATATTTTGTGTTGGTAGGCTCCTTTGAGGGAATTCCCCAAATTCAACCAGCCGACATCCGGTGCTTGCGCTTGTAATTCAATCACAAAAAGCCAACTCATCAGAAATACCCAAAGCCACTTCATGCCTTAAAAATACCAATTGTTCACCCCATATAACAAGCTAAAGCCGACTTTCGTGTGCATTTTTTGCGATTTTTCAGTTGAATCTCATAGAAACCACTAATTTCGTTTAACACCAAACTACAAGCTGTGAAACCAACCTATTTGTCGATGTTGCGCCAACTCCGTACAGAAAATCGCAAAGGACTGGCCGTATTAATCGACCCCGATAAGGCGAGCTCAATGCATTTGCAGCGACTGGTGCCCATGGCTGAAGCTGCGGGAGCATGTTGTTTTTTAGTCGGGGGAAGTTTATTAAGCACGCAGTTGCTTGAAGATACCCTACACATGCTTCGTGACCTTACCGCTTTGCCTTTGATTCTTTTCCCTGGAAGTGTGCAGCAAGTGAGTTCAAAAGCCGATGGATTGCTATTTTTATCGCTCATATCGGGTCGAAATGCAGAATTTTTAATCGGGGCACATGTTACAGCCGCACCAGCAATAAAAGCTGCTGGCATTGAAGTGCTTCCAACCGGCTATATGCTCATTGATGGAGGTGCCCCAACAACGGCATCCTACATTTCAGACACACGCCCAATTCCGGCCAACAAACCCGATATCGCAGCTTGCACTGCCATGGCGGGTGAAATGCTTGGTTTACAGCTCTTTTACCTCGATACAGGCTCAGGTGCGCCACAAGCTGTCCCAGTGCCTTTGATATCAGCGGTTAAAAAAGCCACCTCTTTGCCTCTGATGGTGGGAGGAGGCATACGGACGGCCGAAGGAGCTACATCGGCATGGCAAGCAGGCGCCGACATGGTAGTGATTGGCAATGCATTGGAAGAAAATCCAGAATTACTTCAGTCGTTTCAAGATGCTTTATTACACTGTAATGCCATTCAGACAACTTAATGCAAAGAAATGTCGCACATAAGCCATCTTAAAAACTAGCAACTGGACTGTTTACACATTATCTCAAACCGGTTTCTTTGAGTTCTGTTTGCTGCATTTCCGACCCACGCTGAACAAATACCGGATCATTAGGCCTAACCAAAAACAAGGCGGTAAAAGACATGAAAAAACTAATACCACCTTGTGTTCCTAAGGTTGAATCGCTCCACATGCTCATGAACAGCAAGATGCTAAACATATAGCCCAATTTGCGAAATGGTGGATTGAAAGAGCGGATGGTGAAGTACCAAACAGTCAATAATAAAACAAGGCCAAGGATGCCAAATTGAATGGCTATTTCCAAAAACTGGTTATGTGGTTTTTGAAACGGTATGTTAAAGCGTTGATTCAAAAAAAGCGGTTTACCCTCCACAATTAAGTCACCTGTCCCAACCCCAAACCACTTGTTTTCAACAAATAAGGGCCAGTATTCTTCATAAAAAGCGATACGTTGTCCAATAGAACTATAACTCGGCTCGCTGGTAGGATAACCCAACTGACTTTCTTTGAACTCATTTACAGCCTCATCAAATGGCTGTCGTACGGTATCGAAAGCAAAGTACATAAGCGCTCCCAACACCAAGGTTAAACTACCGGCCATTGCCCAATGCCAAATTTTAGGCTTAGATTTTTGGAGGTAATAGGTAATAAACAGTGGTGTGAGAATCGCAAAGCCCAATTGACCAATTCTACCTTTCATCAAGATTAGACCAGCCAGTAACATTCCAATGAAAATGACCAAGGTAGTAATGGCCTCATTACTCAGTTCCTTGGATTTGCTGTAAATGTATTCGGCTATAATGAAAATGCTAAAACACAAAAAGAGGCTGGCACGTGGACGCTGTTCAAAAGCCGATGGGATATGCGTTGATCCATGAAGATAATCGTTGCCGGTAGCTACAATGTAAAAAACAGTTACCGCCACAAATACATTGGAAATGGCAAATAGGAGAAACGACCAACGTAACTGATCCCTACTCAACTTTAGGGTCGTAAAAATAAGGGGCAAGCTAAGCAAGTAATGCTTGCCATTTAACTCACTCAGCCCCTCTTTCAAATCGGTAGTATACAACAAACCAAGTGGGTACATCAAAAACAACATGGGAAATAGCCACAAATACGGCGTTGCTTTGAAAGTTTGTATGCGCCTGGATCTGATTTCTTGGTTAGAAAATCCAATAAGCCAACTCAGTGCAAGCATGGCTTCTGCCAAACTTACCACTGCTTTGGAAATAGGGATGAAAGCAAGCATGACCAGCAAGAAGCCGAATGATACGAGCTCAGAATCAAATCGAAAAGTTCCGGTTGTAGTTGGTTGCAGCATACTGAATACTTGTGCCTCAATGGCAAAACGTATTAACAAGCTCTAAATTATGGCTTCTTTCGCTCTGTCTTCAAACTTTTCAACTTAAAATTCTCTCATTTTTTTTTCAGACTAGGCTTGGACATTTAAAACTCCGCCCTATCTTTGCACCCACATTCCAACGACGGCCCGTTCGTCTAGGGGTTAGGACACCAGATTTTCATTCTGGTAACAGGGGTTCGATTCCCCTACGGGCTACCAAAACACAAATTAAAAGCCTCAAGGAGCTAAAAAGCCCCTT
>ERZ1066127.1220-NODE-1220-length-10257-cov-11.309449_pt1 | contig 10257 bp, 5 predicted proteins | sample MGYA00382774_ERZ1066127 | MGnify/ENA primary metagenome ERZ1066127 (study PRJEB33369, sample SAMEA5778357) | biofilm metagenome | biome: Industrial cooling water; feature: Water cooling tower basin; material: Biofilm | place: United Arab Emirates | collected... | reverse complement strand
GCGGACGTCTGAGCTTTGTCAGTGAGCGCTCGGAGCCCAGCATTTTCAAGGTCGATCTGCTCAATGACATTCCCGAGGGCGAGGAAATTTCGCTCTACAAAAACGGCGACTTCTGGGACCTCTGCGCCGGTCCACACGTCGGCCGCACCGGCAACTGCAAGGCCTTCAAGCTCATGAGCGTGGCCAGCGCGTTTTACAAGGGCGACAAGACCCGCCAGGTGCTGCAGCGTTTGTATGGCACCTGCTTCAAAAACTCCACCGAACTCCAGGAGCACCTGGTCAAGCTGGAGGAGGCGAAAAAACGCGATCACCGCAAGCTTGGCCGCGAGATGGGGCTGTTTCACATCGATGAAATGGTGGGGCAGGGACTCATTTTGTGGAAGCCGAAGGGTGGGCTGATCCGTCGTGCGTTGCAGGAGTTCATCACCTCGGAGCTCGATCGTCAGGGCTACTCGCAAGTCTTCACGCCGCACATCGGCAAACTCGATCTCTATCGCACCTCCGGACACTTCCCGTATTATCAGGAAAGCCAATACCCGGCGATTCCCGAGCGTAGTGTGTTGGAAAAACTCGCGGATGAGGATGCGACCTGCGCGACGCTGATCAACGGCCTGGAGCAGGGCGAATACGAGGGCTACATGCTCAAGCCGATGAACTGCCCGCACCACATCAAGATTTTCGATAGCGAGCCTCATTCGTATCGCGATCTACCCGTGCGATTGGCGGAATTCGGCACCGTGTATCGCTGGGAGCAGTCCGGCGAACTTGGCGGTATGACCCGCGTGCGCGGCTTCACGCAGGATGATGCCCACCTTTTCTGCACGCCCGATCAAGTGGCAGCGGAAGTGCAGGGCTGCCTCGGCTTGGTGAAAAAAGTGTTAGGCACGCTCGGCATGCACGAATACCGCGTGCGTCTCTCCCTGCGTGATCCCGATTCTGATAAATACGTCGGCGATCCGGCGAACTGGGAAAAAGCGGAAAACGCCCTGCGCGAAGCCGTGCAAACGCTCGGCGTGGAATACACCGAGGAACTCGGCGAAGCGGCGTTTTATGGTCCGAAGATCGACTTCGTGGTCAAGGATGTGATCGGTCGCGATTGGCAGCTCGGCACCGTGCAGGTGGACTATAATCTGCCCGAGCGCTTCAATCTCAGCTACATCGGCGAGGACAACCGTCCGCACCGACCGGTGATGATTCACCGCGCGCCCTTCGGTTCGTTGGAACGTTTCACGGGTCTGTTGATCGAGCATTTCGAAGGCAAGTTCCCGACCTGGCTCGCTCCCGAGCAAGTGCGCGTGCTGCCGATCTCGGAGAAATACATGGACTACGCCGAGAAGGTCACCGCGCAGTTGGCTGATGCGAAAATCCGCGTCAGCATGGATCGCACCTCGGACAAGATCGGAGCAAAAATCCGCAATGCCCGTCTTGAGCGAGTGCCCTACATGCTGATCATCGGCCAGAAAGAGGAAGAGGAGCAAACGGTGTCCGTGCGCCATCGCGACCGCGATGACCTCGGCTCGCTGCCTCTGGCTGACTTTGTGGCAAATCTCACGACCGAAGTGCAATCGCGGGCGATGTGATCGTGGCGGCGCTTGTTTTCAAGCGCCATGCCATTTCCACCATCGTCAAGGGCTCCCGATCTTGATCAAAACTCACGATACGCGCACCACGTGCATCGCATCGTTGGCCTCTGCTTGGATGCTCGTGTCGGGCAGAAAGCTGAGAATGGTCTCACGATTGGTCACGAAGTGCGCATCCGGCTTCAGCATGGAAAAAGTGCCACCCCGATGCAATGCCAGTGGAAGCAACATCTGATCTGCCAGGTGATGGGAGACGGCTGCTTGCGATGCGAGAAGATGTTTGATTTGTTGGCAAAGCCTTCTCGCCAGAGTCTCGGCAGTCACACCAATCTCCCCAAAACAACTGAACATCTCACGGGTCTGCGCAAAGCCCACGCGCGCGAGACAGCAAATTCCCTGCCCTGGTCCCGAGTCGAGCAAGGTGCGCCGAATCGTGGCGTGGGGGAAATATTGCAACGTCGCCGTGATCAAACGCTCGGCAATGGACCAATCGAGATTGCGCACGATGACTTCGATTTCCAACGTCTTGATGGCACCGCGATCGAACAACTCCACCGCCTCCAGTGTCGCGCAGGGCGCGATCTCCAGGTGAATGCTCCCGCCACCTGCCGGGGCGAAGCCGTATTCTTGCAGGGTGCATGTCACGTCCAGCCCGGCTTTGCGCAAGGTGCCCAGATAGATTTCATCAAGAAAATGACTGGGCGGCGCGAGCGGATTGTGCGTTCCGCCCTCTAACGTGAGAGTGCTGGGCGCGCTCGCATGCCACAGTGCCGGCAACAAGGTCTGCGCGAGCAAGGTCGTGCTCCCCGCGCTGCCGATGGCAAACTGGTAATCACCTGCCGCGATCGGACCCGGTGTAAATGTCAACTCCATGCTCCCCATCTCCGCGCCTTCCAGGGTGGCACCGCAGATTTCCGCCGCCGCCTGGACGCAGGTCAGGTGCTGTCGCATCAAGCCCGGCTTGCGGCGTTGCGCACGGATGTGATTCATGCGAAACGCCTGCCCCGTGATCATGGAAAGCGTAAGTGCGGTGCGTAGGATCTGTCCTCCGCCGTGGATGCCGGAAATGGTGATCATGAGTGGATGGTTGTTAGAATTTTAGAATTAAGACGATCAGACATAAGATTTTGCATTTGATTATTGTTGATTCATGTTCGCTCGTATAACTTACCATGCAAATGATACGTAGCCTATTACTTCAATCGCCTAGTCGGGCCCATTTCAAAAATGCCATCAGCGTGGTTTTTTCCATGTTGCTGTTTTCGGGAGTCGCACTGGGGCAGAAAGCGGCAGCACCCGTAAAACCAGTGGAAGAAGAAAAACATGATGACTTGGAGGCGATAGTCTTGGCGAAACTTAATACGATCATCATTCCGTTGGTTATTTTTGAAGATACGAAAATCGAGGAAGCAATTGATTTTCTCAGAGTTCGATCTTGGGAGCTAGATCTCAACGAGAAGAAGATGGAAAATCGAGGTTTCAGATTTGTCATTCGCAAGCCACATGCAGCATTTGATGAAGCCAATGGGCCAAAAATATGCAGTTTGCAACTGCACAACGTTCCCTTGGTATCAGTCCTCAAATATATCTGTTTACTCACGAATCACCATTTTTACATCGACGAAGGAGCCATTGTTATCAGCCCAAAGACGGAAGGTGCGAAGGAGGCTTTGATTCCTGTGAATCAGGTCGCACGAGAGGAGTTGATCAAACGACTGAATGCCATCACGATCCCTCAGGTTGATTTTAACAACGTATCCATTGACGAAGCAGTTAATTCTTTGTTGAGCAAATCGCGCTGGCGAGATCCGCAGAATAAAGAGGCCATCAACTTCGTGGTCGGACAACCGATTGGTGATAAAAAAACGGTGATAAAACAATTGCAGATGAAAGAAGCGACTTTGTATCAAGTACTCAAAAGCATGTGCGAAGCTGTTGGTTACGATTTCACGGTCGATGATGCCGCTGTCATCCTCATACCGCAGAAAAAGTAACAAACAGCTCACTCTCTTCTCTTATGTCTTATGTCTGAAAGTCTTATGTCTCTTCCTCAATCATCCGCCTTATCCGCATCCTTGATCACAAAGCGGGCGCGGAGTTTCGCCACGGTGTGGGCGAGACCGGCGAGCTCGACGCTGTTGCGGACTTCGTGGAAGTCCTTGTAAGCATCGGGCGCTTCGTCTTTTGGATAGGTCCGGCAGTTGGTGAGGATGTCCTGGGCATCGAAGTCCTTGTCCACGGATCCTTGATCCAAGGTGCGGATCGCGTGTTTCCGTCCCATCTGCCGTCCGGCACCGTGGTTGACGGAGTAACACGATTTTTCAGCACCCGGAAGTGCGGCCATGACCAGCGAGCCATCGCGCGGATTTCCGGGCAACAGGATCGGGTGACCGGTGTCCGCAAATGGAGTGTCCTTGAGGGCATGGTGACCGGCAGGAAACGCACGAGTGGCTCCCTTGCGGTGCACCCATTGCGGACGGTTGTCCACGATCTCTTCACGAGCGATGTTGTGGCTGATGAAATACACGAGGTTTCCTTTCGTTCCGGGAAGGATTTCCTGGAATGCTTCGAGCACCAGCGCATTGATCAACATGTGATTCACGGTGGCGAAGTTCGATCCCATGGCCATATCGTCGAGGTAGGCATTCCCCTCGGGCGAACCGAGTGGTGCATAGACGAGTTGACGATCACCGGACGGATAGGGCAGATGCCAGGCCTGGAAGTGTTTTTCGAGCGCCTTGAATTGGTTCGAGGCAAGGTCGTGGCCGAGCCCGCGCGATCCGCAGTGGCTGAGGAAGGCCACGTGTTTGTTTTTCAATCCAAAGACCTCCGCGGCGCGTCGGGCCTCGGCCGTATCGTTGATTTCCACGATTTCCGCTTCGCCGAAATGGTTGCCTCCGCCGTAGGAACCGAGCTGCATGATCTTGTTCGGCAGTCGGTCGTGATAGCCGGCATTTTCCATGCGATCAAGACGCTCTTGCAGCGTGGAAACGCAGCCGTCGTGACCGAAGTGTGCGTGGTCTTCGCATCGCTGCGCCCACTCCACGGGGATACCGAGCGCTTCTAACACATCGGCGGTGGCACCCTGCGTGATGACTTTGCGTCCGAGATCGATCCCCACGTGACGCGATTTTTTCGCCGACCGCTGTCCGCGCCCGGCACCGGTCGGGGTGCGTTCGCAAATGGCATTGATCAGCGCGCGGCGTATCGTTTTATCAGCGATGGCCTCTTCCGGCACATCGAGCTGGAGCAGAGACATGGAGCACTTGATGTCCACGCCGACTGGGCCCGGATAGATGTGGGTAGGCGAGACCATCACGCAACCGACCGGAGCACCGTAGCCGGCATGGGCATCGGGATTGAGAATGAGATCGGTGACACCGGGTGCCTCACGCGAGTTGAGCGCCTGGGCGAGACAGGTATCGTCGAAGTGGTCGCGGATTTTGTCCGTGCCGATCACGGTGATGGGTTTTCCATCGCTGTTTTTCGTAGGGATGAAGCCGAGGGCTTCGGATGTTTTGTGGATCATAAAAGTGTTGAGTGTGAAGTGAGCAGTGATCAGTGGTAAGAGATGTAACGACGAGGTGTGAGGAGAGATTGCCGACAAGGTGTTAGCGAAACGTTTTGTCATTCCTTAAATGTAGTTTCGCCAGGCATTCGGCAATGAGCTGTTAGGAAAAAGGGGATCGATGACAAGGGATTTCAATGTCGTGCATGGCTCTACCAACTGAGCTACAGGCTCGCGCCTGACCGGAATCGAACCGGTGACAAATGGAAACATTGATGCATTCATCGAAAATTGGTTGGGGGGAAAATGATTGCCGACAAGGGATGGGGAAACAATCCTGTTCTATCCAGTTGAACTACGGAGTGCGGACACTCCGGCGGGACTCGAACCCGCAACCTGGTCAATTTGTAGTGATGTAGTTTCACCCGGCATTCGGCAAACGTTGAATGAAAAATTTCCGATGACAAAGTTGATCATGACGCTTTTCTATGACTGCTCTGCCAACTGAGCTACCTGCCGGGGAGCAGGGTCGGACTCGAACCGACGACCAATGGAGTCATGAGGGCATTCATCGGAAAAAGGATAATGACGACAAGGAGACGTGACACTTTTCCGCCGGAGCGGATTGGATTCGAACCAATATTACCAATGTAGTGACACGGGCATTCGTCATGAGAAGGGATCAAGCAATGCGCGCGGAGGCACGCAACACTTGTTGATTGATGCGCTGCACCCAGTGATCGGGCGAGGCGTTGCGATCGGCGAAGTTTTTCACGAGAGTGAAGACTTCGTCGCTGAAGCCACCGATGTTGAGGATATCCGCACGATCCGGTGCCTGCGTCGTCGTATTGGGAGCGAGGTCAATGCACACCAATTTGGCATCGGGTCGGCGTGCTTTGATTTTACTCCACTCCTGCATGACAGGCGTGGTTTGACGATTGTGCGCATGGCACCAGGATTCGTTGTCGGAGACGATGATCACCAGCGATGGCGAGGCATTGATCGCATTGATCCGCCGCAGGGGCGCACTGCAATCGGTTCCACCGGATGGCAGACTCGCCAGCATCCGCGCGTTCGTCATCACCGAATCGCGCGGATTCAGGGATTGCGTGAGCGCGACATCGTGAAACGGAATGATCGTGGCTAACGGATTTTTGCGTGCGATGGCGGCACCGATCAGCGCAGCGGCATCGACGCAGCGCACTTTCGAGCTGCGGCCTTTTAGCTGACCTGTGACGGGGCTGTGCATCGAGCCGGAGATATCGATGGCGACAAAAACATTTCCCTGCAAGGCAGGCACTTGTTCCGTGGCGACCTCGAGCGCATCTTGCAACGCAAGGGTGAGCGCTTGCGGGATGTTCGATTCCGCATTGAGGAACGCGGCGAGCAGTTGATAGGGAAACACTTTGGCCTGACGCACCAATTTGGCATCTGACAAACGTCTCGCTAGTAGTTTCACCAACTCGGCGTTTTTCAAAACATCGTGACGGGCAAAGGTGTTGAGGTTCATCCGCGTGGTCGTCCAGTTCGCATGCAGCGCGACTTCCGTCCATTGCTGCGTGGTGAGTGGTTCGGCGGTGAGCAAACGGAAGGGCACACGCGGCAGTGGCCGGGAGCGGTCCGCTTTCCATGCCTCGAACTCCTGCACCAGGGCGGGCAGCAAGGCGGGGTCGTGAGGACGGCCGATGATCCAGGCATAGAAGGCCTCGCGACGGGCGCAACGCGGTTTCGGGTGGACCATTTTGATCACGTCGGCGAGCGACGGATCATTGCCGATCGTGGCAACCAGCAGCGTTTCATCATCGGCGCCATCGAGCCATTGACGGACCAAACGCCGCGGAGCACTGCCGAGAGATTTCCGTCCCGTGACACCCGAGCGGATGACTTGCACGAAGTTTCGCAACAGCCGGGCATTGTTGATGACCTGCGGAAAAATTTCGTTCAAGCGATCCAGATTCCGCGAAGCAAGCACGGCGCAGAGCAGGGCCGGCATGTCTTTCATGTGAGCGACGTTCCGGGAATACAACGCGGTGCGGGCGAGGAAATCGGTATCCACTTGTCGGGCCAGTTCCAGCACACGATCCAACTGCGTTTCCGCAGTGGCGTAGTAGGTTTGCGAGAGGCAACCGGTGCAGGCGAGCTGGGCCAGCGCGGCTTCCGCAGAAAACCGATAGGCAGGAGCTCCGGCATCGTTGGTGGCAGCGGGTGACCGCAGGGCCGAGCGAATCGAGGCGAATAATGTTTTGTTCATAACGTAATTGGTGTTGTTGTGATCCTATTGGCATGACGCGTGCCAAGTTTTTTGCGGATGGCGTACAAAACCTTGAATCCTATGTGTACTAATGGTTTTTTGATGTGAAAAATTAATTTGCGAAATTTCAGGCACTCTATTTTCCCTGGATAAACTAGAATTTTCGCTAGTAATTTATCCAAATGTCGAGCACCATTCCCGAATGAAGCAGGTCGTCATCGGATTATTGGGCACGCAGTTGGATCGGCGGGGTCGGGGCGAGGATCGGTGGGAGCACTGGCGGCCGACCGTTTCGTTGTTTCAGCATGAGGAGTTCCTTGTTAGCCGCCTGGAGTTGTTGCAGGAAAAATCGTTCGAATCACTGGCGCGCGACGTCGCGCGTGATGCGATCCAGGTATCTCCGGGCAGTGAGGTGCGCCATCACCTGTTAGATTTTGAGGGCGATGCCTGGGACTTCGAGAAGGTGTACGGTGCCCTCTACGATTGGACGAAATCGTATGCGTTCGATACCGAGAAGGAAGAGTATTTCGTCCACATCACCACGGGCACACACGTGGCGCAGATCTGTCTGTTTTTGCTGACGGAAGCAGGGTTTTTACCAGCGAAACTGATCCAGACCAGTCCTCCTCCGGGGCGCAAGTTCACGGGCTTGTCAAAAGCGCGCTATGATGTGATCGACTTGGATTTGTCGAAGTACGATAAACTTAGTACTCGCTTCGATGAACAACACATCGAGGATACGGATTTTCTCAAAAGCGGCATCAAGACAAAAAACGCGCGCTTCAACCGGATGATCGCGCGCATAGAGCAAGTGGCGCTGCGTTCCAAAGAACCGATCCTGCTGAGCGGTCCGACGGGTGCCGGGAAATCGCAGCTCGCAAGGCGCATCTATGAACTGCGGCAACAACGCGGCGGCTTGCGAGGGAATTTCGTGGAGGTGAACTGCGCGACCCTCCGCGGCGACCTGGCGGCATCGACTTTGTTCGGGCATGTGAAAGGCAGCTTCACCGGTGCGCAAAAAGACAGGCCGGGGCTGCTGCGGGAAGCGCATGGCGGCTTGTTGTTTCTCGATGAAATCGGCGAGCTCGGTCTCGATGAACAAGCGATGCTGCTGCGGGCTTTGGAAGAAAAAATCTTTTTGCCGGTAGGCTCGGACAAGATGGTGAAAAGCGATTTTCAACTCATCGCCGGTACCAATCGCGATCTGCGGCAGCAAGTGGCGGAAGGGAAATTCCGCGAGGACCTGCTGGCTCGGATTCATCTGTGGTCGTTTGAATTGCCATCATTGGCACAGCGTCGCGAGGATCTGTTGCCGAACATCGAGTATGAGCTGGCGCGCTATGCGGAAAAACACGGGCGCTCCGTGAGCTTCAACAAGGAGGCGCGCGAGGCATTTCTCCAGTTCGCGCTGGCGGCGGATACGCCGTGGCTGGGGAATTTCCGCGATCTGAATGCGGCGATCACGCGCATGGCCACGCTGGCTCTGCGTGGCCGCATCACGACAGCGGACGTGCAGGAGGAAATTGTGCGCTTGCGGGAATCATGGCAGCGTGGCGGCGCTTTGCAAGCGCCAGGCCTAACGGAATTCAAGTTGGCTGGGCGCTTGGAAAGCGCCGCCACGGAACTCGATCCGTTCGACCGGGTACAGTTGGAATATGTGGTGAAAATTTGTCGTGAGAGCGCAACATTATCGGAGGCCGGTCGAACGCTCTTTGCCGTATCGCGAAAAATGCGCACCGTGGCGAATGATGCGGACCGCTTAAAGAAGTATTTGGCGAAGTTCGGCTTAAGCTTTGAGCAAGTGCGAGGGTGATTGCCAAGACTCCGCTGACAGAGACACAAGGAACCGTCATGATGTGGCACACACGTTTTTTTTGCTTTGCTGGATGCGTGGAAAGCTGTTGGATCGGCCTATGGAAACCATTCATGGCAGCAAGAGTTTTTTTGTCAGCACACCGGAGGTGGATTTTGCTGTGACCGAGCAAGGCGGGCACATGGCACCGGTGGATTTTTATTTCGAGGATTACGCGGTGTCGCCTTATGCCCTGGCACCGTGGGAGCCCAGTCAGGTGGATGCATCGCTGCCGCATTTGTTGACGGAGTTACGCGGGGATTTTTTCTGTCTGCCCTTTGCCGGACAAGCCGGAGGGCCGCCGCATGGCGAAACGGCGAATGCGAAATGGTCCCTCGTTGAGCAAGGCGAGCGGTCTCTGGTATTGGAGATGAAGCAGACCGATAGCGGGGCCTCGGTGCGGAAGAATATCGCAGTGAAAGAAGGACAGCAGGCGCTTTACATCGAGCATGTGTTGAGCGGCTTGGAAGGGGACTGGAACTATGGCAATCATCCGATTCTTGATTTTTCCGAGCTGGCGGAAGGGCAGGGGCGGCTGGCGGTGAGCCCGTTTCGTTGGGCTTCGGTGTATGACGGTGTGTTCGCCAATCCGGAGACGGGCGAGACGGGCCGCTTGCAGGAAAGCGCGCAGTTCGCATCACTGACGGCGGTTCCTTGCAAGGATGGCACGGAGTTGGATCTCAGTCATTATCCCACAACTCCGGGTCATGAGGATTTGGTGATGATGGTCAACGAATTGCCGACCACCGCGCAGCCTTTTGGATGGACTGCGGCGACATTTGACGACTACGTCTGGTTCTCTCTCAAAAACGTGTTGGATTTTCCTGCGACATTATTCTGGATCTCGAACGGCGGACGCAGTGCGCATCCTTGGGAAAGCCGACACCTCGGCAGGCTCGGCATGGAGGAAGTCTGTGGACATTTTTGCAATGGCTTGGAGGCTTCGCGAGAAAATCGACTCGCCGCTTTTGGCATACCCACCACCCGACGCTTTGAAGCTGGGGAAATCGTGCGCCTGCCCATAATTCAGGGCGTGGCGTTGGTGGAACCGGGCTTTGGGCAGGTG
>ERZ1066127.1219-NODE-1219-length-10260-cov-8.680353_pt1 | contig 10260 bp, 9 predicted proteins | sample MGYA00382774_ERZ1066127 | MGnify/ENA primary metagenome ERZ1066127 (study PRJEB33369, sample SAMEA5778357) | biofilm metagenome | biome: Industrial cooling water; feature: Water cooling tower basin; material: Biofilm | place: United Arab Emirates | collected... | reverse complement strand
AACCCGTGCAGGTGGATCGGGTGCGAGTTGGTCGTGCTCAGGTTGCCGATGCGGATCCGGACGCGCTCGCCCAGACGCGCGAGCATCGGCGAGGTGCCGGGGAACATCCGCCCGTTGAACGTGAACAGGTTGAAGTTGGTCATTTCCGTTGGGTCGGGCGTGGCCGAGCCGGGCCGCACGAGCCACTCGTTGAGGAGGATCGCGTAGTCGCGGTCGACGGCGCGCACCGAAGGTTCGCGCGGGTGCACCACGAACAGGCCCATGAGCCCGAGGCCCATCTGGAACATCTCGTCGAAGTGCGGGTGGTACATGTACGTGCCGTGCTGACGGAGCGTGAACTCGTACCGGAACGTCTGGCCCTCGCGGATGTGCTTCTGCGTCAGCCCGCCCACCCCGTCCATGCCGTTGGGCAGCAGGATGCCGTGCCAGTGCACGGTGGTATGGATGCCCTTGGGCAGTCTGTTGGTCACGAGGATGCGGACGCGGTCGCCTTCGACGGCCTCGATCATCGGGCCGGGCGATTGCCCGTTGTATCCCCAGCAGTTGACCACCACCCCCGGCGCGAACTCGCGCTGGACCGGCTCGGCCACGAGCCTGAAGACCTTCACGCCGTTGTCGAGCTCGTAAGGCAGGGTCGGCGTGTCGAGAGCGATCACGGGGCGGTACCCGCGGGTGCCGTTGGCGGGTGCGGCGGCATGGGATGCGGGCGGCCTTGACGGAGGCACGGGTTTGGATGGGACATGGCCCTCGTGCTGCGGCTGCATCGCCGCGAGCAGAGGGGCGGCGGCGAAGGCGCCCGCGGTCGCGGTGAGCACTTGTCTGCGTGTGATGGGCTGGCTCATAGTCGAGGACTCCGGTCGATCGGATTGCTGGGGGTGTGCGATTGAGTCAGGGGTGCTTCATGCCCGGCATGTCGGGCATCGCCATTGGAGGTGGCTGGGAAGGGACACCAGCGGGGGGAGCGACGATGGCCTCCGCGCGCTTAGGGACGCGAACGCCCATCGCACGCTCAAGCTCGGCGCGGGCGGTCCAGTAGTCCTGCTGGGCTCGCGCCGCGTCGATGGCCGAGCGGGCCTCGGCGCTCTTAGCTGCGAGCAGTTCGGGGTAGCCCGTGATCATGGCGTTGTGCTCAGCGAGCGCGAGCTGGCCGACCTTCCGCCGCTCAGGGAGGATCACGCGCTCGTAGCGAGCGAGTGAACGACGGGCGAGCGCCATCCGCTCGGCCGCAGTGCGCACCTCGGCGCGGGCCGCGCCCCGGCGGGACGCCAAACGCTCCTCCGCCTGGCGGATGAGTGCCTCCCGCCGGGCGTAAACCGCCTGGTGCTGGTGAAAGATGGGGAGTTCCACGCTGAAGTGCGGGCCGGTGGATTGAACTCCCTCACTGCTGCGTTCGGTCTCGACGCCGACGCTCCCCTTGGCGAGGAACCACTTGCGGTCGAACTCCAGCCCGAGCCGCTGCTGCTCCACCTCGCGGGCGAGGAGCGCAAGGTCGAGGCGGCGATCCAACGCGGTGGTCACCATTCCTTCGACGTCAGGATCGCCGGACGGCACCGGATCGTCGTTCGCGGCGATCGACCAAGGCGTGAGGCCGTCGGTTAGATCCAGGAGCCGCCCGAGCTCCTCGCGGCTGATCCGGGCGGCCGACTCGGCCTGGTCCAGTGCGATGGCCGCCTCCGCGGCGGCAAGACGTTCCCGGGCGAGTTCGATCTCCGGGACGTGGCCGAGCGGGAACTGCTGCTCCGCGATGTCCCGCGCGGCCGCGCCGAAGTCTGCTAGGGCGCGCTGGTGCTCGAGTACGCGCTGATCCGCGGCGAGCCGGTGCCAGGCAACGCGGACGCGTGTCGCCTTGTCGAGCACCGCGTCCGTGACGCGCAGCAGCGCCGCGTCGAGGTCGTTGCCCGCGATGCGCTTCCGGAGGGGCACCAGGAAGACGTCCAGCCAGAGGTCCAGGCCCACGTTCCAGTTGACGCCGCTGGGCCCGCGGTCGGGTATGCGGAAGAAGCCGGCGAAGTCGGGGTTGCGGAGAAGCCCCGCGTGGACGAGGTCGGCCTGAGCCACGCCGAGGTCTTCATAGACGGCTTGGAGCTCGCGCGATCTGAGCAGGGCGACCTGCACCGCGGCGTCGGCCGTGAGGGGCTGTGCGAGCAGCCCGGACACGAACCCATCGGCGTCCGCGTCTTCGGGCCCACCCAGTCGCCAGTGCACCCGAGACGTCGCCGGCCCGAGGCGCTCGGCGGCGGCGGAGCGCACGTCGCCGAAGCGCTCGTCGGGCCGGACGGACACGCAACCGGCCAACGTGAAGATGCACACCGCCGACAATGCCGCGCGGGATGAACGACTGAGGGTCATGGAGAGGGCTCCGTGGCTGGAATGACAGAGGCAGGTTGGCTGGCAGTTGTTGCCTTGCGGAGTTCGAAGGCGATGGACAGGCTGAGGACGGTGCGGATCACGATCACACCCGCGAGCAGGCCCATGCCCTCGAGGGTCGGGGTGGTCACGGTCTTGAGGATGTCGGCGGCAATGAGGAATTCCAGGGACAATACCAACCGTCCGGCGAGGCGGAGACGGGCAGTCGTGACCTGACCGTCGAGATCACGAGCCATTGCAGCACGAGCGACCTCGAACACCCCCATCACAGTCGAGGCGACGATCATCACCGCGGCGATGGCCTCGATGACTCGTGATGCGGCGTTGATAGACACTTCGAGCATGGGGAAATCCGAACGTCATGTATGCATGCGGCTTATCGTCGGTTCGAGACGGGTGGCAAACACTTGTCACAGTCCACACCTTCCGGCGCACACTTGGCACACCAAAGCCTGAGCTCCCCTTCTTGTTCGTAGATGGACACATCCGTTCTGCATTCGGGACACTGATGTACGCGCCGGTACTCGACGTGCCGCCAGCCACCTCCTCGGTACTCGCCCCAGAGATGCACCTCCCTCTTCGCCGCGTCGTAGCACGAACGGCAAACCCGGACTCCGTCGGCCACCGAGTCCGACTGACGATGCGGCGTTGTGGAGCAGCCCACGGCGAGTGCCGCGAGAAGAACGAGTGAGCCAGAAACCCAAATACCAGCGTTCGGGCGCATGCGTGAACTCCTTTGACTCCTGCTTGACGACCGCAGACAGCGACGCGCGCCGTCAATGGTGCTTGTACCAACCGACCCCCTTGATGTCGTTCCACGAGTTCGTCTTGTGGCAGAGGTAGCACTGGCTCACGTCCGCGCTCTCGATCCGGGCGACCTTCATCGACACCATCGAGAAGTGCTCCATGTAGTGGCTCGGCGGCGCCTGATGGCATTGCGCCCAGTCGGTCGACAACGCGGAGGGGTGGCGGAATTCGCGGATCGACCATCCGCCGACGGCCGCGCTGGTGGCGTGGCAGGAGGCGCAGCCGCTGCCCATGAGCCCCCGGTGCGGATCCTGATTGGCGTGGCACGCGTTGCAGTCGAGCGCCAGCTCGCGCGGGGTGATCCGGGGGTGCGGCGCCGGCCGCGACGAGGCCACGCCGAGGGCCGCCATGATGGAGCGGGCGTCCGCCTCGGTGAGCGCGCCGCTGGACGCCGACTCTTCGGCGTGGTCGACGAGCGCGGCGTGCACCATGTCGATCGGGCGGCGCTCGCGTCCGAGATGCTCGACATGGCACTCCGAGCACGTCCCGACGTCGGCGTGGAACCGCGTGCTCTGCTTGGCGAGAACACCCTCGGTCACCGCCCCCGACGCGTGGCACGCCACGCACTTGTCGGCCGTCGGGCCCTTGTGCGGCGTGTGGCATGCCTCGCAGCGGTCGGCGAGGAACTCATGCTTCAACGAGAGCCTGCCCGGGTTCACGAACTCGCCCCATCCGGGAGCCGCGGACGTGCCTCCGCGGTGCGACATCAGCGGCAGCGCCGCGGCCGCACCCAGAGCCCCGAGTGTCACGACCGCGTAGATGATCTCGATCCTCTTCATGGCAGCCACCTGATCCCGAAGTACCACGCCGACCAGACGTGGACGGCCAGGAGCGCGTAGAGCACGATGGCGATAACGATGTGGCACGCGAGCCAACGGCCGAACGCGTCCTTGACGACCTCGTGAGACTTGATGGCGTACTCGAGGTCGGCCATCGACTCGGACAGCCGAATCGCTCGCTCGCGCACGCCGGGTGGGCGGCCAGCGCCCGCGGCTGGGTCGGCTACGAAGAAGGGGGCGGCCAGACGCGAGAAGAATCCCGCGAACGGCCGCAGGGCCGCAGCGGCCTCGGGCTCCTTGGCCAGCTCGCCGGCCGTCCGCTCGTACGCGACGCGCATCCCGGCGAGCATCTGCTGCTGCTCGCGCGAGTCGGCGCTCAGGCGGCCCATGAGGTAGCGTCCGACGAAGCCGCTCACGGCGACGATGAGCATCATCGCGGTCAGCGCGATCCCCAGCGGGCTCTCGAAGCGGTGCCCGCTGTGCAGCACGCCGAGGATCGGTCCGAGCACGCCCGCGTAGATGTGGACGGCCAGCAGGGTGCGCATCGACACAACACGCGTCACCGGCCCCTTAAGGAACGGGAGGCGCTTGACCACGAGGTATGCCAGCGGCACGAGCATCAGCGCGGCCGCGGAGATCCCCAGCACGCCGCCCGCGAGGCTGCCCGGGAAACGCGGGTCGCGGTGGACGGAGAACCCGAGCGCCAGCACCAGGAGGAGCAGCAGCAATCCAGTCACGATGGCCCGTTCACGTTCCTGCATCGCTCAGGCCTCCACTTCGAGGTTGGTCGTCGCCTGGGCCTGGCATGCGAGGACGATGCCGTTCGCTTTCTCCTCAGGCGACAGCGCGTCCTCGACGGCCATCGTCACCGACCCCTTCCTGAGCCGGACCTTGCATTGCCCGCAGGTTCCCGCTCGGCAAGAGTTATCGATGACCACGCCCACATGCTCGGCGGCCTCGAGCACGCTCGTCCCCGGCGGCAAGGGGGCCGATCGATTGGAGATGGTGAATGCCACCACAGGCGTCGCTGGCGAAGGTTCGACCATCGCGGCCTGGACCGTCGCCTGCCGGTCACTCTTGCTGCCGGCCGGGCCGAATGCCTCGGTCCGGATCTGCTCGCCGGGGACGCCGAGCTCAAGCAGCATCGCTCGCGTGGCGTCCATCATGGTTGCCGGGCCGCACAGGTGGACCCTTCGACGCGCGATGTCCGGCACGGACTGGGTGATGAGCTCCTTGGTCATGCGACCCTTCGGGCCCATCCATGCGGTGCCGTCGGCGCGGGACATGGTCGCGACGACGTGCAGATTCGGGTGCCGCTTCTGCAGGCGCTCGAGTTCTTCCCGGAACACGAAGTCCGCCGAGGTGCGGCAGGCAAAGAGCAGAAAGATGTCCTTGTCCCAACCCCTGTCCGTGAGCGATCGCACCACGCTCATGAGAGGAGTGATGCCCACCCCGCCGCCGATCAACACGATCCCGTCCGCCTCGGCGCCCGTGAACGTGAAGCGGCCCTGGGGCGCGGCGACCTGGAGCAGATCGCCCGGCGCGACGCGGTCGTGCAGGTACCGCGACACCACCCCCTTCTCCTCACGCTTGACAGTGATCTCCACGTATCCCCGCTGTTCGGCGGAAGATGCGATCGTGTACGAACGCTTGGTGGTGCTGCCCGCCTGGGCTACTGCGAGCGTCAGGAACTGGCCGGGGAGGAACTCGAAGGGCACCGGCCCGCCCGTCGGATTGACGAGCCTGAAGGTCTTGATCCCCGGCGTCTCGTCGAAGACGCTGGCGACGCGGAGCGAGCCGCTCCAGGTGCCGGTCGACTGCTGTGCGCGATCGGACACGGATGCCGTGGGTGGAGGGGCCTGTGGATCGACGCCAGACGACCCTGTGGCGGGCGGGGTGGGGGTCGGTATGGCGACCACGGCGCCCGGCGGCGGCTCCGTCAAGCGTGCCAGGAGAGCTGTAGCCCGCCTCATCTTGACGACGTACATCAGCACCATCACGACCGCGAAGGCACTCAGCAAGACCATGACCGCCCAGTGCCACAGGGACCAGCCCAGCCACCCGTGCGTCATGGGGGGGGCGTGCATCGGCAGGCTCAGCTCTCTCTTGAACCACTCGAGCGCGATCTGCTGGGGCGAAGCGCCCGCGGCGGCGGCACGGTGGGCCGCGAGGCCACTGTCGAACCGGGCGAGGCCCTCCCGCATTCGTCCCACCGCGTCCTGCATCGCGGCGTAGTCGTTCCTGGCCGCGGCCTCCTGGAGCACCTGGAGCGCGTCCGACACGGCCCGCGTCCCGGACTCCATGCGCGCATGTGCGTCGCGCTGCAGCTCGGCGAGTTGTTCCGGAGAGAGTGCGGGGAGCCCGATGAGCCGTGGGTACAGCTCCTTCGGCGGTGTTGTCCCCATGCCCTGCATCATGTCCGCCATGCCCGACATCGCTCCCGCGCCGGTGGAGGTTGCTGGCGGCGACTGTGGCACACCTGCCGGCGCGGGATGGTGTTTGGCGTGCTCCTCGGGACTGACCTGCGCGGCCACAGAGAGCGGCACGCAGAGCGCGACGCCGAGGCCGAGAGACAATGCCGCTCGCCCGCGCCTCATGTGTTAACCTCCTTGAACGCGGGCGTGCTTCCTGACTCGATGATGTCGCTGGCGGCGGCATGTCCGACGACCGCGCGCAGCGCCGCGAATGCCGCGGCGTCGATTCTGCTACCGCTCAGCTCGGACATCACCGCGAGCGCCGCGCTGGTGTCCGTGGGCGTGTGGTAGGGCCTCGGTTCGGTGAGTGCCGCGTACACGTCAGCGACGCGTAGGATGCTGGCCGCGGGGTCGATCGCCTTGGCCCGCAGCCCGCGCGGATAGCCGCTGCCGTCCGGGCACTCGTGATGCTGCGACACGATCCTCGCGATGGTGTCGGTCCCCGGGATGGCCCGGAGCATGGAGACGGCGAGGTCGACGTGACTCCGCATCACGACGGTCTGCTCCTCCGTGAGGCTCCCGTCCTTGAAGAGAATGTCGTCGGGCACACCGGCCTTGCCGATGTCGTGCACGAGCCCCGCGAGGCGAAGGTCGTTGACCACCACGCTGTCCAGGCCCATCTGCTCACCAATCCGCACGGCGATCGCCGCGACCCGGCGAGAGTGCGCGAGCGTCGCGGCGTCCCTTACGCCAAGAACCGTCAGGAGGCCGGTGAGGCCTTGCACCATCTCGGTGCGCTGAGACTTCCTAATCACCTCGTCCCGCTGCCACTTCCGGTAGTTGGCGGTGTGCACAAGCTGTCCTGCGGTGAGTCCGACCACGACGTACACCACGGGCCACGCGAACTGGTCGGGATTGGACATGGGTGAGTTCCGCCAGTTGAGCAGGAGATGCAGCAGGTAGATCCCGCTGATCGCCGCGGCGGCGATGAGTGCGCCGCGCCGCTCCATCGCCACCGCCGCGATGATGACGGGCACCATGAACAGGCCTGCCAGCGCGATGTGCAGGCCGTGGACGGCGTGCGTGCGCGTGCCGAGCACAAAGTGCACCGCCGTGAGGACGACTGTCCACACGACGGCGCTACGAAGCTGGCTGGCCTTCTCGGGGTCCATGCGGCGCACTCATAGCCTCTGGCCGACAGCGGGCATCGCACCCGTGGGCAGTTCCGCGACGACGAGCAGACGGTTCATGGTGCCGTGCTCGTTGGGGACGCAGCCCGGGCAGCCGTCGAAGGCCTTGTCGCACCCCGGCTCGCAGCACCACTGGCCGTCCACAACGAACTTGTACTCGTAGGTTCCGGGAGCCAGATCGAGGTCGAGCACCCAGCGGCCGTCACGGGTCGTGCGTTTCATGGGATGCGATGTGGTGCTCCAGTTGTTGAACGTGCCGGCGACGAAGACCTGCTTCGCGTCGGGGGCCTTGATCGACACGACCGTACCTCCCGGCCTGCAGTGGGGGTCTCGCATGCTCATGCTGTGTTCTCCTTGTGGCTGATATGGAACGCCGGTTCACATGTCGCTCATGCCGCCGCCGCTACCCATGCCGGGCATGGCAGCAGGCTGGTTCGCCAGCGCTGGAGCGGGCGGCGCCATGCCCGTGAGCTGTTTGCGCTGCTCGTCGGTGAGCACGCCAGCGGCCTTGCCCACGTCGCGGATGAACTCGATCCGCTGCTCGCTCTTGGTCTGCTCGATCTCTCGCGCCTTCGCCTCGATCTTGGACGAGTCCGGCGCGTCGCTCCCGGTCAGATCCCACAGCTCCTGCTCGGCCTGGTCGATCTTCCGCTGGAGCGTCGCCTGGTTGAGCAGCGACTGCTCCTTGATTTCACCAAGCTGCTTCTGTTGTTCGACCGTCAGCGTGATGTGCGAGGCGTGGTCGAGGAAGAAGCCGGTCGCACCGAGGTGGTAAATGTGCGAGGCGCCCGGGAATCCAGGGAGTGCGGACGCCATCCCGCCGGTGTTCATGCCGCCGCCCATGCGCGACATCCCCATGCTCATCATCTGGTCCATCATGCCGCCGCTACCCGACATGCCAGACATGCCGCCGGACCCACCTCCCGACATCCCTCCCATCATCATCTGGTCCATGTCCATCATGCCCATGCCGCCCCCGCCCCCTCCGCTCGGCATGCCTCCGCCACCGCCAGCCATCCCGGGCATGCCCGACATCCCGCCGCCGGCGGGAGGCATCGACCCGCTCCCCATCCGCTTCATCCCCATGCCGGGGCCCATCGGCATGCGGCCCGGAGGCATGGCCGGCTGCATGCCGCCTGCTGCCTGCGGCGAACCTCCAGCCGCCTGCCCCTTCGCCAGAGCGGCTTGGAGCTGTGCGATCTGTGCGCGGAGCTCGGCCAACTGCTTGGCGAGCTCGGCGTTGTCGGCGGGCTGAGTCGCGGGGGGTGTGTGTGCCCCCGCGCCTTGGGCGACGTGAGCGGCGTGAGTGGCCGGGTCGACGCCGGCGGGCGGCTGGCCAGAAGCCGCGGGCTGCAACTGGGCGAGGGCAACTGCCGCCAGCGCGGTGCCGGCGATCAAGGCGAGGACGATGATGCGTGCACGGTTCATGTGTGATCTCCTTTTCGAGAGGCGACTGGCTGAGCAGACGAAGGCGTGGTGGCTGTGTCAAACATCCATAGCATATCCTCTTTGGATGTATACCGTCAAGACGCCCCGGAAGTTCGCGCCCTGGAACTGGGAAAGGCGACGGGCCTCGCCACAGGTGCGGGACGCGGAAGCGCCGTGACGGACAGAACCCGCCAACAGAACGCCGATACGATGGCCTTGTCGTACTCGAACCAGCCGCGAACCCCCAGCAGCCGCAAGGCCCGTCAGGAATCCCCGATGCTCACTCGACAGGTTGGAGTTGCCGCGACCTGTCTGGGGCTCATCGCCCGGGCCGGAGAAGGTGGGCTTCAGATCCCGCAGATCGCCGAGCGAACAGGGATTTCCAAGCCGACGTTGGCCAAGGTGATCTATGCACTGGCCCGCAAGAAGCTCGTCAAGACCCGGCGAGGGGTCGGCGGTGGAGTCGAACTCGCCAGGCCGGCGTCGAGCATCACGATGTACGACCTGTGCGTGCTCCTGGACGATCCGGTAGTTGAGTGCCGCTGCATGTTCGGGTTCGGCCACTGCGCCGCGGACGGGGCGTGCCCGCCCGGGTGCCCGTGCATGGCGATGCACCACAAGCAGATCGAGTTCCTCAAAGGCACGACGATGGCGGACGTCTCGTCGCTGATGCTCTCGCACCTGTGTCACGACGGAGAGACGAGAGGGAGCACTCCGAGGGGTCGCTCCGCGCGAGCACGTCGAGGGAAGAAGTGAATCGCCGATGCTGGCTGGTTTTGCGTGATGCGGGCGCAGCGTGATCACGGGCCACCACCTTCGACTGGATGCGCAGACACCTCGCGACCTTCAGTTTCCGAGAGCCGGCCGCCGACCGCGTACTCGAGTTCGATCCGAGCAAGCGCCGCATCCCGCTCCAGTTCGTTGAGCCGGATCCGCGCCTCGATGACGCCACGCTGCGCTTCGAGGAGCACCGTCACATCGTCCTGGCCCGCCGCCACCGACCTGGACGCCAGCTGAAGGTTGGTCTCGGCGAGCGCGATCAGGTCGCGGCGGAACTCAGCCGCGATCGCCTCGGTGCTCTGGGCCTCGACGAAGGCGACGCGTGCTGCTGCGACGGCGCGCTGGGCGGTGTCCTCGAAGGCGGCCAGGGACGCCCGCGCGAGCGAGCCCGCCTTCGCGATCTGGGCCTGGTTCAGGTCAAAGATGGGGATCGCGACCTCGACGTCAGGTCCGACGAACCGCGCCTTGTCCTCGGTCTTCTCGAACGCCACGCCG
>ERZ1066127.1218-NODE-1218-length-10267-cov-117.246671_pt1 | contig 10267 bp, 9 predicted proteins | sample MGYA00382774_ERZ1066127 | MGnify/ENA primary metagenome ERZ1066127 (study PRJEB33369, sample SAMEA5778357) | biofilm metagenome | biome: Industrial cooling water; feature: Water cooling tower basin; material: Biofilm | place: United Arab Emirates | collected... | reverse complement strand
TGCTTGCTTTTAAGTGCAGCCCCCACCGGACGGATAGCGGTGGGGTTGGTGCTGCGTTCGAATGGGTACAAATATACATTACAAAAGGAACAGAAAAAATAAAGTAGTACCATAAAATGATTATTGCCCAAAACGTACAAAATGAGTTACTTTGTTTCATGGTCAACATTCGCATACAAGTCAGTGATGAAGTCCGGGCTAAGCTCCTAGAAGTCCAGTTTCAGAGGAAGCTGGAAAAACAACCGCGAGCTACCATTGCAGAAGTAGCAGCGGACTTGCTTGAGGAATACCTCCTTAAAAACGAAAAGGCCCCACCGAAGTGAGGCCTTTTTTATTTGGCTTGCTCTTTTTCTCGTATGGCGGCATCGCCTGCTTGTCGTAATTTCCTGCCTCCTTCAAGGTTTTTGACATGACCTGCAATTATGGTTATGCTCGCCACAAGTGATCCAATTCCTGTAATAATTAAACCGGCCACTGGGTCTACAAATCCTACTAAAAGCCCTATGCCTGAGCCAGCTATCGAAATGCCTGTTCCGGCAAGAATAAGTGTAGAACCCTTTTCAAAGTTTCTGCCAGCTTCATTAAGTAGTTCTGGAAAGCCTCCAACTGCACCACCTAATCCACCAACGCGCATTTGATTTTCATATAAAATCTTGAATGAAGCGCTTTTGGCGAACAAAGTTTTGATTTTGATACTGTCAGACACAAATACATTTTGAACAGAATTTACGGGCACGCGCTGCACTGTGGGTTCTGAATCTCGATAGTAAATAAAAATCTGATCGGCATCTGTGATGTCGCAATTGTAAATCTTGCCTGAAACGGTTCTGATTTGATCTTGGGCACTAGCCACTGTGGCCAGTAAAAGAAACCCAAATAGCAATAGGTTTTTCATGATGCCAATATAACAAATTATGAGAATCGCGCGTTTTGCTCTGATTTGGTCAGCTTTTCTTCTCGTTCTTTCAATTTCCATATTTGATCATCGCCAATTGCTAAGCCATCATTGAGTCGGTCTTCTATTGACTTCAAAAGATCGTTTGTTTCTTGAATCAAGCTAATGATGCGTTTGTCATTTTGCATGCCAATTTCAAACCCTTCTATTTCCGCTCGTTCAGCGGCTCTCTGGGTTACTCTAGTGCCTGATGATGTATATCGGTTGGCTCTTCTACTTCTTCTTCTACTCATGCCTCCTTCTGCGAATCCTTCGCTGTTACCGCCTGTCATTCGTTCTGACTCCAGCCACTGAACAATGTTTGCATATTGGGGTTTGCGAAGCATCCAGCGAGGCACGACATATTCATCTTCATGCACTACACCTGCAACTTTGAATCCGCTTTTATCAGGTATGCCAAAACCAGGGCCAGTAAAACCACCTCTATCGTATCCTTTTACTTCCTTTATCGCCTGAGCTCCAATAATAGCTATGCTTGCTACCATACGTGCATCCACAAGTCTGGCTCTTGCTGCACCTAAAATGCCAGTTGGATCAACCGCTAGCGAGGTCAACCGCACAGCTGCTTTTTCAAGCTGCGCCTTTACGACAATTTCTGCAATGGCAGCAGCTTTGGTGAGTGCCAGCGCCATTTTTGACAAGGTGGTGTTTTCGCCAAAAAAGCCTCTGGTAGTGGCCAACAAATTAGTGAGGTTTTCTTGCTGAATAACCCTCAACTGTGTGTCAGCCTTGGCCAATTCATTTGCCAGCTCTTTCTGCGACAGTGTTGTTTTGAAAGAATACGACTGTTTGAGCTTTTCGTACTTGGCTTTGGCTTCGGCAATCTGCTTTTCAATATTCACCACATCATCACCGTAAGCCTTGTAAGCTGCCAGCATGATTTCAAGGCTGCCAATTTTCAACTCCTGCAGCTGCATTTCGTACTGCTCTTGTGTAATCAGCTGGTTGGCATAATTCTCATGAACGAGTGCTTCTTCTTGGGCTAGTGCGTCTTTAATTTCATCGAATGCCAGCTTTTTGGCTTCAGCTTCGCGCTTAGCTTCGTCTTCGGCCAGCTTTATGCGGTTGTCGGCCATTTGCAAATCAATTTCGCTGGTGTCCATATTGAACTGCACCAGCAAATCTTTGCGTGCCTGCAATTGCCGGGTTTCAATATCGAGCAACTCGGCTTCATGGGTTGAACGATTTTCTAAATCATCGGCCATTTTGAGCTTTACCAAGGCCTTTTCGGTATTGTAAAACTGATTGAGTTTTTCAAGCGCCTTTTTATAGGCCTCGTCTTGCTCTTTATCTGTTGGCAACCCGGGTGCTTTAGGCTCATCTGAAGTACTGGTTTCCGTAGAATTCTTTAAAACCTGCTTATCCTCTTTTTCAATACCCAAACGCTTCATCAAGGCTTCTCTTTCTTCTAAGAGCAGGTTGCCTCTTTCCTCTTGGTTGCGAACAGATTCAAGTGCTTTTTTATAATCAATAAGCGCAATGGCCAACTGCTGCCTGCCAGAAGCGTAGTTCAAAAGTGGACTGCTCTTGTTCTCAATCATGCTCAAAATACCTAAAGCTTGTTGATACAGTGTCAATCCCTCAACCATCTTTAAATTATACCTTTCTGCCATTTTTATGGCTTGAGCCTTAAGTTCATCTTCCTTCTTAAAGAGGGTTTCTTTCTTCTCTGCTACTTTGATATTGTTGGCTTGTATTCGCTCATCTTCTTTTTGTAAAATAATTTTGTTAATCATCTCATCATTAAGCAGACGAATGGATTTTCTTATTTCATCATTTGTCGCCTTTTCAGCATCAAGATGCTTGAAATATTCAGGATAGGAATTTTGCAGTTCCTTAATAATTGAAATACGTTCTTTTTGAGTAGTATTAACATCTATCAATTGCAATTCGAGTTTGTTAAGATTCAACCTTTCTCTCTCCATGTGTTCAGATACAGGGACATTAATTAACTGAACTGCATAATTAACAAGCTGCTTCATCCCTTCTAAAAAGGCGTTATTCACAAATAAACCTCCTAGCCACTTTTGAAGCTTTTCAATGTTTGCAGCTAGATTATTGTTTTTAACGTTGTATTCGTCAATTACAGAGGACCCCTCTTCGAAGCTTTTTTTAGATATATCTAGCTGCCTGCTTAAGACATCTAAGTTTTTGGAAAGCACTCCAAACAAACCAGTAGCTCGGCCGCCTTCAATGCCCAAATCACCCAAGGTTTCGGTGAGCTGCACCAAGCCACCTTCAGTTTTTCCGGCAGCTTCAAGTACCAACATGAATGCGCTTAAGGCATTTTCATTCATCTTTTTCTCAAACTCTTCGACGCTAATGCCTGCGATGCGCGCATAGGTGGCTGCATCGCTGGCCATTTTGGTAAACATTTTGCTCAGGGCGGTGCTACTTACCTCACTGGTTTGTCCCAACGAATCGAGCGTGGCACCCAATGCCATTACCTGGTCAATGCTTATGCCGGCTATAGGCGCAATGCCGCCCATTCGCTTTAAAAAATCAACAATGTAGCCTTCACTCGCTTCGCTGCTGGCACCAAGCGTATTCATGGCGCTGGCAACTTTGAGCATGCTTTGCTCTAAGCCAAATTGTTCTTTGAGCTTGAACAGACCTACCAACTTGCCTATTTGGGTAATGGCATCCTGTCCGAGGTCTTCACCCAAGGCAACGTTTATTTTGTCGGCTGCACGTACAAACTCCTCAACATCTTTCTTGCCAGTGATGCCCAGCTTACCAGCATCGCGGGCTAGAGCCAGTAGTTCACTTCTAGCTGTGCGAGTATCAAATTCACCAAAAGCAGAATTCAACCTTTTAACCTCGGCTTCTGTCATGCCTGTAGTTTTCATCACATCGGCCAAACTGTCGCTCAGTTCGGCATTTTTTCGAATCATGTTGCCAACCTTGCCAGTAATGGCATCAAAGCCTAAAAAGGCAACAGCCATCATTCCAAACTTGCCTATTTCGGCCTGTATTTGTCCGAATATACCTTTGGTTTGCTTAAGCTCGCCATTTACGTCTTCAATACGTTTTTGAACAGATTTGAATTTTTCGGCCTTTTGGGCGAACTCTTCACTGGTGGGCGAAAGGTTGGCCAGTTCGTTACGCAGCTTGGCTGCTTCGGCGCGCAGGCTTTTGAGTGTAGCATCTGCTGCTACACCGTTTATGTATACGTTGGCTGTGCTTTTAGTTTGCATGGCAATTATTTTATAGTGAGGCGTTTGGCCGCTATTTCTGCTTTGTGTTTGGCTGCGGTATCGGCTAAATCCTGCAGCATTCTTTCAATTACAGGGTTATACCAGGGCTTGGGCACTCGGCCTTTTTTACCCGATGCAGCGCTCCAAGCAGCAGCATTGGCTCTTACCCGGCTTATGGGCCAGCCTTTGCCCACGCCCTTGTGCACAAATACCATATACCGCTCAAACTTGAACTGCACCCGGTCAACCTGACCAAAGCGCTTGTAATCTTTCCAATTGAATGTTGCCGATGCATCGCCACTTACGCCAATGCGCTGGCGAAATATTTCGCGCTGCAGCTCCCTGAAAGCACGGTGGCCCCAGTTTTTAACCGCCTGGTTAAATGCTTGTATTTCGGTATGGGTATCTGGTGCCTCCATCAGTATTTGTACATTTCAGCTTCGGCCGGTTGGGTATAGGGCAGGGTAATGTCAATGTGCTTTATGAAGTAGTGCGTACCCTCAATTTCCTTTTTGCGGGTAATGTCAAAAGCCAGTATCTCGCCTGGTGGCAAGTTGATGCGGCGCTTCACCAAAAAGGTGTTGCGCATAAAATCAACATACTCGTTCAGCCACACTTTAAAGCGGCCTTTGTTTCCCGAAAACTTCACCGAGTAGGCAAAGGCATCGGCCATTTCGGGGTTAAATTCATCGGTACTGGCGTAGGGCACAGGGTATTCAGCATCACTACTAGCACCGAAAACACCTCGGTAAAAAAGCAAGCGTGTGAGTGCCGTGCTGTCGCTCAAATTAAAGCCGCGCATGGCACCCAAGCTGCCCATAAATGGCATGCGGGTGGTAAGGCCGTAATTGAACTCCACATCATCTTTCATGGCGGGTATGCCAAAGCGCGATGTTTTTACTTCGGGTACGCCCGCACCGGCTTGCACTTCTCCTAGATCATAGCTGTAGAATTTTCGAACAAAGGCACCCAGCACATCTTGCTCATAAATTTCCCAGTTGGTATCTGCCAGTTGGGTAACATCGCCAGTTCGGTAGCCGCCTGCAGGTGGCGTAACAGTGCTAACCTGCCGCTTGTCAATTACCGATTTTTGAACTGCAATTGCATCTGCGGCATCGGTACTGGGTGTAAGTGCTGTGGCTGCTCCGTAATTTTCGGGCAGCTCTTTGTTGTAAACGCGCTCGGCATAGCCGGTCCAGTTGGCATCGGGTGGTAATTGCAGCAAGCGCCGCAATGGAATTACTTTCAGCTGGTTGTTTTGCGAATCAAACCAGGTTACCCATCCCCAAAACTCGCGGAACTCTTCTAAAAAGTCAGCCACAGTTAGGTCGGGTAAAATGTCTTTCAAGAAAAAGCCTTCGGGCAACAAAGCCACATAGATGGGTGCTGCTGGTGAACCGTAAGTTGTTTCTACCTCGTAATTAATACTCTTTCCGGTGAGCATCACCAGTGAGAGGATTTCAGGGTCATCTACAAGCTCAGTTACGAACTCATAGCCCAGCTCGCTGGCCAGTCCTGCAAATACGGCGAATGCGTACACAGCAGGGCTTTGAAAATATCCGGCTGGCCAAGGTATGCCAGTAAGTTGAGTGTTTACATCGGCGGTGGCTCCACTAGTTTGCCCGGTAATGGTAGTGGCTCCCCATGGTGGACCAACAGGCTCAGCAACAACCAAGCGATTTGCCTGGTTGGTTGCGTTAAGGGCCACAATGCCTTGGCTGCTGCCGTTGGTTACAATTTCACCATCTATAAAAGTGCCTGTCTGGTTGGTAATTACCAGCATAATTGGAGGTACGCTGTCGCCTGTAACCATTGGCCGGTGCAAGCCGCTTGGCTCTAAGCTGAGTTGAAAAAAGTTGTTGGCTACGTAAAAGCCAGCAGCACGCTCATTTTTATTGAAATAAGCCGGGTTGTAAAATGGAAAAACCACATAGGGCCACTTTGGCCAGCCTCCTTCGTTTACAGCTCTTGCCAGGTTACGCGCGCGGTTCTGCTGGCCAGCAGCCGTAACTATGCTTTGAAACTCGTTTGCAAATTTCAAGTCACCCAGTTTTTTGTTCTGCAGCTCATTGGCAGCAGCTCCGTTGTCGGCCAAAAATTGCACTTCAAAAAAGCTTCCAGCATCTTCAATGCGCAGGCGGCCTTTAAGGCTTTCGCCTGCATACTCCAAGCGCACACCATCGGTAATGGTGGTGATGGGGTTGCTAATCTGCGGGTCGTGCGAAAAACCAAGCAGCCGCATGTTGGGCTTTTTAGGCAGCTGAAAAGGAAACGAAAAGCTGCCCTGCACCCTTCCTTGGCTAAACACGGGGTTTACCCTGCGCAGCCGAATACGCGTATTGGGCGAGAGGGCCAAAGGCTGGTCGAAAGCGTAAAGTTTTAGCTCACTCATGCGCGGTCAATAAAGGCTTCCTGAATGGTTACTTGCATGCTAAAAAGCTCCTGGTTGGTGCTGCTCAAGTCGTCGCTGTGGGCGGTAATGTTTACCCGGGTGCGCTGGGTAAGGTCGGGGCTGAGCATGTATACTTCGTTGCTGCCTACCAGCTCCTGCAGCCACACAATGTAATCGCGGCGGCGGTTGCCACTGTGCAGTATATAGCGCTTTTGGCGGGTAACTTCAACCTCACGCACTTCGCCCTGGCTGCGGGTGTAATTGGCAGGCAGCAGGTGATCGGCAAAGCTGCGCGTGGTGTTCACCGTTTGATCGGTGTCGCCTTCAAAATACACCACTTCAAAAAGGCCGTTGGCAGCCTTGAATGCCAGGGCAACTTCGGCTGTTGGCTCGCTCTGATCAAGGGCCAGTGTAACATACTCGGTGCGGTATTTGGGTCCGGGTGAGGAGCTTTGAATGTAACCCAAGGCCACTTCCAGTTCGTACAGCTCATCTACATTTACCCCGATTTCACCGGCAATAAATTCGGCCGATGCATACACGCACACCAAACCTTCACCCACTATAAAAATATCATCAACCGGCACAGTTACTTGAGCCGACAAAAAGCCATCCGATCGGTTGGTGCGGTACCGGGTTTGAAAGCCTACACGGTCAAATGGCAACACATTGTGATTAGCAAAAAGCAGCACCTGGTGCGGCTTTACCTGCACCGTTGGTGGGCGTGTGCTCCAATATTTTCGGGGGTTGGCTGCTGCCAAATAATCGGCGGTGCTGCTGCCTGGTACGTTCACTTTGTCAAACAGGCCGGGCAAGGCCTTGTAATTGACGGTAATGCGCTTTTGAATCAGCGGGTCGTCGCCATAACTTTCGGCATAGCCCAAGGTGTAATCCATGGCAGGCACCACCACAGCCAAACCTGCGGTACTGAATGCTGGCAGGGGCACAGTCAACAAATTGTCGAGCATTTCTTCCAACACAAACTCACACTGGTTGGATGCATTTACCCTGGCATCTTTTTGAAGGGTGATGCCAGCAGCTGTGAGGTACAGCAGCACCTTAAAGTTGGGCCGGTAGGTAGGGGCAACACCTGCCACATTGGCGCTTTGGGTAAGCAAAACATTGCTATTGGCAAACTGAATGGTCCATTCAGCACCCGTTTGTTTGGCCTCAAGCTGAAACCAAAAAGGGAAATTATCGAAAGTGATGTCGTAATTGTCGGCAATAAAGGGGTTGGTAATTAGCATATCAACCAAGTTGACTAGGGCCCATTCGGTGTCACGATTTACTGCGTATTCAAAAGCGCTGTTGGTATCGGGTGTTGTGCGAGCGGTAAAAATGTATACCTTGCCATTAATGGTCAAGGTGGTGAACATGGTGTCGGTTGAACCAGCAAAATTTACACGCAAGCGTGCTTTGGTGCCAGCAGTAAGCTGGTAGTTATTGGTTTGCAGCACCAGGCGCAAAGGCTGGCGCACAGGTGCCAGCGCAGGCGGCTGGCTTACAATGCTCAGTGCCATCAGGCAATCCTCCTTAAATTGTAAATGGTATCAAAAACGGCTTGTGGCGTGGTTACGGTAAAGCCGTTCATCAGGGCGTAATGCAGTACTTCATCGGTGGCGCTTTCGGTATAGTCGGCTGTGTTGAGTTTGGCATCGGTGCTGTTTTCCACCAGCTCAAACTCCAAGCGAAAGCCGTATACATTGTCCCACACAGGCCCCATGAATGCGCCTTTTGAATCGCTGGGGTTAAAGCCGGTAATGCGCAGCTGGTATTTGTCGTGGTACATTTTTGCCAGCACACCCATGGCCAGCTGTTTGCAGCGGGTTTTTAGGGCAACTTCCTCGGCAGCACTTGCGCCTACTTTCAGCTTATCAACCACCAGCAGCGCACCCATAATGCGGTCGGTAATGTAGATGGCGCCATTATCATTGAACTGGCTTTCAGGCTCCTCAATAATGAGTGCCGGAAACTTGAGCTTCAAGTCGTTCAACGATCTGTCCAGGTCTTCCATGTGCCACTGAAAGAAGGTCTTTCTATCAGGGCCGTTGAAAAATGCCGGGTGATCTTCGGCCACGGCACGGAAATAAGCCACGTAATCATCGTAGCGGGTAAAGTCGTAAGTGCGGCCGTAGGTCATTTTTTGCGGGGTTGGTTTTCAAGCTGCGACTGCAGGTGAATCAGAATATTGGTGTAGTACACATGCTCCACCTCGTTAATGGTGCCAAACTTGGGGCCGGCCATGGCCACATAGAACTTATACCAGCCAAAGCGGTCGTTGGTATCGCCGCTTTTGGTGGCCGAAAAAACGTCGGGGGCTACGGTCTTCCAGTGTGCCTGGCAACCTTCAAAAAACAGTAGGGTGGCATACAGGTAGGCATCGGGCAAAGCTTCAAAAAGCTTGGCGCGCCGGGCAAGGGTGTTTTCGTTAAAAGGCACACGGCAGTCGCCAGTGTGCAGTTGGGGGAATAGCTTCACCAGTGGCCACCACCAGCGCCTTGGGCGGTACAGGGTGGCCATGAGTTCGCACAGCAAACGCCGCTGCTCTGCGAGGTCGCTACTTTCTTTGTAGTTGGTAAGCTGGGTAAAGGCGGTAATTACTTCGCCAAAGCCACCGTTGTTAAAGGCATCGGATGGGCCGTAAAAATAACGCAAGCCCACCCTCACCTTGGGCAGTAACTGCCGGGTGAGGGTAGATGGAGCAAAGGCCCAGTCCAGTTTTTCGCAAATGAAATAGATTTGCTCAAACGGAATCTGCAGGATGGCTTTGTTGCGCTCAAAGGCGAATTGTGTAAAGCCAAGCAGACGGTAGGCCAATTTGAATTTGGCCTTGGCCAGGAGGGTGCGGCCGTTGAAACAGCGGCACAGCTCAAGCAGCTGGCTGCGCGTGAGCTCGTTGAAGTTTTGGGGTAGCTGCCCCTTAAATACCCGTCCTTTGTACTCTATGGTAATGGCTTGCATCGTGACAAATCACGATGCAAAAAGGGAGGCCGAAAAGGACAGCGTGTTAAGGTTGACACCTTAGGTTGACACCTTTAATCCAAAACCACCCAATCGACAGCAAGCGCATCCGTAGTTGAAGGTGACCAACCTGCAATGCGATTGCTAGGGTCAACTATAGCTAGTTGATTGTCGTAGTAAATGGCGTTGATTTGTTCGGCGGAGTTGTTAAAACGTCTTTCGAACTCGTCTTTAACCGATTGCGGTAACGATTGCATTTTGGGTACTATTTCCCGGTTTATCACCGATGGCACCTGCATAAACACAAACGTTCCTCTCAACCAACTAACGCGTTGAACTCTTTTGCCTTGATGTAAGGCTTCTAATGCATTTCCAAATCTCATGGTAACTGTGTTGAATTTGTTGATGCTCCTTTAGATTTTTCAAGAAGCAAAGGGCAGGAGCTTTATCCCTTGCTTCAGGTTTATTGTTACCTAAATGCCGTGTGCATACCCTGCCCCTGAATTTGGCGGTTTTTGTTGATGCCCCACCAAAGCGTATCGGCAGCATCGCTGATGTGAGTGGCTTCTTCGGGCGGGGTTTTGTCGTCGGTTTCTGGCTTTTTGTCCTTCTCATAACCGTTTTTGTTGAGCTTGAGCGCAGCCTGCTGCATGCTTATTTCCATGGCTTCGCAGTTCTGCCTGTTGTACGAAAAGCCCAAAATATTAGGGTCGTCGCCACCAAAGGTGTTTTGCCAAAACATATAGCGGCTGTTGTGCCCGG
>ERZ1066127.1214-NODE-1214-length-10314-cov-11.958573_pt1 | contig 10314 bp, 13 predicted proteins | sample MGYA00382774_ERZ1066127 | MGnify/ENA primary metagenome ERZ1066127 (study PRJEB33369, sample SAMEA5778357) | biofilm metagenome | biome: Industrial cooling water; feature: Water cooling tower basin; material: Biofilm | place: United Arab Emirates | collected... | reverse complement strand
CGTATAGGCCGACCGTAAAGGCCCACATGTGGCGGAGGCGTCCCGCCTCCAGGCCCCTCAAAGCCCGAACCGGCAGGGAACGCTCTCCGAGCGGTCCGGCGGAAGCAATCTGGTTTTACTCTAACGCATCCAACCTTCCCCACAGACGTTGTTCGCGAACAATCAGCCATAGGACGGAAAAACTCTGCCGAGTCAACCCTGTTTCCGCCACCAGAGGTTTTGGAGAAACGTCCTTACCTTTGTGAAAAAAATTTCGTGCATTGCCACGTTCCGTGATTACCATCCGCGCATGGAATTTCTTATCATCGGTGGCATAATACTCGTGGGGTTGATTGTATTGCTCGTGCGCAAGGGTGCGGGCAGGCGAGAAGGTAATTCTTCTGCCCACGATCCCCAGATGTGGACAGGCCATTCGGATCACATCCATCAGAGCGAAACGACAGACAACTCTTCCAGCGACCATCACTCATCCTGGGATGACGATTCGAGCAGTGATAGTGGTAGCAGCGATAGTGGAAGCAGCAGCGATAGCGGATCCAGCTCCAGCAGTGATTGATTCACGCAGAATGATGACCAAATCGCTACGCTGATCGCTGCCTATGATCAAAGCTCATAATTTCTCCCGGGCTCGGGCACGATGGCCTCGGTGCTGGGGAGTTTTTCTTTGAGCTGGGCGGCGAACCAGGCCACGGCATCGTCGTCGCCGTGGACGAGGAAGGTTTTCTTCGGCTTGACCTTGAGGATGTAGTCGAGCAGTTCCTCGCGAGTGGCGTGACCGGAAAAGTCGAAGGTGTCCACATCGCAGAGCAAGGGAACAGCGGGGAGACGCTCGTCCATTTTCACCAGATCGCCGCGCTTGGCCGCCTTGATGCGGGCACCGGGCGTGGCGGAATCCGTGTAGCCCACGAAGTAGATCGCGTTCTTCTGGTTCTCCATGAAGCCTTGCGCGGCAAAAGTGTTAGACACGGTGTTTTCGGACATCATGCCGCTGGACAAGGCGTAGATGCAGCCGGGATGAAGCGGGATGGGGCCCCGGCGTTTGCGGTTGCCGGTCTCCAGATCCATGTCTTCGAGAATCTCGAAGTCGGGGAAATGACGACGTGAGCCATGCATGTGCCGATCGTAGATCATCGTCATCTTGGTGCTCAGGCCACCGATGTAGACGGGCGTCTTGCGCGGGATGAGTTTCTTCGATTTGAACTGGTGAATCATCGTCAGCAATTCCTGCGTTTTGCCGATGGCAAAGACGGGAATGAGAACGGATCCGCGGCGATCGATGACCTTGCGCATTTGCTCCGCAAGGCGGTGTTGTTCCGATTCGCGGGTGTAGTCCGCCCGGCGCTCCTGAGCACCGCGGGTGGTCTCGATGATCAGCGCGTCCACCGTGGTCTCCGGCATGACAGCACCTTTCAGCAAGGTGTGACCGCCGAAGCACAGGTCGCCGGTGTAGAGAACTTTTTTCCCTTCCGCCTCCATGGTGATGCCCACCGAGCCGAGGATGTGACCGGCATCGTGAAAGGTGCCGCGTATGGTGCCGGCGGGATCGAGATCGAAGGGGCGCTCATAACCGCGGGTTTCGAAGCGGGGCTCGAGCTCCTCCAGTTCCTCGTGGGTGAAAAACGGATAATCGGTGATGCCGAGCTCGAGGCGTTTGCTGTTCATCACGTTCACCGAGTTGTGCAGCATGGCCTTCGCCAGATCGGCGGTGGCGGGGGTCATGAACAAAGGGGCGCGCGGATGGCGGCGCAGCAACATCGGCACGGTGCCGGTGTGATCGAGGTGGGCGTGCGTGAGCACGGCGGCATCCACCGAGCCTTCTTCCACAAATTCAAAATGCGGCGTGGCCTCGAGGCCCTCGTGCTTCGGGTGCATGCCCGAGTCGAGCACGATGCGGGCTTTTCCGGTATCGATCAGATACGAATTGGCACCAATTCCTGCGTGCCGGCACAAACTTTTGAAAATCATTCGATAAGAGTCCTAACTGCGGGGAAAGTGAAACATCAGCCCCCGCTTGTCAACTGTGGAAAAAGACCGGCGCGGCGTCGCAATCCCGTCTCGCGCCTAACAAAAAACACTTTTTGCTTTTCCCGCTCGGGCATTGTGGGAGAATGCGGACATGGAGACATTGACGATTGCACAGCTCAGGGAGCAGGCAGGCGAGACGCCGTTTTATGCCGAGATCGATGTGCAATTGCAATCGCGCCAGGCCAAGACCACGCGCACGAACAAACCGTATCTGGAGCTCTCGTTCGCGGATTCCACGGCGGGTTTTTCGCTGAAACTGTGGGAGGACAGGCCGCTGTTCACCGCTGCGCGCGATTGGCCGGACGGGGTGATGATTCGCCTCGCGGGGAAATGGACGCAGAATCAATACGGCCTCGATGGCAATGACCTCAGCGCCCGCGTGTTGAACAAGGAGGAGCGCGAGCTGTTTCTTTCCGGTGATCCCGATCTCCAGGCGAAACAGCACGAGGACTGGCAGTGCATTCTCGATATCTGCGCAACACTGCAAGACCCGCGCCTGGCTTTATTGACAACGATGTTTTTCGAAAAATTCGGCGATAACTTCCGTCGCACCGCAGCCGCGCGGAAGAACCATCACGCACGGCGCGGCGGCCTGGTGGAGCACGTCGCGCAGATGATGCGGGCCGCCGAGGCATTGTGCCGGGTCTATCCGCAATGGCATCGCGATCTGCTCATCGCCGGGGTGCTGTTTCACGACTGCGGCAAGCTCTGGGAAAATTCCTACCCGCGCGATGGTTTCACGCAAATCCACAGCCTGCGCGGAGAAATGTTAGGCCACATCCCCATCGGCATCGAGGTGGTGAACACCCTGTGGCGAGAAATGATGGAATCCGATATGGCTTCGGGTTGGCTGACACTGGAGCCGCACTCGGAGGAGGTGCGTTTGCATTTGCTGCACCTCATCGCCAGCCATCACGGGCAATACGAATTCGGTTCGCCCACCTTGCCACGCACGCCCGAGGCCTTCGCCCTGCATTTCATCGATAATATCGATGCCAAAATGGAGATGCTCAAGGATGCCTACGCGAATGCCAACGAGATCGCGCCGAACATTTACGAAAAACAATTCCCCCTGCCTGCCAATCTCGTCACACCGCTGAAGACCTATGAGCTTCCGGTATTACTGGCAGAAGAGGAGGAACAGGCGGATGGGGAGAAGGAGAGTGCTGAGGAGAGCGCGGAGAACGTGTGATCTTCACGAGACTGGCACATCAAGACCTTCTGCCACCGCGAGTTTTTTCTGATTTCGATCGAAGGTGAGAAAGTGTTTCACCTTGAGATGCTTGGCAGTGGCAAGATGCAGGACGTCCATCGAACGGTGTCCCTGTTTCATCGTGTGCGTGGCGGAGAGCGCTTCCGCGATGCTGTGCACATCCTGCCAGTCCACAGCAGCAAGTTCGAAAATGCCTGCCTCAATCTGATCCTGTAGTGCCTTTAGCATGCGTTCAGCCTCGACTTTGGAAAAACCTTTTGTTTTATCCTTGTGATGCTGGAATACTTGGAATCGAGCCGATTGCCGGAATTCCCAAAGCACCAGGGATGAGACGATGATTTGACCGTCATAGCTTTCCATGAAGGCATCCGCGCGACTGCTATTATCCTGCTCACGGATGAGCGCGCAGAGAAAAGAGGTGTCAGCAAAAAGTGGCATTTACCCTTCCTCCCCCTCCAGCTCGGCCGCACGCATTTGCTCCACTTCTGCGGCAGAAAATGAGCGACCTTTCCATATCGAGTTACGTATGGCACGAAAGTCCACGCGAGGACGTTGTTTTTGCGTGGGCTTCGCCGCAGGCACCAAGGTGGCGTATGGCTTGCCGCGTTTGAGAACTTGCACGGACTCGCCATTGTCGAGCCAAGCAGAAACTCGGCGGAATTGATTGCGCAAATCAGCGGTTGTGACTGTGTTCATGATACATTGAGGTATCATCAAAGCCATTTCTGTGCAAGTGAAATATCTCACTCCACCACCTCAAACACCCCGCCGCCTAACAATCTTCCGCCATCGTAGAAGGCGCAGATTTGGCCGGGGGAAATGGCGCGCTGGGGGGTGCGGAAGACGACCTCGCAAGTGCCGTTCTCGCGCGGGCTGACTTCGCAGGGCTCGGCTTTGGCGCGGTAGCGGGGCTGGGCTTCCATCAGCGTTTTGCCCGTGGGTGACTCGTTGATCCAGTTGAGCATGCCGACGATGCAACGGCTGGCGTAGAGTCCGGGGGAGTCCTGGGTGTCCCAGCCGACGATGAGACGATTGTGTTTCAGATCTTTTCCCACGACCACGTAGGCCATGCCCTCGCGCGGCGAGGCAACGCCGTGGCCCTTGCGTTGGCCGAGGGTGTAGAGGTGCAGACCTTGGTGACGACCGCGGAGCTTGCCGTCGGTATCGACGATGTCGCCGGGCTGATCGGGCACGTAGTGGCGGAGGAAGTCGCTCATTTTCACAGCACCGATGAAACAAATGCCCTGGCTGTCTTTTTTCTGTGCGACCGGAAGGGCGAGGCGTGTGGCGATGGCTCGGGCCTCGGGCTTGAGCATTTCGCCGACGGGAAACAGCGCGTGGGCGGTTTGCTGCTGCGTCATCATGGCGAGGAAATAGCTCTGGTCCTTGTTCGGATCGGCACCGCGTAAAATGGCGGCGCTGCCATCGCTCAAGGTCCGGCGGCGGGCGTAGTGACCGGTGCCGACAAACGAGAATCCCTGCGCCAGCGCGTAGTCGAGAAATACGCCGAATTTCATCTCGCGATTGCACCACACATCCGGATTCGGCGTGATGCCGTTGCGGTAGCCCTCGATCAGATAATCAACAATGCTTTGGCGATACGAATCAATCAGATCGATCACACGAAACTCGATGCCGAGGTGTTTTGCCACCGCGTGGGCGTCCTCAATGTCTTGCTCCCACGGGCAGTCACCGGGGATGCCTTCCTCATTGATCCAGTTTTTCATGTAGCCGCCCACGACTTCATGACCCTGCTCTAGCAAGAGCGCTGCGGCCACGGCGCTGTCCACGCCTCCGGATAATCCGACCAGTACTTTTGCCATAGGAAAATCAGGATTGCGGAGGGGTCACGGCTTGTTGAAGTGCGTGGGCGATTTGAGCGAGGTCTGCGGCAGCCAGGGCCTGGTGCACGATTAAGGCCAAGATCATGCGACCATAGGCTGTTTCCACGGAAATCACTTCGAGCAAGCCAGTGGAGCCCACGCGCATTTGCACATGGCTGGATTCGCCCTGGGTGCGTTTGGCCGCCATGGCCATGCTGCGTGCCATGAAATACAACCGTTCATGCTCGCCATCGTCGAAAATCACAGCGCCCTCCTTGTCTAACACAAACATGCCGAGCATGAGGATGTTGGATTGCAGCCATTCCCGGTAGCGGGTCAATCTCTCCAAAAACGGCCCGCGCACCGGCGCTTCGGACGCGCGGAGTGGGGAAGTTGGTGGAGAGGTCTGTGGAGAGGCTTGGGTCGAGGTGGCTGCGGTCACAGGGTCCGGTGCGAAGCCGATGAACTCACCGTTGAATCCGGGATCTTCCGCGGGAGTGGAAGCATGCGGGGGCAAGGTCATGAGCGCCTCGGCGAGACGCCTCATTTCCAGCGGGTCCACCCATGGCTGTAAGGGGTCCATCAGGCACGAATGTTGGCTTGTTCCCATTTGGTTTCAATCTCCGATCGCAGGCTGTCAAACACGGCCTGGGCCCCGGAGCCATCTTCCATAATGCCGACCGGCAGACCTTTGGCACTGGCTCTCACAAAAATTCCATCACGCGGCACGGTGGTTTGAAAAACCATTCCTTGTGGCAAAAGCTGGCGCAGGGCCTGAGCGGCTTCGCGGCTTTCCGCGAGGTCATGCTGGACCATGGTCAGAGCCACACCGAGCACCACCAGGCGCGGGTTGAGCATGCGGATGCGGCTGAGGCCCTCGAGCATCTTCGGCACCGAGCGCACGCCCAGCGGTTCGGACTGCTGGGGAATCAGCACGGCATCCGAGCAGGCAATCACATCTGCGGTCACGCCGAACAAGCCCGCCGCCGTGTCGATCAAACAAACCTCATAGCCCCGCGCAGCCACGGCCCGCATGAAAGCACGGCTGCGTGCCAAATGCGCCCCCGCGATGCCGCCACCGGCTTCGTAATTGCTCGCTTGGCCTGCAGCTACCAGGGAAAATGTCGGCATCCGCGTGGGAACCACGAGTTTGTCCAAATCGAGACCCGGATCTTCCAGAAAATCATAAAACCCCGGCAACATGCGCGACTGCCGCGTCAGTGATAGCCCCACGGAGCCCTGTGGATCGGCGTCCACCAGCAAAGTGCGCACTCCTGCCCTTGCGAACGCGTGGGCCAGGTTGATCGCCACTGTCGTTTTACCGACGCCTCCTTTTTGACTGGTTACTGCTATGCTGATCACGATGAAACGGGTATGTGCCGCGAATCATAACCGCGCCCCGCCGTTGCGAAAGTCTTTTCTTTTCTATCGGAAAATTCCGTGTGTTCCGTTTGCTGTAGCTTGATCTTGCGTTGCCCGCGCAACCTGCTACGCTGCCCCGGCGAGTGAATCTCGCATGCATCCTAACGTTCATACCTCATGGCACGCACATCATCACAAAAGCGCAAGACGGCGGAGACGGACATCGTGTTGTCCCTCGACCTCGATGGCTCGGGAAATTCCACGATTGAAACGGGGGTAGGCTTTTTCGATCACATGCTCACGCTTTTTTCCCGTCATAGCCTGATCGACTTGAACGTGAAAACGATCGGCGATCTGCACATCGATGCGCACCACACGGTGGAGGATACCGCGATTGTGTTAGGCGATGCCCTGCGCGAGGCGCTCGGCAGCAAGGAGGGCATCACCCGCTACGGTCATGCCTATCTGCCGATGGACGAGACGCTGGCCCGCGTGGTGATCGATCTCTCGAACCGCCCGCATCTGGAATTCCGCACGCCGCCGAACACGGCATCGGCACCGAATTTCCCGCTCACCCTCACCGAGGAGTTTTGCCGCGCCCTGGCCAGCAATCTGCGTTGCAATCTGCACGTCGAGCTGCTCTACGGTCGCGACGGGCACCACATTGCCGAGGCGATTTTCAAAGGCATCGCGCGCGCCCTGCGCACCGCCATCACCGTTGATCCACGGGTGAAAGGCGTGCCCTCCACCAAAGAAGCACTCTAACCAAATCCCATGTCCGCTACCGTTTTGATCGATTACGGCGCAGGGAATTTGCGCAGCGTGGCGAATGCCTTGCACAGCCTGGAGGCCGAGGTGCTGATCGTCAGCAAGGGTGAGGATTTTCCGGAAAACCCGGCTCGCGTGATTCTGCCGGGAGTGGGTTCGTTTGGTGATTCGATGGAGCAACTGACCCGGCGCGGTCTCGCCGAGCCGGTGCGTCGCTCCATCGCCGCAGGGGTGCCGTTTTTGGGCATCTGCGTGGGCTACCAATTGCTCTTCGAGGGCAGCGAGGAAAGTCCGGGCATCGCCGGGCTGAACATCCTGCAAGGGCAGGTGGTTCGCTTTCAGCCCGGAAAAAAAATCCCGCACATGGGCTGGAACTCCACGCATCTGACCGATCCGCAGCATCCGTGCTGGGCGGGACTGGGGGCAGATCCGTATTTTTATTTCGTGCATTCGTATTTCCCTGCGCCGGTCGATACCGCCATCATCGCGGCCACGACCGACTACCAGGAAACCTTCGCCGCCGCCGTGATCCGCGACAATCTCTGGGCCGTGCAGTTCCATCCGGAAAAAAGCCAGGACAGCGGCCTGCAGTTGTTGCGGAATTTTCTCGCGCAGTGAGTCATGAACATCCGGCGCGATGTCCTCTGCCTGGCCCGGGATTTTTCCCCTCTCCGCCTGTGCGAGGATGACCGCCTGCCCGCCGATATCGAATTGGTTATGGGCTACCAGGGCCTGCTGTCGCCGGAGGCAGTGGCGGCATCGTTGCGCAGGGGCCTTGAAACATTTCCGCATCTCACGGGAGTGTTGCATCGTGAGTGCATCGTGCCCACCCGTGGCGACATCACCTGGGAGGTGGCGGACAGCGATTGTGGGGATGGCTGGGAGGAGTTGAAACACTGGCCTTTGGCAAAGCAATCGCGCCTGTGGATTCCGCAGCCACGGCCAGCGGGGACAACGGGATCGCTGTGGCAAACACGGCTCACGCTCATGCCTCGTGCGGGGATTTGTGTGATCGGCATGCGGGTCTCTCACGCGGCGCTCGATGGTGCGGGTCTGGCATGGTTCATTCATCAATGCACGGCTGCCACACGCGGGGTGGAGGCCGGCACGGTGCTGCATGAGCGGCCGGGATATGCCGCTGTTACCGGAGACTTGCGTGATCCACCGCCGCAGGGTTATGGTGTTTCGGCTGATCGAACGGAAAGCGTCTGGAGCGGTGATGCGCTTGCACGGAGCCAACCGCTGATCGTGGCGCTGTCGGTGACCGAGTTGATGACCGCACTGCAGGCCGCATCGGTGCTCGATGCCCGACTGCGCCTCGCGGCTTTGCTTTGTTCGTGGGTAGCGCAATGTCAGCCGCAAACACAGGAAGTGGCCTTGTGGTGTGATGCCCGCGGCACCAATGATCTGCCGCCCCATTTCACGGGAAACGCCGGATGTTTTTTGCATGTTCCGCTCCGTCATGAGGACCCGCAGTATCTCACCCGGCTCTTGCGTAGTGTGGCCACGCGCAGCGGCTTCGCCCGCATCGCGGAAACGTTCCGCCGCTTGAAAGAAGCCGAAGCGCGCGGCGCGCCCTACCGCTGGTTGGGATTGGAACAACAAGCTTTGCAACTGAACCTGGTGCCCCATGCCGTGAAGGGCACGGATTTCGGCATCGGTCTGCCGCGCTACGCCATGTTACTCTCGCGCAATTCCTCCGGCATCCGCATCGCCTTCACCCCGGATGCCGCGTATCTCATGATCGAACTGAGCCTGCCCGCGCCGACCAATCAATTTTTGTTAGAAAACATGCGAGCCACATTCCCATCGGCGGAAGTCTGGTGTGCCGGGGTCACATCATAGCCCGGTGCAAATGGATGGCGGCGGCGATGATGGGCTGGGCCCATTCAGGTGCGTTGGAGAGATCGGCGGGGGCGGTGATTTTTCGGGCTATTACTTCTAACAGAAGACGTGGCTTCGGAGCCAGGCCCTTGGCGGGGTCAGCCTCGGCGGAGTTGTCGTAGAGGCGCAGGTGGTGGAGGGAGGGGAGCAGGCGGATGAGGTTCTCGCGGCTGCTGTTCCAGCGCTCGCGGATTTTTTCCTCCGGGATGTCGTGACCGCCGCGTGTGACGCGGGAACGCACGCGTTGCAGGTGCAGATCGGGGCTTTCCAGTCCGCAAAACCAGATGTGTAGGAGATGTCCGCCGCGCGCGGCCGTTTGCAAGAGCCGGGTGATGCTGCGACCGCCGAGTGTGGTCTCGAAGCGGTAGTCGCGTTTCTGGGCGATGGCTTCTTCTAACAACTCCTTGCCGATTTGCCAGGCGTGGCCGTTGGCTTGAGCGGCGGAGATATCGGGGTGGAGGGCGCGGATTTTCAGGGCGACGGTGTCGGGGTTGAAAAGATTCGAGCCTTGTGCACGGAAAATTTCCTCACCGACACTGGATTTGCCCGCGCCGTTGACACCGGCGAGCACGAAGAGGCTGGGTGGCTGGCTCATGGTTGTTGTGCGGCGCGAAGTTGTGCTCCTCTGACGGCTGCAGCTCCCAATTCCTCAGGCGTGGCGTTGAATGCACGGATGGCCGCCTCCTTCTGCGCGGGCGACTGCATGTCATCGAGCATGGTGCGGTATTCCGTGCGCAGCTCGGAAAGCACGTGACTCTCCTGGGCGACGAGTCCGTTGTATTGCTCCACGGAAATCATCACAACGCGTGCCCGGTCATGACGGGTGACGGCGATGGGCTTGCCGGCGCTGACTTGATCGAGCACATCGGCGGTGGATTGTTTCAACTGCGTGGCGGTCACGGTGGGCAGCTCTTGCACGCGGGGGCAGGGTTGGTCCTCGATGGTGTAGATTGTGTTCATTTGAGACAAAATAGCTATTTTGTTCACTTTGTCAACAGGAATTTTGAGGCGACAGCACAGGGCGATCAAGCTAGGGAAATGAACTCGACCTAACGATTTCGACACCTTATGGTGAAGAGCTCTCACTGGCTATTTCAGCCCAATCGAACAGAATTTCAGAATTTTGCAGAATTGATAGAAGTGAAAAAATGGCGGGAATCGGTGATGCTCTGTTTTCTGAGATGAAAAAATCAGTGATTTCAGGTGCGCCAGGCCAAGACTGGCTTCTCTATTGATTTG
>ERZ1066127.1210-NODE-1210-length-10363-cov-19.691793_pt1 | contig 10363 bp, 7 predicted proteins | sample MGYA00382774_ERZ1066127 | MGnify/ENA primary metagenome ERZ1066127 (study PRJEB33369, sample SAMEA5778357) | biofilm metagenome | biome: Industrial cooling water; feature: Water cooling tower basin; material: Biofilm | place: United Arab Emirates | collected... | reverse complement strand
TATAAACCCTTAATAGAACCCTTAATACTTTTGCCCGTTTCTGCAGATGGGCATGGGGAAGAACAAGATAAGCAGATTAGGAAGAAACAACAGCCTATCAAGGAACCCAAGTCAAGGGAGAGGTTGGTGTTAGAGCAATTCAACCAGTGGTATGAGTGCTATCCTAGGAAGGTTTCTCGTAAGAAGGCTTTAGCAGCCTTTACTCAAATTTTGAAACAGCTATCGTTTGACAAACTGTTAGCTTTAACACGGAAATACGCTCAAGAGGTTGAGAATCGAGACCAGCAGTATATTCCCTATCCAGCAACCTGGCTGAGGGGAGAACGCTGGGAAGAGGTTGAGGGTATTCCTCTGCAAGAGGAGGAATCTATCACCCTCCCATCTCAGGTCCAGCAAAACTCTGCGATTGATGGCCGTTTGCAAGCCTTTCTGGATCGTTATGTTCATCAGGTTTGCAATAATGCTTTTGCCTTTAAAGAATGCCAGCTGCAGGAGGAAGAAGACAGGATCATCCTTCAAGCTTCCTCTCCCTTTTACCGGGATCGGGTTGAACTTTTTGAGCGAGAACTCAAGAAACATTTTGGCAAACAGGTTTTGATAACGCTTAGTGATCCTAAACCGCCGATGACAGCGCCAGGGTCAACCTCCTCTCTAACCGAAGCAGACTTCGTAGAGCCTCAACTGCAAGCCTTTTTGGCAAACAACCCGCGGATTGATGCCAGTATGTATTTTGCCTTCAAAGGGACAGCGCTTCAAGAAACCGAGACGACGGTAACCTTGTTTAACGCCTCTGCATTCTGTTTGAGTAAGCTGGATTTCTACCTGAGAGAGCTGGGGCAGTTTTTTGGCAAGCAAGTAAGCTTGGTCTGTGGAGAAAAGCCGCTTAGAGTCAAACCAAAGCTTGAAGTTTTAGAATCATCCCCTAAAGCAACCCAGAAGAAGGTTTCTAGAGTCTCTACTACCTCTCCCTCTTATGGGGGTCATAACCTTAAGAAGGTTGCAGCAGCATGAGGGGTATCCTAATGATGACCATTCCTTCCTGGTTAACCAAGCTTATGGTGGATTGTCCTTGGGTTTCATTATGGGATTTTAACGTGTGTTAACCTATACAGCAGGCACAAACAGGTGTATTTTGAGAGTAAGGTAAGCAAAAATGAATTTGCCTGCTAGCAGGCAAGAGCAGGCAAATTTTTGGACAGGGGTATGGCACGCACACAAACTTCATGGAGACCAGGACAATCAGGAAATCCTCAGGGTAGGGTTGGGGATATGGGCAAAAAGCGTCAGGAGTTTTTGGAACGGCTCATGAATGCTTATACCAAGGACTGGGAAGCTCTTCTGGTCAAGCAAATGCAAGAAGCTTTGTCAGGCAATCAACAAGCCTGTCGGCTGATTTTTGAGCATCTGTTGCCCAAACAACTGGCCATGATGCCAGGGGAAGAAGAAAGAGAAATCACCCTGGATCATCTTAAAACCGATCAAGATCGGGCAGAAGCAAGAAGAATTGCGGAACAAGCTGAAGCAGATATTAGAAACCTTGGAAAACAAGCATGATCCATCATCTTTTACAGGCCATTAAAGATCAAGAACGTCTCCACTTTGATTTCTACAATCCTCACCCTAAGCATCTTGAGTTTCATGCGTTAGGTCTGAACGCTAAGGAACGTTTGTTTTTAGCGGCGAACCGTATTGGCAAGACTATGGCCTGTAGCCTAGAGGTGTGCATGCACTTAACAGGGAATTATCCTGACTGGTGGCCTGGGTATCGTTATACCCGACCGATTAATGCTTGGGTTGCCGGGGTATCAGGCAAAGAGGTGTTTGAAATTCTCGAGCGGCGTTATTTTGACGGCATGGCCGAAGAAGACCCTTGGCTGCATCCCTCACTCGTTGCGTATCGTAACCGTTGTGATCACCGTTATCAAATCCAACATGCTTCAGGGGGATTTTCTGATCTGCGGTTTAAAACCTATGAACAAAAACGCGAAGCTTGGCAAGGGGCGAAACTGGATGTTTGTCACCTGGATGAAGAACCCCCTTTAGAAATCTATACCGAAGCCTCTCTTCGTTTAATGACCACCTCCCCTGATCATTATGGCATGATGCTGGTATCGGCTACCTGTTTGTATATGTCACCTTTTGTCCAAGCCTTTACCGAAGAAGTCATGGAGGTTAACGGGGAGAAGAAACAAATCCAACGCACCGCAGGGTCCATCCAGAATCAACGGGTGTTCTTAATGGCAGGATGGGATGATGCGCCGCATTTACCCGAAGAAGAGAAGCAACGCTTTAAAGCTAGTATCCCTCCCCATGAAATTGAAGCCCGTTCCAAGGGTGTTCCCTCCATTGGCTCAGGTATGGTCTATCCGATTAGTGAAAGCTTGATCACCTGTGAGCCGTTTGATCTGCCTGATAGCTTTTACTTTGTCGCTGGGATGGACTTTGGTTGGAAAGACCCGACAGCCTTGGTCTTAGCAGCGATCGATCGCGATAACGATATTGTTTACATCTTTCATGAATACGCGATGTCTGAGAAGACCCCCGAACAGCATGTATTCCATCTCCATAACACCAAAGCTAAGGATTATCTAAAATGGGTCTCCATAGTGCATGATCCTGCTGGGGGTGCTTCTTCACAAAAGGATGGCAAGAGCTTGGTTAGTCTATACCGCGAAGCAGGATTAAGCCGCTTGCATAAAGCTGATAACGCTCGCGAAGCAGGGGTACAAAAAGTATTGCAGCGCCTGCAAAATGGCAAGCTTAAAATCTTTAAGACCTGTACCAAACTGTTAGCCGAACTGCGGATGTATGCCCGTGATGAAGAAGGCTTGATCAAAGATGGCAATGATCATCTCTTGGATGCGATGCGTTATCTGGTGATGTCAGGCTTGCCCTTGGCCAAAGCCAGGCCCCATGTGGTTGAGCGTGTCAAAGACTTCTATGGCGTGCGGGTAGGCAAAAGAGTTGTGAGCAGTTTATAGGGAATAAAGCATTGATAACAACAAAAGGAAGAAAAAAGACCCCTTATGATTTTTAAGAATACTCTCACGCCAATGATCAGAGTGTTGCCCAATAAGCAAAAGCAGAATTCTGTCGCCTATCATAAAGAAGCTATACAGTCTATTAATGAACTTGGGCAAATAATCGAGCGTATAGGTTTCAGTAATATCAAGCCAACTATTGTTTCAGAAGCCTTCTTTGCTCACTGGTTATTGTATGAAGCTGCTTTAGCAAACGTGAGCATTGAGCGTTTGAAGGGTTGTCCTCTTTCTAGTTTTATGCTTGTTGAAAGGGTCAGGGAGTTGATTTTTAAAGAAGTCGTCCGCTTGCCTGATGAGAAGACAGTTGATGAAAGGGTTTTGGTGAAGGAAAAATTAGAGGCTTTTGAAAAGTACATCCCTGAGGATGTGTATAGGCGTTTTTTATTTCATGGTAACTCATCAAGCCAAGAAAAACTCTTACATTATAATATTTCCGCTATTGCCTTTAATCTTTTAAATCGATCTTCTTCTTTGGAACATGTTCCTAATGCCCTTTTTGGCTATTGGTTTCGTCTAGAAAGTTTACTTCCTCTTCTTTCGAGGACCTATGGTCCAAAGGTTTGGTTTTATTTACCCGAAATTATTCAGGCTGTTCGTAAGGAAATCCCTTCATTTTTTCCAGAGGTAACGTGGAAACATTAGAATTCTTGGATCAGGATAAGGAAGGTATACCCTATCCTGATGTCAGGTAACCCCTTCAAAACGCGTCCTTTTCCACTATAGGTTGCAAAAAATCCTAAGAGGAGAAAATTGCTAGGGTGTAAGAAAGTATACCTTTCTATCCTATCCCCTTGACGTGTGTAAATTCATGTGTAATAGTGTTTTTGTAATAAACTTTAAGAGATTTTTACACCATGATCATTGGTTATGCGCGCGTCAGTTCCACCGGCCAAAAGCTCGATGTGCAATTAGAAAAGCTGACCTCGCAAGGGTGTCAAAAAATCTATCAGGAAAAACAAAGTGGTCTGACCGCCAATCGTCCCCAGCTTCTGGCTTGCCTTGATTATGTGCGTGAAGGCGATACCTTGATTGTCACCAAGCTTGATCGCCTGGCGCGTTCAACCCTTGATCTATGCAGTATTGCTCAACGCCTCAAATACAAAAGCGTTGCTCTCAAAGTGTTAGACCAGAATATTGATACTTCACTTGCCTCAGGGCGTTTGCTGTTCCACATGCTGGGAGCAATTGCCCAGTTTGAAACCGAAATCCGTAAAGAACGGCAAATGGATGGCATTAAAAAAGCCCAAGAACAAGGAGTGGCTTTTGGACGATCAAAAGCCCTTAAGGGAAATCAAATCCATGAGTTAAGAGAAAAACGCCAGCAAGGGGTTTTGATTAAAGACTTGATGAAAGACTATAACCTCTCCAAGAAAAGCATCTATAACTATCTGCAACCCTCTCAGGATAAGCTCGAAAACCTTGAGATAAATGCCTGATTTTCCAGAACAATGAGGAACTAAAAAGACCTCCAGATAACGGGATAAGAGTGTACCTTGAAGCCAGAAAGAGGTATAATTTAGACAGTTAATGATTGTTTTTCTTCAGGGATTTTGGCGGCTTGGCCGTCAAGAGAAAGAGCGTAGCGTGGCCACATTGTCTTGGGTGAATAAAGAGGAAAACCTCAAAAAAGCTGTCAAAAATTCTGCCACTTTATTGAAAGTTAATCTGAATCTGTCTTATGGCGATCAAGAGGCGGAAAACATGCTGATCCAGGGCGACAATCTGGAGGCTCTCCAAGCTTTATTGCCCACTTATGCGGGTCAAGTAAAATGTATTTTTATCGATCCCCCCTATAACACCAGAAAAACTTTCGATCATTACAAGGATAGTCTTCACCATAGCCAGTGGCTAGAGATGATGTACCTTCGCCTGGAGGTCTTACGGGAGATTCTGGCCGAGGATGGGAGTATCTGGGTGACCATTGATGATAACGAATCTCACTATCTGAAAGTCTTGATGGATGAGATTTTTGGTCGTAAGAATTTTCTGGCCAATTGTATTTGGCAAAAGAAATGCGGGCCATGTAACGATACGCAATACTTTTCCGCGGTTCATGATCATATTCTGGCTTTTGCCAAAAACAAGAAGCGCTGGAAACCCAACTTGCTAAAACGCAGTGATCAGATGAACGCCAAGTATACCAACCCCGATCATGACCCTCGAGGCGTTTGGCATCCCACCAATCTTTCTGCCAAGACCTTTTGCAAGAGAAATACGTACCCTATTGTTTCTCCCCTCGGCAAAGAGTTCCTTCCCCCAGCTACGCGGTCCTGGGTTGTCTCAGAAGAAAAATATCAAGCCTTATTAGCTGACAACAGAATCTGGTTTGGCGCCAAGGGCAACACGCGTCCTTATAAGAAAACCTACTTATCGGAAGTGCTGCAAGGAGCTGTCCCTACCACCCTTTGGCTTCACAGCGAAGCGGGACATAATGCTGAGGCCAAGCATGAAGCTAAAGTCTTGAATGGCGAGGATGTTTTTACCACCCCCAAACCTGAACGTCTCTTGCAGCGCATTCTTCATCTTGCCACCCATGAGAACGACCTTGTCCTTGACTCCTTCCTTGGTTCTGGCACCACCGCCGCTGTGGCTCATAAAATGAAGCGCCGCTATATTGGCATTGAAAAAGGGGAGCATGTGAAAACGCACTGTGCCCCACGTCTGCAAAAAGTCATCGATGGGGAGCAAGGGGGTATTTCTCAGGAGGTGAATTGGCAGGGAGGCGGCGGCTACCGCTTTTATACGCTCACCGACTCGCTACTGACAGACAAGAGGATCGAGTTACCAACTGCCCCCCATCCTCAAAGCTGGCACAAGAAACAGGATGTACCCTTCCCCTTTCCTGAGGTGCCAAGATGGGTCGACACGGCACAGTCTCTAGTGCTACCCTGAAGAAGGGTTGCTAGAACTATCCCTTTTGTAGGTGCAGACAGCAAAAGAGGTCAAACAAGGGTAAAAAAGGAATGATTTAAACTCACAAGGGAAATATAGGAATAAAAATAATTTGAGGCATATAGGAAGGTAAGGTATCCTTCGAACACGACAAACAATCTTAATTGGACATTATCATGGTAAAAAAATTCAGTTCCATACTCGCTATGGCTGCGTTACTTTCCACAACAGCTACCTATGCCCACCTGCCTAGCCGAGAAACACAAGACAGAGAAGCGTTTTTCCAAAGAGGCACACAGGCAGCGGCAGGCGCTTTCCATCGTACTGTTAGTAGTCCCCTAAGCCAAGAAGCGAAATGGTGGGGAGATTTTGAAAAATCAAATAAAGACATCCATGTTCATATCAAAGATGTAGCTGATATAGACCCAGAGGCTGCTATGTGGTTCCTTCTTACAGGGGGTAAGTACGGGTTTTCCAATAGACAAGGTACATCCGAAGAGCAAGCTTTACTTCTATCAGCTATGCAGAAAGTAGCACAAAGTTTTGCATCTGCTGGAAACAAAAGAGAAGCTTATGAAAAATGGGTTGGCATGGAAAAAGCTCATCAAGCAGGCCATGTCCACCTAGAAATGATCTACCAGCAAATCGATGACCTCAAAAAAGCTAACGAAAGCTTAAACCTTAGAGTTGGGGCTTTAGAAGTTAAAAATAGTGTTCTAGAAGAAAGAATCCTAGGAGTTCAAAAGAAAAACTCAGACTTAGAAGAAAGACTCTCAAAAACAGAGGCTAAGAATCAAAGTTTAGAAGAAAAACTTGATGCTGAACGAGAGTTAAGGGAGACCCAGCTTAAACAGCATCATGATAAGATGCTTCAGCATAAAGATGATATATTAAAAATTATGGAACAAGCTTCTCTCAAACAGCAAGAACGGGATAGAGAATTTCGAGAAGAAATGGCTAGTCTGGCACTCCAATCGCAAGAAAAGATGAACGCTAACGTACAACTTTTTATGATTAAGTTAGGAGATTCTGAAGAAAAGTCTAGACTGTTTCTTAAAGAGATGATGGAAGCTAGTAAGAAGGAAGCTAGAGAAAGGGAAGAACAATTCTTAGCTCGGTTAGCGAAGGTAGAGCAAGAGGCTCGGGAAAGAGAACAAGCTATTTTAGCGGTTATTGGCAAAGACGTTGAAAGGTTACCTCATATTGAGAGATTAGCCGACAAGTCAGTCGAACTTGGTTTCCAGAACAGAGACTTGTCTCAAGAAACTTTACGGACTACGAATCCTAACGCTTTCAATCAGTACATGAAGAGTTTCCATTAGAAATATTTAAAGAAATGATGGGTTTCCAAAGGGCTGTTCCTTTAAAGGACAGCCTTTTTTTATGTCGATAAGGAGGGGATATGTTTCCTCTTCTTTTTAAGAGGGCTTTCTAAGCTCTTGATAGCCTGGTATCTTCTGCCAACAGTCTAACAATGCTGGTTACCATGAAAGAACAATCTAAACCGTATAAGAAAAGACTCAGTGGAGAAGCACGCTTCTTAGGTCTCATGATGATGTTATCAGTCTTGATGGTAGGCATGTTGCTTTTGACAAAAGAATAGGGTTTTGAAGAGTTCTTTTGCTCAAGGCAGCAATAGGGTATGCTATGGATTAAGGCGTACCCCTGAGTTTGTTTGATGGATCATCCCAAAACGGTAAGAATTTTAGCCCTTGATGGTGGGGGTATGCGGGGGTATTTGTCCGCAACGTTTCTGAAGAGATTTTGTCAGGAAGCGGGCATCAAGCCCCAGGAATTATTTAACCACTTTGACCTTATCAGTGGGACCTCGATTGGTGGCATTCAAGCCTTGGCCTATGCTTATGGCCTGAGTCCTGAGGAGATGCTGGGGTTTTTTGAGAGTGAAGGCGCGAAGATATTTGCTTATGACTCAGTGTTACCGCTTCCTGCCTACAAAGCTAGTGTCTTGTTAGGTCTGCCTACTTATCCCTTAACCTTTTATCGTCAAGAACCCTTAAAAGCGTCTTTAGAAGCCGTATTCGGTGTTAGCCTTCAATTGTCTGACTTGCCGGGGAAAGTCATTGTACCGAGTTGGCAGGCAGGACAGAATACACCCTTGATCTTTTCCAATATTCCTGGGTTAGAACCTTTTCTGACAGGCCTGGATACCGAGGTGGTGAAGGTAGGGTTGGCAACCAGTGCTGCTCCGCTCTATTTTCCGTCTGCTTCTGTGAACGGTGATAAAGTGTTGGATGGAGGGGTGTATCTTAATAATCCTGTGACCACAGCTTTTGCTGTCGCCAAGCAGCTGTTTCCCGCGTCAACAAGGGCGTGTGTGTTATCAGTGGGCACCGGGGTCGCTCATACCGCCTTTGTCCCCAAGTTAAAGACCCAAGGTGTTGCTTCTCTTGAAGACGCGTTGCTGCGAGATGAGATGAAGGCCGAAATCGAGAAACTCCGTCAGAAGCTTTTGCGCCGCCATCCCCATCATTCCGAGCAAGTGAACAGGCTGGTTGATTCAGCACTTATGCCACTCAACGATCTGGTTCCTTACAACGTTGAGTATTTGTTCTATTTGATGGACAACGTCTTTATTACCGGGCCTCAAGAGTTGAATGCCCAGTTGATGGCTTTGGCAAGTCAGAACGTGTATGAAGAGGTTTTTAGCTACCGTTTCCAATACCAGTTTTTAGAAGGGCAAGATTCTGCTCTGGATAATTATGCCCCTGAACAGCTAGCCGCTCTCGCTCAGTATGCCGAGCAGCAGTATGAGCGGGATCGCTTCTTGATTGAGAATTTTATCAACCATTTTAACGCTGGTTAAATCATGAAACATTTGACTGGCTATACTGATCTGTTTTTATCACCTGTCACTGGTCTGATTGCCACGGGTCAAGGGTTGCCTGATTTACCGTTAGGCTATGTCTGGCTGGGTAACCCCAAAGACCGTCCTCAACCTAGTTTTAAGCTGATCGATCTTGACATTGATGTTCAGTCGTTGCAAAAAGCCCTGCAAGCCTTATGCCAAAGTGCTTTTGTTCTCAATACCCCGCAAGCTTTTTTACCACAAGCGCAAGTGTTAAGCGACCTTGAAGATGGACTGGTTAAAAACGTCCAAGGGTTTTTAGAGAAGGCTGTTGCCAATACGGATTATTTAACCCCTGAGCTTGCTGAAAATAAACTATGGATCGGGGATAGCAGCAACAAAGCTAGTCCAAAAGACACGATTAGCTTAAGCAATCTCCCGTCCTTGACCAATGGCAAGGTTTGGCAAGGAGATACCAAGAATAGACCTGTGGAAGTGGCCTTGGATCATTTGTTGCCATCACTGCCCAAGAACAAGATATGGATAGGCGATGCCAACAATAAACCTGTCGCCCAGGAAACGCTTGCCCTCCTCAATCTTCCTGCTTTAGGGACTGGGAAAGTGTGGCAGGGCAACGCAACCAACCGCCCTGTCGAAGTTGATCTCGAAGACCTGATGCCTCCTCTGCCGCACCATAAGCTGTGGATTGGGGATGTTAACAATAAGCCCGTCGCTCAAGAGACGATTGCTGTAGGCAATCTTCCCGCTTTAACGAAGGGTAAGGTGTGGCAAGGAAGCGAAATGAACCGTCCTGTAGAAGTTACCTTAGACTATCTCAGCAAGGACTTAGCCGAAAACCAACTTTGGATAGGCAATAAAGGGAATCAAGCTACACCTCAGGATACGATTCATCAGAGCAATCTGCCTTCCTTAACCCAAGGCAAAGTCTGGCAAGGGAATGAGCTGAATCGTCCTGTTGAGGTTGACATCAGCGGTAGAGCCGATAGCAACGCTTCCTATATCCTGCAAAAACCGGACCCCAATCTTAAAAATGCCCAAGCCCTCAGTCAGCTGGTCGGGTTAGCGCCGCGCATGCTGAAAGCCAATGATCTGGGGGTCATTCAAGTGGCCATTGCTGATCAAGATTATGCCACCAAGGAAATCTTGCAGCGACTCCGCAATGAAACGGAAGTGTTTAAGGATAAAGCGCAACAATCTGCCGATGCGGCTGCAGCCTCGGCAAGGCGGGCTTCCGCTTCAGCAGGAAGGGCAACAGCAGCTGCCACCGAAGCTACAGCCGCTGCAGCTACGGCTACAAGTGCAGCAGGTGCAGCCGGGGCTGCGGCTTCCGAAGCTTCTGCCGCTGCTGTTGCCGCTGGAGGCTCAGCCTTTGCCGCCAGTATCTCGGCCATTGCGGCCAGTGGGTCGGCTTCGAGTGCTTCACGGTCGGCGAGCAGTGCCTCAAGTTCCGCCGATCGAGCCAAAGAAAATGCCCAAGCGGCGGAGACCTTTGCCTTTAATGCCGAAGGCAGTGCGGTCTCAGCCGCCACCTCTTTAGCGACGTTGTTATCAACAGGGTTGAATGCTTTACCCAATCATGGCGATGTCAATTTACGCGGCTACC
>ERZ1066127.1209-NODE-1209-length-10368-cov-20.957432_pt1 | contig 10368 bp, 9 predicted proteins | sample MGYA00382774_ERZ1066127 | MGnify/ENA primary metagenome ERZ1066127 (study PRJEB33369, sample SAMEA5778357) | biofilm metagenome | biome: Industrial cooling water; feature: Water cooling tower basin; material: Biofilm | place: United Arab Emirates | collected... | reverse complement strand
CGTTTGTGCATAAGCAGTGGCGGGAATAGGAGGCTTGGTAAATGACGAAGGAATGCCAAGCCGACTATCACTACACTGTCCCATACAACTAAACGTAATTTGAAAACTAAACTACAAACTTAAACCAAACCCCGCCATTGATTAAGCGCTTTGTTGTGGCTCGTGTTTTTACTCCTCACTAAAGGAAGGACTTGCTCTTTTAAATTTCCCATTCCTAAAAATGAACTCAATTTTATTTCCTAATAACCAAGACCTATCAATTTCAAATGAGTCGAAATTCTCATATAAAACATAACAAATGTTGTCGCCACTGTAGACCAATTCATATGAATGGTTCGAATATTCGTTGTACTTAGCTATTACAGAGTCTGGCGTGTTAGGTTTAACAAAGTCGGCAAGTCCAATATTTGATGGTAATAAGTTTTTCTTCGTCTTAGTTAGTTGCCCCCTTTTTAGTTTGTAGGTTGCTAGTTCGCTTTGTCCGAATGCTATTGGCGCACCATTGACAACAGAATAAACAATTATGAATTCATTATCCGTTACTTTTATTCGTCTCAATTCTCTTATTATAAACCCTCTTTGTCCTGATTCGAAGGTCATTTCGATTCTGAGTGTCCCAGTTATATCGTTAACGCCTGTCAAAGTATATCTAATAATTTGTTCATCCGAATTGCTCGCGGGATAGAACTTTTCATTTTTTATTAAAGAGTCGATATTAATTTCCTCAAAATTTTCTTTTGGTAACTGTTTTAATATGTCGAACATGGTCTGCCCGCTTGTCAACCGTGATACCAAACATAATATGATGATAATGTAGGTTCTTTTCATAAACATGAGCCACAACACCCCAATTTAACCAATTGCATTTATTTCCTTTATCCCTGCGTAACCCCAATCGCACATATTCGCCCAAATTAGTCGGGGATGTGCAGCACCTGTAACGTCCGGCCACGGATTGAAGCGGAAAGCCCACAGGGCGCGCTTCGCGCCCGAGGACTTGCAGCGGAAAGCCGGGCCCGAGCCGCAGGGGCCGCGCGCGTGGAGCGAGGGGGCCGCCAAAAGAAAACACAACGATTAAAAAGCCGCACGGCGGCGGTTAGCTTACCACGCGGTTGATTTCGCGAATTTGATGGTGGATGGCGCTTGCTACCCTACGGGCGTGCGTCAACCGCAGTTCTTGATCGATAGTGATATTGGGGCAAGCAGGTAAGGTTTACCCGGAGATATCAGGATTTCGCGCACGTGTTTGGCCGATGTACCCATGGCAAGGCCCGATCATGCGCACTTCCTTTTCCCGGCGGCATCCCTAAACTCCGTGCCCAATCGGTTTCGGGGGCGCCTTCCCACCGCTCGGCTTTACATTAACTGTAAAAACACCAACTACATGCACGATGTAAGTTATCTGGTGTAAGCCACACCCGGTGGTGGTACGAAAAGCCCAACTTCGTTTCCTAATTTTTAAATCCTTCCCCACTCCAAAATGAAAACAAAATCAACGTTAACGTGGCGCTGCGCCCAGTGGCTGGTGTGCGTAACACTGCTCAGCCCAACGCTGGCCATCGCCCAATCCGCCACAAGCCTGCGCTTCTACGCGCACCCGGGCTTCGAGTATTATTCCAATCGATCGCAGAATGCGTCATCGCCCTATTTCCGAGGTGGGCCGCTGGTGTTTTTTGTTACTTCTCAGATTTCAGACCGTGTTTCGGTAGCCGGAGAAATGAACATGCACTACATGGCCACTACCGGCGCAGAAGTAGAACTGGAGCGTATGTACCTGCGGTACGACTGGCGAAATGCGCTTCATGTTACCGTGGGGCGTATGTATAGTCCCATCGGATTTTGGAACGTGAACTACAACTTTGGGCTGGTACTGCAACCCAACATTTCACGGCCCCGGATATTAAACCCCACACACGATGGTGGCTTTATTCTTACGCGCGAAACCGGTGTACAAATCGGTGGCGATAATATTGGCAAAGCCGGATTTTTTTATCGGCTCCTGGTGGCCAACGGCATCGGCAAAAACGGAGGCTTACTGGGCACGCCCTATCTGTTGGGCCCGAAGGTGTCGCTCACGGGGCAGCTCGGCTTAGAACCTGTGGAGGGGTTACGGTTTTCGGTTTCAGCGGTGACCAACTCACTTCCCGATGGAAGTTTAACCCAATTCGAAGCACCGGTGCCAGAGGCCCTGACCAGCCGCATGGTATCGGCCAGCGTTTCGCACATGGCCATTGATAAAAAGCTGGAGTTTATTGGCGAGTATTATGTCAACACGCACGACTACGTAACCCTTCCCGATCAAACACTCAATGGCGCCATTCTCTACCTGGGCTACAAGGCAACAACAAAAGTGGTTCCGTATTTCTTTGCCGAGCTGCTGTCCTTCCCGGCGGGCGATCCGTACTACCCCACGGTAAATCCGTACACCAACCAGCCGTACGTGGGCGCAAACGAGTATAACCTTGGGCTTCGTTACCGGGTGAATGCCAATCTCGTGCTGAAAGGCGAGGCCGCGCTACTCGACCAAGAGCAATTCGGAACCAGTTACGGCTTCAAGACACAAGTAGCATTTGGATTTTAACGTTGGTAAAACATCTTGACTATGAAAAAAATGATTTTTGTTATTCTGGCATGCCTGTGGTACTTACCGGCAGCCGTAACACAAGGCCAACGGCCAAACGCAATCGAGTTGTCGGTGATTGTTCATAAAGACAATCCCATCGAAAAACTTTCGATTACCGAAGTACGAAACTATTGGATGCGCCGGGGCGCACAAAAAGCATGGCCCGCGCTGAAAACATCGGTAATGCCGGTTGACCGGAAGGGAGCATCAAACGAAAAAGGGATGTTTTATAAGAAGGTGGTGGGTTTGGCTGAGGCCGATGTAGAGGCGTACTTCGCGGCCAAGCAGTATCAAAGCGCAGAGAGCCCGCCCGTTAAAATGGGTTCGGATCGCGAGGTGATTGAGTACGTGAGTGCAAACAAAGGCGCGCTCGGCTTTGTGAACTCTGCTACGCTCTCTGCGGAAGACCGGCAGGCGGTGAAAGTAGTTTGTGCAGTAGCCGATTAGTTGAGCTGAAAATGCCTTCGTCTGGCCATTCGGATAACGAAGAGCCAAGGCAAATCGGGGCTCACCCATTTCTGTTTCCATTGCGTATCGTCCGCCACCCCGGTGGACGATACTCTTTTTCAACGCTTCGTGCAGAAAGTATGTTGCTGAAAAGGTAAAAGGTTACTTCTTCTTCGCCTGCAACTCCGCCAGTGCTTTTATCGCGCTTTCCTTTTTCGCATCAAGCACCAGTGCCTTCTTATAGTTTAAAATGGCCTGAGCGGTATCGCCACTCAGCGCAAGGGCTTCGCCATAGCTGTCGTACACACTGGCCCGCGTGGGGTAGAGCAACGTGTTCACTTTCAAAATATCGAGGGCTAATTTCGTTTTACCGTTATCGAGCAGATTAAACCCTTGCCAGTTCAAGTTGCCTTCGCTGATCGACTGGTCGTCCGGATTGGCCTTTTGTAACGCCAGATAGGCTTTACCTGCGGCATCCACATTTCCTTCTAAAAGAAACTCGTACGGCACACGCTCATTTTCATTCATCTTGGGATGATTAAACTCCGGCTTACCGTTTTCTACCAGCAGGATATTCAACAGCCCATCGGCCGGGTTGGTCTTAAACAGCACCAGATCCTCACTTTCGCGGCAGATGTAGCTGGTGTCTGAAATCTGAAATAACTCGGTGGGTGTGCCGCGCAAACTCTTTTTGAACAACCGGTTTCCCTCGTTGTACACCGCAATCACGCCATCATTCGAATTTTCATAGCGCCCGGTGATTTGTACAAACTTCGTGGTGTCCATGGTTATCTTTTTATAGACTGGAAAATAGTTGCTCCATCCATAGGCGCGAGCCACCGAACGAATCAACTCGCTAATAAAATCCGGATGATTGGAGTTGGTAAGCACAACCACACCGTAGCCGTTGGTTTTGTGCGCCACCAGCTCGCTGGAGAACCCTTCATCCCAGCCACCATGGCCGAAATACACATCATCTTGCCTTTTGTTGAGGAACAACCCTAGCCCCACGAAATCAGCCACAAAGGGTGTAAGCATTTTTTCCGTCAGCTCTTTTGATAAAACTTTACTGGCGTCGCCCTGAACCGTTTTTTGAATATTGATCGCGAACAACGCGAGATCTTCGGCCGTTGTCCACAGACCGGCCGCGGCCATCTCCGGGTACGTGTGGCGTTTGCCTTTGGTCATGGTACCATCCGGTAGGTAGCCGGTAGCCGCCATCGCGAGTTGTGCCGGTTGCAGCGGCTGATCGTACGTGCTGTTATTCATACCCAGCGGCGCGAGCACTTTCTCTTTCATAATTTCCGGAAATGCTTTCCCTTCGATATCTACCAGCATTTGTTGCATCACGGTATAACCGCCACCCGAATAGCGGAAACTCTCTTCCGGCACTTTGTCTACACGCACCGGTGGCGAATTGGCCGGAGGCAAACCATCCAAAACCTGCAGGGTTGTAGGCACGGGCAGATCGGGGCTGTAGCCGAGGAAGCCATGCACTGTAAGTCCGCCGGTGTGGCTAAGCAGGTGTTTGAGTGCTACTTTCTTGTCCTTGGTGAAATCATTTTCGGGCAGCTTCCAGGTCTTCAGGTACGTGTTTACGTTTTCGTTCAAATCTATTTTCCCTTCTTCCGTGAGCTTCAGGGCGGCATAGGCCGCCACGGGTTTGCTAATGGAACCGGCCTGAAACAACGTTTCGCGGGTAACGGGTTCCTTCGTATCTTCATCTTTTACGCCATAGCTTTTACTCCAGGCAATTTTGTTATCATGTATTACAGCAATGCTTACACCCGGCACATGGTAGTGTTTCATGCGCGCCTCGATCGTCCACGTGGAGTCGCCCTCAAGGTAAACGGGATTGATCAATCCGGTTTCTACTTTTCTAATTTGGTCATCGATTGATTCTACCTCATTTACCTGCTTGCAACATTGCAAGGCCACAACAAGTAGCAATAGTATTCTTTTCATACATCAACATGGTTAACGCGACAGCGATTGAACTTTAAAGGAAAACGAATGTAATCAATTGTTTGACATTGATTGGGGTTTTATATGATCCCCAGGGAAACAACCCAATCTAGTCATTACTAGTGCGCTTGACCGGAAATTTGATTTGAATTTTTCGTTGTCAGGTGATAATACCTGATAGGGCTAAAATCCTCTCCTTACAGGTCATTAATTGTCATATGATCTACATATTTTTCTAACAATCGTGCATTTAACATTCTGGCAAATCGTTTCACTTCATTCCCCGGTTTTGGATTGATAATAGAAATTTTTTTAGATCTAAAGTGCTTTTTAATAAGGTTATTAATTCCTTTGTCCGAACAACCATAACCTATTATGATTAGTCTATCGGAGTTCTTCAAGTTATTCTCAAAATGATTTAACAAATTGAAATAAAAAGTTTCATTATAACGCCTAATCTTTGAGGTTGTCCCGCTCAAGAAGTCCGAGTGGTAATTGCCAAAATCATTAGCTTCTTCAATTGCTGGATTTGTAACATTCTTAAAAAGATTAGAAGGACCGATATTAAAATCAACTTTTACATAGCTGTCAATGCTTTTGCTATTCTTGAAGTGATAGGGATAATAGTCGAAGCTACCATGAAGTTTAAAGATCTTAATTTGATTTGGATATTTATTATCAAAGTATGCTAGTGGTACTTTTGCTCCTGTATCATCAATACCGTAGAATTGAGTGTTTGATTTCGTAAATCCGTCACTATAATTATTTTGAAGCCAAGCAGAGTTCATTAGCTTTTCAAGCAACAAGTCATGATTGAGAGTATGAAAGTTAATATTAGCTCCTTGATTCTTAAGATTTTCTATGGTGTTTAAGAAACCATTGTAATTGGGGTAATCTGGCTTGTTTAGATATTGACTCTGTAGTTTACAAGCTTTAGGGTGACTTAAAAATTCAAAAACTAACTGATTTAAGAAGTTTATCATTTTCGAAATAACTTCTTTGTTTCCATGAAGCACACCACTATTTTTTCGCAACCACGATAAATAGAGGTTGAAGATTAAATTTTGTCGTTCCTCATTGGTCTTTAAGAAATCAAAAAATTTCTCGTAGTCAAATTGATGGAAAAAGTTATAATACTTCAGACATCTGATAAAGATCGGCTTGTATTTATTGTAGCTTGAGTTAAAGTGACTGTAAATTCTCAAAGTCCCATCGGTATTAACTGAGAATTCGTCATCTTTTACGTCAACAAAAATTTGGTTCAATTCTTTGACTCCTTTGTATCCCTCAGGGATTGAAAATCCTGCTCCTAATAGAAATGAGATATTTTCCATTTATTATCAACCTTATCGGCTCTTTTGCTTGCCTTGGTGTCGCGCGGGAACGTGTCGCAAACAATTGTGCCAATATTCTAAGCACCGAATCTGTCCCGCGGCATTGTGCATAACGTTTTCGGGCTTTGCGTTCGGGCGGGATTCGGAGCACAAAACTGTTAACCAGCACTGAACTTTAATAGAAGCACACAGCTCCAAGTTTGCACGTCACCCCGCCTGACGTAAAACCCTGTTAGCAGCAGTAATTCTCATTCTTTCAGTTTCATTACTTCGTTTAATAATGGCGGTAATTTCTTTGCGTTAACATCGTCTGTATAATGACTGAGTACACAAGCAACATATTTTCCCCGTACCTCTGTCGCTACATAGTAGATAATTAGAATATTACTCCCGGCCATAATGAATTGAGGAATTTTGATTTTGTATTTCGTTTTTAATGCTTTTGTCTCTGTTCCCTCAAATATTACATTAATTGTGTCTTGTTGCAAAACCTCTCCAATTGCTTTGTTTGCAGTGATGTCAAATTGAGCGGACATCATTTCTTTTGCTTTGTCTAGGCTGCGAAATTCCGCCCAATTCATTTGTCCTAAATTTGGGCATTGAATGTTATGTGTCCCCATCCAATGACAAGCTGGTCCAAGTACAATAAAACGTCCTGCAAAATTGATGCTGTCAACAACCATAGAACTATAAACACTATTGGGTATTGAGTTGTCAAGTATTGATTTGACGAAAAGTTTTTCTAATTCTTCGTCACGTTTGGTTATCGTTTGAAGTCCAATGACTTTTATTTCTGATTGTCCTTGTGGAAATAAATAATAAATATCTGACTCCGTGACCAATTTTGTTCTGTTGTCCGTTTTTACAAAGACTTTGCATGTTTGAAATGTGATGTCATTGACTGGTGAAATTTCTTTGTTGATTGAATACTTCTTCTTGATTTTATTGAAACCTTTTTCGTCAAATGAAGCCTTATGGCTATGCACGAAAATGGAATAGCCTTCAACTTCATAAAATGTCGTTCCCTCTTGCTTAATACCGTGAGTATTTGAAAATACTTGTCCAGCGTCAATGGTCTGGGCTGTCAACAAGTTGAATGAGGTCAAGAAAGTAAGTATTGTCAGTATTGCTTTATGTCGTTTCATTGTGTGGTGTCTGTTATTATTGCTGCTAACACCCCAATTTAACCAATTGCATTTATTTCTTTTAACGCTGCGTAACCTTCATAACACAGATCCACCCAAATTGGGTGGGTGTCTACTTGCCATTGCCGGTGTTCTTCACCGGCAAGGATTTGAACTTCTCGTTGGTGAAGAACACCAACAAAGGCGGAAAACTCAATCGTGTTGGGGTTCTGACAAGTCAAAATAGTCCCCCTTTGCTTTGTCCAACGTTGTGGAGATTATTTTAAAGTTTTTACTCTCCGCTTTTAAGTTAATTAATTTATCAATGATGCTTCTATGCTTATAAATAATGAAAGTATTGTCCACGGTTGGGCTAATTTTATTCAGATACACTTCACTCTCCGTGTCACCGAATGATGGAACGAAAGTCAAGGCGATATTTTTTAGATTTAGTTCGTTGCCCAATCGCTCCAATTCTTTTCTCCTCTCTGATTGATTGTACCCACTGTCATTGCCATAAACAAAATAGGCTTTCAAATACTTGCTTCTGGCAACGCTTTCTTGTTCTAAAAATGTCAGCCATTTTTTTACATCAACCCAATTTGGGTTATTTCCTACAAAGTAAACAATACCGTAATAGCGTCCGTATTTACAGACTGGGCAAGTCCTCGTTCCTTTGTCTGGTCCCCAAGCATGGAATGGAATAAAAGATGGTTGGTCTTCACCAATGTTTAAACCTGATATGCTTTTGCTCTTTTTCTTTGGGTAATTGGGAATATTCAGCCCGAGAATAATATCGTGCTCAGCAATTTGAATATCGCCATTAAGCAATACCCTAACTACACCACTGCCACATCTATTTTCTTGCGGGTATCTTTTGAAATAGGGAATCAGAAATTTGTCATCATCGAAATTTATATCATCTGGATAGTATTCGTTATCTACACCATGTTCTTTAATGGCTAGATGTATATGTGCAGGTATAACGTCGTTGGGGTAAGGTGCTGGTCGTACAGTATAGATTGAGTATTTCCCTTTTTCGTCTGTTTTTATCCAGCCACGAATGTGTCCATGTCGCATTGCCTTTTCGTTCATTCCTTGTCTTGGTGAGTATAATCCAACATTGTCAGTCTGCCAATAATAGATTATAACATTCTGTGCTGGAGTCCTCCCGTCAAGTTTATAAACTGTTCCAGTAACCAACAATTTTTGTCCCTTTTCAGTCCAGCCTGCACTTGTGTCGGATGAATTTAAATTTGTCGGCATACCCACATACATAATTTCACAGCCATCACAACCACCGCCAACAATCCCATTAGTGTCTTGCTTGGATACTTGCTCACTGAGACCAGGTTTTGACTGCCCCTTGCAACTTGTCAGAAGTTGTGGCATAACAATTCCATATAGCAGAAAAATCTTTAATGCATTCATTTTTGTTTTTTAGGCAAAAATCGTGGAGCAGTCTATCATTTGCTCGGTAAATGTGGTTAGTCGATGTTATTCTGGGGTAACCCGATGAGTTGTCTCAAACGTTTGCTTGAATTGGGGTGCATAAATTCTGCTAAGCCTTATTTCTGTTCCATCAATAATTGTCAAATCATAGTCGCCATTCAGTCTCGATTTATAGGATTGAACCATTTTTACGTTCACAATTGTAGATTTATGCACTCGAACAAAGAGTCTTTGGTCTAATTTTAACAGAATCGCTTTTAAGGTTTCATTGTGTAGGTAGAGTTTGGTCTTGTGATGGATGTTGACATAAGGTGGATTGGCTGATACGAATAGAATATCTTTTGTATTAATGGTCGTTCGTTTATTGAAGTCTGATACAATAAGAGTTGTAATAGAGTTATTCTGTTTTGAGTGTTCTATAATGTCAGAATAATCTTGTTTAAGATGTAATTTTCTTTTGAATGAACTATACAGAATAAAGGGAACTGAATAAGCGATAAGTAGTATAAAAACGTATTCTGAAAGTCCGTAATTAAAGGTTTGCCAATAGGAAAAAGTATGATTAAAGAATAATTTGGAAATCATCCAAACCACAGCAGGGTAGGCGAAAAGATGTATTACAAAAGGTATTAATACAAATAACGTGTACGACTTTTTTGTTTTGGATAAATCAGCAAGAACAAATTGTCCAAACAACAGAGGCAAGAAGAGCCACCAAGCGAAACTGAATAAAACGGATTCAGAAAGGTAAAAAGATGAATGTTGTACTCTCGATTCTACAATATCCAAAATGATTCCCAGCGCAAAACAGGTTGTCAGGATAGCTGACAACAATACCAATATTCTGTATTGTGATGAACTGGGATTTACTATCAACCTTGCGTCCATTTTTCTCTTTGTTCAATTAGGGTTGCCCATAACGTTTAGAAGTGTTGTGCAACCCTTTGATTAGCCCACTCGCAATTGAAACATTTTTTATTTGATGCGTTTGTCCGATGTAAAGAATTATTTCAGGACTATCAAAAGGAGGTACAAAATGTGTTAACGAATCAGTTGTTGTATTTGATTTCACTTCTATGATTTCAGAAACACAACTGTTCGGATTTTTGATTTTATAAATTTGTACTTTCATTCTGTCATTTAATTCTTGCTAGACCATTGTAACATTAGGGTTGGTCTCTTGCCTGACTGCCAACACCCCAATTTAACCAATTGCATTTATTTCCTTTATCGCTGTGTAACCCCAATCGCACATATTCGCCCAAATTGGCGGGGGTGCAGTACGCAAAATAAAGTGGAGGCTTCCGGCCACGGATTGCAGCGGAAAGCCCACAGGGCGCGCTTCGCGCCCGAGGACTTGCAGCGGAAAGCCGGGCCCGAGCCGCAGGGGCCGCGCGCGTGGAGCGAGGGGGCCGCCAAAAAC
>ERZ1066127.1206-NODE-1206-length-10379-cov-67.477625_pt1 | contig 10379 bp, 10 predicted proteins | sample MGYA00382774_ERZ1066127 | MGnify/ENA primary metagenome ERZ1066127 (study PRJEB33369, sample SAMEA5778357) | biofilm metagenome | biome: Industrial cooling water; feature: Water cooling tower basin; material: Biofilm | place: United Arab Emirates | collected... | reverse complement strand
ACTCACTGAAAATTAGCACAGTTATGAACTCAGTTCAAATACCTACGAGACCGCAACCAAAGTTGAAAACGCCCCCTCGGAGCCTAAAAGCCCCTTGGGGGCTTTGTATTTTAAGGCTTTTGAGGTATGAAAAAACGAATTCGTTGGACCAAAGTTGGACCAAGTCCACACAGAGAGCGGGGAGAGGTGTTTAGCTCTTCCATTAAAGTGCTCCTGCGCACCAGTAGAAAGTATGAAGGCGGCATTTGCGATGTGCAAATCCGTGTAATCATCAATCGCGAGCAAACCAAGTGGAATCTCGGCTTCCGCTGGCCCATACAGTATTGGGATGAAACCGCTGGATTTTGCAAGCCACGGTTCAAAAACGATACCCAAGCCAACGACCACAACATGGAAATTCGGGCGGCTGTGGGCAAAGCCAACGATATTTTGCTTCATTACCGGGTAACGCATCGCATGCTCACGGTGGAGCAATTCAAAAAAGAGTTTCAGAGCTACTTCAACCGAGGCAGCTTTGTTGACTTCATGGGCAACCAAATTGAGCAGCGCCGGATGGAGCTGAACCCTGGCACCTACCAGAACCACCGTGCGGCCTGGGTGAAGATTATGGGCTGGCGGCCAAACCTCATGATGACCGAGCTCACCAAAAACACACCCAACCAATTTGATACTTACCTCAGGCAGCAGTATACCAACATCAATACCATTGTAAAATTTCATCGGGTATTCCGCACCTACGTAAACCAGGCAATCAAGGAGGGCTATAATGTGCCCAGCATTTACAAAGGCTTTCGCTTTCACTCCACACCGTCAAAGAGCCGAGCGCTTACCGAAGAAGAAGTGGCCCGGGTGCTCGACTATTACAACCAGTGCACCATTGAGGAGCAAAGGCGGGTGCTTCGGCGCTTCATTTGGAGCCTGCTCACCAGCATGCGCATCAGCGATCAGATGCGGGTAGAGCGCAATTGGCTGGTAGATGGTCGCCTGGTATATGTGCCGCAAAAAACCATGAAGCAGGGCAAAGTAATAAATATGCGGCCTCCCGAAACTGCGGTGAAGATTTTCAACGAAGAGCTGCAAATAACTGGCGGTGTAGAAATGTTTCGTCACCCTTGCCGACAGGTAGGCAACCGCATACTAAAGCGCATTGGCGAAAAGTTGGAGTTGGGCACCAAGCTCACCAGCCATACCGGCCGCAAAACCTGCGCAACTTTGGTAGTAAAACACCTGGGCGACTTGCATGCCGCCAAAGAATTCTTGGGGCATTCGGATATCCGAACGACAATGGCCTATGACTTTGTAGATGAAGCCCGGAAGCAAGCCGCTGCCAATGTATTGGAAATGGCAGTGGGAAAGCAGTTAAATAAAAAAGCCCCTAAGTAGGGGCTTCTGTTAGTTACACATGTGCAGTGGAAGTTCTATTTGCAACCAAGAGCAGCAGTCTGCTATGAACTCGTTATCGAGCAAGTCCTCTTCTCTTGGCACGGTGCAAATCTGACCTGTATACATGTTTTTATACAGGTGGTGTTTGAAATCTTCGGTTAAACTCACATGATCTACACCTCGTTCTATCAAATGAGTGTGAAAATCAAGCGGCCTCATGCCATTTGAAGACTTAGTACTTCTTGCTCAGCTACACTCTGCTTAATAAAGCCGTGTCTACTGTGCTCTTTGTGGTAGGCGAAAACGGTGCGAGCCGCATCTGCCAAATTAGTGCGGAGCTCTTCTTTAGAAGAAGCTTGCGACATTGCTCCGGGAACTTCAAGGACTCTTCCAATCCATTTGTTGCTTGAAACACACTTCTTCATCATAAAAGTAAGTGTCATTCCGGTTGCATTCTTCATACTGCGTTTAGGTTAAATAGGTTTTCCGTAATTTATAAAGTGGAAATTGTCCACAATATTACGCAATATGTAACAAATTGTTTCACTTTTCAAACCTTTTACAGGTAGTTTAACATGTCGAAAGGCGTTAAAATCAATGCAAAATCATTGCAGAATCAACGCAAAATCGCTGTAGAATCGACGAAAAATCATTTATTCGTAGATGATGAAGCGCAAGAAGTAAATGAAAAGAATTTCAAAATTCATCAAAGGTGTAAGATTTCCGAACTTCAAAAGTTACACTTTGATGACATCGTCGCTGTTGACGAGAAGGAAGGCTGACAACAACTACTGGTCACTTTCTCCAAACATTGTTTGTTGCACCGGATCAATAGGCCGAGGTATGATCTGCCTTACATGGCTAATTTCATAGGTGCCTGTTTCTACATAGGTTCCGTAGCGTGAATCGTACTTTTCCTGGGCAATCATGTCAACCAGCAGGCGGTCACCCTGTCCAATTTTAAGGCCCTTGTTTACAGTTGCTCTAAACGCATCGTCTGTAATTTTTGCTGTAATATCGCGGCCTCGGTGGATGAACAGCCATTTCCATGGCTTCTTTCCTTCTGGGAAAAGGTTTGGCTTCTTTATGTAAACCGTCTCGTTTGAGCGAAGCGCACCATGCGAAGTGCCTTGAAAATACTTATTGGGCTTTTGCAGCACCTCAAATTCGTCTCTACCAATTGAAATAGGCGCTTCGGTAGGGTCGGCCGTTTGGATAGAAATACCTTCAATTTCCTCGTCGTCTTGAACCTTTTTAAAGTTTTCTTCCATTGCTTTTGAAACAATGGGATTTGATTTGTAAACGTCAAAAGCACGTTCACTTACAACTACTACATTGTTATCGCCGTGAATTTCAATTCTATTGCCATCAAGTGCTTTGATTTGCTTGGCTGTTTCGCCCTTAAGCGTTTTTCTCAGCTCAATAAGCTCACGAAACAAAGCCACTACATCTTTCAACATTCCTGGCATCTTAGGGCCGAATAGTAGGGCGGGTAGCCAGCTGGCTTCAACGAGTAGGTCAATTATAAATGAACCTTCTCTGAAGGCACCTACTTTGATTTTGATTTTGGCTTCGGGATCAACTTCCTTTTGCAGCTCGCTTATGACTGCTAAAAAATGAAATTGCGATACAAGCAGGGTATTGATATCAATAAAATTCTGCCCTTCATATTTGAATTCTAGCGAGAGCTGAGTTTTATTCTGTTCCATGCGTTTTAGGCTTGCGGTCGAAATGTATAACAAAACAATCAACCCACAAAGTTCTGCGCATGAATTTTCATTTATTTGCCAACCCGCGGTACTGCCCCACCAGCTCTTCGAGTAGTGCACACCTTTCTTTGTAGTGGCTCAGCTCGGCATCGGTGGGTTGGTTGGGGTACTCCAACTTTTCCGACTGGCGAAGCACGGCATAAATGGTGTCGAGTATCTTTACTACGCTGTGCAGGGCAAAGCGAAAGTTTTCATCATCGGCAGTTACTGTGTTATGACCGGCAAGCAGCAGAATGAGCGAGCTTTTAAAATGGTTGATGCTCATGAAATCGAGCTCGTGCATTTCGGTTACCAAGCGCTCCATTTCGTAAGCGGGCAAAGTGTGTTCGCCCAACTTCAATACAGGGGTTTTAAAAGCGGGTATTTTTTCTTTTTCCATGGCGAAGGCGTGTTTTTACGGTTGGTTTTTTAAAAGCTGGGCGCTTGCTGCGCATGATTTGCTGTATTAAATCGAATGCATGAATGGGGTTGCGCTTGCGGTGCCTACGCACCATGGCAGCATCTTTTTTGAGGCTGCGCATGAGCCAGCAAACCATGGCCACGGCTGTTTTTAGCTGCTCGTCGTCTTCTACCAATTGCCAATAGCCATGCTTTAACAGGGTCATGGCTTCTTCAAAGCGTTTAAGCCCGGTTTCATCTAACAAATCAAGCTGCGAGCCTAGGCCTTCTAAGGCATCGTAGCTCATTATGTAGCCGTTTACATCAACAAAATGCGGTGTTTCCATTGCTTGCTTTTAAGTGCAGCCCCCACCGGACGGATAGCGGTGGGGTTGGTGCTGCTGTCTAATGCGCACAAATATAAACGAACGCACACAAATACACACAAATAGTTAATGAAAAATTATTATTGCCCTACTCGTGTCTATTTGGTTAATTTGTGACATGGTAAACGTTCGCATACAGGTAAGCGAGGAAGCTCATGTAAAGCTTTTGGAAGAGCAGTTTAGGAGAAAATCCAAGAAGCTACCGAGAACCACGATAGCAGATGTTGCTTCTGACTTGCTCGAGGAATACCTCCTTAAAAATGAAAAGGCCCCACCGAAGTGAGGCCTTTTTTAGTTTAAAGTGTAAGTGTAGGATTCGTAGCCATCAGAGAACACTATTTTTTTGAAACCGTAGAGTTGGGCAGTTTCGAAAAATGCTTCATAGTCTGCCTTTATGTTCGCATTTAGGGAGTATCTGTAGCTTTCGAACGTTATGGTTCTATCGCTAAGACGCACTTCTACATCGTGTTCCCATAATTTATTTTTCAGCTCCTTAGCTACAAGCTTGCGCCCATGAGCGTAAACCAATGGCTTCTTTTTTTTGATTTCCGAATGTAATCGTTTATTCACTTTTTTAAGACTGTCTGGTGCCTGCTCGCCTACAGTATAGCCCTCATAACGTTCAATGTCTTTGATGTATGGGTTCAAAAAATACACATCGGTCACAATTTTTGGATTCATGCCCTTAACAACCATAATCGCATCAAGATGACGCTCATATTCGCTGGTGTTTGGATTGCTTGACCTGAGTGTATCCATTTTCGGCCACGGCTTTTGAGGTGAATTGGCATACTCTAAAGGCTTTTCCTTGCTGTCATATTGACAACTTGCCAGAAACAAGAGAACTAAAAAAAGGCGAATCATACTTTAAAGTTTAGGTTGTGCAATATAAAAAGCAAAGCTGTTACTTGATTCGCGACCTTTCTTGAGCTGCTTTGATTTTGTCTAACCTTTCCGACATTTTAAATATTTCGTCGTCACCAATCACAAATCCATTTTCTACACCCGACGATATTTTATCGAGGTACTCAACCATCTGCAGCATGATCTGCATGCCTTCGGCCATTCCGCTTTCTTGTGGTAAGGCTCCTGGGGCTTGCTCGTCAATATCGTTGTTGGTGCCAAAAATCTTACCAGCTATGCGTGCAGGCACACTGTTTTTGATAACCTTTTTCACGCCTCCAACAAAACCACCATCGGCATAACCACCTTGCCCCATGCGTTGGCTCTCAAGCCAGTCAACCACATTGGCGTAAACTGGTTGTCGGAGCATCCATTGCGGCACCACATATTCGTTTTCGTGCACTACGCCAGCAATTTTGTAGCCTGTTTTATCGGGCTGGCCAGCGCCTGAACCAGTAAAGCCGCCTTTGGCAAATTCAGGCACAGGTTGCGATGCAATGGCAGCCACCTGCGCTGCGCCTGCAATACCAACTATGGCAGCTAAAACCGGGTTGTAAAGCACGCGGGTTACAGATGTCAAGGTATTGATGGTGGCTTCAATTATTCGGGCTCTTTTTTCTCGCCTGAACATTTCTTGCTTGGTTTCGCGCTCGCGCTCGGCATACTCTTTATTTACCCTTTCAACCTGGGCATTGTATTCTTCTTCTGAAATAAGCTGTTTGTCTAACCTGCTTTTTAGGAAGTCGAGTTCGTTTTTATGGGCTTTTGAATTGGCCTGCAGTTCGCTGTTCAGTCTGTTCATGTTCATGGTGTACACTGCACCCATAATTTGCATGAAAGCACCTGTGGCAACATCTTGCACTTTGGTATAGTGGCCACGCTTCAGGGCTAAGGCCTGTTCGTCGTAACGTTTTTCTATGGCCAGGCGCTCAATTTCGGTAAGCTCTTTATTTGCCAATACCATGGCTTTTTCTTGGTCAAGCATTGCCAATTTGGCCTTTAGTTCAGCATTGCTGTCAGGGTTGGTATTGAGTAGATCAAGCTCGAGTGCTGCGCGTTTTTCGTTGTATTGCTTGTCAAGCTCGTCGCTAGTTATTCCTATGCGTAGTTTGGCCTCTTTGGCCTTGCTTTCAGTAATTTGTTTTTCAATGGCATCTACGTTGGCACCATACTGCACCATTAGGGCCTTTTGTGCTTCGAGGCTTTGGGTTTTAAGCTCCTGGCTTCTTAACTCATACTGCTCTTTGGTGATGATTCCTTTATTGAGCTGGTCAACCAACAAGGCTTCTTCGGCTACAAATACCGCTTTTGCCTGCTCCATGAGTTCGCCTTGGCCTTGCTCATTTATTTTGATGAGCAAATCGTACATTTCTAACTCTAGCTTCACAGTGTCTTCTTTGTAAAGCTTAGCCGCCGTAATGCGGTCGTTCATATGTTTAAGCTCTAAAGCTGTGGCGCGCTCATCATATTGCTCCTTGGTGATGGTTTTGTCGGCCAGTGATTTTTTAAGCATTAATAAATCAAGCTCATAGAGCTTCTTTAACTCGTCTTCGCGGCTTTTAAAGCTGCCTGTGTTTCCAGTAGAGGCAGCTCCGCTATTATTTACCGGGGCTGTTTGGCCGCCGTTGATAAGGTCTTGAATGTTTTGGAACTTTTTTTTCAGAGCTTCAATCTGAGCATCTGTGTTATCCATAACAGATTGTGCCAACGCTTCTTGTGTCTTCAATTGACGTAGAGTATTTGCAAAAACTGATGGCTCTAAATCTTCTTTGCCTAATCCACCTATTTTTTCTCTAACGTTATATAGCAGTTCTGCGGCAGCATGCTGTCGTTTGAGAATAAGGGTCAGTTCTTCTTCATAGCGCATCATGTTTATTTTCGTTGTCATGTTGCTATTAAACTGCTGCTGCAATTCCACTATATCCGCAGTGGTGTCTTTTTCAGTTATCAATCTTGGTAGATATTCTCCGTAAGCAGAATTAATTTTATCAATTAATTTTTTCCTTTGCTCTGCAGTAAAGTTTGCATTTCGCAGTACGTACAGCTGTCCATTTATTTCGTTAGTAAGTTTTCGGGTGGTTTCAATGGCTGTTTCGCCAGGTTCTATAAAGCTGGCAAAATAGCTTACCATGTTTTTGATTCCCCTAGAGAGCATGCCGTTGGTAAACAGGCCACCAAAGAACTTCTGCAGCTTTTCTACATTGGCTGCCAAGTTGGTGTTTTTGGTGTTGAATTCATCAAGTACTGAGCTTCCATCTTGAAAGCTCTGCTTGGCAATATCCATCTGCTTTTTCAGTAAATCGGTGTTTTTGGCCAGTACGCCAAAAACGCCCGTGGCGCGGCCTCCTTCAACACCCAAATCGCCCAAGGTTTCGGTAAGCTGAATCAATCCGCCTTCGGTTTTTCCGGCAGCCTCAAGCACCATCATCAATGCACCCAGGGCATTGTCGTTCATCGTCTGCCTGAACTCCGCTGTGCTTACACCAGCAATGCGCGCATAGGTGGCGGCATCGCTGGCCATTTTGGTAAACATTTTGCTCAAGGCAGTGCTACTTACCTCACTGGTTTGTCCCAACGAATCGAGCGTGGCACCCAACGCCATTACCTGGTCAATGCTTATGTTGGCCATAGGTGCAATACCACCCATGCGGCTCAAAAAGTCGGTAATGTAACCTTCGCTGGCTTCGCTGCTCGCACCAAGGGTATTCATGGCGCTGGCCACTTTAAGCATGCTTTGCTCTAAGCCAAATTGCTCTTTAAGCCTAAATAAGCTTACCAGTTTGCCTATTTGGGTAATGGCATCTTTGCCCAGGTCTTCACCCAAGGCAACGTTTATTTTGTCAGCAGCTCGTACAAACTCCTCAACCTCTTTCTTGCCTGTAATGCCAAGTTTGCCAGCATCGCGTGCAAGCTCAAGCAGCTCTTTGCGCCCGGTGCGTGTATCAATTTGCGAAAATGCTGTATTTAGGTCTTTCACCTGCGCTTCGGTCATGCCGGTGGTTTTCATTACATCGGCCAAGCTGTCGCTCATTTCGGCATTCTTGCGGATCAAATTTCCTATTTGGCCAGTAACGGCTTCAAAGCCCAAATAGGCTACGGCCATGGTGCCAAACTTACCTAGCTCGGTTTGAATTTGCCCGAACAGGCTTTTGGTTTGTTTCAGCGATCCGTTAAGTGTTTGAATGCGATCGTCAACCGCGCGGAAGCGCTCGGCTTTTTTGGTGAACTCTTCGCTGGTAGGCGAGAGGTGCGCCAGCTCGTTGCGTAGCTTGGCGGCTTCGGCTCTGAGGCTTTTAAGGGTAGCATCGGCTGCTACACCATTAATGTATACGTTGGCTGTGCTTTTGCTTTGCATGGCAATTATTTTATGGTGAGGCGTTTGGCCACTATTTCAGCTTTGTGTTTGGCTGCGGTATCGGCTAAATCCTGCAGCATTCTTTCAATTACAGGGTTATACCAGGGCTTGGGCACTCGGCCTTTTTTACCCGATGCAGCGCTCCAAGCAGCAGCATTGGCTCTTACCCGGCTTATGGGCCAGCCTTTGCCCACGCCCTTGTGCACAAATACCATATACCGCTCAAACTTGAACTGCACCCGGTCAACCTGACCAAAGCGCTTGTAATCTTTCCAATTGAATGTTGCCGATGCATCGCCACTTACGCCAATGCGCTGGCGAAATATTTCGCGCTGCAGCTCCCTGAAAGCACGGTGGCCCCAGTTTTTAACCGCCTGGTTAAATGCTTGTATTTCGGTATGGGTATCGGGTGCCTCCATCAGTACTTGTACATTTCGGCTTCGGCCGGTTGGGTATAGGGCAGGGTAATGTCAATGTGCTTAATGAAGTAGTGCGTACCCTCAATTTCCTTTTTGCGTGTAATGTCAAACGAAAGCAATTTGCTCGGTGGCAAGTTGATGCGGCGCTTTACCAAAAAGGTGTTGCGCATAAAATCAACATACTCGCTCAGCCACACTTTAAAGCGGCCTTTGTTGCCCGAAAACTTCATCGAATACTTGTAAGTGTCAAGCGAGTTGGGAGCGAATTCATCGCTACTCGCATAGGGTAGAGGATATTCAGCATCTGAACTTGCACCTTCAATACCTCTGTAAAAAAGAAGCCTAGTTACCTGCTCAGTTTGCCCTGATAATTCAAAACCTCGGATTGAACCAACAGGCCCAAAAAACGGCATTCGTGTGGTTATAAATCCATCGATGGCAACGCCTGCTTTCATTGCGGCCATTGCAAATTTTGATGTTTTAATCAATGGAGCATCTTCTCCTATAACCAATTCCCCTAAGTCAAGAGAAAAGAATTTCTGAATGAAAGTGTTGGCAATATTTTGCTCAAAAACATTCCAATTGCCATCAGCAATTTTGGTTACGTCACCTGTTCTATATCCGCCTGCTGGAGGAACCAATGCATCAACTTGCCGTGAGCCCAAGATACTTTTGTATACAGCCAGCTCGTCGTTTGGGTCAAGGGTTTGTGTAAATGCAATGCTCTGTCTGTAGTCTTCGCGTAGTTCCTTGGAATAAACAGGAGAAGCATGCGCAGTCCAGTTTTCGTCGGGGCTCAGCTGCAGAACCCTGTTGAGTGACGTTACAACAAACTTTTCGCGTTGCTGATCGAAATAACTTACAACTCCCCAAAACTCACGAAACTCTTCCATGAATTCTCCCGCCGTCATTTGAGGAAGAAAATCTTTTAGAAAAAATCCTTCAGGAATAAATGCTAAATATGTTGGTGCAGCCGGAACGCCGTATTCTGATTCTAACTCATAATTCAAACTTTTTCCAGTGAGTAAAACCATTGAAATAAACTCAGAATCGTTTACTAGTTCAGAATCTAATTCATAGCCCAGTTCTTTTGCTAAACCCTCAAATACACTGAAAACGTAAATGGCTGGGCATTGCCATTGGGTTGCTGGCCATGGTATTCCGGTTATTTGAGTATTAACGTCGGCGGTTGCCCCGCTTGTTAATCCCGTTATTGTTGTTCCTCCCCATGGCGGTCCAACAGGCTCTAAAACAACTAGTCGGTTGGGCTCGTCGGTTGCATTTGTTGCGGCTATTCCAATGCTACTTATATTGGCTACCAGTTCTCCGTCCAAAAAAGCACCTACTTGATTTGTAATTACAAGCTTTATTGGCGCAGCTGTGTCGCTATTCAGCTTCGGCCTGTGTAACCCGCTGGGCTCCAAACTTTGCTGCAAAAAGTTGTTGGCTACGTAACACCCGCCTGTTCTTATGTTTTTGTTGAAAAAGTTGGGGTTGTAAAAAGGAAACACCACATAGGGCCACTTGGGCCATCCTCCTTCGTTTACAGCTCGTGCCAGGTTACGCGCGCGGTTCTGCTGGCCAGCTGCCGTAACGATGCTTTGAAACTCGTTGGCAAACTTTAAGTCGCCAAGTTTTTTGTTCTGCAGCTCATTGGCAGCAGCTCCGTTATCGGCCAAAAATTGCACTTCAAAAAAGCTTCCGGCATCTTCAATGCGCAGGCGGCCTTTCAGGCTTTCGCCTGCATACTCCAAGCGCACACCATCGGTAATGGTGGTGATGGGGT
>ERZ1066127.1202-NODE-1202-length-10408-cov-10.657104_pt1 | contig 10408 bp, 12 predicted proteins | sample MGYA00382774_ERZ1066127 | MGnify/ENA primary metagenome ERZ1066127 (study PRJEB33369, sample SAMEA5778357) | biofilm metagenome | biome: Industrial cooling water; feature: Water cooling tower basin; material: Biofilm | place: United Arab Emirates | collected... | reverse complement strand
GCTCCGGCTCACGGCGGCGGTCGAACAGTCGAGCCAGCATCCCCTCGGCACGGCGATCGTGGCAGCGGCAGCAGCGAGGGGCATGGCAGTTGCAGCAGTGTCTGACTTCGATGCTCCAACGGGCAAAGGCGTCATCGCAACAGTCGATGGCCGCCGCGTGGCGATCGGCAAAGCCGCGTGGCTAGCCGAACTTGGCGCCGACGTTGCTGGGCTGGCGCAGGCCGCTGATCGTCATCGTCGTGAAGGCGCCACCGCCGTGCTGGTTGCCATCGATGGCAAGCCGGCCGGAGTGATTGCGATCGCTGATCCGGTGAAAGCCTCAACGCCAGCTGCGCTTTCGGCACTGCGCGAAGCGGGCATTCGGGTCATCATGCTGACCGGGGACAACCGGGTGACGGCCGAGGCGGTCGCAAAGCGGCTCAACATTGCCGACGTCGAGGCCGACGTTCTGCCTGATCAGAAGGCCGCCGTGGTCGAACGGCTCAAGGCCGCCGGCGCGGTAGTGGCGATGGCAGGCGACGGCGTGAACGATGCGCCCGCGCTGGCTGCGGCTGACGTAGGGATAGCCATGGGAACCGGCACCGATGTGGCCATCGAAAGCGCTGGCGTGACCCTGTTGCGCGGCGATCTCGGCGGCATCGTGCGCGCCCGGCGGCTCAGCCAGGCAACAATGCGCAACATCCGCCAGAATCTGGTGCTGGCTTTTGTCTATAATCTTGCGGGTGTGCCGATCGCCGCTGGCGTGCTTTACTCAACATTCGGCCTGCTGCTCTCGCCGGCGATTGCCGCAGCCGCCATGGCCTTGTCGTCGGTCAGTGTGGTTGGCAACGCGCTTCGACTGCGGCGCCTGAGGCTTTGAATGGCCGAAACCAACGCCGCAGGTCAAATATCCTGCGGTAATCTGGTGAAACCCCCTGCGGTGGCGGGCCGCAATGCCATTCAACTGTCAGCCAGCGATCGGAGGAGCCAGGGTGCCAAGCCAGGCAACAACCAGCAAGACAAGAGCTGCAAACAGTGTTTCCGCAACGATACTGCGTCGTAGGGCAGACGTGGCGCCGTCGGTTTCATCGTTGGCCATTTCAGTTTCGAGCGCTGGTGTCAGACGGAAGCGGTTGTTTGCCGCAAGCCCGACCATCCCCGCAAACAGCAGCAGTTTGATTGCCATCAGCCGACCGTAGTCACTCTTGAACAGGTCTGCGGCATGGTCGGGCCCAATGAGCAGCCAACTGTTGATCAGACCCGTGGCAATCAGCAAGCCAACAATGACTGAACCGGTAAACGCAAAGCCGGCCAGTGCCTCGTGGGCAATATGGACATTCGCCGTGGACGAGGCACGCGCGCAGCGCGCCAATATGATTACAAGCGCGACCAGCGCTCCGACCCACGCGCCCGCAGCAAGAAGATGAATGATATCAGCCAACAGCTCGAACCATCCTGTCGCGCCCTCGCCGGCCGCGCCGTGGCCGGTCCAGGCCAAGGACGCGAGGCTGACGCCGCCAGCAACAACCACAGCCAAGCCCGAAGCCGAGCGCTCAGGTTTGACCATCACGGTGTGAATCGCCAGCAGAAGCAATGCAGCCATGCGGGCACGCCATGCAGCGCCCATCGACGTGTCGAAGATCAGCGAGGCTGTCGATGCGCGGTCGATTTCTGCAAGCCCGACGCCCATCATCGACGCCGCCATCGCAGCAATCCCGAGCAGCGACAGCGCCAGCGCCGACAAGACCAGTCCCAGCAGCACACGCTTGGGTGGCGCAAACCCGGAAGCAACTTCAGCGGGGCCGGACAAGGCAAATAATGGCAGGCCAAACAGCAGCATCAAGTTTGCGTAGAGCGCAAACCTGATCACAATCATCATCACATCCAGCGGCATTTCACTTCACTGTGAAGCTGAACGTGCCTTCCAGGCGATGTGCGTCCGCGCCACCGGCATGCCAGTTGACCTGATAACTGCCACTGGCCAGCGCGCGGCGCATCAGCAGGGTCAGCGTCTTGCCGTCAGCACTCATTGCCGTGGTGAAATCGCTGATCTTCATCGGATCATGCCCTGCCATTCCAGCCATGCTGGTCATCATCAGTTCAGCACCGGTAAATGCGGGCATGACCTTTTCGCTGAAGGTCAGAACGATCTTGCCGGGCTTGTCTACAGTTGCCTGCGCTGCCGGTGACGATGCGATCAGCTTTGCATGTGCAAATGCCGGAACCGCGGTAGCCACCGCAGCCAAGAGCGCAAAGATCACTACAGGGTGGCGCATGATGTGGTCCTCCAGATTGTTACTGACAGGCTTTACGCCGCCGGTCGAAGGCACCCTCGAATTTGGCTGCTGAGGGCAGCCCACCTCGAGCGCATAATCGATTACAATGCATTGACGGAGGTTGAGGCAATGAGCCGCATCAGGCGTAAACACCTGCCGGCCGCGCGCGCACGAAGGCAGACGAAATGATCGCCCGGCATATGGCTGTGGTCGTGCTTCTGGCATCGGCGGCAGCCTTGGTCGGCGCAATTGGCGGCAGGCTGCTTCTGCCGCAGGTTCGGCCAGAGGCGGCAATCCACATGGTTCTTCATCATGATATCGGCCTCGACGCCAATCAGCGCCACCGCGTTGATAAATTGGAACAGCTGTTTGCCACTCGCAAGCAGGTGCTTGAGCGCACGCTGCCGGCCGACAATGCAAGATTGGCCAAAGCTATTGAGGCAGACGACGGCTATGGTCCTCGGGTCACGGCGGCCATCGACCAATCACATCGCGACATGGGCGCGCTGCAGCGGGAAACGCTGCTCCACATGTTTCGCCTTCGCAGCGTGCTCACGGGCGATCAGGCGCGGATGTTTGACGCAGCTGCCGAACGCGCACTGACGTCCAATGGCCCTGATGCCGTCGGCACCGGCCGGCCCGACCCGCGCTGATCGGCAAGGGCCGAGCCGTACCAGCTCGTAAAGTAGCTATACGCCAAGTGCAAGGATGCAACCATGTTCACACCCGACCGTCGGCATTTTCTGCGAACTATGGCGCTGGCAGGCGGCGCAGCGGCCTTCTCCGCCACCCTTCCAGCCTGGGCGCGCAGCGGCACCGCTGGATTGAATGCAGCCAGCGACACGCTTTCAGGCGATGACATCAAGCTCAGCATCGGGCACACCCGGTTCAATGTCGGCGGACGTGCCGGGCACGCGATTGCCATCAACGGCAGTGTTCCCGGGCCGCTCATCCGGCTGAAGGAAGGCCAGAATGTCCGCCTGTCGGTGACCAACACGCTGGAGGAGGACACGTCCATCCATTGGCATGGGCTGCTGCTGCCGTTTCAGTATGACGGTGTGCCCGGTGTCAGTTTTCCGGGGATCAAGCCCGGCGCAACCTTCGTCTATGAATTTCCGGTCCGCCAGTCCGGCACATACTGGTATCACAGCCACTCTGGCATGCAGGAGGCACTTGGCCATTATGGCTCGATCGTCATCGATCCTGCCGGGGCCGATCGCGTGGCGTTCGACCGCGAGCATGTCATTGTGCTGAGTGACTGGAGCTTCCTGCACCCGCACAAGATCCTGACTCGGCTCAAACAGAACGGAGGCAACTTCAACTACCAGAAGCAGACGCTTGCCAGCCAGTTGGCCGGCAAGGATCAGACCGCCGCTGACCGACGGGCGTGGGGCAAAATGCGCATGGATCCGACCGACATTTCGGATTCCACCGGCGCGATCTACACCTATCTTGTAAATGGCCATGGCCCGGCGGAAAACTGGACCGGCCTCTTCGTCCCCGGCGAAAAGCTGCGGCTGCGGATCATAAATGCGGCCGCGATGACCAACTTCAACGTGCGGATTCCGGGGCTGGCGATGACGGTGGTTGCTGCCGATGGTGTTGACGTCCAGCCGGTTGAAGTCGACGAATTCCAGATTGGCGTGGCAGAAACATATGATGTTGTCGTTCGGCCACTAGATGACCGCGCCTACGGCTTGATAGCCGAAGGGATTGATCGCTCGGGCCTGGTGCGAGCCACTTTGGCGCCACGAATGGGCATGATTGGGCCTGTGCCCGAACTGCGGCAGCGACCGCTGCTCTCGATGAAGGATATGGGCATGGGCGCAATGGATATGGGCGCGATGGACATGTCGGGCGGCATGTCGGGCATGGATCATGGCAAAATGGCCGGTATGGCGATGTCAGGTGAGGGCATGGCCCGCAACGGCAACGGCAAGGGTATGGGTGCGATGAAGATGCTCGACCCGTCCGTAGCACCCCAGGTCAAGATGGGCCCTGGTGTCGCGACGCTCGCACCGTCTCCCACCGACCGCACGGCCGAGCGGCCGACGGGCCTGGAAGACGTGCCGCACCGCGTGCTGACCTACAGCCAGTTGCGGTCGCTGGACCCAAACCCTGATCCGCGCAATCCCTCGCGGCAGATCGACATCCATCTGACGGCCAATATGGAACGCTACATGTGGTCGTTCGACGGGGTTAAATTCAGCGAAGGTGCGGAACCGCTGGCCTTCCGCTACAACGAGCGGGTTCGTGTCAACCTGATCAACGATACGATGATGCCCCATCCGATCCATATCCACGGGCATTTCTTCGAGGTGGTGATGGGAGAAAAGGGCAATCGGCCCGTCAAGCATACGGTGAATGTGCTGCCTGGTGGCAAGGTATCGTTCGACCTGACCGCCAACGCGCTGGGCGACTGGGCGTTTCACTGCCACATGCTGCTGCACATGCACGCAGGGATGTTCCGGGTTGTCACGGTCCGCCGCGAAGAAGACATGGCATGAAACGGACAGCCCTGATGTTCGCTGTGGCACTCATTGCCGCACCGGGAAACGCGCAAACCATGACCATGCCGATGCCGCAGATGGCCATGCCGCCATCACCGAAAGCGCCTGTGAAAAAGCCGCCGGTGCCGGCGCGCAAGCCGGCACCGGCCGCAAGCGGCGAGGATCCACTGGTGATGAACGAACAGCCGTCGCCGGTTGATGCAGCCGCTCCCCAGCCTCATGCGGGGCACGGCCCGCCCGAAGGTCCGGCTGGGCCCATGCCGGGAATGGCAATGCCAAACCAACCGTCCGCCGCCCCCGAAGAGGTAATCGGGTCTGCGCCGGCTCCCGCGCCACCATCCGACCACGCAGCAGATGCGATCTGGGGTGGAGCCGCACAGTTGCCATCCCGCGCCGAATTGCGACGCGAAAACGGCGCTTTTCAGGGTTCGATGATCCTGTTCAACCTGGCCGAATACCAGGCGCGCAAAGCCAGCGACGGCTATCGCTGGGAAGGCGAAGGCTGGTTCGGTGGTGACATCAACCGCTTGGTGATCAGAGCCGAAGGCGAAGGTGAGCTTCGTGGACCGGTGGAAAAGGCCGAGTTCCAGGCGTTGTATGGACGCGCCATCGATCCCTGGTGGAACGTGGTTGCCGGTGTGCGTTACGATATGCGCCCCAATCCTCAGCGCGCTTATGCTGCGTTCGGTGTCGAAGGGCTTGCGCCCTATTGGTTTAGAACCACTGCAACCCTGTTTGTCTCAACGAAAGGGGAGATTTTGGCGCGCGCAGAAGGCTTCTATGACCAGCGGATCACCCAGCGACTGGTCTTGCAGCCGCGCGCGGAAGTGAACTTCTCTTCCCGCAGCATTCCCGAGACACGCGTCGGCCGTGGTTTGACGGATATCGAATTGGGCGCACGTTTGCGTTACGAGTTGCGCCGTGAGTTTGCGCCCTATGTCGGTGTCGAATGGGCATCGAAGATTGGCGAAACTGGCCGGTTTGCTCGCCAGAACGGGCAAAGGGCAACGGACGTGAACTATGTTGCCGGAATCCGCTTCTGGTTTTGATCAAGCTGGCAACCGTGACGTTGCCGCGGCTTGAACAGCCAGTAGCTGATTGGATTTCATTGCAAAAGGAAAGGCTTTGGCCATGCGTACCTTCTTGCTTGCTCTCTTTTTGACGGCTTCTCCCGCCGTTTCGTCCGCTGCAGAAATCGTCATGCATCGCGACCCCGGCTGCGGCTGTTGTGAAGGGTGGGCCGCGCAAGTCCGAAAGAGCTTCGGTCGGGCAGTCCGAGTCGTTGATTCGGCCGATCGACGTGCGCTGCAGCGGGCCGCTGGTATGCCCCCGGGTATGGGCTCGTGCCACACGGCCATCATCGCCGGGATTGCATTTGAAGGTCATGTGCCTATCGCAGACATGAAGCGGCTGCTCGTCGAAAGGCCGAGGGGCGTCACTGGACTTGCAGTGCCTGGCATGCCGGTCGGAACACCCGGTATGGAGGTGGCAGGCCGCCCGGCTGACCGTTACACTGTTTTCGCATTTGGTCCGGGCAAGATGCGGAGTTTTGCGACTCACTAGGCAGGGTTGCGCAAATGTTAGACGGAGCATTCAGTAATTAATTCAGGCGCTCCTTTTGACAACATATTCAAACTGAGAATACCTTACTGAAATCAAACGACGTGTGTCAAATATTTGTATCCTGTTTGTCTGCTAAATCGTGCATTTTAGCTTCCGACTGGAGAGACCAAGCAATTATCAATTATACACCCTGGCAGGTGCGCTACAGCTCTCTATTGATGTACGTAGGCACCAAAAATTGCAACGGCAATGCATTTTACTGGCGGATTCGGCCTGTAGCGACAGCTGGATAATCAAGACAGGATCAATTAGGCTGGAGGAGATTATAGGTAACAGCGGTTACTCCAGCATCGACGGCGCTTCCTTTCGTGCCTGCCTTTCGGCGTTGGGCAGAAAATGGAATGCATAGACTCACTCTTGGCCGAGCGCTGGGCTGGTTCACCGATAAGCCTTGCTGCCTTTCTGAGCTCCACAAGTCCGACAATGTCTCGATTAACGCGGCCATCGTCCATTGCTTCCTCGCCATAGAGACCAGCCGACGAAGGGCTGGAAGAGATTGCAAAAATAGTGTTGGGTTGCCGGTCATTTGGATGATCGATTTGAGTCAAAATAGCAGATTTCGACAAACACTCATTGACCTTGGACCGCAGTCCAAGGCGCAAGACGCCAAGCGACCTTCAAAAGGTCGCAACACCATCTGGAGAATCATCATGTCGAAAGTCGATCTAGATTGCCTTGCCGCCTGCAACGCTTGCGCTGACGCGTGCGACAGCTGCACTGCCTCGTGTCTTGGTGAATCTCATGTTCAAGCCATGACGCGGTGCATCGCGCTTACGCTCGATTGCGCTGCCCTTTGTCGTCTCACTGCAAGTTTTGTTGCGCGCGGAAGTAGCTATGCTAGCCACATGTGCGGTGTATGTGCGGAGATCTGCGAGGCCTGCGCTCAGGAGTGCGCGCAACATTCGCATGATCATTGCAAGGCTTGTGCGGCTGCATGCCAGGAATGTGCCGATGCTTGCCGGCGGATGCTGAAAACCTGTTGATCATGATGGTCTTGCCGTTGTCCTTCAGTGAGGATAACGGCAAGCCCTTCAGCATGGTTACTTTCAGGACGTGCTTAAGGGAGTGAATTGTTGCCTCCTTCGCTCTACCGGCGGGGCGAAGGCTAACAACCTCGCGAGGAGCCACCCGGTCTGCTGTCGTCTGATGGCCACTCCGCGTGCTGGGCCCACTGTGCCATCGGCATTTATGCCTGCCACAGGCCAAGCGAGCATGATCGAGCGGGGCCAAGGCCCTGGCGGCGTCGGTTTGCCTTGTTCTTGGCCAGTACGCAGCCAGCACGAAGCTCGGGCTGCTCAAGACATCAAGGCGCGGCTACTGCCATCCGCGGCACCTGTTCATTATCGGCGCCTGATAGATCGCCAAGCCTTCGGACCGAAATCGCGGCCTGAGTCTTTGGCTGAACTGGTTCAAACAGCAAACTCACGAGAAAATTGCCATCATGGCAATGGACCACACGATCGTTTGTGTCGGTTGGTTTTTGGTAAACGTCGGATAGCTAAACCACTGCCGTCGATACACGTTCGCGATCGTCATCCGAGGCTGCTGCCCCTCGACGATTGCGACATTATGCTCGTCCGAAAGCCTGCTCGCTTTCATTCGTTCGTCTCCTTAAGAAGCGGGCCTCACCCACGAGGGCAGCCGGTCCGGGGCGCACGTCAAGTTCACAAGAAATTATGGGTTAATCCACTTGACCCTGGACCGTGGTCAAATGCTACCAGTAAGTGTCCTCGCGGGAAATCGACACATCTGGGCAGCTGGCTCCGGATTGGGTTGTTCAGGTACGATAAATTGCGTCTGTTTGTGAAGGCTATATAGAAACTGGCCATTTCCTTTAGGGAGTAAGTAGCATGAATCGGATGAAATTGATTTCAGCGTTTATTATGTACTTCGTTTTTTTTGCATTTCCGGCCCATTCACAAGGGTTAGTTCATCGGCTTTTTATGCGTGGTACAGTCGTTCAACTTTCTGGTCAGGAAGCGACTATATGCGTTGGAAAAGAAGATGGGGCGCTGATTGGTCAGACGCTTCAAGTTCGCCGTATAGTAGGGTCGCCAAAAGCTTTACGCCTTGCCGAAATCGGTGAAGTGCGCATAACCTCCGTGATCAATGATCATTTTGCGACTGCTACCGTATTACGCGGAGATGTCAAAAAAAATGATCTTGTTGAGATTCGAAAAAATTAATCTTATTGATGAAGAAATTTCTCCTCTCGAGAAAAACAACTTTGAACACGGTAGCACCAAATAGTAGGATATTATGTCAATGTGGTAGCAGCAAACAACAGTTAGGGTTCAGACTCATTCACAACCAGAACGCGATTGCCGCGGCGAGTTGGACGGCTGACAGGAAGTTCCTGGCGAGCTTGTCGTAGCGGGTTGCAATACGGCGGAAGTCCTTAAGACGATTGAACATCGCCTCGATGCGCCGGCGATCCTTGTAGCGGCGCTCGTCATATTGGATCGGCCGCTTGCGGTTCCGGCGCCCCGGGATGACCGGGATGGTGTCGTGGGCCTTCAGGGTGACGCGCAGTTTGTTGGCGTCATAACCGCGGTCAGCGATCATGCGCTTGCACCGGACAGCGTCAGTGACGAGCAGATCGGCACCCCTGATGTCGGAGGTGTTGGCTGGCGTCAGGACGAGGCGGAGCGGCCGCCCGATGACATCTACGAGCGCATGGAGCTTGGTTGTGCGACCACCGCGAGAGACCCCGATGGCGTGCGTTCGAGCCCCCCTTTTGCGCCACCGGCGCACCGGTGGACCTTGATACAGCTGCTGTCGATCATGGCGGTCTCGGTGACCCAGTTCTCCTCGGTGAACGCCGAGAGGATGCGGGTCCGGATGCCGCGACGGCCCCATCGGTTCCAACGGTTGTAGACAGTCGTCGGTGGGCCATAATCCGCCGGCACATCGGCCCACCGGTAGTCGCTCTTGATCACATGAATGATCCCCGAAATCACTCTGCGATCATCCACCCGTCGCGCACCAGGCTGGTTCTGCGGCAAATGGGGCGCTATCGCCGCCCACGCCTCATCCGACAGCCAAAACAGCGAACGCGACATCCTCAGAGCCTCCTCATCAACAGGAGACTCCCTGAGTCAGCATTACATCACAGAATCAAGAGGCTGATTGGGTTTAGACCCTAAGTGACGTGGTTGTTTAGACCATCAGATGTGAATCTTCCGGGAGCAGACAATTGCCGCTCGGTAATTAAATACCCAGATTAAGCTGGCGTTCTGGCAACTTCGTTTTCTGCTCCTCGTTATCGCGCTGAGTGGGCACCGGCGTTTTGGGTGAATTCCCGCTTTCTCGCTCCGTTTTGGGCTGTGCTGTCAGCCCGCGTTCGAACCGCGGCATTGGGACCTCGCCGGTCGTTTCGAGCGCAGCGGTCTTGTCGCCGGTGTTGCGGCTGATCTGCCGGGCGATCTTGCTGCTGTCATCGACGATCAGCTTGAGCTCGTCGCGCACGCGGGTGATGTTGACCAGGAACAGCCGTTGGTTGCTGAGGTTCTTCTCGGCCGAGTCCATCACTGCGATGGCGCGGTCTGCGGTGAGGCCCTGCGCCATATGGGCATTGAGCGCATAGCCCAGATCAAGGCGCTCAAGCATCCGGTCGCCGGGCGGCAGCGTCACTGTGATCCTGGTCGACGTCTCGATAGTGATGCCGTCGCTGGCCACTGTCAGCACACGGGCACGATCGGCGTTGATCAAGCCGCGCTCGCGATCGGTGTCGGTCCAGCGGATGATGTCGCCAGCGTGGAGCTTCAGCTCCTTGCGGTCGCTGATGCGAACACTGTTTTCGGGCCGGTTGGTCGCAAGCTTCGCCGGTCGGAACCTGTGCTCCTTGCCGTCCGCTTCGGTCAGCCTGACGATGCCCCTGTCACGGTCGATCCCGGTCACGGTCATCCGCGCTGCCGGGATGCCCTGGCTGGGCAGGTCGCGCGGGAACTCGACGGTCAGGCCTTTGCGATAGCTGTGGAGATAGCGCTCCTCCTCGCGCGTCGTGACCACCTTGGTCAG
>ERZ1066127.1198-NODE-1198-length-10421-cov-11.406328_pt1 | contig 10421 bp, 8 predicted proteins | sample MGYA00382774_ERZ1066127 | MGnify/ENA primary metagenome ERZ1066127 (study PRJEB33369, sample SAMEA5778357) | biofilm metagenome | biome: Industrial cooling water; feature: Water cooling tower basin; material: Biofilm | place: United Arab Emirates | collected... | reverse complement strand
CGCTACGACAAGGAAACTTTCAAAAAAACCGTTCGTATATCAGGACTTTGCGCCGAGCAGTAAGGCCGGTAAAATTGATGGCTGATCTACGAGCGGTCGGTTGTGAAGAGCAGGCATCTCCATGGATCTGGCGCCGAGGTTCTGTGAATCGTGTCTACTGCATGGTGACGGACGCATCGCTATGCATGGACACTATGGAATTAGGACAGACATATTACAATTCAAAACGCGCTCAACAACCGCTGATTAGAGAAACAAGGAGCGCCAGACATGAGAGCGATCTGGATCGCGCTTTACTACCCTGAGAAAGCTTAGGGAACTGATGGGAATTCCGCATGTGAGGGAATCCGTAAGCAGGGTGGTGTGGGACTCGGGAGCCAATCACTCCCGAGGCCCAGATTCGGTGTTCTTCCTCAGCGTGATGCGGTTACAAAAGAATGAGATCTTGGATTCTTCGTAGTCAAAAACCTCAAATCGAGTCGCTTCCCAACCACGCTTCGATACATCTCGAAACGCAAGCCCACATATCTGGTATGTATCGTCGAGTCGAAGCTGATGACATTGCTCAAAATGAACCAATACGGAATGAGAATCGGAATATTCGTGAACGAGTTCCAGCAGAATGTCACAGCGATATGATCCGTCGTCATCGAAGTTCTTCACCGTTAAGCATCTGACCATCGTGCATCCTGTTGAAGTCTTCTGGTGCAGGATCTCGCTGACATCGTCGTACCCCGGGAGAGCATGCCACTCCACATCTGGTTCTTCTTGATTCATGATTTCTATACCGAACGTTTAGGCCTGGCAACCCGCTACCTGGAGCGCCCCTCCGCTTCGGTTTGAGGTTTGTCGCTACCCTCCGGCTTCGACTCGGGGCGGGTAGCGGGTTGCCCGGTGCTGGCTTGTGGGCTATTCTTGATTCTGAACGGTTCCAAGGAAATCAATACGTCCTCTCGGTATCGGTGTCTCTGGGAAAGTAACTCAAGATAATCAAAGCGGTATTCGTCCTCTTCACCACGCAAAACCAAGATTGTTATACCTCCAACGCTGGACGAGCTCCGCACTCCCCCCGTCTTTGGCAATTTGAACCGTAAGGTAATCTCTTCCGCTGGGTTTTCCGCCGTTGCGTAAACCTGAAGCTCCTTCTCACCTGATGGGGATTTATCGTGCTCGACGAGCATCCAACCACCAGACTTCAATTCGCGTTGTTGCACGGTTTTGGATTTATTGCAGGCAGCGAATGCGAGCAAAAACGAGAGGATCAACGGGGCTTTTAGTAAATGAAACATATTGAGGCCAACGTCTAGCTCATCCATGGCGGGGAGGGAAGCCCGAATTCAAATAAGGGCGTTACCCGCCGTTGGATATGCCGGCTTGTTCGGTATCATTGTCTATTTGGAATTTAGCTCATTCATTGATAGAAAATCTAGCTTATTCTTTGTGTTCTGGATTCGCCCATCTACCATCGGAGTCTTCCAGTCAGGGTAACTGCTCTTAACTGCTCTCAAATACTCGAGGGACTTTTCAAGGTAGCTTATCGACTCTTGCTGATTTTTAGTTGCCTCCGATTCCTGTATTAGTAGGTAAGCCTGAAAATAGCCGTCTTCAGGATTATCAAACTCTATCTTAGATGATGGAGGGTTCATCATCTCGCGCAAAGCCGCAGTCGCTGATTTACCAGAATAGGACAGGGTGATCGTCTTAGGTTGCTCAACATTTGCCTACTTCGAACATCCTGTGAAAGCGAAGACAATCAATATGAGACAATTCACGAGGTGGACTAGATCTTTCATTTTATTGTGCACAACGTTAAAGCAATGGCGGCGACGGTGTGAAGCTCCGAATTCAATCATACGGATTCCTCGGCGTCGCAATGTGCGGGATGTTAGCTTTTATTTTGGTTGAATGATTCGAGTGTCTGTGCAGCTGGGAACTTGCGACGAAAAATATCCATCGCCTTTGGATTCTTTGATCGAAAGAACGTGGCGGTGCTGTCCCAAGCTATAAGCTCGCATTCCGCCTGTGGATGCTGGATCTGGTATCTCGGCTCCCAAACGTGGGGATCTTCTGCCTTCGGGAGGATTGAACGGTCGATCTCGCCGGCCGGAAGGCGAAAGCCAGATAGCACTCCCCAAATAATCTGCAAATCCGGCTCGTTCTTAATCAATGCATCAAGGTCTTCTCCTGAGATTATGATTGGTTCGTCTGCTTGAAGAATCTCAGGAAAGGAATTGCAATCCAGCTCAGTGAGCATCCATGTCAATGGAATGTGGTAGCCATGCAGTGTCGGCAAGATGTCCCGAAGCATCGTGTGATACTTCAGATTATCGTTCTTGCCGTAGATGACCATTTTTTTGAGCTAACAGTATTTATTCGTATCCCATCTGACCGTTCTATCAGTTGGGCGTTTCGATGGATAGGAAATCAGTTTTTCTTCGCTACGACAAGGAAACTTTCAAAAAAACCGTTCGTATATCAGGACTTTGCGCCGGGCTGTGAGGTGGGCAAATTTGATGGCTGATATACGCACGGACGGTTGCTGAAATGAGACCTCATCATGGATCGGTTGCGTTGAGATGGCAGTCAGATCCGTGGATCAAACAATCATGCATGGGCCTGGCGCTTGGACTCCGCTCAGCGGGATAGGAAGCGCCGCCGCGCAGGAGCACGCAAATGGCATGCGTTTGTCCTGTGAGGCGCTTCGCTTGACGGGCAGGATATGTTTGCCTTTAGCAAGATGACGCCACATGACAATTCTCCTGGTGCAACGACACGTCGCCGTTTCCTCCATCTCGGCAGTGCCGCTTTGTTGATGCCGTGGGCGCGGGGGCAGGCGCTGCCAGTGAAGCCGGCACTGCATTTGCCCGGCAGCGATGGGTATCGCCAGGCTTGTCTCCTGTTCAACAGCCGCTTGCAGCCACGGCCTGCCGCCGTCAAGCCTTGCATGAAAGAGCAGGATGTCATTTCCGGCATCGATTGGGCGCGCCGACACAGCATGACGGTCTCGATGAAAAGCGGCGGCCATTGTTTCGAGGGCTACTGCATGGCGGATGCCTCGCTCTCGCTGGATCTCTCCGGCATGAAGCGGATGACCTACGATGCGCAGACGCGCGTCTTCACCGTGGAGCCCGGGGCGAAGCTGGGGCAGATCAATGATTTTTTGTTAGCCAAAGGTCGCATCCTGCCCGCCGGTTCCTGCGCGGGTGTGGGCATAGGCGGGCTGACGCTGGGCGGCGGTTACGGGCTGCTGGCACGGCAATACGGGCTCACCTGCGATCAACTCATCGGCCTGCGCTTGATCGATGCCGAGGGTAACATCCATGACTGCGCGGGTGATCACGAACTCCTGAAAGCCTGCCGCGGTGCGGGCAACGGCAACTTCGGCGTGGTGACAGAGTTCCGCTTCCGCACGCAAGCGGCACCGACTCATCTTCACCGACGCCGATTCAAGGCCAGCGGTCTGACTCCGGCGAAGGTGAAAAAGCTGTTAGGGGTCTGGTTCGAGGCAACGAAGCATCTGCCGCGCGATGCCTTTTCCGCCTTTGTGCTCAATGGCACATCCCTGACCATCCTGCTCACCCATACGGAGCTGAAAAGCCAGGCACGCATCACCGCGTTGATGAAACCGTTGGAAAGTATGGTAGGGTCCGTCACACGCTATTACGCGCCAGCCTTTCGCGACGCGATCAAGACCTACTATGGACGTAGTGGGCCGCTGCCTTTCAAAAACGCCTGTGCCGGGATGCTGCGGGATTTTTCCGATATCGCGGAAGTCGCCGAGGCACTCGCGCAGCGGGTGGCTGCCAGCCCGGGGGTGATCTGGCAGGCGAATACGCTGGGCGGGGCGATCCAGGATCCGGCCTATGCGGCGGCGTCCGTGTTTGCCCATCGCGATTGTGCCTACATGACGGAAATCCAAGGCTACTGGGAGCAGCCCGCGCGCGCGGCAGGGGTGATCCAGGCCGTGGATGAGATTCAGAGCCTGCTGGCGCGGCACGGCATCAAGCGCCACTACTGCAACTATCCGGATCGCCATTTTGCCGATCCGCAGACGGCTTATTTCGGCAATCTGGATTTCCTCCGCGGCATTAAGAAACGTTACGATCCTCAGGACATCTTCCACCATCCGCAGGGCATCCGCGCCTGAGATGGCGCGCGGGACTTCAGCCCGCTGATCAGCAACAAAAAACGCGCGTGCGGGAGGAGCTGCACGCGCGTTTGATGGGGGGATGAGGTGTTATGGATTGCTCGAAATCACGCGGCCGAAGAGTTTGCCGGATGAGGCTTCCGTCGCGGCGATGGACGCCACCACGGTGTTGAGCGGATTGCCCGGCGTCACGGTGAAGGTCACGCCGCTGAAAGGTCCGCCACTGGTTTCCGGGATGGTGACATTGGTCCAGGCGTCATTGACCCCGAGGTCGCTGCTGTGTTGCAGCGTGAGAGTGGCGGCTCCGCGATTGGCGGCATTGCGCACTTGGAAGGTCATGATCAGCTTGCCATCGTCCTCGCTGACGGCGGGCAAGAGCGGGGTGATATTGTCATTCACGCCGCCAGCACCCAGCAGGAAGGCAAGGCCGTTGGAGATGCCATCGCCGTTGGCGTCATCGTTGAATGCCGCTGATCCGGCCCAGAGTTGATAGGGAGTTTTCCACTCGGCGTAGAGGGTGACATTGGCACTGCCCATGGTGAAGGTATCGGCAGGATTGTAGTGGGTGCCCAGACCATCGGCTTGGGTGTTCCATCCGGTGAAAACGAAGTTGGTTTTGGCGAGGCTGCCGGTGTTACCCAAGACGGTCACGGTGGCTCCGTTAGGGTAGCTGGTGCCGTCCACGGGCACTGTGCCGCCGGTGCTGCCGTTTTCCTCATAGGTGACCGTGTAGCCCGCGCCGGAGTTGTAGGAAAGACCGGTGATGTAAATGGTGCCGTTGCCGTCATCCACGAGAGTGGGGGTACCAGACCAGCCCGCACCGAGTGCGCTGGTATCGATGGTGACTGTGCCGATCGAGCGCGTGACTCCGGCTTGGTAGGTGAAGACCGTCAATGGATCGGCGGGTGTTATCGTTTCGGTCACTCCGGCGTCAGTCACTTTGATGGTCATGTTGCCGAGAGTCAGGCTTCCAGATGGTGAGCCACCCCGTTGCACGTTGATCACATCGGTGCTGGTTTTGCTGGCGATGTCCCACTCGTAGGTCGATCCGGTTTGCATCTGGAATTGGCCGTGAGTGCCTGCGGTGTTGGAAGTCCAGGTGATGGTCAGCGAGGCCACACCGGTGCCAGGAGACAGCGTGCCGCTGTTTTGGACGTAGAAGTATTCCCGGTTGTCACCGATGGTGATGGTGCCCTTGGCGATGAGCTTGGAGGCGAGATTCGAGGCGGTGAAGGTGGACTCTCTCACCGAGGCGATGCCGATTTTGTGACTGAAGAAATTGCTGGTGCCGCCCAGGGTCAGCGTGCCTTGCTCCACATAGAGACGGGAAGAGCGGGTGCCGCCGCTGTTGAATGCCAGATTATTGGTAATGGTCCAGCTACCGGTATCGGCTTTGGTGAGCATGAGCTGATTCGCTGTCACAGGCCAAGAGACGGTATCCACCACGTTGCCTGTGCTGGCGCCGCCGAGGATGAGGCGCTTGTTCGAGGCATTGGTGTTGAGAATGTTGATGGTGGAGATGGTATGCGTCACGTTGGCACCGGGAAGCAGACTGAAGTGGTTGACCGCATTCGTGGCTCTGCCTGCGAAGTTCATGGTGGGAGCGCCAGTGATCCCGGTGCGGATGATGAGATCCTGATTGGTTCCGGTACCGGTGGCGGATGCGGTGACCACTTTTGCTCCTGTGAATGCAAGGCTTTTCGTGGTGCCGACCTCGCCGATGGAATACCCGGAGCCGGAGCCTGAGGGAAGGCTGATGGTCATGCTGTCGAGCGTGACATCCTCCGCCATGGTGACAGTGCCTGCGGTTCCGCCGAAGATGGCAACGAAGCTCTCCTCATTGTCCCAAGCGATCGGCTCGGCAAATCCCGCGCCGCGATCCCAGTTGGTGGTGGTCGTATCCCATGTGCCGTTGCCGCCGGCGCTGACACCGTTGGTTTCGCCGCTGGTAATGCCTCCGTCCCACCAGCGACCGAGTGAGGGAATGTTGGGCGCAGTGACTCCGGTGTTGATGGTGATAGTGGTATCATCGAGAATGGCGGATGTGGTGTTGAGGCTGAGATTGGCCAGATTCTTGATTTCCGAATTCGCGGGAATGCGCAATTGCACGGTGCCTGTGCTTTCGGGCAACACTTGTACGCGGATGACAGTGGGGCTTGGCTGGGTGATGTTGCCGATCGATACGGTGGCAGTGCCCGCATTCTCGAAGTCGGTGGCATCGAATGTGCTGAAATCCATGTGCTTGTCGAAGGTGAGATCATACGTGATCACCGTCACGTCCTCGCCGATGGGTCCACCTGCCTTGTCATCGGCAATCGATAGCAACGATGGGGGAACCGTGTCGACGGGCATCACGTCTGTAGAGGATTTGCCAAAACGGATTTCATCGTAGTTCATCGCATCGACGTCCCGTAATGAAAAACTGATGGTGTTGAAGGCGGATTGATCCACGGCGGGCATGGTCTTGGAGACACCGGTGCCAAGGTTCTGGAGGTTGGCGCTGGGTTGATAGAGTGTGATGGTTTCTAGGTCTCCGGCTGTCGCACCCCAATTGATTTTTCCGACGATCAAGGTGGGGGTGTTGTAGGTGAGATTCAGCGAACCGCCCACGGCGGGAGTGGTGGTCCCGTTCCAAGTGGCGACCGTGACGGCGGTATCTCTGGTGCGGAATCCCACGCCATTTCCTCCTTGGAGGGTCAGCGTGCCTGCACCGGATGTCAGATGGGAAGTTCCCAGAGCGAAGCCCGACCATTCGTTGTTTCCTCCCCCTGCGGTTTTCATCAGCATAACGCTGAACCAGAGTTCGGCACCATCATCGAGCAGCTTTGCGTCCAGGAGTGCTGCGGTGCGCACCACCCGGCCGTTGGTGTTGCCGGAGCGGAGAAGGCGGGCGTGTCCGCCAGAAGTGGCAAGGGCACCAAACAGCATGGGGGAAGGCGTTTCCACATTGACCGCGCTGGTGCCGGTGGTGGTGGTCCAGTTGCCGCTGAGCCCGTAGGTGCTGGCTGCTTTGCCATTGAGCACGCCGGCGGTTTGCGAGAAGGACTCGTAGATTGACAAGGGTAGCAATGTGACAGTCACTTGCTCTGTGGCGGATTTCGCCGGGTCCGAATCATCGGTCACGCGGAGCCGTATCGTATTCTCGCCCAGGGTCATGCCATACCCTGTGGGAGGAGCTGCGATGAGCGTGGCATAGGGTATGGCTGCGGGAAGGTCACCGGTGACTTGGTAATTCGAAAGATCCGCGTCATCCAGCGCCCACTCATAGCTGGTGATGTTCTGTCCTTCCGATGGAGTGGATGCCGTACCATTCAAGCTGAGTGATCCGCCCAGTGGCACGAGATAGGGGCCGCCGGGTGCAGCCACGGGATCTGCGAATGCGGACTGAATCAACACCAGCGCGCTCGCAAGTGCCGATAAGGCTCGGGATATGTAGGGCGTTTTCATGGTTGTGGGTCGTAGGGTTATGTCATGACAAATCGTCACGGAACAAACGGCATCATTGCGAATTTCCTGAATCAAAAAAGCATTTTGGCTCTTGTTAACTATCCCGTTTTTTATCAGGTTATTCCCGTGAGCCAGATGAAGTTATTGTCGCCTGCCGAGCAGGTGGCGCATCGATTGCGGAAAGATCTCTCCGCCGGGATATGGAAGCAGTTCATGCCCGGAGTGCTGCGGCTGGAGGTGGACCTGGGAGTCAATCGCAAGACGGTGGAAGCTGCCTTGCAGATGCTGGAAAACGAGGGGTGGCTGGAAAGGCAGGGGGCGGGCAAGCGGCGGAAAATCCTTCGCCTGGCACCACAGGGGAAATCCCACAGTTTGCGCGTGGCACTGCTGATGCATGATCCGCCCATGCTCAAAAACTGGTTGACGGTCGATCTGCGGCATCGCTTGCAGCAGGCGGGGCACAGGGCGTTTTATGCGGCCAGGTGTCTGACGCAATTGGGCATGAGTGTGCCGCAAGTGGCGCGTTTGGTCAGGCGCACGGCGGCCGATGTGTGGGTGGTGAATGCGGCATCACAGGAAGTGCTGACCTGGTTCCACCAGCAGGGCATTTCCACCTTTGCCTTGTATGGACGCAGAAGGGAGCTCCCCATTGCGGCGGCTGGGCCTGACAAAACGCACGGCTATCGCATGGTGGTTCGCAAATTGGTGGCGCTGGGGCACAAGCGCATCGTGCTGCTGGCATTGCGTTCGCGGCGACTCCCATACCCCGGAGCACCGGAACGGGCGTTCCTTGAAGAGCTGGAGGCGCACGGCATCGCTACCAGCAGTTATCACCTTCCCGACTGGGAGGAAAGCGCCGAGGGCTTGCATGATCTGCTGGATGCCTTGTTCCGTGTCACCCCGCCCACCGCGTTTTTTATCGATGAGGCCTATCTTTTTCACGCGGTGAAGCATCGACTGGCGCGCATGGGAATCAAGGTGCCGGAGGATGTTTCGCTGGTGTGCACGGATCCTGATCCCACTTTTGAATGGTGTCTTCCCAGTATTGCTCACCTCCATTGGCAAGCCGAGCCGATGATACGCCGCATTGTGCGCTGGGTGGATCATGCGAGCCTTGGCAAAGAGGACGTGCGGCAAATGGATGTACCGGTGCACTTTGCTCCCGGAGGCACGATCGCGGCGGCGAAGTGCTAGCGTGGCGGCAAGAGGATTCCTGTGACAAAGGAAATGGTGGGCGACGGGTCATCCAGACCGTGCGGATGATGTCCCGCCGCATGATGAACCACGGTGATCATGCCGCCCAGTGCCCGGTATTTTTTCTCCACGATGGCCGTGTTTTCCTCTACCGGCACCACGTCATCGGCATCGCCGACGACATGATAGAGCGGGATCTTGTGTGGGGCGAGAATGCCCAACGCCTCGTCGTCTACGGCATTGCCGCGGAAGGCCTTGGCGTCATCGTCGGATTGCCAGCCGTAGAGGCGTTTCGCCTGGGCCCAATCGCCTTTGCTGCCCTTGCCCTTGCCCAAGCCGCCGGGCCAGCTCTTGAGGTCGCAGACCGGGGCATCGCCATAAATGCCGGCCACGCGTTCCGGGTGACGGGCGGCCCAGCGATAGGCCATGAAACCGCCGCGTGAGAGACCGATGAGTAAAGGTTTTTTTGCAAAACCCTGTTTCACCATCAGGTCGTAAAACTCATCCATCAACTTGAGTTGTTCCTCGCAGCCGAGACGGTTGAAATCGCTGAGATGCGCGTGTGAAATGCCGTGGTTCTTCAGTAAGACAGGCACACCGGTGCGCGGGAGAAAGGCGGTGGGGAATTCCATCACCCAGGTCCAGGGGCGTCCCGGTGCGGCGTTTTCCGGCACGACCACCCATGCGCTTTTGCCAGCGACGGTGAAGACGTGTCGTGGGTGTCCCTCCCATCGATCGATTTTCTCGTTAGGAAATGCAGGTGTCTCGACAGCAGAGAGAAAGCTCATGGCGCAGAGCATGCCAAGCGTGATCCGCCGCATGGAAGTGAAGGTGAAGCCAAACGTCATGATAAGGTTACGCGGTGAACGCATGGTTCTTTCCTGCTACCCCATGCCGTCACCCGCCGATCGAGAATTTTTGGTGTTTTCGCCCGGTGGCAGTTCTCCGCGCTTGCGAAATGGGGGCTGCTGTGGCTTGCTTGACTTTGTCATGAGATCTTTTGATTGGATATTGCTGGTTTGCTGTGTTCTTTGCTGCGGATGCAAGGAGCCGGTGCGCACCTATCGCATAGCGGCTGATCCTGAGGCGCCTGCGGTGTCGGCTCAGATCCCCGACGAAAAGCAGGAAAAGGCAGCAGTCACGTGGCAGGCGATGCCTGGCTGGACACAGGAGAGTGCCGGACAATTTCTCACGGCAGCATACACCATCAACGGACTCGGGCGTCTTACGGTTTCGAAATTGGCTGGCGACGGCGGTGGGTTGGCGGCGAATGTGAATCGTTGGCGCGGACAAGTGCAGCTGGAGCCGTTGCCGGAAGATCAGGTCCAAGGTCAGGCCATGCCGGTTACGGGCAGCACGCATGAGTTCTTGTTATTCAATCTCACGAAAAAATCGCCCGCCACGGATGAGGAGGGAATTTTTGCGGCGGTGTTGCCGCTGGAGCGGGAGACGTGGTATTTCAAGCTCACGGGAAATGCTGTGACCTTGCAGGAAAAAGGCGCGGAAGCGTTCACATCATTTCTGAGCACCGTTCGCGTGGGTGGAGACGCGGCGCCGGTCGCGCCTGAGCCACCCCAACCTGCAAAGCCGAAGATCCATGTGACATCACCGGAGGGCTGGATCGCCGCGGAAC
>ERZ1066127.1195-NODE-1195-length-10433-cov-9.264791_pt1 | contig 10433 bp, 6 predicted proteins | sample MGYA00382774_ERZ1066127 | MGnify/ENA primary metagenome ERZ1066127 (study PRJEB33369, sample SAMEA5778357) | biofilm metagenome | biome: Industrial cooling water; feature: Water cooling tower basin; material: Biofilm | place: United Arab Emirates | collected... | reverse complement strand
CAATTTCCTTACCCGCCACCAGCATCAAATCGGCCATTTCATCTACTACGATTACGATATAAGGTAAATGTTGGAAATCAAGGGCTTGATTTTCAAAGATAGGTTTACCTGAATCAGGGTCGAAACCAGTTTGTACCCGGCGTACTAAGACTTCTCCATTTTGACGTGCTTCAGCTAGGCGGACGTTAAAGCCATCAATATTACGTACGCCCAGCTTAGCCATCGATCGATACCGATTTTCCATTTCTTTCACCGCCCACTTTAAAGCAACGACTGCTTTTTTCGCATCGGTTACCACGGGCGCTAATAAATGGGGAATATCATCATAAACGGATAATTCCAGCATCTTGGGATCAATCATAATAAACTTGCACCGGTCAGGGGGTAATTTATAAAGCAAGGACAAAATCATGGTATTAACCGATACAGATTTTCCCGACCCTGTGGTTCCCGCTACTAATAAGTGCGGCATTCTAGTCAAATCTGCAATACTAGGCTGACCACCTATATCTTTGCCTAAGATTAAAGGTAAGCCGGCATTGAACTGCTGATATTCAGGGCTGGATAGTAACTGCCGCAGATAAACGGTTTGACGTTGGGGATTGGGTAGTTCAATACCAATAACATTTTGGCCCGGGATAACAGCTATCCGTGCTGACAGGGCACTCATAGAACGGGCAATATCGTCAGCCAAGCCAATAACGCGCGCTGTTTTAATACCCGCTGCTGGCTTTAATTCATACATCGTTACGACGGGGCCTGGGCGAATGTTAACAATCTCGCCCCGGATGCCAAATTCTTCTAGAACAGCTACTAATTGCTGAGAAGCGGCCTGCAAAGCTTCCTGGGTGATCGTCTTTGTCACTTTAGAAGGGGCAGGTTGATCTAGCAATTCCAAGGTAGGTAATTGATACTCATCTACGGACGTTTGATTAGCTAAAATTGTTTCCAACACACGATCAGCCTTTGATATAGAAGAATGCTCTGACAGGCCTGTTTGTTGAGGTTCATCTGTTAACGTGCTGAAATCGTCAGATATTGGTTTGCTAGGCTTTTGGAAAACATCTTTGAAAAGGGGTTGTTTAGGCACCCTATCTTTAGTAAGGGACGGGTCATTCTGGGGTGGGGTGGCTAAATTCGCAAAGGGTTTTTTAAAAAACCAAGAATAAACAAACCTGAAACAGGTATAAAAAATTTTAGCTATAAATTTCAAAGGTATTTTTAATTGCCTCCAAGAAAAACCCGCAGCAAACCACATCAGTAAGGTAGATATTGCACCTAAAAACCATAGGAAAGGTTGAAACAACGGCTTTAAATGCCAACCAGAAAACAAACTATGGAATAAATTTAATACTAAATAACTAAGGGTCCCGCCGGGATATAAGATTTTATGGGTGTAGCTTAAGGGTAACGATAAGCACCCATTAAAAAAAACCCCGATTCCCATAATCGCACAACCTGCCATAAACAGGCGCGTAGGGAAAATACGTAAGGTATCCTGCCATAGATGCCACCCCCAGCACCCCAAAATACCGATTAATAATACCCCGGAAAATCCAAATAATTGGACCATTAAATCTGCAAAAATGGCTCCTACAGGTCCCAACCAATTTTTTGCCATATAATCTGCACTGGTATTAAAAGAGGGGTCTTGCGGATGATATGTAAAAAAAGCAAACAGGCTAAGACCTACAATACCTAAAAGGATGAGTCCCCTATATTGCCTAGAGTTTTTTTTAAAAAAGGCTTGGATAGATTTAGGCAAATTTGGGCGAGGCGAATCAGCAGTCATTAAGACAAGGATTGTCAATAAACAGTTATTATCATCTTTTTATATCACAAAAGAAAATAATTTCTTGTTTTATTTAACAGTATGTTTGGAATAATTGACCTCACTGGCGGTTTGACCAAGGGGACCGCCATCCTGACCATAGGAAAAAACGACGTTTTGCTTGGTGGTGATGTTGAAAGAGAGAACCAGTCGATCTAATTCTTGTTGAAAGCTTTGTATACGGCAAATTTCATAGGTTATGATTTGCAAGGGTACTTTCACGGCTTTTATGTTGCCTAACCGAACGATAATCATTTCATCAATGTCATCCCCTAAGTTCATTTTATTTTCTAACTTAGCGGCATAGCCCCCATTAGGGATAATGACCCTGACATCAGAATGTCGCAAAGTCGCGGATGTAAAAAGGTTGTTGCCAATATCGCTGCTGGTATAGCGGGCTGATTGCGCGAACCAGCCAAAAAGCTCTGCATAATCTTCAAATTTTTCTACCTTGGAATCCAACAAATCATCCATTTTAATCATCCATTCCGGAGATTTAACACCAATGTTTTCTGTATCCCCAGGTATAGACGTGTCTGTTGTTGGAATTTGTATCCTGCCCATACCGCCGGGTTGAATAATTCTGTAATTGACAGACATAAGAGCTTTCCTTGTATTTTCTTTTTTCTGGTATTTATTGCTTATAGCTTTATGGTTCCATGTTCTTGATTTTTTTTCAACTTTTTTAATAAAAGTTTACTTATTAAGCTGTTAGAGCTATATTTAGTAAAAATTTATTTTAATTTTTGGTTTAAACATGTTTTCAGATTCTAATCTTCCTTTTATCGTCGCTGCTAAACGTACCCCTATAGGAAGTTTTCAAGGTACCTTAAGCGGGTTCAAAAGTTATGAATTAGGCAGCTTTGCTTTAAAAGGTCTGGGATTAGCACACCATACTATTGACGAAGTCATCATGGGATGTGTTTTGCAAGCAGGCCAAGGACAGGCACCTGCACGACAAGCTTCCAAACTTGCAGGGATTGCTGATTCGGTCCCCTGTACAACCGTTAATAAAGTCTGTGGGTCCGGCATGCGTTCTCTCTTTATGGCCTGTGACCAGATTCGCTTAAATCAAGCCAATTTAATTTTTGCAGGGGGGATGGAAAGCATGTCCCAGGCCCCTTATCTACTAGACCGCGCCCGAAATGGTTATAAGGTGGGCCATGGTGTCATCATTGATCATTTGTATCGTGATGGCTTAGAAGATCCCTATCACCGGAATGAAGACGGCAATTATCGATTGATGGGCGCTTTTGCTGAAGATACTGCTGATCGGTATAATTTTCACCGCTCTCAGCAAGATCAATATGCTTTCGAAACTTTAGAATCCTATCAAAAAGCACAAACACAAAACGCATTCCAAGCAGAAATTATCCCTCTTGATATAACAGACTTCAAGGGAAACTTAACAGTTATTACCCAAGATGAACCTCCTACCCGCGTTAAGCCAGAAAAATTTGCAACTTTAAAACCAGCTTTTCGGGCTAATGGCACGGTTACTGCCGCTACTTCTTCTTCTCTATCTGATGGGGCAGCAGCGTTAGCGCTGGCATCCCCTCCCTATGTTAGGGAACAAAAATTAACGCCTTTAGCCCGCGTGATGGGTTACACAACTTTTGCGCAACAACCTGAACACTTTACAACAGCGCCAGTTGGCGCCATAAGAAAATTATGTCAACAGATTGGTTGGTCGCTTGATCAGGTTGATTTATTTGAAATCAATGAAGCTTTCGCCCTGGTTCCTATGGCAGTCATGAACGATTTAAGCATCCCCCGTCAGAAAATTAATATTCATGGAGGGGCCTGTGTTTTAGGCCATCCTATTGGCGCAAGTGGCGCGCGAATTGTGGTAACGTTGGTTCACGCCTTGGTTCAGCATCAGTTAAAACGGGGCATAGCCACCCTTTGTATTGGCGGTGGGGAAGCTACAGCTATGGCGATTGAGGTTTTATAAGTGTTAACCCCTTAAAGCTTTATAAGATTTATCTCTTATAAAGCTTTCTTTGCAAAGCAGACTAAATTCGGGTAGTGTCTCAGTTTGGCAAATATTGAAAATATTAGAGCAAGCTATGGCTTGTAATGTCACCAACAAATATATGGTCCTTGGAAGATATTATTAACAAGCATGTAATTAATTTGTTAATGCTATAATCCGTTGAGCAAGATCATTGAATAAATGATAGAAATTATCTCGACTTTCTTTCATAGTGTTCTGAGCATGTCCAAACACATTCCCGGTTGTTTTAATCTCATCATCAGTTAATGCAAACACGGGTTTTGCAAGTTGTTGGCTGATAGCAATGAGCGAGTTAAAATCCGGAACATGTGCCAAATCATAAGGTTGTAAATCGGTATTATTCAAAATACCTTCAATTCTATCTCTTTCTATTGCACATCCAATTTCTTTAAGAGATGGTACTAACTTAATATTTACCGATTCTCTGATTCTATCAATCCATTTCTGGAATGATTTAGCTGGCCTGTCATGACGAGGCCTATATTTCTGTTGGATTACCCCAAGGAATTTAGGATTATTATAAATGGGAAAATCGTTTTCAAATTTGTTATCCTCTTTAAATTTGGCGATTTCTTTGTGCCACTTCCTAATGTTTTTTTCTAATGAGTTAATGGCTTGAAAGCAAAAGTAATCTGGAGAGGTTGGGACAATAAAATAGTCGCTAGACATTAGGATAACTTCATTTAATCCACCTACATTTGGGCTTAAGTCGTAAATTACATACTCGACACCTTCCCTCTTTGCAATATTTTGTAGTACACGAGGAAGATTACCTGGAACATTCTTTGTTGCTGGGATGCCTGTCGCAATTTTTAAAGAAACGCTAATTTGAGAGTCAAGGTCAGAAATATCTAAATGTCCAGCTAACAAGTATAAGGTCTGGTTAGAAGTTGGCAATAACTTCCCTTGATCGACTTTGAGAAAATCATCAGGAGAAGAACCCATTATTAGAGATTCAATAATAGGCTTCATGGTTAAATTTTCACGGCTTGAGTAAAAACTTGCCATACTTTCATCACTAATATTGTTATATTCAAGGACTAAACCTGTTAAATTACATTGTGAGTCTAGATCAACCATGAGCACTTTCTTTCCTTGCTCTGCAAGACTCCAACCAAGGTTAAAAGTTGTGGTGGTTTTGCTTACACCACCTTTATGATTGAACAAGCAAATTGACTTAGGGTCGATATTTCTGCTTTGTTTATTTCTAGTATCTTGGGCAATCACTATTGTATTCCTTCTGTTATTGATCCTGTCAGCTCTTTAAAGGTATTGTCTCTTTGGGCTTGACGGGAATTATAGTCTTTTTAGTATGGATTATGGAAGTTAATCCAGAGGAAATTTTAATCATTGCCAAACTGAACCACTACTAAATTACTTATCAATTGTACATAAAGGCTAAGATTCGATAAGATATTATATTTTCCAATGACAAATTTACCGTACCATGAACTTTTATCTCCTAGTTCTTTGTTTTGTCCAAGGTATTGGTGAATTCTTGCCAGTTAGTTCAAGTGCGCATTTAACCCTCATAAGTTTATTATTTTACCAGCCACCAACCAGCCTTGAATGGGAGGTTGCCTTACATTTGGGGACTTTACTGTCTGTTATTTTATATTTCCGCTATGAAGTCTGGGCCATTCTTACCGCATGGTGGGCTTTTATATTGAAAGGTAACCGCAAAGCCCTTTGGTTTGACTCTAATTGGCAACTGGGCTTATATCTGGGGGCTGCTACTATCCCAGCCCTTATCGTTGGCTACATAATAAAAAATAAAGTTAACGCTTTGGCTAGCACATCAGTAATAGGAATAAGCAGCCTTACTTTTGGTGTGCTTCTCTATCTAGCGGATGTTCATCAACATCGCCGACCCCAAAAGCTTACTTTTATCAAAGCCTTGGGTATTGGATGTGCGCAAATTTTAGCCTTTATTCCTGGGGCCAGTCGCTCGGGAGTGTGTATTACAGCGGCACGTTACCTGGGTTTAGGTCGTGTTGAGGCAACTCGTTTTGCTTTTCTACTCTCTATCCCTACTGTACTGGGCGCAGTTGTCCTAACAGGATACGATGTTTATGAACAAAATATTCTGTTAAATTGGTCATCAATGATCCAAGCGATTATTATAACAGCTATCTTAGGCGTGTCAGTTATTCATGGCCTATTACTTTTTCTCAAACGTCACAGCTTTGCCCCTTTCATGGTCTATCGGGTCATCTTGGGGCTAGGGTTATTACTATTGAGCGTGTACCAATGGCTTTAACAGCGTTTATAAACCAGCATCCTTAAAGGTTACAAAAGTGAGCCGAACATTTATGTTGAAATTTGCCCTTCCCGTGTTCTTGAAAAGTTCACTTTATTGCTTAAGTTTTGGACTGTTTTTAATACCTGTACAGGCGCATGTTGAATCCCTTCCTAGTGAAAAAAGTACCCATGATCTAGCGCAGGATTATGTATTAGGGAAAGCAGTCTTAAACCATTCCCCACCTGTTGCCCACGATTGGTGGGTATCAATGTGTGCTTGGACAACCCAGGACAATTTGCTTTTTGCCGTAAAAGCTGCTTTAAGAATTCTTGTCATTTTCATCATTTACATAGGTTTACGTCGGGTCATTAATCATTTCGCCACCTACTATATCAATAAAATCCCTGAAATCCGTAAAGGGAAGCACAGTCAAAGCACCACTGTCGCGGTTATTAAAACCGTTTCCCCCATTATTCGTTCAACCATTCACTGGATCCTTATTGTTCTGGCAACGTTGTTAATTCTAAGCGAATTGAACATCAATATTATGCCTATTATTTACAGCTTTAGTGTGATTGGTTTGGCGATTAGTATTGGCTCGCAAACGTTAGTAAAAGACCTGATTAATGGCATTATGACCTTGTTTGAGGGGAATATGGCCGTGGGGGATGTTGTCACCATTGGCAATTTTAAGGGTATCGTTGAATCTATATCCCTGCGTTGTGTGCATTTGCGTCATAGCACAGGCGAACTGCAGACGCTTCCTTTTTCTGAAGTAAATTATGTTATCAATCATTCACGTGATTATAATGTGGCTACCATTCAATTCAATGTGGCTTACCAAACCAATTTACAATCTGTCCAAGACGCCTTGCAATCAACCTATGATCAGATTAAACAAAATACAGCTTATTCTAAATATATCCAAGGGGATTTAAAAAAGATTGGCATCAGTCAATTAGGGGAGTGGGGTGCCAAAATTCAAACTTCCATTCAAATTATCCCCGATCCCTCACAAAATTTTTTAAATGAATTTTATCGCCTTTTATTACCTGAATTACAAAAACATAAAATTTCTCTGGTCACCGTGCCAGCTGTTGCAGACGGTATAATACCTCCAAAGCCGCCCGAGGGCTAAGTTGATCAATATCCATGGTTTTTAGCTCTTGCTCTACTTTGGACAAAGACCGCTGGCTTGCACGGTAAGGTATTGAAATTTTTGCTTGACGATTTTTTTGCAGGTATTCTTCTTCAAAGCTGTTTAATAAAGTTTGTGCTCGCTCCACCACCGCAGTTGGCAGCCCTGCTAGCGCCGCCACATGGACCCCATACGATTTATCAGCACACCCGGGCACAACTTGATGCAGAAAGACAACTTTTCCTTGCCATTCCTCTATTCGCATTGTTAAACAAGCTATCTTAGGCAAACTATCAGCCAAACGCGTTATTTCATGATAATGGGTCGCAAACAAAGTGCGACATTGATTATGATGATATAAGGCTTCTGTTACGGCCCAAGCAATGGCCAACCCATCATAGGTGGCTGTGCCGCGGCCAATTTCGTCTAAGATAACTAAAGACTTTAGAGTTGCTTGATGCAAAATAGTTGCTGTTTCCACCATTTCAACCATAAAGGTTGACCGCCCTGCTGCCAAATCATCAGCAGCGCCCACACGGCTAAAAATACGATCGACAATCCCTATATGGGCTTGTTCGGCTGGCACGAACGATCCCATTTGGGCCAAAATAGCAATCAGGGCATTCTGGCGTAAATAGGTGCTTTTCCCCGCCATATTAGGACCCGTTACAAGAACCAAACGGTGCTCTTCATGAAGGCAAATATCGTTACCCACAAAAGGGGAGTCGGACAAACACCGCTCCACCACAGGATGACGGCCCCCTTTTAACGCAAATGTTAAAGAATTATCAAGCTGGGGGCGAACATAGTGCCGTTGAACGGCTATGTGCGCTAAGCTGCTGGCCACATCGAACTCTGCTAGGGCCTGGGCTAAGTGCAACAGGGGCTGATGATGATTCTGTACAGCTTGTAACAAACGCTCAAAGATGGCTAATTCTGCAGCTAGGCTTTGCGCTGCTGCTGATTCAATTTCTTTTTCTAATTCCCCCAATTCGGTCGTGGTATAACGCAGACTAGAAGCCAACGATTGCCGATGGATAAAATCATAGGGCACTTTAGCAGCCTGGCTGGGGCTAATCTCGATATGATAACCCAATACATGGTTATGGCGAATTTTAAGGGTGGCAATTCCTGTTTTTTCGCTGTAACGATGCTGTAAGTCTTGCAATAACTGGCGGCTATTGTCCCGCAGTTGACGTAAATGGTCTAGATGTGCGTCAAATCCGCTAGCAACAAACCCACCCTCACGAACAAGCAAGGGTAAATCTTCAACCAAGGCTTGGGTCAATAAATCTTTCAAATAGCAATGACCCTCTAAAGCCGCTACGCCTTCAATAAAAGGATGATCTTTTGGCCAAAGTCCTTGAAGATTTAAAGCTTGCGATAGACTTTGACGTAAAGCGCCTAAGTCTCTTGGTCCTCCTCTACCCATTGATAAACGGGTTAAGGCTCGTTCAATATCAGGACAATGTTTTAAGATTTCTCTGATTTTTTGCCCTAAGGAAGGATTGCGCACGAAGAAATCTACCTGATCTAAACGGCTTTGAATTTTGTGGATATCCAGTAAGGGAGTATTAAGGCGATGGGTTAGCAACCTTGAACCGGCTGCTGTAGCGGTTTCATTGATACAATCTAGTAAACTGCCCCGATAATCCCCTGTTTGGGTACGGGTTAATTCAAGACTGCGGCGGGTAGCTGCGTCTATTACTAAAAAATTTTGCTCTTGTATAAGCTTGGGTGGCTGCAAATGTTGAAGTTTTTGTTTTTGGGTGATTTGTAAATAATCAACGACTGCCCCTGCCGCCTGCAATTCAACGGTATTTAAATCTCCAAAGGCTTGTAAGGTTTTCACATTGTAAACCGCTTCTAAACGAAGCCGGGCATTTTCTGTATCAAAACGGGCTAAAGGCAGCGGACTTAATTGTTTTTTCCACGTACCGAACAGTTCGAATAACTCAGGTACCTGTAACAGTGTATCGGGAAGAACGATTTCGGCAGGATTCAAACGCGCAAGGACGGTCGATAAATTTTCAGGTGCGGTGTGTTCAACCGTGAAAAAACCGGTTGAAAGATCAACCGCTGCTACCCCCATCTTATTTTTAGAAAGGGGAGATAAAGCCACTAAAAAATTATAACTGTTGCTGGGCAGCAAACCATCCTCTGTTAGGGTACCCACCGTTACAATACGGACAACATCCCGCTTTAAGGGACCCTTGGCCCCTCGTCCCTTAGCGTCTTGGGGGCTTTCTAACTGTTCACAGATGGCGACTTTGTGCCCTTTTTGGATCAATTTTGCTAAATATAATTCATGGGCATGAACCGGTACCCCGCACATGGGGATGTCTTCGCCTTCATTTTTACCGCGTTTTGTCAAAGCAATGTCTAAGTCAGCAGCGGCGATGACAGCGTCCTCATAAAATAATTCATAAAAATCCCCCATTCGATAAAACAGCAAACAATCCTGATGCTGTTCTTTAATACGCCAATATTGTTGCATCATAGGGGTGATGGAGGATGAAGAAGAGGGTGTTACCATAAAGTAGAATTTCTTTTATACATCGTTGTTAAAATGCCCGAGTTTATGGTTTTAAGACAAGGGGATTTTTTCTCATTATTTTTTTACAATTCAAACAAAATATAGTTAGAAAACAAACTTTTATTGACGTTTTATTAACCTTTACTTGGTAACCTTTAAATAAAGATTCAGGGAATCTGGCAAATTTATTTGAAAAAGGTAGGAGAACCCCCATGGTAAAAAATTTAAAATTGTTAATGGCCGCTGCAGCCTTGGTTATCGGTTATGCAGGCAGTGCCCAAGCTTTGTTTGACAACTGTTCTGCTGACGTTGGCAAGAAAGGTGGACCCAATGCTTATAAATGCGTAGACAGCACCTCTGCCGCTAAAGATTCCAACTTTTTAGCAGCTTTTATTATGAATCACTGTGCCCGCATACAAAATGGCAAGCTTATAACACAACCAAGAACAAGCAAAGACCGGGATTATTGTGAGGAAGCCATCGCGAAATTTGCTTCTGCCAACCAGATTAACAGCAATAAAATGGCTGCCAGAGAAATTAACCAATATAATAAAATACAGCGCAATACCCAGCAAGCTTTACAGAAATCCAATAAAACATTAATGAAGGCTTCCTCAAAAATGACGCCACCCCCCTCTTATGATGATTCTCAAGACATGGAGCAACAAG
>ERZ1066127.1194-NODE-1194-length-10446-cov-9.787605_pt1 | contig 10446 bp, 15 predicted proteins | sample MGYA00382774_ERZ1066127 | MGnify/ENA primary metagenome ERZ1066127 (study PRJEB33369, sample SAMEA5778357) | biofilm metagenome | biome: Industrial cooling water; feature: Water cooling tower basin; material: Biofilm | place: United Arab Emirates | collected... | reverse complement strand
TTCCCCAACAGCGTGTGAAACAAAACCATGAGGTTATCGGAGACATCGCAAAAAAATTCACTACTCCATCCTGACAAACAAACCATGAAAAACATCATACCACTTCTGTGTCTGCCCATTGCGTTGGTGCTATCCGCATGCAATGACACCATTGAGCCGGTCGCGCCCGACCCGGTCTGTTTGCCCACTGTCTTTGAAAACCAGGGGGTATATACATCCACCTATAGCTACCAGGGCGACAAGGTTATCCGTGAAGAGCGTGTTTACTCCGGATATGATCCTGACCATCGCCTTGCTCTTGAATTCGTTCACGAGCCAGAACAGGTTCTTATCAAGGAAAGCAAATTTGCTCCTGTAGATGAACCGGTAGAGTTCGTGAAGAACTACCGCTCGGTTTTAAACGATAGAGGTTGGGTAACCAGGTTTGAACAGGAGGTATCACCTGGCCAGTACACGGTTCTGCAGCGCATGTATTATGCCGGAAACGGAGATCCACTGGCGATCTCTTATTCTAATCCGGGCGCTCAGGATTCCGTGGTGGTTACCGAGTACACCGACCGAATGATCCGTAAGTTAGTGCAATACTCCAAAACCCCGGGTGAGCCTTACCGGAAGCGCTTTGATATACGCTACGAACATTCGCAGGCTTTAAATCCAGACTACAAGTCTACCACTACGCGCTACTTCTCAGTGGAGTATTTCAATCGGAGGATGACGGCCCAGTCCTTTACGATTCAAGCGGGCCTGAGCACTGAGCAAGCCTCATGCTTGTATGTGTACACCACCAATGAAAAGGGGTTTGCGGCCACGGCTTCCTCTTGCGGGGTGAATTTCAGTTGGCAATATGTATGTGAAAATTAACCACTATCTCTATGGAACCCGAAAACATCAAGGGGGCTATCCTGCCCCGAGTCCTTCTGGGGTTGGCATGCCTGATCATCTTATCGATAGCATTGTACAACCTATCCCAAAACTTGTCGGCTCAATGAATCCGGCCTGAAAATTTCAAATTCACTTTAAATCCAATAAACACGAAACAAAGCAAACATGAAAACAAAAATCCTTTTCCCTTTTTTGATTCTGGCACTTGCCATCAGCTGCTCAGAGTCCGACCCTCAGCCGGTAGAAAAGCCGGCCTGCCGGGTTCTTATTCAAACCGATCCTAACCAGGAATTGCGCTTCACGTATTCTTCAGATGGGCGGGTCGCTTCACGCCTGAGCTTTGACTGGGACTCCGAACGCTATCAACGCTACACCTACCAGTATTCAGATGGGTTATTGAAAATGATTATCTCCAGCTCCCAGCAAGATTCAACTGACCTGCCTGCGAGCGGAGAAGAGAACTGGTTCACGCTCAACGCACAACAAAACCCTACCTTGGTTGAGTATGTGTTTGGTTCAATCCGAGAGACCTACCAGCGATTCGTGTATGATGGGGACAAGCCTCAGTACATGGTTATTAATATAGGCTCCAGCGGCAACATCTTTTATCGCGACTCTCTTGTGGTGACAGGCTGGGAGGGGGACAACGTAAAAACCATTGATCGCTATGAGTTTAACAACATCACGCGTGGGTTTGATAAGTTACTGACCTATACCTTCACGTATTCGGAAGGCTTAAACCCTTATTATAAAATTATTCAGACCAATGAGATTGACTACTACCTGGTCGGTTACTTCAGTAAGAACCACAGTACGGGTTATATTTCCAGGTATCCGAATGGTGAAGTAGAAGACCAGCGTTCGAATTCGGCAACCTATAACCAGGATAACTTCCCGTTGTTTATTGATTCATCCACAGAGACCACGGAATTTGTGACAAGTTTCACCTACCAGTGTGGTCTTAAGTAAATGAATCGACCATGAGACAGATCATTCTTTCGATTTTAGGTGGAATGTTTTTGGTGGCGCGCGGGGACTCTGAACCCGCACCACCAATTTCCTGCGGGTAACCGAGCGCCTGGATATTAACGAGCGGCTTAGCAACTAATCGGTTAGGGTTTTAAAGACAGAAATCATGGATTTGTTTGGCCAGAAGGATGCGTTATTCTCCGTCTGCAGGCGCTACCGCTACATGCTCATGCGTGTATGGGACGAACAATTGCCCGTGGTAGCCTTCATTGGCCTTAACCCGTCCTTGGCCGATGACTCGGATGACGATCGAACTATTCGAAGGGTGATTGGATTTTCCAGCGACCATGGATTTGGTGCACTGTACATGCTCAATCTGTTTGGTTGGGTCACGCCCTATCCGCGCGAGTTGGCGCGATGTGAGGACCCGGTAGGGGAAAATGATCATCACTTGCTCCACTACGGCCGTCAGGCCTCCACGGTGGTCTTCGCCTGGGGCGCCTCACCGTTCACCCGTCCCCGCCTGGCGTTTATTCGGAAGCACTTCCCCAAAGGCCAGTGCCTGGCCGTGAACCGGGACGGGAGTCCGGGACATCCGTTGTTTTTAAACAGGCGCAGCCGGCTGTCGGAGTATACCTGGCCATCCGGTCATTTGGCGGGTTTGACAAGTGGAAAAGGGGCTATTATCTTAGAGCCATCCAATTAACACAAGACACATGGAACAGGTAGTAACAGTTTGGGGGGTAGTGGCTGTAGTAGTGATGGTAGTCCTTTTTTGGCGGGCTACGCGTACACACCGCAATCCGTTTGTCGGATAATTCAAAGGCTCAGCTGTGGAACACAAAATGAGTTTTGATCAGTGGTTTGATGTATTCATCGACCAAACCAAATCGCTTGGATATTCAGGTCCAATTGACAGGGGCTCTTTTGAGTCAGAGTACCTGGACGGAAAAACACCTGAATCATCGGCTGAATCCTTCGTGAAGGAGATGCTGGATTAATAGCCGTTACATCTTCACGCGATTCGTTTCTGCTTATCAAGGGTATGAATAAGAAGCAACGCGAAGTCATTTTCAACAAATTCAACGGACATTGTGCGTATTGCGGAGAGCCTCTCTCAAAGGGCTGGCATGTCGATGAATTGTTGCCTTGCAGGAGAAAGTATAAGTATGCGGACGCGCACTTCCGCGACAAGGATGGCAACAAGGTAACCATGCAGGAGGGTACCAAACTCAGCGAAGAAGAATTTGAACACCGCGGACTCAGGTATGTGGAAAGGAAGTTGGTAGCCGATGGTTATGAGCATCCTGAGCGGTTGACAATTGAAAACCAGGTTCCTGCCTGCCCGAGCTGCAACATCAATAAGCACAGCATGGACCTGGAGAAATTCAGAAAACTTATTGAGGGATTTGTAACGTCACTAAACCGCGACAGCGTTCAGTATAAAGTAGCCAAGCGTTACGGGTTGGTGAAGGAGAACCTTTCCCGGGTTGTTTTCTATTTTGAGCGGATCAATCAACAAGCCACCCATCCTACATCAGTTGCTCATCCACCCAGCACGGCCTCAACACCCGGGTAGGTTTGGGCCATGAAAACCTCGGGCACATCTTTGGAAAGCTTCTTATCAGTGATCCTTTTGGAAATGGTATACGCGCTCAGTGGGATTGTCGAGGGCGCACAGATCTGCCGAACGTCTTGCTCGGTGAGCTTATCGCCCAGCCAGTCTTTCTCATACGTTCTTGGAATAATCACCGGCATGCGCTTCTTGCTGTTGTGAACGATTTCCATCAGTGGATTGGCAGCTGTGGTTAAAACGGTATAGGTGAGCGATGTTTCCTGTGTATCGGGATCATCATAACGGGTCCACAGCCCACCCAGGGAGAAAATGGGATCATCCGGAGAGTAGATAAAGTAAGGGATCTTCGTTTTGCCGTCTGCCAGGTGGCGCCATTCAAAAAAACCCGTGCACGGGATCAGGCAGCGGTGTCCGGCCCGGGCAGCGGTTCGAAAGGCGGGCTTCTCGAACATATCCTCCGAAATGCAGTTGGTGGTCCGGCTCTTGATTTGGGTGGCCTGAAGGTTGTTTTTTGCCCATGTGGGGATCAGGCCCCATCGGCCCACGGTGAGACGCCCTGGGTTATCGGAGGTGAGTAGAAGGCTTGGCCGGTGCGCGAACGAGTTCTCGTGGTAGATCGGAGGCAGGTCCACGGCAAGTGTATCAAGGGTGGCCTGGTAATAACCGGCGACGATCCGTGCCGGCTGCCGCTGTTGCTTATGATAGCACATAAGCGGAAAGATAGCGGCAATTGTAATGTTTCAAAAAGCATTTTTGCCTACACTTAGACGGAAATTCTCCCAAACCAGATACTCCCCCGAAGTACCTAGTGTATCGATTAATATCACGTCATCAGTAATATGCAATTTATCCTGAGTAGTATGTCCCACAACTTGAATAAAGCCCTTAAGTCGATCACTCAGCAGACTTTTAGGTCTTACCCAAATAGGTGACTGTTCAACATCATCACCGTAAGGGCTTTGATTTTTGCCGCGTGTAAACCTAAAAGCGTTTGGTTGGTACTTAAAAAGGTCATTTATGGATTGTTCAATACCTTCTTGTTGGGGAAGGTTTTTATTAGACCAAGTCTGCGTGACGCCAGCATGAGAAAAAAGCATATTTTCCCAAACGAAACACATTTGCAATAGTTCGCTATCAATGGCAGCGTGCAACATTTCTTGTATATCAGCTTTTTGATATGGCTGATAACCACTGTACGTTTCGTTAACGGTTCTTAAATAATGATAATCGTGGTTGCCGAAGAGCAACACAACCTTTTCCATATTCGCTTTTTTAAAGGCAATGATATCTTGGAAGTTATCTTTTTGTTGGTCAGGGGAGATATCTTCGTGTGTATCAAAGTAGTCGCCTATAAAAACAACCTTATCAAATTGTTCCGTAGCCGTGATTTGCTTCCAATCAGTTCGGCCGTGCGTGTCTCCTAATGCTATTATTCTCATACTCAGACAGTGAAATAACTAACGTATGGCAATCTTAAAATTGTTTCACCAGGCGGAAAGTGAGCATTTTCATAGTTCATTTTTTTGGAGTGGGTGTTTACCCTTTTGCCATAATCCATCAAAATATCTGTCATCATCACAGGCTGGGTCTTCATCTCGACTGTGGTATTTTTGGTTTTCAGATTTAGGCTGTTTTATTTCACCACCGCACCACTTACAAATGAATTTTTTATACCCTTCTCCATCCCTATTGGTTCCTGAGTAGTAATACCATTCCTCAAAGTTTGACCACCCTCTAAAATATCCCATTGCTTTTCATAGTAGATCCTGTGTGATAGTCATAGCGGGAATATTTTATTGTTGGAGTGGTCGATCCAGGCCATCCATCCAGCTCGTGTCAACCCCAACAGCACCTCTTATAGTGTAAATTACAGGGGTTGTCTAACCAGGTGGCCCAGCCCGGCTTCTATTGCACACCCAAAATCAACGCAGGCATCATGTCCGTCACAACCACTACATGCCTGGAAATCATCATCATCAATATCCATCAGCTCATCGTTGAGAGGTGCCGTAATAGTAATCCATTTGGTAGGCAAGCCCCGAAGTGCATATTTCACTGCCGCGCGAGCCGTTCCAAAAGCGATACCATTGTGTTCACCACCATACTCGGTGGAGTAGGTGTAGCGGCTAGAGGGGGCGTACTGTGGGCCCCGGTCGGTAACAGAAACCATTTCAAGGCAGAACACCTCACTTAAATCATTGATGTTGTGGGTAGCTTTATCCGCCTTGACTGGGCGAATTTCAAAACCTCGCAGGCGGATTATTTTGGATTTCATCCCGAACGTAGGCTTTCAAGCGGCCGGCCTCTTCCCCCAACGTCCGCTGTATAGCAGGAACCCCGCCAGGTAGCCGATCGCAAGGGCCAGGCAGATATAAAGACGAGCCCCCTCAATCGAATAGAGCGTGCCCTCATCAAACCAATTTCTTGCACCCAGCCCGGGTAGTCCTAAATCAAGTGACAGCATCAGGTCTAAAAACACAAAAACGCCCGTCAAAGAAAAGGCGCTAAAAAACAAGCCCACTATGCGTAAGAATTGTTCAAATCGGAACTTAACGGGAATCATCTTTCTTTGGTTTTACCATAGACTCGTAATGCTGGCGAATCTTGCGCTCAATGTCCGCGCCACTCATTTCACGAGGCAGGTTTTCAAGGAGAAGCTTACGCTCGTCATCAGAGAGGCTTTTATGAAACATGTCCACTGCGAAAGTGGATTTACCAACACTCCCCATGGAGGCCTTACCAAATTCCTGCAGGAGTTGATGGATGGTTCGCATAGATCAAAGATAGCCAATCGGGCTGCGCGAGTCAACGGGCTTTACGCTGGTTTCGTACGCGATTAGGATCCTGGTAGCTGGCTCGTTTACCGGAGCGCACCCGCCTGCCGGCCCGATTATCAGGAATAAAAGAAGGGCTATTACGAACCTCGATTATGGGCACCTCGGTAGGGTAGGGCCGCAGGGCAATTTCCGAGGGGCCAGGCCGGGGACGGGAGACGACCGCCAAATCAGGGGCATCCCCGCGAAGGGATGCGATTTGTGCCCGGATGTTCTCACTGTTTGGGCCAACCACCACGATAACACAATCATTACGCATATCACAATATAAAGCAGGATTGCATCAGCGGCAATGGTTTTTACCCCCAACAGCCGGGAACCATGGCGAAACGAAGTCAGAGTGAGTTCTTCATCGGCTTGTGCCAGCCGCACTGTTTCGCACGAGGCGATAACAACATGTATAAAACATATGGCAAGGGAAAGTGAGTTTTTCATAGGTCGTTTCGTGGGAAGAAAAATGAATTAATTACCGCCATCGCGCAGAGAGTTGTACCATTTTATTGCCTCAACCAAATCAGTATGCAACTTCTTAATATCAGTTGATAACATTACGGTCATGTATTGCCATTTCATCCATCCGTGTTTTTGTTTACGTTTCTCAATTACTAAATCATTCCACTTTTTTACGGCTGGCATGAGCCAATCCCATGAGGTATCATACTTCATTTCGTAACCCCACAAAACCTGTAATCCGACTAAGGTTTGTAATTCCCAAGTTCTATTCATAACCCCTGAACCGCCATACTCTTGCTTATAAATTTTACCTCCCATGAATTGGGCAATTAATTCATTTGCCGACCCTTCGGTAATTAATTCATTTTTCAGTTCGTTTTTCATAGTTATTTCATCTGTTTAGTTGCCCTACGATTTTATACATAGTGTCCATTATAGCGCATTTGGCTTCTCCTCTGAAGTGTCACACCCCTCACGGAGTTTGGAGGAAAGATTTAAAAACTAACCATACGCTCATGTGCGTGTTCAACTAACTCAACTCTGCTTCTGTCGATCTTGGCAATATTGAATAGTCCGTGGTCTGCATAAATCACCACTGGATTTTCTCCCCCGTCATCCCGTAGAACTTCGCCATACCATTTTCTCGGTAATCTTCTGAATTTAACAGCTACCTTATCACCATACTTAAAGGCCACCGCTTCGGTAATTAATTCATTTTTGAGTTTGTTTTCCATAGTTAGTTTAACTGTTTAGTTGCCCTACGATGTTATAAATAGTGTCCACTGTTGTAACCTGGCCTCCATATTACATGACGTTAGTTGCTGATCTTAAGTAGTCGCTTCACGATCATCCGTAGTGCTTTTTGGTCATCGTGGTGAATGGCGCGTTTCCATTTTAGGTTCTTCTTCCATGCCTCCACGGCCGCGTCCACGTCTTTGGCAAGAGGCTCCCGGCCGGTGAGCTTGAGAACTTCTCCGCTGACCAGGCGCTTAAAATCAACTTCACTGGCCTGCTCGTTAAGTAGCTGCTTTTTGACCTCCGCCAGCAGCGGCATCAGGTGTACATATTCTCTTCGATCAATCCGGCTATTGATGTAAAAGTCAATATCCTCTACCGTAAGCGCATCATAGTTGATGATAAAACCATCATGCTTAGGGTCGATCTTCCAGGAAAGGTTCACTTTGCGTTCTTCAATAGAGTCCATATCCCTCCAGGAGCGGAAAAGATTAAACTCGCCAACCTTATCTTTCGGGTTGTAGCGGATGCAGGGAAAATTGATTTTTACGTCAGCAAATTCAAATACTGGCTCTCCATCACCGTCAAAATGGTATTTATGGATTCGCTTGGGGTTTTTAACCACAGAGTATATCCATACACCATTAACATCAGCGTCTTGCCTCATATTCGGCCCCCAGGCTTTCTCTACCACTTTACCAAAATACTCGATTTGTTTTGAATAGGTAAGCCTCGCGCATGGTCGACCGGAGTTGATATGGCAGGAGTTTGCGAACTTTTTGGTTTTATAGTAACCCTTCTTGTTGGAGGGCATTTGATCGAGCCGGTATTCAGGGCAGTAGTACCGCTCATCCGCAGTTGTTATTCGATCAGCATCATACCACGGGTTGTCAATCCAGACAGGTTGATTTTCTGTGCGCTCTCCCTTTTTTACGTAGTATAATCCAGGCGGAGGTAAGGGGGGTAAGTGGCTCCAGCGGGAGCCGTCACCATAGCGCTCATCCAGGCGCTCAGAATGTAGGGCGCGCTCATCACTAACCTGTTCGGGCTTTGCATACCTATGGTTGAATTCCCGTAAAAAGCCGAAGTTATGGGACAGCACAATTCGTGAGCCGTAGTCAATGGTGGAATTAAGCCTGGCAATCCAAGACCAGAAAGGCAGTCGATGGGAGGGTAAACAGACCTCATCATCGAAAATAAGTCGTACCCGTCCTTCATTGATTGCAGAGTGATCAAACAGTTTGATGGGCCCAGGTAGTGGATGGAAGACTGTCGTGCGATCAAATAGTCCCTGAAAAAGCGACCAGCGAATTTTGTAAAAAAACACATTATCCTCAGCAAATTCCTTTGCATCGGCATACGTTCTGAAGTCCTGGTACCGTAAGCGTAATCCTGGGAAAAGCTGCTCGGAGGTTTTTTCATCGACCCGATGAAAGAACGAGTCATCCTGTGCCGCGTCCTTTTTACGCTTCTGTTCTACGAAGGTCCAGAAATTGAACAGCTCCTGGAGCTCATTACGCTTCGGAAACAGCCTGGGTCGAAACGAGATCTTATCCGTGATAATTCGGTACAGGTTGTCACCGTTGCGGATCAGAAGAAAGGTGGTGTTATCCAACTCAGCCTTGATAGCCCTCTCCATCCCATCCAGGCTGAAGCGTTCCTTTTGATTTCTTCGGGCCTGAAAAGCAATAATCGACTTCTCTTCGGGCGCTACCTTTTTGTAGTTATCATGCCGCGTGAGCCAGGTATCGAATGCAGCCAAGCCCTTTTGATCCCGTTCCAGGCCTTGTCCATCGTCAGAAGGATCTCCGATTTCTTCGTCCATATAGAGCAAACCCTGTCGAATGGTAACAGGCGCATCCGCACCGGCCGGCTCCCCGGCTTGTATCTGGGTTAGGTCCTCACTGATACCCAGGTAGAGTTCCAGGGTCGTAATGACACGCTGAACCTTTTGGATTTGTTTTTCAAACTTTTGAATTGCGGCTGTAAGCCTGTCTTTGATTTTTTCGAGCTTCCGCTGCTTTTGTGAAATAATGAGCGACATATTAAACTCAATGAGCTCGATATGGTCCTTTCGGTCGCGCAGGCTTTGGGCAAGAACATCCAGATTTTCTTTTGACCCCAGGTGAATTAACTCAGTATTGGGCCCATCAGAGTCATCGTTATGGCTTGCGCTAAGTTGATACGAATCAATGTTTCCGCTTTCAAGAGCTTGCTCGGCCTCTTTTCGGAGTTCACCCGGGGATTTGGTGAGCCGGGGCAGAATAAGGTTCTCAAGGAACTCATCCAGGGCGATCTCACTACGCTTGTTATCCAGCGGGCGAAACGAATTAGACTCATAGTCAAACTCCCGGCAAACAAGGTAATATTCAGTAGGCTTGCGCTTAAAGATTTCCTGGCGACACCCATCAATAATATAAGTGGTTACATTATTGCTGTAACCCCAATAGTACATACCGCCAATCTGAAGCGCATCCAGTTTTGCCTTTAATTCCCGCAGGCCACTCTCGCTGTAGCGATGCTCGCATAGCCCCAAAAATACCGCCTTCATCTCATCGAAGGGTGATTGAAGGCCAGGCTTACCTTCATTAGTACCTGAAACGGCACCCGTTGATTTAACAATTTCCTTACTCATGATACCGGGCTGGTTTCGAAAGTTTTGATCACGTTATTGGATGAGTCATAAAGGCGGAAACCGCTGTTTTTGATATATCCTTCATTTTTGTTTTCGCGACACAATTGGGCAACTTTTGCCTGGGCAGCCTCAATAGAAGCCACCCGCCTGGATGCGGTAAAGGCCGGCCTGTGCCGCGTTTCAACTGCGTAACGAAGAGTGAGCATGACAATAAAGTTCATAGGCAAACAAAGAAATGTCAACCCCGCCCCCCCAACAGCGCACGCGGAACCCCGCGCCAAAATGAAGCTTGTAGAGTAGGGCGGTCGAGTCCTGACCGCCCCCGAAGCCGAGCATGGTAAGCTGTGAGCTCATCATTGATG
>ERZ1066127.1186-NODE-1186-length-10486-cov-14.273128_pt1 | contig 10486 bp, 11 predicted proteins | sample MGYA00382774_ERZ1066127 | MGnify/ENA primary metagenome ERZ1066127 (study PRJEB33369, sample SAMEA5778357) | biofilm metagenome | biome: Industrial cooling water; feature: Water cooling tower basin; material: Biofilm | place: United Arab Emirates | collected... | reverse complement strand
TCCAGCACGCTGCTGCCGATGTAGGCATGATCTTCACCGCCTTCAACCTGCGCCGATTATTCAACCTTTTGCCCCAAAACGTGCTCCAAGCTCACCTGAAAGGGCTTGGCTTCGTTTTAAGCACCATAACCGCCCTGCTACAAGTCCTGGGACGCGAAATGCCGCTACTTTTTCCAACCCACCCCTTTGTTCGAATTATTCTCCCCCTTCGCTTACAGCCCGCCGAAATGCGTTATATTGGGTGATGAAACGGAGGTTTTGAGACAGACTGACGTTATAGGCAAGTCTAAATGACAACACTACAACTAAATAAAGTAAAGCAGACACTTGGATTTTTCTCAATGACCATTGCTTGGACATTGATGAACTTGTTTCATTCAATTTATTTGGCTTGGACAGACGGAAAGGCTGATGATAGCGGTGTAATTATTTTCTGGTCAGGACTTTTTATCACAATCGCTTGGGCTATATTTATCATATATCCTTTAAATCGACTTGACCACACGAAACAATTTTTAAAGCCTTACATCTTTACATTCATTACTGGACTTTACGGAGTATTGACATATTCACTCATTGTTGGCGGACTTTTTCGTAGCCTCGACTTAGTTATTATGTATATGCCCTTAGCATTCTTGACAGGCTTAATTTTTGGCTTTACTTATTCTCTACTCATCAAGTCAGACAAATTAGTTCGCTTACTTGTAAGACGACCTTTAACAAAAGTAGTTTTAATATTCTCACCAGTAATCGTTTTATTTTTTTTCTTGTGGGTTTTGCCGACTGTCGCCCCTTCATTAGCCTTTCGTTATATGCCAGACGAAATACGCTATAAAATCGTAGCTCGGACTATTCCAAAATTCAAAGTTGGCGACGACTTTGAACCGCTTAAAAATTCTCTACCAGGTTATCTAGACCACATAGACAACGGAAGTGGTAATATGTCTGCAACAATGGAAAACTTCGGCTTTGTTTTACAGGTACACTGCAACAAAATAATTAGACTTGAGTACGGAAAAGACCAAAACGACTATGATGGAACAATTTATGGAAAACTGCAAGAGAAGCCCTGCCTATATCATCGTATTGGCAATAGTGGGGCTGACAGTTGTAAATTCAACATTTGTAATTCTATCGGGCATTTGTGCAAATGTTGGGCTAACGATTTCCAAATTCCCCACCATCGCCAATAAGTAAACCGTTATAGCTCATTTTAAGAACGACACAGAAACCAATGTATAGACCGACAAACATTTACTATATGAACACAATCGAGTGCAACCAAAAATGCACCAAGTGTTCGCATTGGAAATATAAGGACAAAGCAGACAGACTGCCGACAGAAAAATTTATAAATGGAATTAAGTCTATTTCGACAGCAATAGAACTTTGTATTGTTGGTGGCGAACCACTTTTATTCAAATCTGAGATATACGAAATATTACAAGGCATTTCCGACACAGACATAAGAACGGTAATAATTACAAACGGAGTTTCTATGGACAAGGAGTTCATTAACACCGTATCAAAATATAACATTCATATCGTTGTTTCCATTGACACAATGGACAAGGAGTTTTGGAAGTTTGTTCGTGGAACAAACTCAAAAGGAAAGGTTTTGAAAAACTTTGAGTATGCAACAACTATCCTAACACCTGCACAAATAAGTATTCAATCAGTTCTATCAAAAGAAACGCAACCTCATATGGCAGAAGTTGCGGAATACGCAAATTCAAAAAATGTTTATCATTCAATTCAGGACTACATTTCGGAAGGCTTTGAAGGTTCTTGGACAGCGACAGAAAATAAGCAAGTTATTATTCCTGACAACGAGCAACAATGTTTTGCAGCCGACAGAAACTTATCCATTATTCAAAACGGAGATGTTCATACTTGCTTTCAACAAAATTGGATTGAAGGTTGCCAAAAACCACTTGGAAATTTAAACACACAAACAATCACCGAAATCTTATCTTCTGATTATACGGCTTTTGTAAGCGAAAAAATGAGAGTTTGTAATCTGCCTTGTAAAGTTCTTAAATGCAATACAAAAAACTAATGATAGAATTTGAAGAAATAATTGTTGAGTTAAGCTACAACTGTAATTTAAGTTGCAGTATGTGTGGCTTTGGCAAAGAAGTCAATCCATACAGCAAGAGTAAATTCTTGACTTTTGAGAATTACAAAAACATTCTTCACCAAATAGGCGACAAGACTAAAACAATCCGATTAAACGGACGTGGAGAAAGCACGATACACCCAGACTTTGTTCAAATTTTAAACTACACCAAAGAGAAATATCCGAGGGTTAATATCAATCTGTTCTCAAACTTTTCATTTAACAACAAGAAAATACTTGACGTATTAATCAAAAATCAGGTTCAGCTTTTTATTTCTATGGACAGTTCCGAAGCTGACGAACTTACCGCAATTAGAAAAGGTGCAAGATTTCAATACATTGAAGAAAATATTAAGCGACTAAGCGACCTGCCTAACAGACCATTTATCATTTTCACAATTCAAGAAACTAACATTCACCGCATTTACGACATTGCAAAATTTGCATATGACAACAACTGCCAAATGCTTTTCAACACAATCCGCAGAGATGAAGGCATAGAACCATTTATCGAAATTGTGAACGAGCAAAATCAAAACATTTCAGAACAATTTGAAAAAGTAACAGAGTTATATTCTACTTCAACTTTACAATGCTTGTATCCCGACCAACTTGCAGGAATACAATTAAAAGTAACCAAACCAACTCAGACACACGGAACAATGAAAAGTTGTCCTGCGTTGGACAAGGAACTTTGTATTTTCTATGATGGCACTACAACGCCTTGTAATATGTTCAATCCTTATGTTTACGGTAACATATTCAAACAATCATTAGAAGAAATTTGGAATAGTCCTGAAAGATTAGAGTTTTTAACTTCTCATAAGAGCCACTATTATTGTCAAAACTGCTCAAATCTTGGTATGTAAAAATGAGTTCACTTTCAAATCTTCCATATGGCAAAATCTTGGATTATTGGTATGAAAAGCTAAAAGGCAAACCATACCGATATAAATTCCTATTGACTAAGACAGTTGAAGTTTTTACGTTCAAAAGTCATAGTGGAAACGGTAGCAACAAACACAACTATTTTGATTTTCATACACCAATAAAAAATGCTGTTCCTGACAATCCCAAGGTTAGTATTGTAATAGCAACATATGTAAAATCCGAAAAGGATAAACAAGACCTTTCAAATCTCATTCAATCAATAGATAAGCAGACTTTGCAACCGAATGAAGTAATAATAATTGATGACTGTTCACCAATCAATTTTACTTTTCCTGACAATTTAAAAGTTGAAAGACTTCAAAAAAATTCAGGACCTGCAAAGGCACGAAACATAGGTAAAAAAATTGCCCTTGATAATGGTTCAGACATAATTGCTTTTACTGACACAGATTGCATATTATCAGAAAATTGGGTTTCAACAATTACGCAATCGTTTATCGCTAATAAAGACTTTCAAATTTTATCAGGCGACACACCAGCATTTGACCAAGGTTGGTTCGGAACCTATCACAACATTAACGGAACTTTGAACGGCAGACAATTAAAAAACTCTGATAGGCTTTTATATGGAACAACGGCAAACTTGGCTATTACAAGACAAGTAGCAGAACAAATTGACTTTAATGAAAACTTTCCAATTGCAGCAGCAGAAGACATTGAATTTTGCTTTAACGCTAACCGACAAGGTTTTGCAATTAAGTATGTGCCGACAATGACAGTATTTCACAACTTTGGCTACAACGGACAACTGTTTAAGAACTTAAAGCGGTTAAGAAAACAATTCAAAAAATATGGACAAGGAGAAAAGATTTTATTAAAAGTAATACCAAATTATTACGCTTATTTTGACAGGACAAATGAGATACCGACAAAGAAAAACGAGCTATAACAGCACCTACCCAAAAGTGGCGGTTCAGTGGTTAAATCAAGCTTTGTGCATCTATGGAAGATTGTGCTTGGTTGACGGTGAAGTGCTCCGAAATCCCCCACTGCGGCAAGCGGCAAACCGTCAAACTGTCTAAAAACCCCTCATTTTCTTAGTGTCTGTTGTTGGTGATTTCTTGCGTTTTTTGTATTTTGAAGCATGAAATACCTCACCGGAGAAGGCCGCGGACAGATGCCTTTGTTTGTAGGTGGTTTGGAGGAAGCCGTGAAGGTCGACAATGAGTTAGGCTCATACATGTCTTTTTGGAGGCCTTGCCTTTGGGTGATTTTGGAATTGAGGCATGATCTTCACAGCCTTCAATCTGCACTGGCTATTCAACCTTTTTCCATAAAATGCGCTCGAAGCCCAGCTGAAAGGTCTTGGCTAACTTGTAAGTGTCATATCGGCCCTGCTACAAGCCCTGGGATGCGAAATGCCGCTACTGATTCTAACCCGCCCTTTTGTTCGAAATATTTTCCCCCTTTGCTTACAGCCCGCCAAAATGCGTTATATTAGGTGATGAAACGGAGGTTTTGAGACAGACAGACGTTCCAGCAACCCTAAAACACGACAATGACAAGAATATTGACCATAATTATTATACTTTTTCTGACGACACAATCATTCGGGCAGACGAATAAAAAAATAGTAAAAAACAAAAAGGACGACATCTCGCAAAAAATTGCAGAAATAAATACGCTGCTTAAATATTATGGGACACTTTCGCCATTTTCAGACAATGATAATAGGTTTGGATTGATAGATTCAATCGGCAATAGTATAACAACCCGGCTTTTGAAAATTCTGAACGACAAAAGAATAATCAATTATCCAATCGAAACACTTATTAATCAAGATGAAATTTTGATTTCAAAATCAAACGACAATAAAATTTTCCTTTTTTCAATTGACGAGAAAACTGGAGGTTCATACAAAACAAGCAAAACTATAATACATTATCGCCCTTCAAATGGATCAGTAAAAGCCGAATTATTTGGACGAGAACTTTCAGAAACTTTTGCGACTTCTACTTATGGAGAAGTTTTTTTACTCGACAGTTTAAGCCAAAAATATTTTGTCATTGGAGGTGTTCGGACTTGCAATACTTGTTACGCATCGTTAGCTATTACTATAAAACTCGACACTAGTGAATATCAAACCGACTTAATTGCGCAATATTATGGACGCGATGATTATTTGGAGGTTTTTGAATATGATAGTATCGAAAAAGTATTTTCTTATGAATATTACGCATCTGTTAAGGACGACTCCGTTTATGAAGGAAATAATGAAAATGGACAACCACAACATAAAATCAAGGGCAAATTCAAATTTATTAATGGAGCATTTTTTGAAATTGAAAAATGTGAATTATTGGACATGAAAGAATCACAGAAATGAGAATGAAGACTTGGCTACCTTGTAAGTGACATATCGGCCCAGTCATAAGCCCCGGGACGCAAAATGCTCTACTTATTCCAGCCCGCCCTTTTGTTTGAAATATTTTCCCCCTTCGCTTACAGCCAGCCGAAAGCGGCGACGGCTTTTTTGCCCAGCTAATGAAGCAGCACCACCTCGAGCAAATGGCCGACCCGCGCCCGCAATTCCAAGGTAACCAAACACCCGTGCTGCTTTTACGCGGGCAGTGCGACAACCAGCCCTGAGGCGTGGTGCCCGATTATTTGGGGCCTTTCACCAACGCCCGCCTGGAAATTGTGCCTGGTGCCGGACATGCGATGGCTACCGAGCGGCTCAAGGAATAGGTAAGGAGGTAGGGGTGTATTTGGAGGAGGGTCGGCTGAATGACTAGAATTTGTGTATTGGGCGAATTTGGGCATTCTTACCGTGATTCAAGAAGCCAATCAGTTTCACTTTAGGGAAACATTAATTATCTTTGATGCGGCAGTTAGTAGCATGAGCGAGCAAATGAAGTATAGGACGATTGTGTTTTACAAACACTACTTCGAAGACTTCTTTAACAGGCAAACGAAAAAAGTAAAAGCCAAAATAGTTTGGACGTTTGAGCTGATTGAAGAGTTACCGAAAGTGCCTGAAAACTATCTGAAACACATTGAAAATACAGATGGGCTTTACGAAATACGTGTTCAACTGGGGAGTGATATTTTCAGGATTTTCTGCTTTTTCGATGAAGGAAAATTGGTTGTATTGGCCAATGGATTTCAAAAGAAAACGCAAAAAACACCGAAGCAAGAAATAGCATTGGCCTCAAAAATTAAAATGGCATATGAAAACGACAAATAAAAACTTGATGACACTTGAGGAGTTCAAGGTAAAACATTACGGGGCCGTTGGCACCAAAAAACGAAATGAATTGGACGCAGGTTATGAAAGCTTCAGAATGGGGGCACTCATTCAGGATACCCGATTAGAGCTCGGCATGACTCAAGAACAACTTGCGGAAAAGGTGGGGACAACAAAATCTTACATCTCAAAAATCGAAAACAACATCAAGGAAGCCCGTCTTTCAACCCTTCAAAAAATTGTAGAAATCGGATTTGGCGCTCGCCTTGAGCTGCATATCAAGCGGTGATTTCTATTACAGTCCGCCGAAATGCGTTATATTGGGTGATGAAACGGAGGTTTTGAGACAGACTGACGTTAGCGGTCAGTTTGCGGACAGACTTATCGACACAAAGAACATGGACAAAAAACTTTTCATAGGACTATTTCTTTCTTTCATTGCAGCGACAATTATTGGGACTTTATCTCATGAACTCGGACACTACATTGTTGCAAAATATCACGGTTACGACGCACGAATAAATTACGGCGCAACATTCTGGAGCTCTCCCGATCCAAATAATCCTATAATTCCAAGTAGTCCAATCGCAATGACACTCGGCGGACCTGTTCAAACAATACTTACGGGGACAATCGGACTTCTTCTTTTGTTTATTTATCGTAAAAGTTTTCGCTCGACAGACAAGCTTTCGTACAGACAATGGTTAATGATTTTTCTTTCTCTCTTTTGGCTTCGGCAAACAGCAAATTTTTGCACTTGGATCGGCGGCTACTTTTTTACTGGTAAATTCTCATCACGTGGTGACGAAATACGAATTGCAAACTATTTCGACCTTCCAACTTGGACAGTAATTTCAATAACTGCAATTATAGGAGCTTTCGTTTTGGCAATAATCACCTTTAAATTTATTCCTCCGAGACAACGAACTACATTTTTGACAGCAGGACTCTCGGGTGGAATTGCAGGTTTTTATCTATGGTTAATACAATTTGGCAAATACATTATGCCATAACTCAGCGGACACGTAAACTGTGTTTAAACTGGGTACGCAAACCGAACCGCTAACAGCGCATAAGCTCCAGTCGGTGGGTTTTGGCACGCATGAACATTGTTGTTATATTGCAAATGGTTCTGCGCTCGAAGAGTTCGGTTATCCGGCCGGCGCTTTAGCGCGGGCCGTCAGCCATAACAACACAGTCACAGCAAATCAAAGAAAAAATAAGATTTTGAGAAATATAGTTTATTACGTAGCAAGCTCACTAGACGGATTTATTTCAGGCTTAAACGACGACATAAGCAGTTTTGTAGCTAAAGGAAATGGGGTTGAAAAATACCTTGCAGACTTAGCCCATTTTGACACAGTAATCATGGGAAGAAATACATATGAATTCGGGTATAAGTATGGCTTACAGCCCGGACAGCCTGCCTATCCGCATATGAAGCATTACATCTTTTCAAATAACTTACAGCTTGAAAATCAACATCCGCAAGTACATGTAAAGCGGTTAGACATTGCTGAAATAGATAAACTCAAGGCTGAAAAGGGAACAGACATATACTTATGTGGTGGTGGACAATTTGCAAATTGGCTTTTGGAAAATCAAAAAATTGACAGTTTGAAGTTGAAACTAAATCCAATGGTGTTGGGAAAGGGCATCAGACTATTTGGAAATTCAACTTCTCATTACAAATTAGAATTAGTAGACAGCGTGCTGTATGATGAAGGCCTTCAAATCATGACCTTTAAAATTTTGTATTAAAGCGTTAAATCAAAAAACCCGAACCTCACACGGGTTTTACAGGCTTACCACGGCTATCTGACGAGCATTTGATTGCGTTTCTCGGCCGTTTAAGAACCGCTGAAAGCAGTAGAGATTGGTGGGATAATCTTTTCGCTACCCTACTACCGCAGATTAAAAACGGCATGCTGGATGTAAAAGCTGGGAATTCGTTTCTATCGGCGGCGTTTTGGAATGCCCTGAAAAATGGCTGAAAAGGCAAACCACGGTATTGCATTTGAAACCGCGATTTCTGCCTAAAATCCCCAGCCCTCACGCCCTTTCCCGCCAAAAGCCTACCTTTGCATCAAAATTTTTTGACGCATGAAACTGGTATCGTACCTCAAAGGCACCAACGCACAGTTGGGCTTGTACCTCAACGGCAGCATCTACGATTTGCACGCCATCGACGCCAACATCCCGCCCAGCATGGGGGCCTTTTTGTTTGCCGGTGAAGAAGCCATGGATGCCGCGCGGGCCGTTGAAAGCGGTTTGTTGAACGGCAGCCTGCAGGCCGAACCCGACGATGTGCCCGAAGATTTTATCCTCGCACCGGTGCCTTTTCCTACCTCTTGCCGCGATGGTTACGCCTTCCGCCAGCACGTAGAAGCCGCCCGCCGCAACCGGGGCGTTGACATGATTCCCCAATTCGACGAATACCCCATCTTTTATTTCACCAACCACAATGCGGTGCAAGGTCCAGGCGAAATTGCCTGCATGCCCGACCATTTCCTCAACCTCGACTTTGAGCTCGAAGCAGCCATCGTCATTGGCAAGCAGGGCCGCAACATCCCCGCCGAGGAGGCCGACAGCTACATCGCCGGTTTCATGATCATGAACGACATGAGCGCCCGCACCCTGCAAATGGAAGAGATGCTGCTCAACCTCGGTCCGGCCAAAGGCAAAGACTTCAGCACCGTGATTGGCCCTTGGCTGGTGACGCCCGATGAGCTGGAGCCCTTCCGCATTCCCGCCAAACCCGGCCACACCGGCGCCAACTACAACCTCGGCATGAAGTGCTGGGTAAATGGCAAATTGGTGTCGGAAGGCAATGTGGGCGACATGGACTGGACCTTCGCCGAAATCATTGAGCGTTGTTCATATGGTGCCGACATTTTGCCCGGCGATGTGATTGGCTCAGGTACGGTGGGTACCGGCTGTTTCCTCGAGCTCAACGGCACGGGCAAGCGCCTCGATCCCGAAAATTTCAAGCCCCAGTGGCTGCAAGAAGGCGATGAGGTGAAGATGGAAATCACCGCTTTGGGTACTTTGGTGAACACCATTGTGCGCGAAGACAGCAATTTTTCCATCATGGCCCGCAAAAAGGGGCAGCGATGAACGTTTACCGCACCATCATCCCCGCCGAGCTGCCCGCGCCCAAGCTGCAAGGCTTGTTGCAAGGGGCGGTGGCGCCGCGTCCGGTGGCCTTTGTGTCGACCATTGACGCCGATGGCAAGGTAAATTTGAGTCCCTTCAGCTTTTTCAACCTCTTCAGTGCCAATCCGCCCATTTTGGTGTTTTCGCCTGCCCGCCGGGTGCGCGACAACACTACCAAACACAGCCTCGAAAATGTGTTGGAGGTGCCCGAGTGCACCATCAACATCGTGAGTTACGACATGGTGTACCAGATGTCGCTGGCAAGTACCGAGTACGAAAAGGGCGTGAACGAATTCACCAAGGCCGGTTTTGGCGAGCAAGCCTCGGAGCTGGTGCGTCCCCCGCGCGTGGCAGGTGCGCCCGTGCAGTTTGAGTGCAAGGTGGTGGAGGTAAAGGCCTTGGGCACCGCAGGAGGTGCCGGTAATTTGGTGATTTGCGAGGTGCTGCGCATGCACATCCGCGAGAACATTTTGAACGAAGCAGGCGCCATCGACCCGCTGAAAATAGACCAGGTTGCCCGTTTGGGTGGCGATTGGTACAGCCGTGCTTCGGCAGGTTTGTTTGAGGTAGAAAAGCCCTTGGTCACCAAAGGCATCGGCGTAGATGCCCTACCCGAAGGGGTGCGGCTGAGCAACATCCTCACCGGCAACGACTTGGGCAGGCTGGGCAATATCGAAAAGCTGCCCAATGCCGAAGCCCGCGAAGCCGTGATGCACGATGCCGAGGTGCAAGAAGCCTACCGCCGTTTTTCGCTGCACCAGGAATCGCTCGAAGACCACTTACACAACCTCGCCCATGCATGGATTGCCCAAAACCGGGTAGCCGATGCCTTGGCGCTTTTAATGGGAAGCTGACATGAATACACGCCCGTACGAACTGGTGATTTACGGTGCTTACGGCTATACCGGCAAGCTGGTGAGCGAACTGGCTGCCCAACAAGGCCGTCGCGTGCTCTTGGCCGGTAGGCGGAAAGAGCCGCTGGCTGCGCTGGCCAACAGCCTCCAACTGCCCTACCAAGCCGCCGATTTGGAAGATGCCGCCGCCCTCGACGCCCTGTTGCATCAAGCCCCCGT
>ERZ1066127.1183-NODE-1183-length-10518-cov-11.803307_pt1 | contig 10518 bp, 6 predicted proteins | sample MGYA00382774_ERZ1066127 | MGnify/ENA primary metagenome ERZ1066127 (study PRJEB33369, sample SAMEA5778357) | biofilm metagenome | biome: Industrial cooling water; feature: Water cooling tower basin; material: Biofilm | place: United Arab Emirates | collected... | reverse complement strand
AGCAAATCGAGTCCCGACTTGGTGATGATGATACCCCCCGCAATGCGCAATCCTTCGATGCTGATGCCAAAAAAATCGAGGATGTAGCTACCAATCAGGAAAAAAGCAATGAGGATGCAGGCAAGGTAAATGGCGGCTTTGCGGATTTGTACCTCGCGCCAGCCCGGACTGTCGTTGGCCGTGAGGGCCAGGTATACCGGCATGGCCCCGAGGGGATTTACCACCGAAAAAAGCGCGCTGAAAGTTGCAATAAACAAAGCCATATCGGCCGCAAAAATACGGAATTGCGAGGGGGCAAGGGTTTAAGAAAAGCTAAATTCGCCTTTCCCTCAAACAGCCACTGGCCTGCCTCCCTTCCAATCAGCTGATGAAGCGAACCGATAAAACTTTGAAAACAAGCGGCCATCGCACTAAATTCGACGCAAGAAATATGGCAGCTCCTCTCCCAGGCAATTGGCAAAAACGTGCGCTCGACCAGCAGAAGAACTACAAAAAACTGCTGCAACGGCCCGATAAAAAGGCTTTCCTCAAAGCCCAAGCTGCAGCGCATGAAGCAGCTGTGGCACAAATAGATTGTTTGTCGTGCGCGGCTTGCTGCAAAAACTACTCTCCCCGCTTCAAAACACCCGACATCAAACGCATCAGCAAAGGCTTGGGCATGCGCGAAGGTGCCTTCATTGAACAGTACCTCAAACTCGATGAGGATGGCGATTATGTGGTGAAAAGCGCGCCCTGTCCGTTTTTAGGCAGCGACAATGCCTGCAGCATTTACGATATGCGTCCTTCCGACTGCCGGCGGTTCCCCTACACCGACGAAGATGTGCTTTTTAAACGACCCAACATTACGCTGAAGAACAGCACTTTTTGTCCGATCACCTACCTCACCCTCGAAAAGTTGTGGGCCGATTTGGGATAATGTTGCGCAAGGGCTCCAAAACCGCATAAATCCTTCAACATCTCCTGCATACCACACTACTTGCAGCGCTTGCAGCATAACCGTAGCTTTGGTTTTATTTACAAAGCATGAAGTTATTTACCAGTTGCCTTGTTGTTTTCTTGTGTTACTTAGCTGGCAGCGTTTCAGGTCAGGGTTTGGCCAACCTCATCAGTCAGGCACAATGGCAGGCCATGTTCCCCCAGCGAGCTGGTACCGCAGCCGGACACCCGCAAGGCTACACCTCCGACTTTTACGCCTACCAAAAGCTGCAGCTAGCCATGCAGCAAATGGCCGACTACCGGGCTACGATCGAAACCAAAGCCGGTGTTTGGGGCGAGCGCATAACCATTACCCGTTTGGGGAGTGGGCAGCAGTATGTGTATGCCCAACCCGACAACAACTGGCTCCAAAGCACGGTACCCATCACCACCCAGGTGATTAATTTTGCCGATTTTGCCAATACCCCATCCATCGCCCAAAACAAACGCGAACTGGCGGCATTTTTGGCACACATTTCCAAAGAAACTACTGGCGGATGGCAGTTTCCCATAGGTGGCGGCAGTTTTGGCGATTATGCGCTTTGGGGATTGTACTTTGTGCACGAAGTGGGTTATACCCCAGCCAACAGCGCAGGGGCCTATGCACAGGCACATCCGTTGTATCCGCCGAATCCGGCCAAAGGCTATTACGGCCGGGGTCCTATCCAACTTTCGTGGAACTACAATTATGGACAGTTTAGCCAATTTTTGTTCAACGATGCGAGCATTTTGCTCAACGACCCCGATTCTTTACAACGCGATGGAGTGATAGCTTTTCAATCGGCCCTTTGGTTTTGGATGATGCCGCAATGCCCCAAACCTTCTTGCCACCAAGTAATGCACGGGCGCTGGGTGCCGCAGGCAGGGGCTTACAGTGCGGGTAAAATGTACCAGCAGGGTTTTGCGCATACCAACAACATCATCAATGGCGGGCTCGAGTGTAGAACCACATCTACCCCGGCTTTTACCGAAAAGGTGGTGCTTCGTTCGGGACTGTACAAATATTATCTAGGCCTCATGGGCTTCAGTGCGGCTGAAATTGCGGCAGAAGACAGCGGCCATTTCACCACCACTTGTTACGACAGCAGCGGTCAGGCCATGGAAAACTACCTCCAATGCGATGTGTTGCCCACCATACAAACGGCAGTGGTAAACTGGGCGCAAAGCGGTTTGAAGGCCTATCCATCTCCTTTTTCAAGCCAGCTGCTCATTGAATTGCCTGATGTGCAACCGATGGTGAGCTTGGTGGTGCGGAATAGCCTGGGCCAGGTGGTTTATCGGGGACTTGTTCAAAAAAAGCTGGAGCTTCAAACAACCGATTGGCCTTCGGGCATTTACCTTCTTCAACTTATGCCAGGCCTTGGCGATGTTATCAAAATCATCAAATATTAAGCGAAAAGTGCTTGGCTACCCAACCTCATGCTGCTCCAAAGTGTATAACCTAACATCGTGTCGCATTTCAATCTGTATCGATACCTTCGGCGAGGCTACAAGCTTGTAGTGCCCCGTGTCATCGCTCTGTGTTTTTTGACTGCCTTATTTTTTACAGGCGGAAATGCTTTGGCGCAGCCCTTGAATGGCAATTATACCATCGGCGGAAACAATCCCAATTTTACCACCATCAATGCAGCCGTTCAGCAATTAGACAGTTTAGGCGTTAGTGGTCCGGTCACCTTTTGGATCCGCAATGGCACCTACCCCGAAGTTTTGTTCATCGATTCAGTGAACGGAGCGTCGGCCACCAATACCATCACCTTTCGGTCGGAGAGTGGCGACAGCAGTGCTGTGATCATCAACGGAACCACCAACAGTGTCGTTGATAAAACCTTGTGGTTGTACTATGCCAAGTACTTCCGCTTTCACCAAATCACCTTCCGACAGCTGCCTTCGGTTCACAACACAGCGGTTGTTTTTGTGGGCAGAGGGCACAACATCACCCTTTCCAATTGTGTGATTTGGGGAACAGGTGGTTCTACCAGCACGCGTACAATTTATGCCGTTCAAGGGGCATGTGATTCTAATTATGTAGTTGAAAACTGTGTCATCAGGGGTGCAAACGAAGGGATAGTTTCAGCAGGAAGCAGCTTTCCGGCACAACAACGGCCTATTTTTAGAAACAACCACATTTTCGGCATCACCACCGATCCCATTTATGTGGTTGGCGGGGCTTTTGCCAAAATTATCGACAACCGCATTGAAGCAGGAGGTGGGTCGTCAACGGCAGGTATTCGTTTATCAAGTCATAGCAGGGCCCAAATTGTGGGCAACCGCATTTCGGTGCTAAGCGGTGCACAAGGCAGCCACGGCATCCAAATCATTTCTTCGGGCGGATGGCCCAATGAGCCGCTCTTGGTGGCTAACAATGAAATAAACTTTACAGCCGGCAATTCTCCCAGCGCCTACGGCATCAGGGCCAGTGGCGCTTACCATTATTATGCACACAACACCGTGCGCATGAGTGGCGGGGTGTATTCCATCGCATTGACCCTTGAATCGACAAGCAACTGTCGCTTATTCAACAATGTACTGGTGCATGAGGGAACATTGCCAGGCAATCACGCACTGCACCTGTCCATCAATTCGCAAGATGCGGTGAGCAATTACAACAACCTGTACACGGCCGGACCGAATCTCACGCCCATTTATACCACATTGGCCGCCTACCAGGCAGCCACTGGCCGCGATTCGCTGTCGGTTTCGGTGCCACCCCAATTCAGCAGCACAAGCGTTCTTGTTCCCAACGCACCCGCCTTGATGAACAGTGGTTTGTACCTCCCCGAAGTGCCCACCGATATCAATGGCCTGCTACGCAACAACCCGCCCGATTTAGGTGCCTACGAGCAACTCACCGCACCCGTGGTAAACCTAGGTCCCGATACCTCGGCTTGCGATTCGTTTGTACTGGCCGTTCCTGCACAACCAAGCACCCAATGGCTGTGGAGTACGGGCGATACCTTGCGCAGCATCATCATCCGCAATTCAGGTACTTACTGGCTGCAGGGCACCAACAGCATCGGGCTTTCACGCGATACAGTGGTGGTGACCATCCTGCCGCGACCAATCTTGCAACTGGGCTTTACCGCCGATACACTTTGCGCAGGCGATTGTGTGCTACTGCAAGCACAGGTCAGCGGCGGATCGGGCAGCTTTAATTATATGTGGCAACCGGCAATTGGCCTCAACAATGCCCAAATAGCCAATCCCACCGCCTGCCCAACAAGCTCTACCACCTACCGCTTGCTGGTAACCGACGCCAATGGATGCGCCATTCTGAGCGATTCGGTGCACATTCGGGTAACACCCACCGCCCAACTCAGCGTTGGTCCCTCCTATGCTGGTTGCGATGGCGACACCGTTTGGTTAGAAGCATCCACGGCATGGACAGGCGCACAAATACGCTGGGAACCTGCCTTGTGGATCGAAAATCCGAGTCAGGCCCGCACCCGTGCCTGGCCGCCCCCTGGTACACGCACCTTTGTGGTTTTGGCCATTCATCCCGACGGATGCCGGGATACCGCCCAACAGCTCATTCGCATGGCAGCTCTTCCTTCTGTGCCCATGATCAGCTATCAAAATGGCATGTTGCAAAGTTCTGCCAACTCGGGCAACCAATGGTTTTTGAACGATACGCTGTTGGCAGGAGCCACTGCACCCAGTTTGCAGCCGCTGTCGAATGGCCGCTACCGGGTGGTTGTTACCAACAGTGAAGGATGCACCCGCTCATCTGCCGATTTCGTTTTGCAAAACGTGAGCATTCGCCCGTTGGCTATCCAATGGCGCATTTGGCCAAATCCGGCTAACAGCTTTTTGCATTATGAAGCCCCCTTGGCTGTAACACGGCTGGCCATTGCCGATTTGTATGGGAGAACCTGGCTTGAAGCAAGCGGTTCGATGGCAAGCAGCGGCACAGTGGATGTGCAGCCTTTGCCCGTTGGCATGTACATTTTGCGTTTGACTTTGCAAAATGGCACGGTCGTCAGCAAAGCTTGGGTAAAGCCATAGTCCCTTACAATATTAGGCCTTTATGGCTTACCCGCTGGCCAGTGCTTGCGCATGGGGCAAAATCACTGCACTATAAAACGTTTCTTACTGGTGGTATGCACTTTGAAATGCCCCAGTGCACCATTGCTGAAATTACCCGCCGGATTGGAAGGTGTGGCGCTGTTTTGACCCAAATTCAAATTCAGGCCTTCCAAGTAGGTGTAAGTGGCTTGATCGATGCATTGTAAATCGATGATGACCTCGGCTTGTTCCCAGGTTTGCACAAAAATGGGTCGCAAAAGCGCCTGGCCATCTGCCCCCAAATCGCTGTAAATGAAAAAATTATCGTTTAAGGTATCGCGTTGGGTTACCTGAAAGTAGTACTGATTACTTTGCCCGGCGGGTTCTGAGAAAATGGGGAATACCAACAAATTCACAGGTCGTCGACCGTCGCTGGTAGCAGGGCCACGTGGACCTGTAAATCGTGTGCTGTCAACCAAAATAGAGTCCAGATTCACCTTAGGAGGCATGGTGCCACGTGCGGTATAGCTCTGCCCTTCGTACAATACGGTCAGCTCATAGCTGCGTCCGCTGATGCCCGCCAGGCTAGGTTTGGCGTAGTGTCCAGGACTGAGCTCCGGAATGGTATCTACCGTCCCGCTCGCCAAATCGCGCAGGGTAATGAGCGCCCCACTCAAACGCGGAAAGGCAATGGTATCGTCGAAATTGAGGGTGCGCGTGAGTGAAACGGTGCACTCGCCGAGGGTATCGCTGAGGTTGGCCTCAATGACTATGCGTGGATCGGTGCTGTTGAGGTCGATGTCGATGACTTTTTCACAAGCCACGAAGGAAAACGCCAGCAGGGCAAAAAACAAGGGTATAGCGCGCATGATCATTTGAGGTTAAAGTTCCAACTGATGGCAGGTACCCAGCGGAAAAGGGCGGTTTGCACAGCCTGGGTTTGATTGGGATTGGTGGGATTGGGTCGGAAATCGATGAGGAAAGGATTTTGCCTGCCGTAGGCATTGTACAGACTAAAGGTCAACTCGCTGGTGTACCATTTGCGCTCTTTGAGTTGGTAAACGGCGCCTAAATCGAGGCGGTGGTAAGCTGGCATGCGGTAGCCGTTGCGCTCGGTATACAACCAAATGGTTTGGTCGGCCACGGTGTATTTGCCACTGGGAAAAGTAACCGCATTGCCGGTTTGGTATACCCAAGCGGCCGAAACGTTCAAGCGACTGCTCACATCGTACATCAACACAATGGAAACGTCGTGCGTGCGGTCTTGCCGGGCTGGGTACCACGCACCGTTGTTCACTCCGCTGATGCGCCTTTCGGTGCGCGACAAAGTGTAACCCAACCAGCCGGTGAACCTGCCTTTGTTTTTCTTGGCCAGCAACTCGAGGCCATACGCCCGGCCATCGCCATACAACAACTGGGTTTCGATGGCAGGCGATTGGTCATCGGCTGCGTCTTTGTAGTCGATTTGGTTCTGCATCCACTTGAAATAGGTTTCGGCACTGAACTCCCAGCTGTTATCGGCACTGTTGCGGAAGTAACCCAGCGAAAACTGATCACCTACTTCGGGTCGGATGTTGTTGGTGCTCATCAACCAACGGTCGGTGGGACTGGTTGTTACCGAATTGGTTACCAAATGCAGGTTTTGGGTATTGCGGGTATACGCGCCTTTGAGGCTGCTCACCGAATCGAGGGTGTATTGCACAGCCAAGCGGGGTTCGGGATAGAAGTACTGTGCGGCAAAGCCCCCATTGGCCGGCAGGGTGTCGAGGATGTTGTTGCGGTCGTCGAGGCGGAAGTAGCTGCCCGCACGGGCAAAGGCCCCAAAATGACTCACCCGCAAGCCAGCCGTGAGCTTGAGGCGCTCTTGCACTTGCCAATCGTAACTTACCCAAGCGGCCGATTCTAATCCTTCGCGCAAGGGTGGCTCAATGCGGGTGGTATTGCTGCGGATGGTACCTGGTGTAACGGTGTGGTAAATGACGTTGTAACCCGCCCGCCACTGCTTGCCCGTACCAGCAAAATACTGCACCTCTTGTTTGAAATTCCAGTCTTCGATGCCCGAAAGGATGCTGATTTGGTTGTCGTTCGCCGCAATGCTGATTTCGTAATCGTAATTGCTGTAAATGAGACTGCTGTTGAGGAACAGTTTATCGCTTAATAAACGCGTGTAGCGCAGTGTACCGGTGGCATTGCCCCAGTCGATACCAAACTGATCGCGCAGGCCAAACTTATCGCGACCGAAATAACCCGATAAAAATAGGTGGTCTTTGTCGGTGATTTGGTAGTTCAACTTGGCGTTGAAGTCGTAGAAATAGAGCGAGTTGTTGGCAAATTCATCGTTCAAACGCAAAAACACATCGGCATAGGTGCGGCGGCCCGAGAGCAAAAAAGAAGACCTCCCCGGTTGAATGGGGCCTTCTACATTCAAACGCGAAGCAATGAGGCCCAATCCGCCTGAAACGTCAAATTTTTGGTTGTTGCCTTCTTTCATTTTCACATCAACTACCGAGGCCAATCTGCCGCCAAAGGGAGCAGGGGCGGTGCCTTTGTGTAAGGTTACTTCTTTGAGCGCATCGCTGTTGAAGGTGGAGAAAAAGCCCAGCAAGTGCGAGGCGTTGTACACAGGCGCATCGTCGAGCAATATGAGGTTCTGGTCCAAGGTTCCGCCCCGCACCGAAAAACCACTTTGTCCTTCGCCAGCACTTTTCACACCGGGCAGCAGCTGCATCGATTTGAGGAAATCGCGCTCGCCCAACAGCACGGGCAGCTTGTTGATGGTTTGGATGTTGATTTTTTCAACACCCATCTGCGATTGGCGCAAGCGTTCGGTTTCCGATTCGCCGGTTACCACCACTTCTTTGAGGAGTTGTCCGGCCGGCTGCAAGCTGACATTCAACTTTTGCGTATCTTTCAACACCACCTTCTGTTCGGCAGTTTCGTAGCCGAGGTAGGCATACAAAAAGGTGTAGGTTCCGGCAGGCAGACTGAGCGCATAATAACCATAGGCATTGGTGGCTGCACCGGTGCCGGGCTTTTCTTTAACGGCTACGGTAGCGCCGATGAGGGTTTCGCCGGTTTTGGCGTCGCGGATGTAACCGCTGAGGGTAGGGTTTTGGCCTTGGGCGACCAGCTGCACTGCCAACAACAAGAGCAACAGCAACGTACTTTTTAATGGCATGGAGAAAAATCTGATGCGAAGTACGTCATCTGTTGTGAACTGAAAGCATCACCAACTGATTGATAACGTCATTTAACATTGCAGCGAAGTGTAAAAAGGAACAAGCAGCTTAACAATGAAAATGAGGCCGGCAATAGCTGCTCGCACAAAACGACTAACACTTTACATAGAAATGCGTCCTTCCATTCGAACATGAAGTAACAAATGTTTATTTTCGGCGTTAGCATTGCTTCAACCCACATCCATCATGAAGAAATTTGCTCTGTTTTTGCTTCTTGGCTTAATGGCCAATCAACTAGTATTTGCCCAGCCTGTGGCAGGACAGAAATACCTGGAGTTACGCAACCTCTTTTGGCAAACAGATAACAGAACCAACAATCAACCTTTTGGATTAAACATAAGCTCTATAAGTTCAGGTATCAATGTTGGAGCTGGCAAGATGTTTAGTGACCATTATTCAGCCGGTTTGCTACTCTTTGCTGGCTACAATCAGAACAGAATTAGCGACAATGTTGGCGGTAGTAGTTTTGAAAACGCTTTGGGTTTTGGATTACAAGTGTATGGACGCAGATGGTACCCTTTGGCTAAAAAAATGCGTTTACACGCCGATATGGCAGCAGGCTACCAAGCATTGCGGCCCCAACAAGCTGGGAGATTTGAAAGCAGTGACAGGGCATTTTTGGAGTTAAGCCCAGGCTTTTCCTGGTTCTTTCATCCCCGATGGGCCTTCCAAGCGCGAATTCCGTTGCTAAACTTCCAATACCAATCAACATCACGCTCAAACTCAAACGAGGAATTCGCCTTGCTGAGCTTCCAACCCAACCTCTTCTCCGCTCAATGGGGCATGACCTTCTGGTTGAAGTAAGCACCCCAACATCTGCGCGCTTCTAAAACGCGAGATGCTTTGAACAAGCAGGCAAATGTTTATATTCGAACATGCGATATACCATTGTCCTGCTTGCTCTTTTGCCTTTTTGCGCCGCAGCCCAAACCCATCCCCTGCAATGGGCACGTGAGGCCGTTTGGTACCAAATTTTTCCCGATCGTTTCAACAACGGCGACCCCAGCAACGACCCGCCCGTAGGCAGTCAGTTTTACGCCTGGCCACACGATACCCTATCGCCCTGGGAAATTCACCCCTGGACCAGCGATTGGTATGAACTCCAGCCTTGGGAGCAGCAAAACGGCAAAGACATCTGGTACAACATCACCCGCCGGCGTTACGGAGGCGATTTGCAGGGCATCATCAACAAGCTCGATTATTTGCAAAGCCTGGGCATTACGGCCTTGTACCTCAACCCCATTTTTTGGTCGCCCTCGCACCACAAATACGACGGCATGATGTACCACCACGTAGATCCGTACCTGGGTCCCGACCCGCAGGGCGACTTCGAAATCATGGCCAGCGAACAGTTTTACTTGCCCGAAACCTGGCAGTGGACTGCAGCCGATACCCTCGCCTTGCATTTGGTGAAAGAATGTCACCGCCGCGGCATGCGCATCATTTTCGACGGGGTGTTCAACCACCTGGGCGTGGGCAGCGAGCCGTTTCAGGACCTCATGGCCCGGCAAAAGGAGTCGCCCTACCGCGATTGGTTTGAGATCAAAAGCTGGGACGACCCCGTTGCCGGCACCCGTTTCGATTACGACGGCTGGTTTGGGGTGAAGTCGCTGCCCGAAATCAAGGAAAACGACAACGGCATTGTTGACGGTCCGCGCGCGTACATTTTCGCCTCCACCCGCCGCTGGATGGACCCCACAGGCACGGGCGACCTCAGCCAGGGCATCGACGGCTGGCGGTTAGACGTGGCTTTTTGCGTGGCGCACCCCTTTTGGAAAGCCTGGCGTGAGTTGGTGAAGGGCATCAATCCCTCGGCTTACCTCACCGCCGAAGTCATAGATGTGCCGCAGAAGGTGGCGCCTTACCTCGAGGGCGACGAGTTCGACGCCATCATGAACTACAACTTCGCCTTTGTGAGTGCCGATTATTTTGTGAATCAGCAAAAGCGCATCAAAACCTCCGATTTCGACAAGCAGCTGAAGGAGTTGCGCGAGCGTTATCCGCACGAAGCTTACCGCGTGATGCAAAACCTTTTTGGTTCGCACGATGCCAACCGCCTGGCTTCGCACATTGTAAACCGCGATTTTGCCCGTTATGCTGATTGGGGCGATTATTTTGGCAAATCGAAAGCCAGCAATACCCAGTACGATACCCGTAAACCCACCGAAGCCGAGTATGCCGTGCAAAAGCTCTTTGCCGTGTTTCAATTCACCTACATTGGTGCGCCCATGGTGTATTATGGCGATGAGGTAGGCATGTGGGGTGCCAACGACCCCGACTGCCGCAAACCCATGCTGTGGGA
>ERZ1066127.1180-NODE-1180-length-10534-cov-11.322550_pt1 | contig 10534 bp, 8 predicted proteins | sample MGYA00382774_ERZ1066127 | MGnify/ENA primary metagenome ERZ1066127 (study PRJEB33369, sample SAMEA5778357) | biofilm metagenome | biome: Industrial cooling water; feature: Water cooling tower basin; material: Biofilm | place: United Arab Emirates | collected... | reverse complement strand
GTCTCCCCGTCTGCTGATCATGGATTTGACTTGGCGGGATGGGGGCGATCATGTATGCAGAGCGCGTGAATAACAGTGCCTTGGGGATTTTTGATTCGGGGGTCGGAGGGCTGACGGTGGTGCGTGCCGTGCAGGAACTGTTGCCTGCGGAAGACATCGTTTACCTGGGTGATACCGCCCGTGTGCCCTATGGCTCCAAGTCGCCGGAGACGATACGCCGTTTTTCCGATGAGGATGTGCGCTATCTTTTGCAACAGCAGGTAAAAGCCATCGTGGTGGCCTGCAATACCGCCACCGCCCATGCCTTGCCGATGTTGCAGCAGCGCTATCAAATCCCGATCGTGGGCGTGATCGAGGCGGGAGTGGAAGCCGTGTTGGCCGATCCTCAGACCCAGCGGGTGGGAATAATCGCGACCCGCGGCACCATCGCTTCCCACGCCTATCAGCACGCACTGGCGCTGCGCCGCACCGGCATGGTCATCGTGGAGCAGGCCACTCCTTTGTTGGTGCCATTGATCGAGGAAAATTGGATCGATCATCCCGCCACGCGGCAAGTGCTGGAAACCTACTTGCAGCCGTTGCTGGACAAGCACATCGACACCCTGATGTTGGCCTGCACGCATTATCCGCTGTTGGTGCCGATGTTGCAGGACATGATCGGGGACCGCGTGCGCATCGTCGATTCCGCCACCACCTGCGCGCTGCATTTGCAAGAGGAACTGCGCCAACGCGACATGCTCGCCGATGACACGCGGCAAGGCAGTCTATCCATCGCGCTGACCGATCTATCGGATCAATTCGAAGCGCTGGCCAAGCGTTTCCTGCGGAAATGCCCGCCACGCATCTCTCGTGTGGAGCTGTGAGGAGCGCGGCATCCGGTCATCTCCATCGTCCGCGCAGCAGCGGGTGGCCGGGCTTGGCCATCGTGATATGAGGGGGCTTGAGATACACGGGCTGCACAATCTGCGTGGCCCAGTGGGCTTGTTGTGCGGTAGTGAGTGATTGCCAAGCTTCCCACAGCCGGCCTGCGCTGGGGACTTCTTGCGGAATCGGGGCGGCGAACGTTTCGGGAGGAATATGATCGAGCGAAAAGGTCGGCATGCCATCGCTGAGGACTTGCGCGAGCTGTTCTTTGTCACCCATCTGTGGGGCGTCCGCGCAGTTGCCGTCGTTGATCTCGTACCACCACCAATCACCGCGCCGCGCATCACCGATGGCCCGGCATGTTGCGGTGTTACGCGCCAACGGAGTCGCCAGGATGGAGGGCAGGCCGATGAGGCGCGCTGCATGAGCAATGGCCACTCCTTGTGCCACGGCGATGCCGACGCGGGTGCCGCTGTAGCTGCCGGGACCGGTGCCGACGAGAATGGTCTCGATGCGCAAACCGCATGCGGCATCGAGGATTGTCTGCAAGGGCGGAAAGACCGCGCAGTTGTGGCTGCGTTCGCTGAAGAACAAAGCTTCCTGCCAGCCACCGTTCCACAATCCCACGCTGCCCTGAGGGGTGGAGGTCTCCAAGACAAGGGTAACGGGTGGGTGCATGCGCGCCGAATGTTGCAGAATCGGAAGAAATTGGCAACTGATCGCTTTTTCCTGTTGGCTGGCTCCAGAAGTCAACTTTATCATTGCGAGAAAAGCACAAGTGGGTTCCGGAAAATGAACTACGGATCAGTCGAGTTTTTGGAGCAGGTCCTGTGGAAGTGGTGACAAAATTAAATCAATCGGTAAAATGCCGTATGAAGTCCTCTTGAAATTCGGCTTTCTTGCATCGAGAAGTATTTTTTCTTCCGATTCGTGCCACCAAGCTGTTCCCATGAGCTGCACCGGCAAGTTCTGAAGGCTGATCGGAATGCGGCGCCAACCACCTTCTTCAAGAAGGTCACGTATTTCATTTTCACTTGGCTCGTCACCGCGCAATGTAGGCTGAATGGAAACGAAACGGTGCGCTCTGGTCACTCCTATGATCCGAATTTTGTCGCCAAATAAAACGTTATGATCGTGAAGTCGCTGGAGGTATTCCGTCGGTAAAGCATGTCTGATGGTCAGTAAGCCATTTCCATCGAGATCAGTGGTCCATCCGTCAGAATGCTGTTGCTTCTCAACAAAAGAGCCACGAAAGCGAACCGTGTGCTCTGTTCCTTTCGCATCAAAGCGCTCCACAGCGGTTATATATTTCAGGTCGGAGTGAGCGATGATTTGTCGTTGAGCCCTGATGTTTTCCGCGTCGAATTTTTGGCCGTTCTGAGTTCCTTGGGAGTTTGGGCCAAAAATTCGGCCCGAGACATCGCTGGGTAAGAAGCCTTCGCCCTCGCCGTGGCCATGTCCTCCGATATCTTCCGCTGTTGTGCTGTTTTCGCTTGCATCTGGTTTCAATGCTGCAAACCCCTATCATGGATCAGAGGAAGTAGCAACGGTTAAAGACACAGAAAATCATGCGACGCATGGATCCTTGCTCCAATCCGCAGTGAGGAAATCGCTTTTTTGCCTTTTTTTGTCGTTTCTCCCTTGCGCACATGCCCCCTACACGCTTTCTTAACGCCGTTCAAATACCAGCACTATGACAACATACGCAAAAGGCCTAGAAGGAGTGATCGCTAATGAATCCGCACTATCGAATGTAGAAGGCGCGGAGGGCCGTTTGAGTTATCTGGGTTACAGCATCGATGAGCTGGTCGCGAACTGCACCTTTGAGGAAGTGACCTACTTGCTGCACCATGGGCGCTTGCCGAATCGCACCGAACTGGCTGCCATGGAGCAGGAGCTGCGCAGCCAACGCTCGCTGCCGCAGGAACTGCTGGATTTCCTCAAATGCCTGCCGAAAGACAGCAACCCCATGGACGTGGTGCGCACCGGGGTGTCCATCCTCGGCATTTTCGACAAACGTGCTACTATCGGTGAGCCGGACATGGCGGCCAACGCTTCCATCGCCATTTCCCTGGTGGCGAAAACTCCCATCATTGTCGCTGCCTTCCACCGCTACCGCCAAGGCCTGGAACTGCCGCCGATCCGCACGGATCTCTCGGAAGCTGCGCATTTCCTCTACCTCATCAACGGCGAGGCTCCCAGTGAGCGGGCCACGAAAATTCTCGACGTCGCCTACACGCTGCACGCCGATCACGGCATGAACGCCTCCACTTTCTCTGCCCGCGTGACGGTGGCCACTCTATCGGATTTCTACTCGGCCATGACCTCCGCCATCGGCACGCTCAAGGGCCCGCTGCATGGCGGTGCGAACGAAGGCGTGATTCACATGCTCGAGGAAATCGGCAGCCTGGAAAACGTGGACGCCTACGTGGAAGGCAAACTGTCCCGCAAAGAGAAGATCATGGGCATCGGTCACCGCGTGTATAAAGTGCTCGATCCCCGCGCGCCGCACCTGCGCCGTTTGGCCATCGAACTGACCCAGGAACTCGGCGAGCCGAAATGGATCCAGATGTCCGAGCGCATCGCCGAGATCATGCGCGAGCGCAAAGGCCTGAACGCCAACGTCGATTTCTACTCCGCCACGGTCTATCATTCGTTGAACATCCCCACCGATCTGTTCACGCCGATCTTCGCCATCGCCCGCATGTCCGGCTGGACCGCGCAAGTGCTGGAGCAGCTGCGCGACAACCGCCTCTACCGTCCGCTCACTCTTTACACCGGACCCCAGGAACTGAGCGCGGTGACTCCCATCGATCAACGTTGAGTGCAACTTTTCCCGAGTTCACGGGTTGCATCGCTCATGACGAAACATTTTTTTCGCCCTCTTGCCATGGCTCTCGTGGTGACTTGGGCTCATGCCGCGCCCGTCACTCACAAAAACCTCGCTTACGTTAAAGACGGTCACGAGCGACAGAAGCTGGACCTTTACCTGCCGGAAACAGTAGATGGCGCCACTCCCCTGATCATCTGGATTCATGGTGGAGGCTGGGTGGGGGGAAGCAAGGAAAATGCCCAACCCTTGCGCCAGGACTGGCTGGCGCGTGGCTACGCCGTTGCCAGCATCAACTATCGCCTCAGCAGTCACGCCGTGTTCCCCGCGCAGATCGAGGATTGCAAAGCCGCCATCCGCTGGCTGCGGGCACATGCCGCGGAGTATCGCATTGACCCGCAACGCTTCGGCGTCTGGGGTAGCTCGGCAGGCGGGCATCTCGCCGCACTGGTCGGCACCTCTGGCGATGTCAAGGCCCTCGATGTCGGTGCTCATCTCGATCAATCCAGCCGTGTGCAGGCCGTTTGCGATTACTATGGGCCTACCGATTTACTCGCTTTTGTGAATCGCCCGGGCTATGAAAAACATGCGAGCGCCTCCTCACCCGAGTCCCTGTTGTTAGGCGGTACCGTGCAGGAAAAACCCGAACTTGCCAAAGCGGCGAATCCCATTTCCTACATCTCCCCGGACGATCCGCCTTTTCTCATCGTGCACGGGGACAAGGATCCGGTGGTGCCCTGGCAACAAAGCGAACTGTTGTTCAACGCCTTGAAATCCGCCGGGCGTGGCGTGCGGTTTCACACTATCGAAGGAGCGGGCCACGGGCCTGGCTTCGATGGCCCGGAAGTCCAGCCCATGGTGCGCGAGTTTTTTGACCGGCACCTGGCGAAGGAAAAAACCGAAGTGAAAACCGAGGCTGTCATCACTCACAGCAAAGCTGCCGACAATGCCGTGGCCGCGGCAAACCTTCCTTCGTTCGCGCAAATCCTCGCCCGCCATGATGGGAATCGCGATGGGAAAATCTCACGCGATGAGTTCCGTGGCCCGCCCGCCCTGTTCACCCGGTTTGACGCGAACAAGGACGGCGTGGTCACACGCGAGGAGCATGAAAAGTTGCTGCCCGTGACACCGGGCGCTGCTCCCAAGCCACGTTGAAAGGGCTTCACCCCCGCAGTTTGCGCATACCCGGGGGGGGGGAAATCTCCCGGGTATCCGAGCCTGAGCTTGACCAGAAAACATCCGTTTTCCAGGAGCGCTCCTGTTTGCCATCAATGGCAAAGAAATTTGACTTCATACCCAAGTGTTTGCCCATGAGGAGAAAGCGAGTTCAGACGACACCGCATTGCTTCTTTTCACTGATCCAAGCATCAGCTATCACATTGCATCAACACTTTTTTCGAACCATCAACAAAAAATTCGCGCATCTCCACTCATGAAACGTATGTTAGCTGCCATGTTCATTCCGTTGTTGGCGGGATTGAGCCATGTGAAGGGGGAACTCACATGGCACTGGGCCAGTCCAGCGACCACTCGCAATGATTTGCTCTCAGTGCACTGGTGTGGCACGCGATTCGTGGCAGTCGGCGATGCCGGAGCAATACTCACGAGTGAAACTGGCACCGAGTGGAGACAGATTCCATGCCCCATCAATCAATCGCTTCACACCATTTCCTGGGACGGGCGACGATGCGTGGCGATCAGCGCATCAGGAGCAATACTAACCAGTGATGATGGTTTGGTGTGGCAGCCATGTGCCAGTGATTTGAAAGTCGGACTCGTGAGCCTGGATGTCCATGCGGGCTTGTGGGTGGGTGTCGGGCGTGATGGTGTCATCGCCACGACCCGGGATCTAGCCGCATGGAAAGTCCAGCAACTGCCAGACGCCGGATCTTTGACCGATGTCACATGGGGCTCGGATCGGTTTGTCGCGGTGGGGCCCGGAGGAAATGTGTGGTCGAGCCAAGATGGCATGAGCTGGGATCAATCGCCCATTCCTGGTAGCCAACCATATCTGCAGGTGATCCACGGCAAAGACGGGTTTTGTGCATTTGGCAATACGCGGAACTGGCTGCGCAGTGACAACGGTACAGAGTGGAAAGTGGAACAATTCCCGGAATTTGAGACTGGAACTGCGGGTGCCTGGAATGGAGAGGTTTATGTGGTGGCGGACCAATTCGGTAAGATTCGTCGCGGCACGCTGGCAAAGCCATGGACCGAGTATCCATCGGTGCTGCCTCGCAAAGCCAAGAGTATGGCATGGGGCAACGGAAGGTTTGTTGCCGTGGGTGAAAAAGGCATGGTTGCCAGTAGTCCGGACGGACTGGCGTGGACTCAGCACTCGGCCAGAAATGCCCTCCCATGGGAACAGATCATCTGGACTGGCAGCCGTGCCATCGCGATCAATCGCCATGGAGCCTCCCTTCAGAGTTCTGATCTCAAATCGTGGAGTCTCAGGAACATGGGGCTCTCGAGTTTGGCCGCGCCCATCCACTCTCTCACGTGGACGGGGCGGGAAGTCGTGGGAGTTGGGAAAAATGGATTGATGTTGACCAGTGAAAACGGGGATCTGTGGCAGACCGTGCCGGATGTCGGAACCGGTGATTGGGACTTTGTGTATCCGCATGGCGATAGCACCGTGGCAATCGGCAGGGGACGGATTCTCGTCAGTAAGGATGCCCGCCAATGGCTCGAGCATGCCATCGATGAGGATATGGTTTTTCGCGCGGTGGCATGCAACAAGAAAACGGCGGTCGCTGCTGGCTGGCGGGGTGACATGTATTCCAGTGATGATAGTCTCCATTGGACTCGCCGACATGAGGGCTGGGATGAGCGAATTCGGGAAATCGTGTCGGGGGATAACGGTTTTGTCGTTTTTGGCGAAAAGACATTAGTGGCCACCAGTCGCGATGGGATCAACTGGGCTGTACAGGCACCGCTTGGCGGCAAACTAAAATGCGCGACATGGGGAGCTTCCGGTTTCATCGCGGTGGGAGAAGACGGTCTTGTCATGAAAAGCGCGGATGGCAGCGACTGGCAACCGATGGCCCGCTTCACGAGTGGATCTTTGCTCAAGGTAGCCTTGTGCGGCACTCGTTACGTCGCGACCGATGTGCTCGGATGCGTCTGGAGCAGCAAGGATGGCTCCGCATGGGACATGGATTCATCGCAATTGGGGGAGGCTGATAGTCTCTTGGGTTGTACTTGGACAGGAAAGGAATTTGTCGCAGTGGGGAATGTAGGGACGCTGGTGGTAAGCAACGATGGAATCGATTGGGAGCGCAGACATGCGGCGACAAGGTCCAGTTTAGTCGATGTCGTTGCTGGCAATGGTAAGATCGTCGCTGTGGGCGAGCAAGGGGCGATCACCACCAGTGACGACGGCAGGATTTGGACCGCAGCAAGGTCTGGCACGAACCAGGCACTGCGCACGATTGCGTTTGGGGGTAGCTTGTTTGCGGCAGGCGGTAATGCAGGGGTCATGGTAATCAGCCGAGACGGCATCAATTGGCAGGCATCGGCCATGGCAACCGAAGAGGCTGTGCATGATATCGTGTGGGCGAATGACCAATTCGTTGCCTTGCTTAGTGGTAACAAAATCGCTTCCAGCCCTGACGGAAAAGTTTGGAAAATCCACACCTATGAAATCGAGGACGCTCTATTGCGCATTTGTTGGGACGGACAGTGCTGGTGGGCCGTAGGGCAATCGCGCTCACTCTACCGCAGTGATGACAGCAAGCTCTGGCAGGAGGCGGCTTCGCTGACCAAAGCCCGCGCGATCACCAGCGGCGGTGGACTCAAAGTCGCGGCTGGCGGCTTCGGAAACTTGGACGTAAGCAGAGATACGAAAGTCTGGGGAAATCACAGCATCGGCGGCCAAGTTCTCCTGTTTGATGTCGCCTATGGAGCCAATCGATTTGTCGCTGTCGGTCACCCCGGAGCCATTGTCTATTCTGATCCCGTCAATCCCAGCGGTCCCGGAAAATGACTTTTTTCCTTGTTGGATGATCAGGCTAGGTAAAAATTGTTAGTTTTCAGGTTGCGCGGTGGTTGATTTCTGGCAGAGCCGGGCACAGCGTGCCCGCGCGGGAAGTTGATGTTGCGCATCCGCCTCACTCGCGCACGATTTCTGCTTTGTTCCTCTCACCCGCGCCATTTCATCAGGTCCTCTTGCACCCGGCTGGCATTCAGCGGGTGGACTCTGCCGGGGAGAACGGAACCCGGGGTGTTGATCGCCAGGGAAATGCTGGTGAGGCCCAGGGCATCGAGGGAGCGCAGGAACGCGGCGCGGGATTCCGACCATCCGGTGAACACGCAGATGCACGCGCTGAGATCACCGCTATGCCGTGCGATCAGGCGGCTGAGGCCCTCGAAGTTCTCGACCGGAGACACATTCACGGCGGACAGCGCTTCTAACAATTTCATAGAGTCAGCGAGGCCACGGCCCGCGGCGATGACTTGCTCGTTGTCGCCGAGAAACATCAGGTCGAGCATGACCTCCTCGGTATCGATCTCCGCCACGAACGATGCCGCCACGGACACCGCTTCCTCGAATGCCTCCTCCTGTCCGGTGGCGAAGGTATCCAGCACCAGGGCGTAGCGCGGGAAAACGACGTCCTCCACTTCCTTGACGATGGGTCTGCCCTGCTTGGCCCAGGATTTCCAATGGATCATGCGCGGCGCATCACCGGTGCGGTACTCGCGCAAGGAGGTGAACTCGCCGCTGTTGCCTTTTTGCCGTGAGGCCACGTCATCCCCCGCGTGATAGTTGGCGGAACCAGGCAAATGGAAAGGCGGCAACCGATAGCGACGGGGCAGCACGACCAGGTGATCGGCTGCGGTTTTCACCCGCCTGGCTCGTTGGAAAAAGGAAAAGGGATCCGGCAGCAGCACGCGCATGTCATCGAGGGCGATGCAGCCGCGTTTGGAAGGCGTGAGGGAAATGGTGACGCGGGCCTGCGCTCCGGCATCCAGCGCCGGTGTGGAAGTGCTGAGACCACCGCTGAACAGCAAGCCTTTTTCTAACAGCCACTGCCAGCGATTGAAGGCGAAGATGCGGTCGAAGCGATTGCGCAAGGCCTCGCCCGGTTCACGGCTGAACAGGAATGTGGGCAGGCCGGGCCGGGGGTCCGGTGCGGTTTCTGCCAAGCTCCAGTGCCGCAGAGTTCGGCCGTGATTGCGAACGGTGGCGGTGTAGCGCAGGGCTTGTCCGGCGGCGGCATGGGTGGGCAGCTCGCGTGTGGCTTCCAGTCGCGCACGCCGCGCCCAGGTCCAGAGCAATGCCACGGTGCACAGGCCGAACATCAGGGCGAACATTTGATAGAGTGGCATCAGCGGGCTGCCCATCAGCATCGTGGAAGAGATGACCGAGGCGATCATGATGCCCCAACCGGCAGGCAGGATGCGGCGGAAAAACCAGAATTTCGTCGCCGTGGTCCAGCGGTAAAAGTGATAGAAAACGATCAGCATGACGGTCCGGACAAATCGATGGCGCGAATCCTCATGGTTCAGGGCTTGATCACCGATTGTTCATTCACCAGTGTCGTGTGTTTGTCGTAGATGGTTTTCAATTCATCCACGGCGGCATCGGGCAGGTATTTTTTCAGCTCGGTGAAGGCGAGATTGTTGAGGTAGTTGCGGCTGCGGTTACCGGTTTGGCTGAGTTTCAATTCCACCTGCGAGAGCATGCGTGGTCCGTGATCGGTGGCGACGAAAACGTAGAGCGGATATTGCACGGTGGACTTCGCCTGATCGGAGCGGTACTTGGTGCTGACGGCAGCCCAGCGGCCATGGACGTGAACCTCCAGCACCTCATAGCGGCCGGAGCCATACATCAGTTCGCCCGCCAGCGCTCGCATCATCGCCTGGATGGAGCGGTCATCCTGAAACGCCGCGCAGAAGGGAATGACTTTTTTCAAGCTGCGTTCTTGTACCGCTTGCAGCCATGCCTGGAAGACTTCGCGCACCTTGGCGGCATCCGGTTGGGTGGCGGCCAGTCCACCGATCCGTACAGCATCCACCACCAGTGAGTCCGCCAGTTTGGTTCCCCAGGCTTTTTTGTTATCATCCCACCATTGGTCCAACTCCTCGGGAGTTTCCTCGGGGGCATCGGCGGCCAGCGCCCACTGGCCATCACGGCGCACCAGCCAGAGTTTTTGCAGTTGAATGGCATCGGTGTTGCGCGGGGCGTAGGATTGCAAGACCAGCAGGGCGTGTTCCTTGTGCTCGCGGAATCCCACGCGGCCGAACAAACTGGAGCCGATGGCAGAACCTTGCACTTTCTGCCACAGGGTGACCAGGCCCGGCATGTTGAGCAGCAGGGATTTTTTCGCGGGCGCGGCACCTGTGCTCCAGAAGGTGCCGAAGTCATTGTTTTGCAGGCTTTTTTCCAAGAGCTGGGCGAGAGCCCCCGCGCTTTTCAGGTCGGTGCCTTCCAGGCCCTTGCGCGCCTGGAGGTAGATGCTCTGATACATGGCGAGGTGCTCCTCATCCTCGTAGTCCATGATTTGCCCCATTTCATCCTCGGAAACATCGCCCATCAAGAACACCTCGGGCAACAATACGCGGGCGCGGCCGGCTTCATCATACTGGATCGAAAACGATAGATAATCCGGCTCTTCGCTCAGGGAATCCGGGTGCAGGATGAGCATATCGAGCGATTTTTCATCGCCCAGATCAAGCGTCGGCCCCATGCCGATCAAGGCCTGCGGCTGGGCCATCAATTTCCAGGGCCATTTTTGCAGGTCGCTGGAGCTGAAGGCTTTGGTCACGCGGCGCACGATGTTGTCCCACTCCGGGATCTCATCGGACGAGAAACCTCCCAAGCGCGCGAGCACACCGGCC
>ERZ1066127.1173-NODE-1173-length-10590-cov-7.618700_pt1 | contig 10590 bp, 7 predicted proteins | sample MGYA00382774_ERZ1066127 | MGnify/ENA primary metagenome ERZ1066127 (study PRJEB33369, sample SAMEA5778357) | biofilm metagenome | biome: Industrial cooling water; feature: Water cooling tower basin; material: Biofilm | place: United Arab Emirates | collected... | reverse complement strand
CCACCCAGCTTTAAGCTTTCCTGCTTGGTTAATATTCAGCAGAAAATTCTTTGAGCCTTCTATGAAAGACAGGATAGGTAACCCATTTTTGCTGTCTAAAATATTTTTCACCAAAGGCGCATAGGTTTGTGCAACTTTTTCAATATAAGCAGGCCATTTGTCATTGGCCTGAAATTCATAAGTAGCTTCACCTTTGAAAGCATGCTGGGTCGATTCATAATCAACTATTTGTTTAACGGTTAAATCCATCCCATCATGATGGCTTTGACCCTCATCTTCCCAGATTAAAGTAGGTATCCGCGAGAGGAAGCTGTGGGTATCCCATGAGCCAGAGTTAAACTGAGTTTTTAAAAAAGCTATGAAATCCTCAAATTCGTTCTGTTTTAGTTTGATTTTCGCATGATGGTTATAATGTATTTTGCCTGCCAAAAGATGGCTTTCAAAGAATGGCAGCATTGCAGCCAAACAAGGGGTAAATTCGCCCTTATCAACCTGCATGTTGACAGAAAAAGTATAGTATTTTTCCCCCTTTATAGCTTTTTGCCCAATCGCAATTTTAGCCAGGCTGTAATCATCGGTATAAAAAGGTTTTTGATTAACAGCTTCAAGAATTTGCGCATGGCGAAGGGTAGAGGTTACTTGCAAAACGTTTTCATGTGAATGAGAGGAGAAAAGGTTCTTGATGTTTTGTAACCACGCTGGTAAGGGGAAAGTAATGTTGATCTTTCCCTGATTAATATCTTCTCGATCAGGCATCACCATTTCAACCTTGCGGTCGGCAAGTTGCAGGCTTAACTCACCGTCCCCCCGTGAAGATAACGTCAACTCACGCCAAAAGGGATTGTAAGAAATAATAAGACGATCAGCCAAACGGTAGTTAAGATGGCAATTTTGTAGGGAAAAAGCTTGGGAAATCCCTGCCACCCAATCTTCCTTTAGGTTCAAATTTTTGCTAATTTTTTCCCATGACTGAGCATTAAGTTCAAAGATGGGCTTTTTGAATTCAACTTTGAATAAATATTTTGAAAAGGTAATTTCCCCTAGTTGTAAGGTTGGCCCTTCTAGAGCTTGAATCTTTTCAAGATAATAATGAATATGTCTTTGGAAAAGGGTGGCTTGTTGATGCCAGATGATAATCCCAAGAACGCTTATTATTAGAAAAATAGTTTTTAATTTACTTTTCACAGCCGTAATCCTTGCCATCACTTAAAGGCATAACCCCATGATTTGCCAGATAGAGTTTAATCAATCTTCTATCTAAAAGTATGGTAATAAAAAGTTAACAAGTAGCTAATATCCTTTTAAATAGTTTTAGCCAGATGGTTAAGATAAAATTCAACAATCAGGGTTGCCAATTCGCTTCTTTGTGCGGCATACTGCAAAAGTGTTTGTTTCAAACCAGGTGATTTAGCTATGGTTCATCAATCTTTGTTTTTTAAAAAGGCTGGCTTTTGCCATTATCGATTTAAAAGATCTGTTTGGTATTCTGTCCGTTTATGTATAGATCATTTTTGTCAAAGAAAGCTTTTATCACCATGAACCCCAAAGTTATTTTATCAAGTTTAAGTGTCCTTATTGTTATTATAGGTGTAAATTTTTTTTTCTGGACGACCCCCGTAACAGTTAATTCTTCCCCTGCCAATTTGCCTGTCTTGGCTATCACACAAATTATTGAACATCCTTCCCTTGATCAAGAACGAGAAGGTATTATCCAAGCTTTAAATAAAGCAGGGTATATTGATGGAAAAAATATCAAAATTATTTACCAAAATGCCCAAGGAAACATGGCAACAGCAGCGCAAATTGTAACGCAACTTTTAAGCTATAAACCAAAAGTCATGGTAGCAATCTCTACTCCTTCGGCTCAAGCTGCTTTGGCACCATGCTTAAACCAAAAAATACCTTTAGTTTTTACGGCTGTTACAGACCCGCTGGCAGCAAAATTAGTTAAAAATATTACCGCCAGAACAGAGTCTGTGACCGGGGTCAGTGATGCCCTAGCCGTATCTTCGCAGATACAGCTTATCAAACGTATCGTGCCTAATATTAAGACCTTGGGTGTTATTTATAATGCTGGTGAAGAAAATTCCACCCAGATGATCCTTTCCTTAAAAACCGCCTTAGCAACAGAAAATATCACCTTAATCGAAGCCACTGCCAGCAAAACCAGCGATATCACGGCAGCAGCTAACACTTTAATCGGTAAAGTGCAAGCTATCTATATTCCCAACGATAATACAGCCGTAGCAGCCATAAAAAGTATCGCTTTAATTGCGGAACGACATAAATTACCTTTAATTGCCGGGGATGCCGGCGCTGTAGAAATGGGCGCTATAGCAACCTATGGCTATGACCGCCGTGCTTTGGGTGAAAAAGCAGCTGACCTTATTATTCAGATTTTACAAGGCGCTGAAGCCTCAGCTCTACCTATTTTAACAGAACACTCATTAACAACCTTTATCAACATGCAAGCTGCGGATCGGATGGGGGTTATTCTTCCCCCTGATTTCATTCAAAGCGCAAAAATCATAGGCAAGTAAGTGTAGGAAATAGAATTATGAATTGGATTCAGTTTATGGGATCAATAGAACTTGGCTTAATTTATAGCTTAGTTGCTATTGGCGTGTTCTTATCGTTTCGTACACTACAATTCCCTGATATGACAGTAGATGGTAGTTTCCCTTTAGGGGCCGCTGTCTGTGCGGCTTTGATCACGCATGGTATCCATCCAGGCCTAGCAACCCTAGCTGCTATTATGGCAGGTGCTTTAGCGGGTTGGGTAACAGCTTGGCTTTCAACCCATTTGCGAATGTTAAATTTATTAGCCGGCATCTTAACCATGACGGCCTTATACTCTATCAATTTACGGATTATGGGCCGCCCTAATATTGCTTTACTGGGTGAAAAGACCATTTTGAATGAATGGTTTTCTAACACCACGATTGTAGGGTCCATTCATTTTGTTCCTTTGGTACTGATTGCTGTTTTGTTTGGCACCCTTGTGTATGCATTTTTGAATACCCGCTTAGGTCTTGCTATACGGGCTACTGGCAATAATCCTAGTATGGGCCGTGCTCAGGGTATTAATGATAAAACCATGATTTGGCTGGGACTAAGCCTAGCAAATGCGTTAGTGTCCCTAGCAGGCGCCTTATTTGCCCAGGTTCATGGATTTGCGGACGTTACAATGGGTGTTGGCACAATTATTATTGGCTTAGCCGCTGTCATTATTGGGCAAGCCATCTTGCCAACACGCACTATATTACAGGCCTTGTTAGCTTGCGTCTTTGGCGCCATTTTATATCGTTTGGTCATTGCTACCGCTTTAAATGTGGGTGATTTTGGTCTGCAGGCTTCTGATCTAAATTTAGTTACAGCCATACTGGTGGCGTTAGCAATGTTACTTCCCTCGCTTAAACGGCGTGTTAAAGCCCTGTCATAAAGATTGAGTTTACAAATGATTATCTTAAATAATATTCATGTCACATTTTCCCCTGATACCATTACTGAAAAAAAAGCGCTGCAGGGTTTGAATTTAAATATCCAAGAAGGTGAGTTTATTACGGTTATTGGCAGTAACGGCGCTGGAAAATCTACCTTACTAAATTCTATTGCGGGGGAAATTTTGCCTTGGAAAGGCACGATAAAAATTGACGACCTGGATGTCACGAAGCTGCCTAGTTACGCCCGGGCAGGCCTTGTAGCACGCGTTTTCCAAGACCCCTTAGCAGGCACATGTGCTGATTTAACCATTGCTGAGAATATGGCCTTAGCCCTAGGCCGGGGGAAACGGCGGGGCTTATCATGGGCTTTAACTGCCAATTTGCGGGAACAATTCCAGGCTGTTCTTAAAAATTTGGATTTAGGCTTAGAAAACCGGCTTGATACTTCTATGTCTTTATTATCAGGGGGCCAAAGGCAAGCCATTAGCTTGCTAATGGCCACTCTTAGCCCTTTAAAAATCTTGTTACTTGACGAACATACGTCCGCTCTTGATCCTAGAACAGCAGCCTATATTTTGGATTTAAGCCAAAAAATTATTACAGAAAAAAAACTAACTGCGTTAATGGTAACCCACAGCTTACAGCAAGCCCTACATTATGGTACACGGACAATTATGCTTCATGAAGGTAAAGTCATTTATGACGTAACAGGTTCAGAGCGAGAGAAGTTGACTGTCCAAGATTTATTGCAACAATTTGGCCGGTCTGTAGATGATGATCGGTTATTACTGCAAGGAGGCTGAGATCACAAGACCTTCTGCTCAGGCTATCTAAGGCTTAAGTCTCTGTAAAAGGAAGCTAAGGCAGAGTAGTTTGAGACTGTAAGGTTTTCTGGCCTTAGTGTCGGTTGTAAATTAAGAGTACCCAGTATTTTTTCTAAGTTCTCCTCACCGAATAGAGGTTTTAAGCTAGCACGAATCATTTTACGACGTTGACCAAAGGCCGCCGCGGTAACTTTTTCTAGCCAAGGAAAGAGGCTTTTTTGTTCTTCTGATAACAGTTTGGGTTGCAAATGCACGACAGAGGAAAAAACTTTAGGTGCTGGAATAAAAGCCTGCGGTGGTAAATCAAAGATGCGTTCCCCTTCACACATATACTGACAAATAACAGATAAACGTCCATAATCACTTGATCCCGGCTCAGCAATAATGCGTAAGGCTACCTCCCGCTGAAACATTAAGGTCAGAGACTGAATACCCTGTAAGTTTTTCAGCCATCCTACTAACAATAAAGTGCCCACGTTATAAGGCAAATTTGCAATAATTTTGATTGGCAATAAGGTTATGTGCGAAAGCGAAATTTTTAAAGCATCTTCTTGCAAGACTGACAAACGATTTTGACTTATTTGAACCAGGGATTGTAAAGCTGCCACACAATTGCGATCCCGCTCAATAGCATAAACATGGTGGGGATTGTGGTGTAAAATTGAACGCGTCAGCCCCCCTGGTCCTGGGCCAATTTCTATGACATCGCATTTATCTAAGGGGCCGGCAATCTGGACAATACGATCGGTAATGTTGGTATCTAGCAGAAAATTTTGACCCAAGCTTTTAGAAAACTTTTTTTGCACCAAAAGGCCATGATCTTTAATAACCTGGCTTAAGGAAGGTAAGGCTTTTAAGTTCACTGTTTAGGCATCTGGTTTGGTTTTATCCTCAATAAAGGCGATCGCATGCAGCTTATTAAATTCTCGGTTGGCAATTTTACTAAATTTCTCTTGTTCAAGCATTTGCTTTACATCTTCGCTACTTGGCAACTTATCCTCCGGGACTGTCCGACTGCATACCATAGTCACAATTAAATGGTCATGGGTTGGAAGAGGCTTAAGACACTGCCCTACTTTAGCTTGGCGAAATAGCTTCTGCAAAGGTAAAGGCAGACCCACCAAGGGTACTTTATCAGAAACTTCGCATTGATACCCACATTCTTTAGCCTTAGCTTCTAGCTTGTCACAGGTATTGATCTGTTGCATTTCGGTAATGTGGGTTTCAACTTTTTGATATTCTTCTTCTGTAATAGCATCATGATAGGGAACCAGAACCTGTCGATAGGTAATTTGTGTATGACCGAAGGCAGCTTGGTTTGACTTCTTTAAATCTTTTAAAAGAACAATTTTATAGCCTATGTTGGTACGTATAGGCTTTGAAAACTCGCCCGGTTCTAATTTTAAGACCACTTCTTCTATTGCCGCGTCCATTTGCCCTTTGGCAAACCAACCAATATATCCTCCCGCCGCAGAAGAAGTACTTTCGGAAAACTGTTGGGCTATCACGTGAAAATGGGCACCGCTTTGTAGTTGGTGATAGATTTTGTCTGCTTCTTTGTGAATTTGTGCCTGGTGTGCAGGATTATCCACCCGTAGAAAGATTTCCATCAGTTCATACTGGTCTTTACTGCCATTTTCTTTCATTTTATTAAGGCTATTTGTAACTTCTGCTTCTGTAATTTGTACTAAGGCACCAAAAGCTTCACGGATGGTGCGTGCCCAGGCAATCTGAGCGCGCAACCGGTCATACAGGGTTTGTAAATTAATACCTTGTTGTTTGAACATATCTTTCATTTGTTCAGAAGTCATTTGATTATCTTTGGCTATATTCTTGAGCGCAGCTTGGATTTCTGCATCTGAGATAAAGATTTTTTGTTGTTTAGCCGCCTGTAGTTGAATCTTTTCATCCACCAAGCTTTTTTTAACTTGCTGTTCTACAGTTTTTAGCATTTCAGGCGTATTTGCCATCCCGGACGTTAACAATACTAAACGGGCACGATCTTGAATGTCTTGGTAAGTAATGGGATCTTTATTAACAATGATGGCAATTCTAGCACTATCTTTTTGAGTCGAAGTTACTGGCTTAATACGTTCAGAAACTGGAATAGAAGGTTCAGCCATCCCCGATGCTAAAACAACCGTATAACATAAAGCAAAAAATCCGCTTCTTCTTTGAAAAGAAGACTGTATGAAGGCTATCCAAAATTTGTAATCCATGCTAATCCTGATAATGATTCTGAAGTTAGGTGTTAATTTTACAACGTTATTGTTTATAGCAGATATTAGCCTTAGAATCATAATAGTTTGTCACTGCCACTTAGAATATGCCTTTACTATTTCGCTATACTTTTAAGAAAATCTCTTTTGTTACCTGTATGCTTAGCTTAATTTTAATTGGTGTCGTGTGGCTGACCCAATCTTTACGTTTCATTGAAATTATTGTTAATCACAATATATCCCTTAAAGAATATTTTTTGTTGGTTATTTGTTTAATTCCCGACTTATTAGCAACCATTTTACCCATTTGTTTGTTGATTGCTGGTTTGCATGTTTATCATAAACTTAAAACCCACCATGAATTGCACATATTCCGGGCAGTAGGCTTAAGTCCTAGCCAAATCGCAAGCCCCTTGTTGGTATTGGGCTTACTGTTAACACTGTGTGTTTATGGAATTAATATTTATGTAACCCCTGTATCTTTCAAGCAATTTCGCAATCAAGAATATCAATTACGTAATCAGTTTTCTTTATCGTGGGTGCGTGAAGGAACTTTCAATTTGATAAAAGGCATTACAACCTATGTACGAGAACAAGGAAAAGATGGCGAATTAAAAGGGGTGTTTATCTATAATCCTCAAACCAAAGAAAATTCACCCTCCTCTAAAAAAAGTAATCCTTATACAATTATTGCTGAATCGGGAAGGATTGAAAAAAATGCCCACGGCTTGTTTTTAATCTTAAAAAGAGGCAGCCGCCAAGAAATAGACCCTTTAACCCATAAAGTTTCTGAATTTTCTTTTGATATCTTAAAATACAGCCTACCAAGCCACACAAACAACAGTACCATGCGTACCACGAAACCTTATGAAAAATCTTTAACTGAGCTGTTGAACCCACCCCCTGATACTGACCTTAATCTAGCCAGAAAAATGCGTATTGAGGCCCATCAGCGTCTTTTACTGCCATGGCTTTCTTTGATCAACAGTTTACTCGGGTCTGTTTTTATGCTGTTAGGCAGTTTTAGACGTCGCGAGGGACGGTACAAAATTTTTATAGCTGCCTTTTTGTCTTTAATCATTCATATCAATCTTATTTTATTGCTGAATCTTAGTTCTTATTATCCCTATGCCTTAACTCTGGCTTATGTTTTGGTTACTATTTTAATTTTCGGTTTAGGGGTTATATTGAATTTTTCCCAGGTTTGGGGACGATTAAAAACTTCCCTACCACCCATCAATTTTAAAAGAAAAATTTAATGTTTCGTTTTTCGCTGTCTACTTTAAATCGTTACTTTTGTAAAAATTTCTTCTTCTGGTTTTTTATCAGCTTAACAGCGATTTTGTGTATCGTAAGCCTCTTTGAAGGGATCGAATTATTACGCCGTTCCGTCAGCCGCCCTGGTACACCCTTATGGCTTATTACGGAAATGGTCCTGTTGAAATTACCCACTCATCTTAACACCCTTTTGCCTTTTATCAGCTTTTTTGCCACTTTAATAAGTTTGTGGCGCTTGAATCAAAATCACGAAATCTTAGCAGCGCGGGCAGCCGGTTTATCAATTTGGCAATTGGTTCTAGGTTTAAGTAGTGCGGTTACGTTGCTTTATGCCGTTTATCTGTTGGTAATAAACCCTATAGGGTCAGCTATGATTGGACGTTATTCCCAACTTGAACAAATCTATTTTTCTACGCCCTCCCATTCTTTGTCTGTCTTTGCAAATGGGTTATGGTTACGTGAAACCGATGGTCATAAAAAAACAATTATTCATGCCCAGACTTTTGACTTGAAAACCAACAAGTTTTTTAAAATTACTTTTTATGATTTTGATAATAAGGGACAGTTTATAGGGCGGTATGATGCTGAACAGGGACACCTAGAGCCTGGTCAATGGCAATTAAAAGACGTTTATTACTGGGAGAATCAAACCCAACAAGATCAATTTAATATCCATCTTTCCCGCCCCTCAGAGCTTTCACTTCATAAAATTGAGGAGAATTATGCCGCCCCTGAGACTTTATCTTTTTGGCAAATCTCTGATTTCGTTAAAATGTTAGAAAAGACAGGTCTTTCATCGTTAAAGTATAGACTATACTGGCACAAACAAGTTGCTAAAATAGGGTTGATGATTGCCATGTCCTTTTTGGCGGTCTTATTTTGTTTACAACCCACCCGATATCGTAATACCTCGTATCTATTAGGGTCAGGCATTCTGTGTGGTTTTATGATTTATTTTTCCTCCGATATCATTTATGCGTTAGGTCTAGCAGAAAAAATCCCTATGGTATTATCTGTATGGATGATCCCGTTAGTAACAGTGATGATTAGCATGACTTTTCTTTTACATTTTGAGAATCCTTCATGAAAAGAATTCTTTGGTTATTAGGAACCTGGTTTTGTTGGATCATCGCCGTTTATGCAGAGCTGCCCTCTGCCAATCCTTTTTACCTAGAAGCAGAACAGGTTATTTATGACCATACGACGAAAACTATCATAGCAACAGGGGCGGTTCATATCCGTCAGTATAGTGAAGACCAAAAAGGGTGGCGTCATATTTATGCCGATGAAGTAAAATACCAGCAATTCTTTAACTCTACGACTTCCTCTGAATCTAAGGGAAAGGAACCTAAAGGTAAGATTACTGCCAGTGGTAATGTCTGGCTGCAAGACCCTTCGGGCGATGTATGGCAAACCAATTTCTTGGATTTTCATGATACTTTTGACCAAGGGGGGATTGGCCCTTTGCTTTTGGTAACTAAAGATAACAGCCGGCTTTCAGCCCTTAACAGCCATAAAATAAATACCCAAACGTATTTTAGGGATGCTCACTATTCCCCCTGTAAAGTTTGTGCTATTGACCCTTGTCGGCCAGAGGATTTAACACAACCTTTATGGCAAATTACCGCTAAAAAAGTTACCCATGATCAAGAACAGCAAAAAGTTATTTATCATCATGCCCGCTTAGAAATTAAGGGTATACCCGTCTTTTATTTACCTTATTTTTCCCACCCTGATCCCAAAGTTAAACGCAAATCTGGCATCCTGTTTCCTATTTATGGCGTCAGTCAAGACCTGGGGTTAACAGTTAGTTTGCCTGTCTATTATGTTATCGCCCCCAATCGCGATCTAACCCTGACCCCCATCATCACGGCTAAACAAGGGGGTGTTCTTGCCGGGGAATATCGTCACCGCTTTTATGATGGAGAGGCTAAAATCGCAGGCAGCTATACGCATTCTCATACTGTACCCAAGCTGAATAGTGCCCCTGCTTTAAACGGGCCACGCCCTCCTCACCAAGATCGTTGGCATTTAGCAGCGCAAACTCGCTATGACATGAATGATAAACAGCGATTATGGATTGATATTAATAAAGCCAGTGATACCACCTATTTAACCCGGTATCCGATTAACCGACAGACTTCTAATTTTATCCAAAATAAAAATTTAACCTCTACTGTCACCTTTGAACGGTTTGATAATGCCAGCTATTTTGGAACGCGGGCTTTTAGCTTTCAAACAGACACACCAAAAACCACCCCTTTCGTTGTCCCCTTAGCCAATTTTCATCACCAACGCGACCCTGACCGTTTAGGGGGGATTTTGTCCTTTGAAGGAAGCTTTTTATCTCTTACCAGACAATTACCTGTTATAGGTCAGCAAGCCACCCAGGTTCAACGTCTATCCAGTGGCATTTATTGGAAGTTACCTTATGCTACTTCCTCTGGGCATTTGGTGACCATACGACTAAGCACCCGTGCAGATGGATATTATACCCGCCATTATCAACAGACGCTCCAAACTTCTGCTAAAGCCCATCCTGACCAAACAACAGGTCGTTTTTTCCCGCAAGCTAGCGTGGATTGGCGTTATCCTTTAATAGCGCATATGTCGTATGCAAGTTGGTTATTACAACCTATGGCAACACTTATTACCAGCCCAACCCACTTAAACAGCCGCCGTATCCCTAATGAGGATTCGACCATTTTTGAATTGGATGATACCAACTTATTTCATAGCAACCGCTTTAACGGCATTGACCGTACCGATAGCGGCCATCGTATGGTGTATGGGGTAGATAATGACTTTTCGTTTTCTGAGCAACGC
>ERZ1066127.1172-NODE-1172-length-10593-cov-10.380433_pt1 | contig 10593 bp, 9 predicted proteins | sample MGYA00382774_ERZ1066127 | MGnify/ENA primary metagenome ERZ1066127 (study PRJEB33369, sample SAMEA5778357) | biofilm metagenome | biome: Industrial cooling water; feature: Water cooling tower basin; material: Biofilm | place: United Arab Emirates | collected... | reverse complement strand
ACCGGTATGCCGGTCGGCCAATTCGATCATCCCACCTCTGACCTGGCCGGGGCCATCCGCAGCACGCTGGCCGACCTGGAGGGAAAAAAAATGAGTTCGCTGGTGCTGGTTTCCGATGGCATTTATAACTCCGGCACCTCGCCCCTTTACCAACAAGTACCGGTGCCCGTGCATACCGTGGGCGTGGGCGACACCACCGAGCGAAAAGATTTGGTGCTGAAGCAGGTGATCTACAATAAGATTACCTACCAGGGTAATGAATTTCCCCTGCGGGCCGAAGTAGCCGTCAAGTCCCTTCCCGATCAACCCGTTACTGTGCGGGTGCGCCAGGGAAACCGCGTACTCAGCGAACAGACGCAACGCAGCCAGGCGGGTTTGCTCACCTTTGATTTCAGATTAACGGCAACCGACAAAGGCCTGCAGCGCTACGAGGTTCAGGTCTTGCCGCTCCGGGATGAAATGACAACCGGCAACAACCGGGCAAACGTCTTTATTGATGTGGTAGAGGGCCGGAAAAAAATACTGCTGGTCGCCAACGCGCCTCACCCCGATATCAAAGCACTGGCATCCGTGCTGGAGAAAAACGCCAATTATGAATGGTACGTGCATATTCCCGGAGTAAGCAAACCCAACCCGGACGTGCTAAAACCCGGCTTTGCTGATCTTTTGATTGTACACGGTGCCCTGGAAACCGGAGGCAAGTGGCCCCTCAGCACCCTGGAGCAATTAAAGCCGGGCGCAACGCTATACATCATTACTGCCCGCAGCAATCTGCGCCAGCTTTCGTCCCTTCCGATTGGTTTGGCCTTTGAACCCACCGGCCAGCGTGACGAGGCCACCCCGTTGGTGAATGGAGCCTTTGTCAAATTTGCTTTTAGCGAAAATCTGAATGGTATCTTCACGCAATACCCTCCGGCCACAGTTCCGTTTGGGCGTTTCAACTTTCCGCCAACGGCCGAAGTCATCTTGTTGCAACGCATCGGCTCGGTGGCCACGGACCGGCCCCTGTTGCTCACAACTGAAACGGCATCCGGAAAATCCGGGGTGCTGCTGGCCGAAAATTTCTGGCGCTGGCGGTTGGGCGAATTTGCCGATCGCGAATCCACCGCAGGATTTGACGAACTGTTTTCGAAATTGATTCAATACCTGAGCACGCGCGAGGACAAGCGGAAGTTCAGAAGCTTTGCTGTACAACCGGAGTTTTCCGGTGCGGCACCCGTGCAGATCGAAAGCCAGGTGTTCAACGATCTCTTTGAACCCATCTACGGTCAGACCATCGACCTGGTGGTGCAGAACGAAAACCAGCAACGCACCTCCTATCAATACGTCACCAGCCCGGGTAACACCCGTTTCCGCCTCGGTAACCTGCCGCCCGGCATTTACCGCTTCACCGCGTCCACTTTGCTCAATGGCCAACGCGAGACTGCGGGGGGACAATTTTTAGTGAGCGAACAACAAGCGGAGTCGCTGAACCTCACTGCCGACTTTTCGTTGTTGCGCGAACTGAGCCGCCAAACCGGTGGTCATTTTGTTGCGGCCGATCAACTTGCCCGGCTCCAGCAAGAACTCACCCAACAGCCCGCCCAATCCACCGTACGAGCCGAAGACAGTTTTAAACCGCTGATCAATCTGAAATGGATTTTCTTTTTGGTGGTGCTGCTGATCGGAAGTGAATGGTTCATCCGCAAGTATTCAGGCGGATACTAGCCTCCATCTAGCTTCATCCACAGCTGAAATAGAAAAGGAGGCCCGTGCCTCCTTTTTTATTTCTCAGAAAATCAATCGTTACGATTCGTTTTTCTTTTCCTTGGGCGCTTTCTTCTTCTTCACGCTCATGGTGAGCACATCGCCCGTTCCCGGGTAGTCGGCTACCAATGTTCCGCCTTCTTCCACTTCGCCCTTCAGGATCTCCTCTGCGATCGGGTCTTCCAGGTACTTCTGAATGGCCCGGTTTAACGGACGGGCACCAAACTGCTGGTCATACCCTTTCTCGGCCAGGAAGTCTTTCGCTTTTTCCGTGAGTTCAATGTGATACCCGAGAGCCGTGATGCGGCTGAACAGTTTACCCAGCGTGATGTCAATGATCTTGTGGATGTGTTCGCGCTGCAACGAATTGAAGACAATCACATCATCCAATCGGTTGAGAAACTCGGGGCTGAAAGCCCGCTTCAACGCGTTTTGAATGGTTGACTTCATCGCCTCCTCGGCATTTTCCTGCTTGGCCTTGCTCGCAAAACCAATACCGGCTCCGAAATCCTTCAGGTCACGCACCCCGATGTTGGAGGTCATGATGATGATGGTATTGCGGAAGTCCACCCTGCGGCCGAGGCCATCGGTCAGAATGCCGTCATCCAATACCTGGAGCAGAATGTTGAATACATCCGGGTGTGCCTTTTCGATTTCATCGAGCAGCACCACGCTGTAGGGCTTGCGTCTTACTTTTTCAGTTAACTGACCGCCCTCCTCGTAGCCCACGTAGCCGGGAGGCGCACCCACCAACCGCGATACGGAGAATTTCTCCATGTACTCGCTCATATCGATGCGAACGAGGGCATCATCTTTATCAAACAGGTAGGTAGCCAGTACTTTGGCCAACTCCGTTTTTCCAACGCCTGTGGGGCCCAGGAAAATAAACGAGCCAATCGGCTTCTTGGGATCTTTCAAGCCCACCCGCGTGCGCTGAATGGCCTTCACCAGTTTCCGGATCGCCTCTTCCTGTCCAATCACCTTGCCACTGAGTTGGTCGCCCATACCCAGCAACTTATTACTCTCCTTCTGCGCAATACGGTTGGCCGGTATGCCGGTCATCATGCCAATGACATCGGCTACGTTTTCCTCGTTCACCGTGTATTTCTCCGTGCGTGTTTTTTCTTCCCAACGCGCTTTGGCTAAATCGAGCTGCTCAATCAGCTTCTTCTCTTTGTCGCGCAACTGGGCCGCCTCTTCGTATTTCTGGCTCTTCACCACGCGGTTCTTCTCCTTCTTCACGTCCTCAATGGCCTCCTCGAGCTTGACAATATCTTCCGGAACGTGGATGTTGTTGATGTGAACACGGGCACCCGCTTCATCCAGCACGTCAATGGCCTTATCGGGCAGGAAGCGGTCGCTGATGTAGCGATCCGATAACTTCACGCAGGCCTCAATCGCCTCTTTCGTGTAGGTTACGTGGTGGTGATCTTCGTATTTCTCTTTGATATTCTCCAGAATCTGAATGGTCTCTTCGGGTGACGTGGAGTCCACCATCACCATCTGGAACCTTCGCGCCAGCGCGCCATCTTTTTCGATGTACTGGCGATACTCATCCAGTGTGGTAGCCCCAATGCATTGGATTTCTCCGCGCGCCAGAGCCGGCTTGAACATGTTGGAGGCATCCAGCGAACCGGACGCGCCACCTGCACCCACAATGGTGTGGAGTTCATCAATGAACAAGATCACATCGGGCGACTTCTCCAGTTCATTCATCACCGCCTTCATGCGCTCTTCAAACTGACCGCGGTACTTGGTGCCCGCGACCAGCGAGGCCAGGTCCAGCGTAACCACGCGCTTGCCAAACAGCACGCGCGATACTTTCTTCTGGATAATGCGCAACGCCAACCCTTCGGCAATGGCGGTTTTACCCACACCGGGCTCGCCAATCAGAATCGGGTTGTTCTTTTTTCTGCGCGACAAAATCTGCGCTACGCGCTCAATTTCCTTTTCACGCCCTACGATCGGGTCGAGTTTATTGTCCTCGGCCAGTTTGGTCAGGTCACGGCCAAAGTTATCGAGCACCGGAGTGCGCGACTTCTCGGTTCCTTTTTTCTCTTTGGATCCGCTGCCACCCGAACCTCCGCCAAACATTTTCGATGATTCTTCATCCGGATCGTCAGTGTCCGAAGCCGCCATGGGCTGATCTTGTTGATATTCGAGCATTTCTTTTACGGTTTGGTATTCCACATCAAACCGGTTGAGGATTTGCGTGGCCAGGTTATCGGGATCGCGCAAGATGGACAGCAGCACGTGCTCGGTGCCAATCAACTGCGCTTTAAACACTTTTGCTTCGAGGTAGGTGATTTTCAAAATCTTCTCCGATACTTTCGTGAGCGGAATCTGAGCCAGGTTTTTCACCTGACCGGTTGCCGTGCCCTTGCTCACTTTTTCAATCTCGTTGCGGAGCTGGTCCAACGAAACACCCAGTTTTTTCAACACGGCTACCGCTACACCTTCTCCTTCCCGGATCATACCCAGGATCAGGTGCTCGGTGCCGATGTAGTCGTGGCCGAGGCGAAGGGCCTCTTCCCGGGCGAGGGAAATAACTTCCTTAACACGGTTCGAAAATTTTGCTTCCATAGTCACGGAGAATCTCGGTAAATGTAAAGTTTTCGGTCAGATTTATCAATGCGAGGGACGGCCGCCTCCCATTCTATTTCTTCCAAACACAGCCGCCCTGGCGTTTGTTCATTTCGGCACTGCCGATCGCGCTAAAACTGCGTTCGCCTCGGGTCCTGCACAGAAAAGTAAATCCAAAACGCTGAGATTGGGTACAAATGATTTGCCAAACACCTGATAATACGGGTAAGGTCGGTAAAATGGCCGGACCTCAAACGATTTCTTAGCCAAAATGCGGTTGCGCAGGTCGGCATCATCCATCGGCCCGGTTTCATACGCAGACGTTAATTCCAGTTTTTTATTCCACCCCAGCGAATGCAGACAGAATGACAGCAGCGGAATCAGGAAATCAACCAAAAAAACCGGCCGTTGCCTGAGCAAGGGCTCCAGGTCGGGTGCATAGTGCTCGAAGAACGGTGCCTTGCGGTAGGCCGATTCCAGCGTGCGCCAGTGATTCGCCTGCCACTTCGGAAGGTAATCGAGTTGCACATCGCGCAGCGGCACTTTGCCGTGCTTAGCCGTGAGCGGAATGGACAGCATCTGCCCGCCCTGGGCCGTGAGTACGTTACACCGGCTGCGGTAACTCTGCTTCACAAAATGCTCGCTGACTTCCAGTCGGAGGACATCATAATCCCGGACGGCACAAAAAAATTCAAGTGACGGCAGGTAATGCGGCTCAACGCAAACACGCTTCATGCGAACAAACTGTAATCGCCCAATCCCTGGCGCGTCACCACACCTTCACCGGAGGTAAAGTCCACCACCGTGGACGGCACATGGCCACCGGGGCCGCCATCAATCACCATATCCACCACGTGTTTGAAATCCTCATACATTTCCTCGGGGTCGGTGGTATACTCTTTAATATGGTCATCGTCCTTGACCGAACTCGTGATGAGCGGCCGCTGCAACAACTGCACGATCGCCCGCGGAATGGGGTGATCCGGGATGCGGATGCCCACTGTCTTTTTATTGATGTCCAGAATTTTCGGCACTTCGCTGCTCGATTCAAAAATAAACGTGTACGGCCCGGGCAGCGCCTTTTTCAAAATCTTGAAAACGGGCGTATCGATTCGCTTCACATATACGGCAATGTTGCTGAGATCCGAACAGATAAAACTCAGATCGAGTTTGTGGGGTTTAATGTCCAGAATGCGGCAGAGCCGCTCCACGGCACGCCTGTTCAGCAGGTCGCATCCAATGCCGTACACCGTATCGGTGGGGTACACGATGATTCCTCCCGCAGCCAATACCTCGACTGCGCGGGAAATTTTCCGGGGCTCCGGATTAACCGGGTGGATCTTGAGCAACTCGGCCGCCATCGGGCAAAGGTAAGCACCCTACTTTTTGTATTTTTGAAGGCTTAATTTTTTTATGCAGGAAGTAAGTAAGACCAAACTGGCCATTTACCTGATTGCCTCCACGCTGCTGATCACGTTTGTTTTCTACGGGTATCAGATTTGCTATACACCGAACATCCTGGTGGACAAGGACGACCGGCAAGTGATCATCACTTCGGGCACCACCTTTCGTAAGCTGCAGGAAGATTTGGGGAAAGGCGGATTTGTCAACGATATGGTATCGTTCAGCTTTTTGGCCCGGCTGAAGGGCTACGACCGCAAGATCAGCCCCGGCCGTTTTGTGCTGAGGCGAAACATGACCAACCTGCAGGCCCTGGAAGTGTTAACCACGGCCCGGCAGGAACCGGTGCGCGTCACGTTCACCAACGCACGGAAATACACCGAACTCAGTGAGAAGATCACCCGCAACGTGGGTGTTCACCCGGAAGAATTTGACGAGGCGCTCGACCGTTTCATCGCCAACAACCCCGAGGGCTTTACCCGGGAAACCATCATGGCCATGTTTATCCCCAATACCTACGAAGTATACTTCAATATTGTGCCGGACGAACTGGTTGCGCGGTTGTATGAGGAATACAAGAAATTCTGGAACGAAAGCCGGATAGCCAAAGCCAAAGCACTGGGGCTGACACCCATTGAAGTTTCTACACTGGCCTCCATTGTGCAGGCCGAAAACCACCGCGAAGACGAAGCACCGCGCATTGCCGGTTTGTACATCAACCGGCTGAAGAAAAATATGCCCCTGCAGGCCGACCCCACGTTGGTGTTTGCCGTAGGTGATTTTTCCATCAAGCGTGTGCTGGACAAACACAAAGAAGTAGACTCGCCCTACAACACCTACAAAAATGCCGGCTTGCCGCCCGGGCCCATTAACATGCCCGGCATCCCGATGATCGATGCCGTGCTTAATTATGAGCAACACGATTATATCTATATGTGCTCGAAAGAAGACTTCAGCGGTTACCACAATTTTGCGAAAACGCTGAGCGAGCACAACCGGAATGCGGCCGCCTACCAGCGCGCGTTAACCATCGAACAACGTAAAGCCCGCCAGGCGAAGTAATTATGTATGTAGCCGAAACACGGGTGCGCGTACGATATGGTGAAACCGACCAAATGGGGTACGTGTACTACGGCAACTACGCCATGTATTATGAAGTGGGGCGGGTAGAGGCCTTGCGCCAACTGGGCCTCACCTACAAAGAACTGGAAGACATGGGCGTGATGATGCCCGTGCTCGAAAACCATTCCTACTTTCTCGCAGCCGGTTTGTACGATGATGAACTCACCGTGCGCGTCACCATCCGGGAAAAGCCCACCGTGCGCATCCGGTTTGAGTATGAGATCACCAATGCGGCCGGTAAGCTGATCAACAAAGGGGAAACCCTGCTCGCCTTTGTCGATAAGAAAACCGGGCGCCCCTGCCGACCTCCCAAAGTGTTTGACGACACGCTGAAACCCTATTTCGGATAAGGCTATGCGCTACATCATCCGAAAGCGAATTCTTCAAATTCCATCCGCCCGCAGCGGCCGCGGCTGGTTGAAGAAGATTCGCTTCCGGAAGTACGAAAACCTGTCGCTGTACCGGTTTCTGAAAATCTTTACGCACAACATCAACGAAGACGAAATACTCGACCGCGCCAACAGTGTGTCGTTCAATTTCATTTTGGCCATCTTTCCGGCCATCATTTTTCTCTTCACCCTCATTCCGTACATCTCCACCCTGTTCCCGGCCATCAGCCACCAGAGCGTGCTCAACTTTCTCAGCCAGGTGATGCCGCCCTCGATGAGCAGCGTGGCGGCCGACACCATTATGGACATTGTGAACAACCAGCGGGGTGGGCTGCTCACCTTTGGTTTTTTGTTTGCCGTGTACCTGGCCACCAACGGCATGATGGCCCTCATGCGGGCCTTCAACGCGTGCTACCGCACCGTGGAGCGCAGGAGTTTCTGGCGGATGCAGTTTACCGCCCTCAGCCTCACGGCCATGCTCGCCCTGGCGCTGATCAGTGCCGCCACGTTGCTGATCGTGGGCCAACTGGTGCTCGAATACGTAACGGCCAACGTGGACCTGGTGACCGAGTGGGGTATGGACAGTTACACCATACAGGTGCTGTTCTTCATCCGGTTTCTCATCATCTTTCTCATGTTTTTCCTGGCCATCTCCTGCATTTACTACTTCGGGCCGGCTGTCCATTATAACTGGTCGTTCTTTTCCGTGGGTTCGTTCATCGCCACGCTGGCCTGCCTGGGTGTATCGTACGGATTTTCATTTTACGTCACCAACTTTGGCAGTTATAATAAGGTGTACGGTTCCATTGGGGCGTTGCTGGCGCTCATGATCTGGATTCAGCTGCTCACCATCGTACTGCTTTTTGGGTACGAGATTAATGCCAGCCTGCACTACGGCCGTAAGATGCAGGCCATTGATGCCGGGAAAAAAACCAGCCGGAAAGAGAAGGCCTTGCGGTAGCTTTTTGTAAAACAGAAAATCCAATTAGTTTTGCAGTCCCAAAAACAACCGTACACAGAGGAGTGGCAGAGCGGTTGATTGCACCGGTCTTGAAAACCGGCATCCCTTCACGGGGATCGGGGGTTCGAATCCCTCCTCCTCTGCAAGAATCAGTAACAAACGATACAAGAACCTGCAAATCACAAGAATTTGCAGGTTTTTTTGTTTTCGGGCTCATACGATTTGACACTAAATAACACGCCTTTGGTGAGTAATTCGGTGAGTATCGGAGGGAAGAAAAAAGTACTCACCAGATTTCTCATAACGATTTGACATTCAAGTAGTTCAGGACGTGAACATCTTGAATCCGGGTGGCTGGAAGCATAGATTTATCACCGCTAAACCACCCATGTTATGAACAACAGATTTAGCCTTCTCTTCTACTTCAAGAAGCCGAAGAACTGTACACACCAAGAGTTGCCAATCTACATGCGAATCACTGTAGGTTGTGCACGCACTGAAATTTCCACACAACGCAAATGGGATCCTTCGCGATGGAACATTGCTGCCGGTAGAGCAACTGGTACTAAAGAAGACGCGCGCACACTTAATGCTTACCTTGATACACTTCAGGCGCGTGTGTATGAAGCACAACGACAACTGATCGCAGATCAACAACCCATCACGGTGAAAAACCTTCGCTTGCGATTCGAAGGTAAGCGTGCCGCTTCAAAAATGTTCATCGAAGTGTTTCGCAATCACAATGAGAAAATCAAGCAACTTGTCGACACAGAGTTTTCACCGGGAACCATTGAGCGTTACGAAACGGCACTCAGTCATACCGTTTCATTCCTTCGCTGGAAATTCAAAAAAGATGACATCGACATCCAGGAACTGAATTACGAGTTTGTATCCGAACTGGAATTTTGGTTGAAATCTATTCGCAAGTGTAGCCATAACACCTCAATCAAGTATATCAGCAACATCAAGAAGATCGTCAACCTATGCCTGAAAAATGGATGGCTGCAACGTGATCCATTCCTCGGATATAAAATGAGCAAGCGCGAAGTAGTGCGTGAAGTGTTATCGCAGGATGAGATCAACCGTATTGCCGCCAAAGAGTTTCCGACTAACAGATTGGGCATTATCCGTGATATTTTCCTTTTCAGCTGCTACACCGGTCTGGCATACGCAGACGTAAAGAAACTCAGGCGCCACGAAATTGTAACCGGTGTTGACGGTGAGAAGTGGATCAGTACGCAACGAAAGAAAACAGACACATCTTCAAAAATTCCCTTGCTGAAGCCTGCACTGGCGATTCTGCAAAAATATGAACGCGAACCGCTTTGCATCAGCAAGGGCGTTTTGCTTCCTATGCCCAGCAATCAAAAAATGAATGCGTATCTCAAAGAGATCGCGGATCTGTGTGGCATCACAAAAAAGATGACTTTCCACACGGCACGCCACACCTTCGCCACTACCATTACCCTAACGAATGGAGTTCCCATAGAGACTGTTGGAAAAATGCTTGGGCACCGTAATCTGAAAACTACGCAACATTACGCCAAGATTCTGGATAAGAAAGTAAGCGATGATATGATGATGCTTCGCAATAAGCTTGAGTCGTTGTCATCGACAACCGTACAATAAAATAATAACATCAAAAAGATATTGATCATGAATAAACTTGTCACCTACCTGGAGAGTAAAGAAGTGATATTTCACAGCGCTCTCGCACTCATTGTACTCTATGTTCCACATGCAGGCCACTTGTTTATGAAGTTGGAACACCTCGACATGACCTTTTTTGGGTTTACGTTTTTCAACTGGGCTTATGGAATTGCGCTTGCTGCGGTCATTGAAATTCTGATCCTAGTATTTATCATAAACGGATATCAGAATGCAGGCAGAGCCTATGCGCTGGTGAGTTTCTTTATCAATGGACTTTACTACGACTATTGGTTCCTGGCCATACAGGATCCAACCATCTTGAATGTCAAACTCACGATAACCAGCTTTCTCATCTGCTTCATGCACTCGCTGGCGATCTGGCAACTGAGTGATTTGTTCTTCAAGCGTTTGACTGCCGACAAAGAAAAGGTAAAGGAGTTTTGGTGTGCGGAATGTGAAGCCGGACCCTTCCCAAACAAGCGGTCGCTTGACGGGCATGTTTCGAAAGCGCATAAACACAAAAAAGGGAGTATCAAACCTGAAGTAGAAGCATTGTCCAGTAATGCTGCTAAGCGCAATGATAAGCCACACGAGCACACTTTACCTCAAAGGCCATTCATGGCTCCCAACCGGCATAAGAACAAAGTTCACAATTAGTGAACTTTTGCCGTTAACTGTACATCCATGCATTAGCCGAGTTGAAACGCTTCCTGTTTCTTCACCATAGGTTTTGATGAGGGC
>ERZ1066127.1171-NODE-1171-length-10594-cov-27.026094_pt1 | contig 10594 bp, 10 predicted proteins | sample MGYA00382774_ERZ1066127 | MGnify/ENA primary metagenome ERZ1066127 (study PRJEB33369, sample SAMEA5778357) | biofilm metagenome | biome: Industrial cooling water; feature: Water cooling tower basin; material: Biofilm | place: United Arab Emirates | collected... | reverse complement strand
AAAAGTTACTACAACAATTGAAATAAATTGACGATGTGAATCTAAAGGTTGGCGGCAATTATTTTAGGACAATGGAATTTCCAAAACTTGAATTAGAAAAAATCATCAAAGGGGACATTGAAGAAATCAATAGTTCACGACAAAAAAGCAAAGTACTTCATGGGACTAAGGATATTGATGCGTCTGGAGATGAAGTTGAGAACTCGGTAAGGAGAGTAATCAGAAGAAAACTACCAATTAAGTACTATGTAAGCCAAGGACACATTGTAGACCATGAACTTTCGACAAGTCCCCAACTTGACATTATAATTGCCGACAATAGCGGTTCACCTGTCTTATTCACCGCTGAAAACGGGACAGAATACTTTCCGTATGAATCTATATATGCCTTTGGAGAAATTAAATCAACATATTACTCCAACAAGAAATATGTGCAATCCTTTGTTACAACAACGCAAGGCATTTACGAGAAACTAAATCGAGAGAATACTCCTCCAGACATGTTAAGTCAAGACTTATCTTTAGTAGGTAGTGGCGGATTAAAATTTGACTACGGGGACAAAAGACCATACAAAAACCCAATCTTTAAGTTCATGATATTTGTTGAAGCCAATGACTTTTCAACAAATGACATCAAAGAAATCTTAAAGGGGACAGATGAAAAGTATTTACCAAACATCATTTGCCTTATAAATAAGGGAGTTGTACTAAAAGCAAAAATAAATCAAACTGAAACTGGACCGAGCCTTGGACCAATTAATTTAATCCCTGAGTTTATTCCAGAGGACGAAAAACAGAATTCAGATTGGGTGTTTGTCGAGTTCGGGGACAATGCCGACAAATCCGGAGCAAATTTTGCCTTTATGATTTATGCTTTAAATCAGCATTTAAGGAATTGCCTTGTAATGAGACCAGACACACTGAAATACTTTAATAGAATGTTTAACCATAAAGGACACATTATAAAATAACTGCCGCCAACAGCAGGTTTGTGCAATAGCGGGGTTCGGTGTTTATTTGTACATTAGTTTTAAAATTACGTTTGGTCACGGTTGACAGTGACGTGTAGGTCACGCTAAACATTCCGCTACGCTCCATTTTTTAGCGCTCCTATACCCGCCACTGCACAAACCCAAACGATATCTATGACTAAATCAAGCAGTCATGGAAAAATTATTTAAGTGTGTTTGATATGGAGTTCCTCGGTTAACTACGGCCACGATGCGGTGGAGCAGTTTATTCCGCACTGCATTTATTACCGACATTTTGTTCTTCCCTTCCCCTACCTTTCTCTGATAGTAGGCGTGCAAGTCTGGGTTGTGCTGTACACTGCTGATGGCGGCCATATGTAGGACTTTCTTCAGTTCGTTATTGGCAAACTTTGATACCCCGGTTTTTCCTTTGATTGAGGTCCCGCTTTCATATACAAAGGGCGCCACGCCACTATAGCAGGCCAGCTTCCGACTATCGGCAAGACGCTGGAATCCGTGCGTGTACACCAGTAGCATTGCCGCCAATACCTTCCCTACCCCTTTTACAGAAAGCATCAGATCATACTTTTGCTTCAAGGTATCATCTTGGGAAATAAAGGTGAGAATCTGCCCATCTACTTTATCAAGGCTCTTCTCGATGCCCCTAATAGCATCCCGGTTGACCTTCTCCATGAGCTTGGCTGTGGATGCATCAAAGGCCTTCAGTTCTTCTGCTGTTGTACGTAAGGTTTGAAGTGCTTTCATCAAACGCCTACGATTCGCCTGCAGGTCTTTGAGCTTCTCCAACGTCAGCACGCTCACTTGCATGATTTCCGCCTTATGCTGGTAAAGCAAAGCATACCGCGCGATCCGTTGGGCATCAATCTTATCCGACTTGCCACGTACTAACCCTTGGCAACGCTTGATTTGAAGTGACCCTTCCAACCAAACATCAACCTGCCGGCTCACCAGGTAATGAACCAACAACCGCGTATACAAGCCGGTATGCTCCATACAACAAAGCATGCTCTGATCACATTCACATTGATTCTGCTTACACCACGCTTTTAGATGCCGGAAGCCGGAAACATTGTTGTGAAACTTACCCTCAAACAACTGCCCATCGGTCTTTCGAATCAAACAAGCGTCAATACACTCTTTCGACACGTCAATGCCGAGTACCCAGGTGTAGGGTTGATTGTGTTCTGATTTTTCCATACCTTTTCTTTTAAATTGTTTAACAAAGTGAGTATCGGATCGAAACCTTAATAATAGGCCTGTAATGCCTTGAATATCTATTTGATCCCTTTCTCACAACTTAAGTAAAGCAGCCGGACTAAATCGTTTGATAAGTCGCTAACTCTTGGTTGGCGCATAGTGCTCCGGCTGCGTTTTTGTGGATAAGCTGGACAACCGAAACGGTTGCCCACTTACCCACAAAAGTTACTACAACAATTGAAATAAATTGACGATGTGAATCTAAAGGTTGGCAGTAATAGGGCCCCGGACAATTTGGTCATCTAACGGGACACTCTACTAACAAAGATTTCCCACGCAGACAAGTGAACGGCTTAGGGACAACTTGGACTCTGAAAAAAAATTAAAACGGGGGACAAATGAGAAATGAAATGGCCGACCCTTCGCATTTTTAAAAAGAGTTCCCCTCCGAAACTCCCCGCGCATTTGGCACATGCCATAGCCGCGCAAACCCACCGCGACACCAAAGCTATGCCAAGAGCCAAATCCCCACCCACATCTACGAATAAAGAGTCTGGAAAAATTTAAACTTGTAATTAGACGCTATCTCCAATGATGACCTTTTCAAAGAAGCAGCAACTTTAGGATTACTCTCTTTTTGTAACTCCGCATTAAGATTATAGTAATGCATCAAGCTGAAATTTTTGTTGTGAACATCAAAGTGCGAAACTTCAATACGGTTGAAAATAGCATGGCTATCTTCTTTTCTTCCAGATTTTAAAAGCGAATCTGAATAGGTAATCCATAACGAACTCAAAAGACCTTGTGTATGATAGTTCAAATCAAGCTTATAGGAATCAAGTGCCCGCAAAATTATTGAAAGAGCCTCATCATAGTAACCAGCCCAACAGAAAGCTTCCGCTATTAATGTATGATAACACGGCATATTTCTACCCAATGAACCCTCTCTTGGTAATTGTATCTCGAAATCAAAAATCTCTTTAATCAAACCTTCCTTGACACCTCCAAGATAATAGGCTTGAAACAAAATATTACAAGCCATTCTTCTACCGACAGGAAATGGATGCAATTCGCTTGATAAATCAATCCTATTGATGCGCTTAATTAAATCAGAACAGGCAACTCTATCCTTCAATAAGAAACAATGAAGAAAGAGCATACACAAACTAAAGAGTTGCGCTTCCTTAGTAGTTTTATTTTGAGAATAAAGTTGTATCGCTTTATGATGCCTTACGGGCAAAAAATCATAATCAATAAAGCACTCAAAATAAAGAGATTGCGCTAACGGGTTGGTCGCATAATGTTCAATAAGAATATCAAACTGCTTAGGATTAGACTGTAGCTCACTACCAAGTGTCATTAGCACTTCTTTATGTACTCCTTGTGTATAATCAAATTTGTTACAGAACACTTGCAAACCGAAAAAGCCTTTTAAGAAATGTATATTCTTATCTCTGAATGCCAGTTGCACAAGCCAATTAAGTGTTTGATAAAATTGGGGTGTATCACCAAAGGCCTGATACAAATCATCCACAGCAGCTAATGACAATTCTCTTCCATTGCTCCTTCTCTGATTAAAGGACTTTTGGAACTCAAAGAAATCGGTAAATCCACAAAATTGCGCTAAAATATTTAACGTACTAAGTGATGGCTTGCCATTATTGGGCATTACTTCAAAAAATCTTCTGAGCGTATTCGCTGATATTAACTTTGAAGTACGTAATTCTATTAGCTCTACAAGTTTATCACAATCAGTCTTTGAGAATATGGGGTGTCCATATTCAACCGATATTAAATCCTTTAAAAGGACTATTTCGCTCTCTTGAAATTTTGAAAACGCTGATGGCATAGGTCAAAAATAGGAAATAAAATCATTTGGGCACGGTTTGGGCATACCCAAATCACCCAATTGCTTTAAGCTTGGAGGAAATGCGATCAAGATGAACATAAACGGAAAAATAGCAAACCTTTGGACACAAAATTTGGATAAAAGGGTGCCTATGTTTTATCCAACCTCAATTCCTTGCGACATAGTTTTTGTTGGTTTAAACCCTTCATTTAGCCCAAAGGGATTTAAGAAGTATTTACAGAATTCACCATTCAAGGCAATTCTGAATAACATCAAAAAGTATTTCAAATACACGCCTAAAGGTTTAAGAAAAAAAATACCGCAAATCCTAAAAATCGAGAAGCTTGCCGTTTCCAAATATCGTTATTTTAAAAGCTTTGATACGATTCAAAATGAATTAAATGCAAAGTTTTGTTCACCCCAAAAGAAACCATTAAAGACAAAACATATAGACCTACTTTTAGTAAGGGAAACCAATCAAAAGCATATTGAGCGAATGGTAAAACATAATCCAGCATATAGAATATTTATTGAGGCTCAGATTGAGCTAGTGACAGAATATATAATTAGCCACAAACCAAAATTGGTTGTTATATGCAATGCTTACGCATGTAGGCTATTTCAAGAGAAGTTCTCCAAAATGTTGAAATCAATGCCTTCTATTGGGGCAGAAGAATTTACATGGAGCAAGCACAAGACAATAGTACTTTATTCCGGGATGCTTTCTGGGCAACGTGCACTTGACACTGGGTCATTTGACAGGCTCGTATGGCATATTAAGTATATTTTAAAAACGCATTTGATGCTGCAACCATGCCCAGGAGTAAAGAGCATCATCAAAAAAATCTAAGACACAAATGAGTAAGTAATTATGAAAGCATTAAACGTATCAACAACTCGCTCCTATAAAACCTTATTTTGTTTCTCTTTTCTGTTGGTGGCTACATTAGCTCATTCTCAAGAGACTCCTTGCCGTGAGTGGCACTTCAAGAAAGATAGATATGGAAATGAAGTGAAAACTATTTGCAAAATAGGATGGCAAGAAAATGATATCGGTCAAAAACATGGTAAGTATTTTGAAAATGCCCCAAGTGGTAAACCGCTAATAAGAGCGAATTACAAAAACGGAAAGCTAAATGGTAAGTACGTAGCTTATGGAGTTAATTTACTCTTCAATGATGCCTCTGATGTTATTTCGGATAGTGGTAGATATGCGAATGACGTTAAATATGGCAATTGGCTTGAAAGTAATTACTATCGTACGTCTTATGATCGAACAGGGAAGCTCCTTAAATCGAAGTATAATGATGGTAAAATGACACTTGATGGATTAATAACTGCGGATGATTACTACAGTGGAAAAATGGCGTTTATATTTAGTACTGGCTGGGGTATGCAAAAATATTTTGCTTATTCAGATCTTCATGAAACGTACTTGGAGTTCTCAAAAAACACCACCGATATCATAGACTGGATTTTTAAGGATTATCGAAATGAAAGGGATTTAAGCAAGTCTTTCAAACTTATCTGTCAAGTAGTGAATGGTGATATTGTGAATTTTCAAAGTTCGCAGTTTTTTATAGACAATGTACCAAATCAACCTCTGCTAAAAGAGAAGTTAGATTCTTACTATGCTCAGCAGAAAAAAATAGCTGATGAAATGGCTCAAACAAAAGTAAAACAAGATATAGCGACCCTTAACAACAAAGATATTCTTGAAACATTCAAACCAATATCAATAAGTTTTAAGCAGGATTCTTATGAAATGGATTCTTTGGGGGAGACTGAATTATTAAAATTAAGTTCCTTTCTTTCCTCGGTTGACACCGAAGGAATCAAGCAATTTATCATAATTGGTCATTCTGGAGCTGATCCTAAACTGGGAAAAGTAAAGTTTGACCCCAAAAACGAAAGTACACTTTACAATGCTGTAACCGGCAGAGAAACTATGTATTCGGAGGCAGAATTAGCTGATTTAAGATTTTTATTAAGCGTTGGAAGGTCTAAAACATTGTTTAGAGCATTGTCAAATCTTTCGAAGTTCCAAAAACTAATTAGCGATAAAAAGTTTTGGATGTTGCCACTTGGAAGTGAATTCGGTAACGAGTTGCAATTTAAGAATCAAAACGTTGTTCAAATCGTAATCTTGACAACTGACGGAAAAGAGATAAACTCTGAAAAAGATTTGGTGCCTTTTGGTGCAGACTTTTCTAAGTCGCCAGTATTAGCAAAAACGAACCAACTTATACGTAATCTAGGTTATAACTATTCTAAATTTATTCCTGGCGTAATAGGTGCCTCGTCATTTGGATCAGAAATTCCAAATTATATAGAGATGGCGACTAATCCGAATAGCCTAGGGGCATTTAAAAAGCAGTATAATTAGGTTTACTGCCAACCACATGTTATTCTTTAAAATGACCAAACAAAAAGGCTATACTCTTATTGTTTTGCTGCGGGGTTGGTTATAATTTTTACTTTTATGAATTGAAAAGTAAAAACAAATTGGGCCTCATATTCATTTCACTCAGCATCCTTTCATTCGGCCTTAGCAACTGCCTGTGGGTTTATCCCCTCAGGCAGTTTAGTTTTTTACAAGTTATTGTTTTGCGTAGTTTTTTAACCACGGTTTTCTTTGGTTGTTTTTTAGTGATTGGTTCGCTTACCCATTTTGGCATTGAGTCAAATGGCTTGGCACAAATTGTTGAAATAGGCAAAGCAGTTGCGTTATGTGCTTTTTCGTTTTTCGGTCTGTACTTCTATGTTCAGTCGCTTAAGTTCGAGAAAGTTAGTTTAGCTGTTCCCATATCAAGTATAAGCGGAATATTTGGTGTACTCGCGGGGATAATCTTTTTACACGAAGCAGTGATTATCAATTTTATTGGTGCATTACTGTTAGTTTTAATTGGCGTTAACATTGTTAATTCAACTCCATTTGGTTCCTATAGACTTTCTAAAGGAGTCAGCTACAATTTGCTGGCTGCATTTTTCTGGGGCATAAGCTTTGCGCTATTCGCCATCCCAATAAAATCACTGGGAGCAATCTCATTTGCGTTCATTCTGGAGATAACAGTTTTTGTATGTAGCCTTATTTTACTAAGAATAGAAAATTTAAAATGGTGGTTTCCTATCCATAACATATTTGACAGATACATTTTGGTGTTGGCAATTCTTGGATTTTGTGGCGTATTATTTTATAATCTCTCCCTAATCTATATTCCCGTAACAGAGGCAAGCTTATTGGGGGTGCTTACAACTGTGGTTTCAATTATTATCGCAGCACTCCTATATAAAGAGCGACTGACAAGGAAACAGTATATTGGTATTACATTTATAATTGTCGCCTTGGCATTGATAAACATTAACTGGTGCGAATTAAGTACTTCTTAATCTCACACGAGCGCTACTATATTAAATAGCTAATTTTTCTAAATTTGAAGATGAGCAATATCAAACTTTTTCAAAGTAGAGAAATACGTTCAGTCTGGAGTGAGGAAAATCAGCAGTGGTATTTTGTTGTTACTGATGTGGTTCAGGTTTTGACTGATACCCCAAACCCCGCGGACTATTTAAAGAAAATGAGGAAGCGGGACGAGCAGCTTTCGCAAGGGTGGGGACACATTGTCACCCCCCTTTTAGTCGACACCAAAGGAGGCAAACAAAAGTTGAATTGTGCCAATGCAAAGGGTCTATTGAGGATAATTCAATCAATACCATCACCTAAAGCCGAACCATTTAAGCTATGGCTGGCCCAAGTTGGCGCAGACAGACTTGAGGAAATAGAAAATCCGGAATTAGCAGCACAAAGAACAAGGGAACTTTACAAACTGAAAGGTTACCCTGACGACTGGATAGAAAAGAGAATGAGAAGTATTGCCATTCGAGAGGAATTGACTGGTGAGTGGAAGAACAGAGGAATAAAAGAACAAAAGGAATATTCAATACTAACAGCTGAGATTTCAAAGGCGACCTTCGGATTAACACCATCAGAGTACAAAAAACTGAAAAAATTAAAGAGAGAAAATTTACGAGACCACATGACTGACCTCGAATTAATATTCTCAATGTTAGGAGAAGCCTCAACTACTGCAATAGTAAAGACGAAAAACCCAAAAGGGTTTGTGGAAAATCAAATTGTGGCAAAACAAGGTGGCAAAATTGCTGGTGACGCACGAAAGGCATTGGAAATAAAGACTGGAGAAAAGGTAATAACATCAGAAAATTATTTACCCGAAGCAAAAAAGAAGAAGCAGATAAAAGGCAAAAAGAAAAGCTAATTTCTGAAATCGCACACACATTGCCAGGCCGCGCTTGCAGCCCACATCCAAAGCCAGGCAAAGAGTGTGCTCAGTGCAGTGTAAGCGAAGAATGTGGGTAAAGAAAAATGCCCCACCACACCTGAATTATAAAGAGATGTGTAACATTATCGGGGGACGAAAGACACAGCTACGAATGAAGTGAGGAGAAGGGCCCTACTACTGCCAACAGCAGCTATTTGCAATGGCTGGGTGACGTGTAAGCTAAAAGTTTTATCTTCACTATTACATTTGGTCACGGTGGACAGATACATTTTCAAAAGCCAGCCACTGCAAATAGCCAAACGTTGGCGGCAAGGCTTTTAATAAAGATTCGTTTATGAAAGAAGTAATAGAAATCGGTGGAGCAATAATCATTGCCGTTGGTGGAGCCGGTGGACTTATTATATCTCTATCAAACTACTTTGGAAAAGTACTGGCCGACAGATATATCGAGAGAACAAAGACGACCTTTCAAAAAGAAATAAATGAATACCAAAGTAAATTGGATATTCTCAAGCAGACAACATTACGGTACTCGGACAAACAATTTGAACACTACAGTAAATTGTGGACTACCTTGGTTGAACTAAGGACTCTTGGTGACGAACTCTGGAACTCAGCGACATCTCAGAATTTAGCTAAGTTTTCAAAGCAACTTAAACTGACAAAGACGGAAATAGAAAAATCCGCAATTTTTCTGGAAGACGACTATTACAAAGAGATAATGGCTACATTAAAATTCTTTTCAGAATTTGAACTTGGCAAAGTGCGACTCATTGACTATCGAGAACAAGAAGGATTTGACACTTACTTTGTAAATGACATGATAGCAAAGAACAAAGACAAGAAAGAAAAATACGAACGACTAATTACTCAGATAAAATTCGACCTTCAAAGACAATTAAAGGGTTAAGAAAATGGAGAATCAACCACCGACACCAGGACAGCAGCCACCAAAGCAACAACCACCGGACAAAGAAGTTAAACTAAAAGAACTTGAACTCTGGGGACAAGCACTTGAACTGGTTAAACCAATTATAAGCTACTATGAGAATAAGCTGACGAAGCACGATTCGCCAATAGCCAAATCGACAATTTGGGGTTTCATTACAATTATTTGTGTCGTGCTAATTGGAGCGACAGTTTTATTAGCGTTGGACAAAATTGATAAATCAAATTTCACTTTTATAGTTGGTTCAATTTTGGGTTACTTATTTAGTATGGCCAAAATGTTTTTTACAGTTAAGGACAAGGAGTGAGTAAAAAGCCCAGCCGCCAACAAAATGTTTATGCAATGCGGGGGTTTGGTGTTAAATTAAAGTTTATGTTTCACAATGTAGTTTGGTCACGGGGGACAGTTTGGAGCAGGTCGGGCTTAACATTCCGCTGCGCTTCATTTTTAAGCCCTCCTATTCCCCGCACTGCATAAACACAAACGTTGGCGGTCAGCCGTTACAGAAAATATGAGAAACCTAATACCTATATTACTTTTATTCTTGTTCAAATCAGTAATTGGACAATCAAGTCAATATTCAAAATTTAAAAACATACCTGTAGACACGACAACAGTGATAAATTGGTCAGGTGAATTTAAATACATTGAAATTGTAGCGGTTGACAACGAGCCAAAAAAGATTTATGAGAGCGGTCGGACTCGATTGACAGGACAAGAATTATTTTCTGTAACAAAATTAAAATCAGAAGTCAAACAAGGTATTGGGACTTGGTGTCCTCCAAGGTGGTGTTTTTGGTATGTGTTGACTGTTAACAAAACGGGACAAGTCGAAGTGATTGAAAAAAGAGAACAACTAAGAAGACTAGTGACAGAAGTAGTGAATTTGAAGGATGCACTTTTTTTACAAATGACTTTTGCGACAGGGGAATCAAGCGGGTATCCAGACCCTTCAAGAGAAATTGTTGGAAAATTTAAGAAAACAAAGAGGGGGTTCTATCTATTGCTTAACAGAGAAATAAAAGATTGCCCAATTACTTACGCTGACATACTTTTTTATGTTGACAAAAAAGGGAGAGTGGAAATAAAACGGACAAAAATAACTCGAGAGACAGATTTGTGTATATAACGGCCGAACCGCCAACAAAATGTTTGCGCAATGGTGGGGTTTGGTGTAAGCTATAAGTTTATGTCTTCGTTCAACGTTTGGTCACGTGGGACAAATACGTTTTCAAAAGCCCACCACATCGCAAACACAAACGATATCTATGACTAAATCAAGCAGTCATGGAAAAATTATTTAAGT
>ERZ1066127.1170-NODE-1170-length-10596-cov-12.220757_pt1 | contig 10596 bp, 12 predicted proteins | sample MGYA00382774_ERZ1066127 | MGnify/ENA primary metagenome ERZ1066127 (study PRJEB33369, sample SAMEA5778357) | biofilm metagenome | biome: Industrial cooling water; feature: Water cooling tower basin; material: Biofilm | place: United Arab Emirates | collected... | reverse complement strand
CCTATGACCCCACGCCTACAAATCCATACCAATGGCGCTTGGGACTACGCTTACACAGGCTCAGCAATGATGCTTAGCTAGTACAGCCCCAAAAAATATTACCATCCCAAGACACGAGAGATTCATTTTTGTTTTATAACATCTTTCACAAGTGCCTTGAATTCATTTTTGAGTTTTTCATCGAGCTTTTCATTTTTCTCAATGATCTCGAAGTCCTTGGTCATATTTACTAAAACTAAAATATGCTTTTGTGTGATCTTATTACGAAATCCTATGAATGCAACTACTTCGCCTTCAAGATTAGGTTGAACTTCAACATTTTTGTTTTTATTCGCATGAAAATCATCTTCAATTTTTGCTCGCTTTAAAATGTATTCCGCTACGCTGGTAGTAAGAAGTTCAAATTTTAATGGCGTGACTTTATGATCGACATTTTTGCCATCACAATGAATGACAAAGTTATCATACTTTTCGCTTAACTCCCTCACATTCCCCGACGCATTCGATGCAAATAATCTTAATACCAGAAAAATGATTAACGATTTTCTTTTCATAAGAAGAATTAAATTATTTGATTTCTGTGGTCAGGATGCGATTGCTATTGGCGTCATAGGCGGCTCCGGCGAGGTTGACAACGGCGTCTTCCGTAAGGAGGGCGCGGCCTGCAGTATCGGTGTGAACGGTGGAGCTGTGGCCGAGAGCATCGGTGTGGTGGTGGTGAGGAGATTGCCGGGGATGGGGATAAGGGATTGGTCTGGCGCTTGGACCCCGCTTAGCGGGACATGAAGCGCTGTCACGGTCGGGGATGTTCACAGTCGGGTGCTTTGGTAGCGGTCCATGACTTCCACCATGGGATCGCGGGCGCGGAGCATGCTTTTGTAGTCGGCGACGTCGTCGGGCATGGTGCGGATTTTCTGGGCGAGGTGGCACCAGATTTCGGCATCGGTGGCGAGATCGGTGAGGGGGCAGTGCTGGATGCGCAGGCCCATCAAGACGGCACCGGGGATGTGGCAAAAGATCTGCTGCTCCACGCGCAGGTGGATTTCCTCGATGGTGATGGTCTCGTCCAGCTTCCGGCGTTGGAGGGCGGGATGGTAGTTGTTTTCCGGCTCACGGGTGAAACTCCAGTTCTCGCGGCGGAAGGCCTTGCTCGGTGGAATCTGGCGCAGGAAGGTGCCGATCTTGTCGCCGATCTGCGGGTTGAGGCGTGGCACGATGTCATGCACGGCTTGCACGGTCTTGCCGACGGCGTGCCGCAATTCCCAGGACGAGGGCATGCAGACGGCACCCGCTACTACGTTCATCGTAGAAGATTCCATCAACAGGACATCCGGCTCCCAGTGGCGGGCGAGGTGGACGAGGTCGCGCGGGCCCGTAGGGGCGGTGGAAAGATGCTGCCATTCTTCCGCCATGGACCAGAGGTGCTCGATCATGGGCGCGGCCTCGGGGAGAGCGGTGACGTAGCGATCCGGTGCCGCATCGAGAGCCCGGTTTTTTTCCGCGAGCAGGGCTCCGCTTTCATCCTGCGGGGCGAAAAATTCACGGGCGTCACCGCTGCGCATGCGGAAGGCCCACTCGAAATCGCCGGAGGCGAAAAGTTTTTTCCAGAAAGGCATGAGGCGTCAGAGATTGCGCTCGGTGAGCGTGCGGATTTGCAAGGGCTGGCCGGTGACGATGGCACCATCCGTATTGCGCGGTGGTGCGATTTCCACGATGAACTCGCGCGTGCGGCGGCCGATGACCACCCCGGCTTTGTCCAGCACCTGGCCGGCGACGACGATGCGGAAGGTTTTGCTTTGGAAAGTGACCAAGTTGGCCACGCGCTGGAACAGCTCCTCGCGTCCGGCATCGTCCCAGGTATTGTCCGGGCGATTGGCGGCGGGGTATTGCAGGGAGCTGCCGAAAAAGGGATCCGTATCCGGCGCGGGGTTGCTGTAGTTGCGCGCGGCGGCAGGATTGCGGCGGATAAGATTGAGATCGGAAATGCCGCGCAGGGGATTGCGGTTGCGACTGGCGATGACGGCATCCGCAAAGCGATCACCGACGATGCTGTCCTTGGGCGGATACATCACACCGCGATTGGGGTCGTTGTTGAGGGCTTGGCCTGCGACGAGAGTACGCAGCACCTCACGCGAGGCGGTGTTGATGTTAATCCGCTGGGTGGGAAGCAGGGACGTGGCGGGAGTGAGGGTGAACAAATCCATCAACTGCGCGGCGCGCTGGCCATCGCGATCAAACACGGCATATTCCGGGCGACCGATGGCGAGGCTGAAGCCACCGCCGGCGTTGGGTGAGGGAGTGCCGAAGGTCTCCACGGCACTCCACTGCGCGGGGTCAAAGACATTTCCCATTTCCGCGAGGGAAAGCATGGGGCGGTTCGCGATGAACGCGGGCGCCATGTTCGGCTGATTGGCGGGATAGGCCAGTGTGGTGGGCAGGCGGGAGTCCGATCCGGGCACGGTGCCCACCGTGGATTCGGGTCCGCGGTCAGGCCAACGGGTGATGCGCACTTCGCGGAAATTGGCATTCGAAATGGATGGCTTCAGCGCACGCCCGCCCCAATTGCTATTGGCATCGTAGTTGTTCGCGAAGATCCAGGTGTTGATGTAATACGAGGCACGCGGGTCGCCGTGCTGGCCTATGCTGTGATCGTGGGCCGGAGAGGCATTGCCTTTCCATTTCGCCTGGCTAGCACCCGCGCCGAGTGTGCCGGAGGTGCGTTGTGCATTGCCACGCGCCCAATCGACGAGGGCTCCGTTCCAGCGCAGGCGATAACTGCTGGTCGTGGTGGTGGTGGAAAAATTCAAGGTGCTGGGGGGGAAGGCGCCGATGGGAAAGGTGTATTCCTGGGTGCCGCACAAGCGCACGGCGAAGCCGTTAGGCGGTATGGTGATGGCCTCGGGGGCGAAGGTCACCGGGACAAATGTCTGCACTCCCGTGAGAGGAATGTTGATGGTGTGGAGGTTGATGTTTTCCAATTGATAGGTGCCGCTTGCCGTCTGGTTGCTGGGATTCCACAGCTCGACATAGGTGGTGACGCGGATGGTGAGAGTGGATGCCGTGCTACTGACCCACTCGTAGCGATCGAAGATCTCATTCACGAACGGATAGCTGTCCACGCCGCGGTAGCCGGTGCCGGTGGTGGCATCGCTATCGGCATCGGCGTAGTCGATGATGCTGGCGGCGATGGTCTTGGTGTAGTTTTCGCCGGCGGGGAAACCGCCTTTGCGGGCCTCGAAGAGCGGCATGTTGCGGCTGATGTGTTCGGCGATCTGATCGACGTTTTTCTGGGCGATGAGATCGGTGAGGTTGCGCGCGGGGCGTCCGGCATCCGCGTAGCCGAAGCCGTGGGGGATGAGCGGCACCTGGCGCACGTTCCGGGGTCGTTGGTAGGTGAGGAAGGGCTCGATTTTGGCGGCCTCAGCCTCACCGATGAGCGGGCGGATGCTGGCGGGGCTGCGGAGTTTTTCGCGCTGGGCGATGAGGACATCGTGCGGGCCGGGGGTGACGGTGTCTGAGTTCGGGCGGAAAATGGTGTAGTAGTTGATCTCGCGCGGCGACTGGCCGAGGTTGCGCGGTTCTGCGGCTGCGTTGGCGCCATCGATGCGGCCGCCGAGGTCTTCCACCCACCAGGCGAAGCGCGTGGTGTAGGGGGCATCCGGCGCGGTGACATTCACCCATGCGGCGCGCGGCACCTGGCGATCGTAATTTCCTAACGAAATGAGATTTTCCGTGGTGAACGTGCGGAGCTGGTTGGTGAGGGCGGTGCCGTCGATCTGGGTGGCTCCACCGGAAATTTCCCGCAGGCCACTGACGAAGGGTAGCACGCGCCAAAGGCGGCGGCCGGTATCATATTGTGCTCCGAAGGTGAAAAACTGCTCGCGGGAAGGCTGGGTGGCGGTAGCGGGGACAAGCGGTTGAGCGGGGTCATCGATGCGGAAGACGAGGGTGTCATCGCGACCGGCGACCGGGCTGATGGTGGCGATAGCATCGGCCAGGCCGCTTTCCACGGCCATTTCCGCGCGAGTGGCATCCGAGTAGGAGCGTGCGGTTTTTCTTTCCAAGGCTAACAAGGCGAGCAGGCTGACGAGCAACAACATCATGCCGGCGAGGGCCATGACCGTCATGGGCAGGGCGAAGCCGCGGTTGCGGGAATTTGCTGACTGGGGAAATGCTCTCATCAGGGGCTGAGGATGATGCGGTGCACGTGGCGACGCACGGCTTCGCGTTGGGAGAGAATGGTGGTTTGCGCGAGGCCCAGCCACTGGGGCTCGGTGCGCAGGCGTTGGGCGGAAAAGTCATCCACCAGGTCCAGGGTGATCTCCAGTTGTTGCGGTGAGGTGCCGGGCACATTGTTCCAAGCTTGCCAGTTCCCGGCACCATCACGTTGCAAGCCCTGCACATCGAAGCGGACGATGTTGTAGGCGATGGGGTCATCCGCCTGCGGATCAAAGGTGGGAAACGGCGCGTTGTCACCTGCATCCAACAACTGCTGGGTAGCGGGGCCATCGAGCACGCGGCGGAACAATTTCGGCGAGCCGCTGTTCTGGTCATCGGCGGTGAAAGCGACGTAATAGACACAGGCGGAGAGATCACCGGTGGCATTGCTGTCCTGGGCATCGCGGCTGCGAATGAAGGCGAACTCGGCATGATTGGCCGGATTGACGCGGAGGAAAAAGCGGGTATCTGCGACGCGGCAGGAAAGATCGTTTTCCATGAAGTGAAACAGCGCGCGGAGATCGGAGAGCGTGGTGATTTTCCGTTGGGAGAGGCGGTAATTGGTGCTGGATTGCCCGACCAGGCTGAGCAGTGCGAACATCATCAGCGAGGTCACGGCCATGGCGGTGAGGAGTTCCACCAAGGAAAATCCCGCCGCTCCCCGGCGCGGGGGCGGTGAACCATGCGGGCGTTGACTTACGAGGGTCATGGAGCAATTTGACGGGGGATCAGGACGGTGTAGGCATTGGGCACGCGCTTGGCCAGGGGCGCGCGAGCGGTGTGGGAAATGGTCATCTGCACCCGCGCCAACAGGTCTTCCGTGGTGTTGATGTTGGCGGGAGCCTGCCGCTGGGAGAAAACGCTGACCATGTACACGGCCTGCGGGTTGCGTGAGCCGTTCAGGTAGTCATTGCTGGTGCCGCGGGTGAGGAAACGGCCATCTGCATCGAAAAGCAATACTTCCGGCGCATCGACGGAGCCGAAATTGGGGAAGATGGGCTTGGGGGTGAACAGGGGTGAGGGCAGATCGCGCCAGGCATCGGTGAGTTCACGCTGGACCTCGCGCGCCAGCCATGCCGAGCGGGTATCCGTCTCCGCATTGGCGCGGGTGCGGGTGCCGACGGCGGTGGCAGATAGGATCAGCGGCACGGCGACGGCAATCATGCCGAGAGCGATCACCGCCTCCATCAGCGTGAGACCGCGATGGCGCGAGCGTTTCCGGCGGTGGTGGTGGAGGTTCATGGAGGATCGATTTGACGGGCGCGGCCGGTGAGACGGTTGATTTGCAAAAGATCGTAGGAAACTTTATTGCCGTTTTTTTCCGTGGCGCTGACTTGGCCGGCATTGACCTTGCCTTGGCCTAGCAGGATTTCCATCGAACCGCTGGCCGGTGAAACGATCTGGCCGTTCGGCGAAAACACGATCACCGCCCCGGTGATATTTCGCCGTGCGTAGGTCATCGGCGAGCGCAGCGCCTGTTCCAGCACGGTGGTGCGCGGGTGGCCGGCGACCGCCTGGGACATCACCACCATGCTGCCGGGCAAGGATTCCCAGCGTTCGAGAAGCCTGCTGATTTGATAAGATCCGGCGGGATTTTGCGGAGAGGACACCCAGTCCACCTCGGCGAGGCCCAGCATTTTTCCGCCCACATCGCCCCCTGCCGTGTAGTCCGGGATGATGACGGCGGTAGCTTTGCCGCTGGCAATGGCGTGCGAGCGCGCGCGCTGCAAATGGCCTTTCACCAGTTCGCGGGCCGACTGCCGGGCACGCTGGCCGGACTTCATGAACACCGGTGCCGCCGCGACCAACAGGATCATCAGAATGACCATCACCACCAGCAACTCCGTGAGGGAAAAGCCCCGTCGCCGTGATGCCATGAGCCCCCGGCGGGGCCAGCGGAGCATCGAACTGGAGGCGGACAATGTCATAAGTGCGAGGTAGTGACAGCAAGATTAATGCCAGCACGATGTAAATACGAAAAACTTCAACCCGCAACCGTTATTTTTGTGACTGAAACGTCACTCAGCACGTGAGAGCTGTTGCAATCCGCGTTGCAGAAGACTTTCATCGATCATTTTCGACATCTCGTCATTGAGGTAAATGACCAAATCTTCGTCGATGAACTCGATGCTGTGGGAATCACTGGAAATGGGCATGGCTTGGAAGGCGCTGATGAGTTCCTTCATGTTGCGCACGGGTTTGCCGTTGACTTTTTTGATCATCAGATTGCGCAAGCCCTCATAGCCCAAGGTGGCCTGGGTGGGGATCACGCCGGTGAGGCAGATCATGCGGTCGTGGTCCGCCTGATAGGCTTCCGGATTGCTGAGGGCATCGAGGAAATTCAAGGGCGCGCGGGATTCCCATTCATCGCCGTAGGCCTCCAGCAGAGGCCGTGTCAGCTCCTGAAACATCATGCCGCCCTTGATGAGAAAGTTCGGTGCCTTGCCGAATTGGTAGTTGGGCACCAGGCGGGTGCTCTCTTCCTGACGGGTCAGAGTCACATCCACATCGGTGGCCTTGCCCTCGCGCCAGAGCGTGAGGCGGATCACATCCCCTGCCGACTTGTTGCCACGCACCAACTGCACCCACGGCAGGGAGCCATACGTTTCGTCCTGGTAGTAGCCGCGGCGGTCAACGGGCTTGCCATCGATGCTCAACATCACATCGCCGGGCACGATTTTCGCCAGATCCGCCGCCGATCCTTTGCGCACCTTGCTCACATACAGGCCGCCTTGGTCATCGGGCAATTTCAGATAGGAGCGGAAATGCACATCCTCGGTGGCACTGATGCTGACGCCCAGGTTCGGGAAACCCTGATACTTCTCCTTGCGCGATTCCATCAGGAAGCGGGCGATGAGCGGCGTGGCGATGACATCGCTGATCTGGTCCTTGCTATCGTAGGAACTGAGCACGCCTGCGAGTTTGCCGTCATTGAACACCGGCAGGCTGAACGAGGAGGCGCTGGACTGCATGGAAGCCTTGACGCGGAAGGTCAGGAACAACTGCCCCGGCAGAAAAGTGGCGCGCACATCGGCGGAGAGCAACTGACCGGAGGTGATGAGGCTTTGGCCGTTGTCCTCGACCTGGATGATTTCCAGGGTGTCGCGCAGCGGTGGATTCGCGGCGATCTCCAGCGGCTTCATGCCGGCGAAAAATTTCGTTTTCTCCTCGGCATCGGCCAGTTGCAGCAAGGCGAGATTCGCCTCGTAATCCACACTCAGGACCTCGGCGCGGGCGCGGCGGGTGCCGTCTGTGGCCTCAAACTCCACCAAGGTGGCATCCGCCACCATTTCCGCCGTGGTGATCACCTGGTGATCGCCGACGATGGCCCCCAGTGACCGACGCTGGCGCGGCGGGTTTTTTTCCCACGGCTGGGTGATGCTCCAGTTCTGCAAGGTGGAATTCACCCGCACCACCGAAAGATGGGCCGGTGCGGCGGGAGCTGGTTCCGCCTGGCTCACCTCGGGTGTGGCGGGCGTGGGCACGGCAGGCACCGTGGCTGCGGGCGCGGGCGCGGGTTTTTCGCAAGAGACGAGCCACAGCAGCGGCAACAATGGGAGAAATTTCATGATAGCGGGAAAATCGGTTAGCGGGCTTTGAGGTTGCTGAGGCGCGGGATGTTGTAGCTTTCCCGCACGCGGTCATTGGCGGCGGGGATTTTTGCCGCAGGCAGCACCAGCGGACGCTCCACGCCCATCAGCTCGATGACGAAATGCTCCGGCGGGGTTTTCGGATAGAGCAGCGACTCCGCCTGCGCCAGTGAGCTGACTTTGGTGCCGTTGATCGATTTCACCACCCTGCCGGTGTAGCGCGGCAAGCTGGTGTTGAGTTCATCGGAGAGCATGTCGGTGAGGATTACAATGTCCTCGAACTCCTGGAACAAGCCCTTGGACACATAGTCCGAATACAGGCGGCGCACGGTCACATCACGGAACGATGCGGTGGCGAAAAGATTGGTATCGAGCGGCTGAAACACCAGGCCGGCAAGCATCACGTAGCGAGGTTTCTCCTCATACTTGATGGCATACATGCGCGATTGCGGCAGGGTCTTGAGAGTCACGGTCAGCTCCTCGCTTTTCCCGCCGCGGATCACCCGCAGCTTCACCTGATCCCCGGCGAACTTGCGCTCCACGATCTCATGCATGTTGACCTTTTCCCCTTCGATCAGGATGGAACCGTTCGCATCGATGGCGTGGTCGTCGATGGCCACCAGCACATCGCCGGGCTTCACCTGGCCGTCACAACTGCCAGTGGGCGTGACGTTGGTCACCAGCACGCCGCTGCCATTGTTCGGCAGTTTGAGAGCCTCGCGCATGGCCGGATTGATCAGGGGGAATTCGGCAAGGCCGAGGTCCGTGTATTCATCATAACGGCCATCCTCCACGTCTTTCAAAAAGCGGTTCACCACCGGCGTGGGGATGATGTAGCCGGTGTTGTCGGCTTCCGTGAGTCCCTGAAAAGCCACGCCCACCACCTTGTTATCCTGCAATACCGGGCCGCCGGAGTTGCCGGGGTTGATCGCGGCATCGATCTGCACGATCAAATGCGAGTCCGCGCGCGAGTGCGAGTAGGGCTGGAAATCAATGCGCGAGACCACGCCGCGCGTCACGGAAAGCCGCTCGCCGCCGATGGGGTAGCCGATCACCCGCACTTGCGACTCCAGTTGCGGCACCGCCTGGCTGATCGAAAACACCGGCAGTTTTTCAAAGGGCGCGAAGTCATCCACTGACAAAATCGCCAGGTCGCAGTCGTGCGCGATGTGCTCCACCTTGGCGCGGTGCTTTTCCGGCGATCCGTAGATATTGATGAGAAAACGCTGACCGTTGGACACCACGTGGGCATTGGTCAGGAACTTGTTTGGCCCGATCAGGAATCCGGTGCCGATCCCCCCGCTGAAACGCCCGGCATTCCACGGAGCGGCGTAATTCGGCACCTGCGTGGCGACCTCGATGCGCACCACCGAGCGATAGATGTCAGCCGTCGAGGGCGCGGCGGCTTCCGGTGCTGCGGTGGCCGGTGCCGGATCCTGGCACAATGCGGTGCCCGCCATCAGCAGGCTAACAAAAAAAACTTTCATAACGTGGAGCTAGGGAACTACGGGAGAGGCGGCAGGGAAAGCACAAAGATGGAAACATTCCGGCGCACGTGGCAGTCCTCCTGCCACGCGCTGCCCGGAGCTATGGCTGTCATTCGCCCTGATCGTAGGACTCCTGATCCTTTTTCTTGATCGGGGATTGCACCTCGTAGCCGTTATCGCGGGCCACATAGCCGGCTGCCGCGCCCACCGCCAACGGAACACATGAGCTCACTCCGCCGCCACAGATCGCGAGGCACAACAACAATTTGATGGATGTTCGGGACATGTCTTACTGATAGCGAACCATGGGGCCTTGTCAATGCCTGCGCTGAGCATGCCGCACCGCCAGCCTGAACTTTCCCTGATTCCTCTGAAATTCTGCTTTCATGCCGTGCGACTTTGCGGTGAAATCCCCGCCCGCACATGAGCAATCCGTTTCGAGAAGATTTGGTATCACGCACCCGCCCCGAACCCTGCACGGTGGTGATTTTCGGCGCCACCGGTGACCTGACCCACCGCAAGCTGGTGCCCGCCCTCTACAATCTCGCTCTCGATGGCGAGCTGCCGCCGGGCGTGAAAATCATCGGTTTCGCACGACGTGAAAAATCCGACGATGTGTTCCGCCAAGGCCTGGAAGAGCTGAATCGCAAGGTCTCACGCAACGGCCATGATGAAAAAGTCTGGTCCTCCTTCGCGCCGAACATCCATTACCATCAGAGCGAGTTCACGGATGCTGATGGCTACCGCCGTCTGGCCGACACCCTGGACGCCATTGATCGCGACCGCGGAGGCAAGGGCAACCGCCTGTTTTACATCGCCAGCGCTCCGGAGTTTTTCGATGACATTCTCACCCACCTCAAACAAGCCGGTCTCAATCAGGCCAAGGAGGGCTGCTGGTCGCGCGTGATCGTGGAGAAACCCTTCGGCACCGACCTGAAAACCGCGCAGCATCTCAATCGCGTGGTGAACCAGACCTTCCACGAACGGGACACCTACCGGATCGATCACTACCTCGGCAAAGAAACCGCGCAAAACCTGATGGTGCTGCGGTTTGCCAATGCCATTTTTGAACCGCTGTGGAACAGTCGCTACATCGAGCAAGTGCAGATCACCTGCTCGGAAAATCTCGGCATGGAGGGCGGGCGCGGCGGCTACTACGACAAGTCCGGCGCCCTGCGCGACATGGTGCAGAATCACCTGCTGCAATTGCTCAGCCTCGTGGCGATGGAGCCACCCACCGACCTCAGTGCCGATGGCGTGCGCGATGAGAAGGTGAAAGTCATCCGTTCGCTGCGCAAATG